>Ga0210389_10001426_pt1 | contig 19297 bp, 18 predicted proteins | sample IncBWH28OmetaG_FD_160127 | JGI IMG/M metagenome (GOLD analysis project Ga0210389, IMG submission 160127) | Forest soil microbial communities from Barre Woods Harvard Forest LTER site, Petersham, Massachusetts, United States - Inc-BW-H-28-O ...
TTCCGCTGAGTAAGGAACGGGTGACCGTGGAGCGCGGGCCTCTCGCGCTGGCCACTTCACTGCCGGTGCGGCGGCTGGAATTTCGCCTGGGGAAATTCACCATCCCCGATTTTTTCGACACGAATGTGTACGGCACCGATAGCCACTTGCAATTTCTGAACTGGACCGTGGACAACGACGGTGCGTACGACTACGCCGCGAATACCCGCGGATATACCGACGGCGCGATTCTGGAATACGACGACCACTGGTTCAGCGCACGCTTTGGCGTGATGCTGATGCCCAAGGTCGCCAATGGAATCTTCCTCGATGCGGATATTGCGCGGGCGCGGGGCGAAAATCTGGAGCTCGATGCGACGGGCAATCGGCTGCTGCACCGCTCCGGTACGGTACGCTTCCTAAGCTATCTGAATATCGCGAATATGGGGAATTACGAAGAGGCCAACAGGAATTTTCTAAATGGGCAGGGTACGATCCCGGATATCGTCTCCACGCGCAAGCAGGGCCGCAAAAAATACGGCTTCGAACTGAATTTTGAACAGGAGCTTCCGGCGAACCTGGGCGTTTTCGGGCGCGTCGGATGGAGCGATGGCCGCAACGAGTCGTTCGCGTACACGGAAGTGGACCGGACAGTGCAACTCGGGCTCTTCTCGAAAGGCGACAAGTGGCGGCGTAAGAACGATCGGGTCGGCGCGGTGTTTGTCGCCAACGAAATCGTAGCCGCTCACCAGCAATATCTTGGGTATGGCGGGCTGGGATTCTTGCTGGGCGATGGCGCACTCACGCCGGGTCCGGAAAAAATCTTCGAGGGTTTTTACACCGCGCACTTGTGGCGCGGCTTCTTCGCCTCCTGCGATTTTCAGCACATCAATAATCCGGGATACAACAAGGCGCGTGGTCCCGTGTTTGTTCCGGGCATGCGCTTCCACGTTGACTTCTGATCGTGCGGCGCGTCGCTCCGTGGCCTGCCTTCTGGAACAGATTGTGAAAATCAGCGGAACGGATTAAGCTGCGCGGCGCGGCATGGGGCAACAGTCTGCAACGGGCGAGCCGCAGGGAGATTTTCATGTCACTTTTGAGGTTTATTGTTTTGGCGGTGTCGCTTGCGAGCAGCGCTGCAGTTCCTCTTCGCGCGCAAGATGACTCCAAAAAGCCCGGCGCGACGGCGCCCGCAGCAGCGCAGGCCGCAACGCCGCCGCCCGCCGCGAAACCCGCGGATGTTGCGTCGCCGGATGCAATCCTGGCCGCGACTTATGACGTGATTTCCGGCCCCGCCGGCCAACAGCGTGATTGGGATCGCTTTCGCTCGCTTTTCGTGCCTGGCGCGCGATTGATCCCGGTGGTTGCGCGAAAAACCGGGGACGGATTTGATACTCGCATTATTACGCCGGACGAGTATTCCCAAAAAGCGGATGCCTACTTCTTGAAGAATGGTTTTGCCGAGCGCCAAATCGCGCAGAAAGCCGAGCGCTACGGCAATATTATGCAGGTTTTCAGCACATACGAATCGCGGCACGACCCCAAGGACGCGCAGCCCTTCGCGCGCGGCATCAACAGCTTTCAGCTTTTCTACGACGGCACGCGCTGGTGGGTTGTAACGATTTACTGGCTGGAAGAAACGCCGGAAAATCCGCTGCCCCAGGAATTTCTGCCCGCCACGAAATAGTTCGCACGCTACTTCGGCTGCGAAGGGCTGTTCGGCAGCGGGGTTGCTGGAGCGGGCGGCTGGCCGGGCAGCGCGACGGGCGCTGCCGGCGTGAGGTTCGCAGGCGCCGTGGCTGGCAACAGGCCTCGCAGAACATCGGGAGGCAATTTATCGGCGCTGGCCATCAACGCCGCGACTTGCCACATCTGCTGATCGGTCAGCGCCTTCTGAAAGCTCGGCATGCCGGTGAGACGGATGCCGTTTTTCACTTTCCAGTAGGTGACGCCCACCGGATCATCCGTGACCGTTTCTTTCGCGGTGAAAAGTTGCGGCGCGTGCGGAAACATTCCTTGCGACGCGGCGGACGGCGCCTGCAGCGGCAGTCCGTGGCAGAAAGCGCAATTCGTGCGGTACACATCGGCGCCGGCGGCGAGATCCGCCGCGGTGAATGTGGAAAGCTCGCGATCCGGCGCCTCCTTCTTGATGCGTGCGTGCAAGCCGCCGCGGGCGAGAAATTTTTCAAATGGCATGGGAGCATCGGATGCGGCCGTCGGGGCTTGTCCGGTCTCGATATAGCAAAACAGCGCGATCGGAACGATTAGTATTCCTAGAATCAGTCCCACTAAAAGACCCTTCATAGAGATTCCTTTCCTTCGCTCCAGACGCAACAGCAGCGGATGCAGAAGTGCAGAAGACTGAATAGCACAGCAACGCGCCGGTTGCCATGAGTTTTGGTTGAAGGAAAAAACGCGCTTGCGGCGGCTAGCGCGATGCGAGATGAATACGAGGTATCGCCGGGAGGCTTTCCATGTTTCAAAGTGATTTGTTCAAGGGCCGAACCATTTTGATTACGGGCGGCGGCACGGGATTGGGACGTTCGATGGCGCTGCGTTTTGGCGAGTTGGGCGCAAATATTTTTCTGGTGGCGCGGCGAGAAGAGCCGCTGAAAGAAACGGCCGAAGCGATTCGAGCGAAGGGAGCGCGCGCGAATTATTTTCCCGCCGACATTCGCGATTTCAGCGCGGTGGAAAAGGCTGTGGACGCAGCCGAAAAGGAATTTGGCCACGTGGATACTCTCGTGAATAACGCCGCGGGAAATTTTATCGCGCGCACCGAAAAGCTTTCGCCGAACGCGTTCAATGCCGTGGTGGGCATCGTGCTGCAGGGCACATTTTTCTGCACTTTGGCGCTGGGAAAAAAATGGATCGCGGCGAAGCAGCCCGGCCACGTGCTCAATATCGTCACCACCTACGCGGCGGCGAATTGCGGCTCGGGATTTGTCGTTCCGTCGGCGTGCGCGAAGGCCGGCGTGCTGGCGCTGACGCGCTCGCTCGCCGTGGAATGGGCGCGCCATCACATTCGGTTGAACGCCATCGCGCCAGGACCATTTCCCACCGAAGGCGCGTGGTCGCGCTTGCTGCCGTCGAAGGAACTGGAAGAGCGCGCGAAGAAACATCACCCCATGGGGCGCTTCGGACGCCACGATGAACTCGCGAATCTAGCGGTTTATTTGTTGAGCAATCAAGCGGACTACGTGAACGGCGAATGCGTGGTGATAGATGGTGGTCTGTGGTTGCGCGGCGCAGGAGAGTTCAACGACTTCCTTGATCTGCCGGATGCCGCGTGGGACATGCTCGAATCGGCGCGCAAGAAATAGCGCAGTGCCGGTCCAGCGCGTGATGTTTATGGCGCTGTTTGCGCGGGATAGACGTTGGTTGCGGTCGGATCAATTTCGAACCGCAGCACCCATTCGCTCGACACGTTGTGGCCATCCATTTTCGCCGGTGCAAATAGCCAGAGTTTTGCGGCTTCGAGTGTGCGCTCGGCGAAATACTGGCTGGGCCCGGGAGCATCGAACTTTGCTTCCGTGACGCGGCCTGATTCGTCGACATGAACCTTCACGTTGATCCGGACCTTCCCGCGAATCGTGTCGCGCGCTTTTTGCGAAGCGTCCGGCAAAAATTGCTTCACGACTTTTCCGCGCACAACGCCGCTGCTCACCGCCGCTACTGTTGGTGGCTGCGTGGGCGCTTCGCTCTTTGGCCGCGCGGGTGATGCGGGCGCCGGAACCGCAGCGCTTGCAGCAACGCTCTTCTTCGGACTGGGCTGCTCCGTGGCATGTACTGCCGGCTTCGATGTGGTTGGCGGTGCAACAGGTGGCGTCGGTTTCGCGACGGGCACGACCGCTTCAGTGGGCGCGGACTTCTTCTCTGGTTTGGGCTGAACTCTCGGTTGGGCGGCCGGCTGGACGTTAGGCTGAGCGAGCGTTTCGGCGGCGGCAACCACATGTACCGGCTCCGTGTGCGAGTGATGATTGAACACACGTGCGGCTGCCAAGATCGCCAGCAACGCCAGTCCAATCGGCGCTGCCGTGCCGACGAAGCGCCGGCGCGCGGAGGAATATTGTGCGCCGCGAACAATCTTTTTCGGCGGCGGAGGCGCGTTGGGCAGCAGCCGCGCGGCTATATCCGCGACGCTCCAGCGCAGCTGCGGATCGCGGCGCAGGCAATGGCGCGCCAAATCCAGGAACTCGGCTGGCAGATTGGAAGGCAGCGCCGGCTCCGCCTGGTTAGTTCTCTCCCACACGGGCAAGCGCTGTGTAAGCGCTTCGCACAACGTCATGCCCAGCGACCAGACGTCGCCCGCGGGTGAAATTCTTCCGCCGGCCGCTTCGGGCGGATCGTAAGCTCCAGGTTTCCCCACGCTTCCGCTGAATTCGCCGATGCGGCACAGTCCGTCGCTGGAAATTTTCAGCAGATCATTTTCCGCCATGATGTTCGCGGGCTTGATGCGGCAGTGCACGAAACCTTTGTTGTGGACGTAGGCGAGCGCGTCAACCACTGGGCCAAGAATCGCGCGCGCTTCGGCTGGCGCGAGCGGCCTGCGGGCAACCACGGACGATAAATTTTCTTCCGCGTATTCCATCACTACGTATAGCACCGGCACGCCATCCAGCTCGCCGCGGCCCATGTCCAGAAGCCGGATCATATGAGGATGCGAAAGGTTCGCGGCGTGCCGCCAGCGCGCGAGCAGTCCTTCAGCTTCAGTCGAATCTGCAAGGACCAGTTTGATTGCAGCTTTGGCAACGTCGGGGGCGTCGTAGTCCGTCAGAAATACGGAGCTGCCTTCGTCGCCGCCCACGAACTCGCCCAGGCGAAATTTTCCGTCAATGACTTGGCCCACCCACTTTGTCGCGGCCTCGGTCATGTGAACCCCCTTGCGCATTTGCAAACGCTACGCTACGGCGTGCTGCCGGGCGCTCGTATCGGTGTGAAATCGAAAAGTGTCGTGCCTGATTTCGGACTCCGGCGTTTTGTCTTCAGACAAGACATTGCCCGGAGACAGGGCGCTCGTCCGCAGGGCTGCGGCACACCAGGCTGGGTAGGTCCCGGTCGCCAAGGGTGGATTTTCGCGATACTCCACCCATGATGCGACCCATTCTGCACCATTCTCATACACTCGGCGTCAGAAAGTGACGCCGCGTTGCTCAATCGGACCCCGGTCGGCTGAGGGGCGGGTTTCCCACGTCTTCGCCTGCCAAGGCATTACCATCCCCTGAGTTAAATAGTCTTGAATTTGTTCCGGTTGAATCCTGGGCGAGACGATCCCACTAATCGAGATCGGCCGCCTTGACCGCATGTGCCGCCGCCAGTAAGCTAGTTGCTTCCACAGGGGAAAAACACCACGCATGAGCACTGAAACTATTCAGATCACCTTGCCGGACGGCGCCACTCGCGAAGTGCAGCGCGGCACCACTGCTGCGCAAATTGCGCACCAAATTTCACCGCGACTGGCGAAAGAAGCGCTCATTGCGCGTGCCGATGGCGAGCTGGTGGATCTTTCGCGCCCACTCGAGCACGACACCAAAATTTCCATCCTCACTGCGAAAGATCCGGACTCGCTGCAAGTATTCCGTCATTCCGCCGCGCATCTTCTCGCTGCCGCCGTGCTGGAACTGTATCCCGACGTGAAGCTCGGCATCGGCCCACCAATTGACACCGGATTCTTCTACGAATTTGTGCGCGCGGAGCCGTTCACTCAGGACGACCTGGAAAAAATCGAAACCAAGATGCATGAGCTCGCCGCGAAAGATGTTCCCAACGAGCGCAAGCTGATACCCAAGCCCGAAGCCCTCGAGCTGTATCGCAAAAGCAATCAGGAATTCAAATGCGAGCTGGTGGAAGAAAAAGCCACTGAGCCGATGGTTTCTTTTTACACCACGGGGAAATTTATTGATTTCTGCCGCGGGCCGCACATTCCTTCCACCGGGCGCATCAAGGCCTTCAAATTGATGAGCGTCGCTGGCGCGTACTGGAAAGGTAAGGAAGGCAATCCGCAGATGCAGCGGATTTACGGCGCATGTTTCATTGATCAAAAAGAACTCGACGAATACCTGCACAAGCTCGAAGAAGCCAAGAGGCGCGACCATCGCCGCGTTGGAAAAGAGCTCGGCCTTTTCACCGTGAGCGACGAGGTCGGATCCGGTTTGCCGCTCTGGCTGCCGAAAGGCGCTACTGTTCGCCGTCTTCTGGAGGAGTACATACTGGAAAAAGAACGGCGCGCGGGCTACCAGCATGTTTACACTCCAGACCTCGCGAAGGTTGACCTCTACATGCGTTCCGGACACTGGGCGCATTATCACGAAGACATGTTTCCGCCGATGGATATGGAAACCGAGCAACTGGTGCTGCGGCCGATGAATTGTCCGCACCACATTCTCATCTACGAATCAAAGAAGCACAGCTATCGCGAACTGCCCGTGCGAATTGCCGAACTCGGCACGATGTATCGCTACGAGCGTTCCGGCGTCCTCAGTGGACTGAGCCGCGTCCGCTGCATGACGCTGAATGATGCACACATTTTTTGCACTCCGGAACAAATCAAAGAGGAATTTGCCGCGGTCATGCGGCTGGTCGAGCAGGCCTATCGCGACCTGGGCATCACGCAGTACACCTATCGTCTCTCGCTGCGCGACAAATTGAATCGCGCGAAGTACGTAGAAAACGATCAGATGTGGGATCTTGCCGAAAACATGCTGCGCGAAGCCATGGATTCGCTCAAGCTTCCTTATACCGAAGCTCCGGGTGAGGCTGCCTTCTACGGCCCGAAGCTGGATATTCAACTAGCGGACGTGATGGGCCACCAGGAAACGTATTCCACGATTCAGATCGATTTCCATCTGCCGAATCAATTCGAACTGGGATACGTCGGCGCGGACGGCCAGGTGCATCGGCCGGTGATGATTCACCGCGGCGTCATCAGCACGATGGAGCGAATGACTTCTTATCTGATCGAGCTGTATGCCGGCGCATTTCCGGTGTGGCTCGCGCCCGTGCAAGCGGTGGTGCTGCCCATCACCGAACGGCAGAACGATTACGCGAAACAGGTTCTCGAAAAACTGCTCGACGGTGGGGTGCGCGCGGAACTCGACGATCGCAACGAAAAGCTACAAGCGAAAATTCGCGACGCGCAGCTTCAGAAAATCCCGTATATGCTGGTCATCGGCGGTAAAGAAGCTGAGGCTGGCACGGTTTCCGTGCGGCACCGCGCCAAAGGCGACCTCGGCGCTCGCCCGCTCGAACAATTCAGCGCGGACCTGCGCGCAGAGATCGACTCAAAAGTGATCTCGTAGTTCGCTGGCCGCTGGATTTACGAATTCCCTTCGAGGGTTCGCTTCAAATCGGGTTCCATGCGTTCCAGGATTGGCTCGCCGGGATCATCGCCCACGTATTGCTGCACCACATTGCCGTCCTTGTTAATCAGCACGTAGGTGGGCAGCGCGCTCGCGCCGTACTGCCGCATCATCTGGTGGTCGGCATCCAGGCGCTGCGTCCAAGTCATTTGATTCTGCGCGACGAAACTCTGCCACGTGCCCTCGTCTTCATCTTCGCTGATGCTGATGACTTCTACCTTGTCGGCGCCATAAGCCGCCTGCAACTGCTTCAAGCCGGGCAAGGCGTGACGGCAAGGGCCGCACCACGTGGCCCAGAAATCCAGCAGCGTCACTTTTCCTCCGCTGGACGAACTCTGCGCATCTAGGCCGGGCGCTTTTTCGCCGGAGCTGAGAGGCGCGCGGGGCATGTTGTCGTCGTTGAATATTTTTACGGATTTTGCCTGACTGGCCTTTTTCGCGCGAGCGAGACGGGCCACTTCACCGAGCGAAATCGGAGCCGGGTTCATGACCACCAGGGTGTCGCGCGAAGGATTTTGCGCGGACTGCGAGGGCGAAGAAGAGGATGGCTGCGCCGAAGCATTCGAGACAATGTGTGGCGGGGGTTGCGACACATGCAGTGGAACATCCTGCGCCAGCGCCGAAGCGGAAAACGCTAGATTCAACGCCGCGGCCGCGAGAAGAAAGGAAGTTGTGCGCATCCGTGCTGCCCTCCGAGGAATCCCGTCTAGCTTCAGTCTTGGCTACGATGCCGGAGGGACCAATGGTACGAGTGGTTAATTGTGCTCAAAACGCACCCGGAGTTTAGTATATCCTTCTTAAAGAATATACCTTGACACGAATATACGTATTGAGGCATATTCAAACTCGCCATGATGCAAACCCTGCAGGCGCTGGCCGAGCCCAACCGCTTTCAAATTGTTGAACTGTTGCGCGAAGGGCCGCGGCCTGTTGGTGACATGGTCCACCGACTGGGGCTGCGCCAACCGCAAGTCTCTAAACACCTGCGTGTGCTCAGCGATGCCGGCCTGGTGGACGTTCGCGTGGATGCGCAGCGCCGGATTTATGCATTGCGCGCGGCGCCTCTGAAAGAGCTGGAAGTCTGGATCGAAAGGTACCGGCGCGTTTGGGAAGGCAATTTCCAGCGGCTCGATGGCGTGCTGGCGGAGCTGAAAGCAAAGGAGAGAAAACGTGGACGCACAAAGCGGTCGAGCACCAATGAAAAATAGCGGAACGCTGAAAGTGACTACGCCCGGCGACCGGGAAATTGCGATGACGCGCATTTTCGATGCGCCGCGGCACCTGGTGTTCGAGGCCTGGAGCAAACCCGAGCTCGTGAAACGCTGGTTGTACGGGCCGGACGATTGGCGATTAGCAGTCTGTGAAATGGATCTGCGTGTGGGTGGCGCTACGCGCTTCGTATGGCGCGACCGCGATGGAAAGGAAATGGGAATGAGCGGTGTCTTTCGCGAGATCGCGCCGCCGGATCGCCTGGTCTTCACCGAGATATGGGATGAAGACTGGACCGGCGGCGAAGCGCTGAACACCATAACCTTCACCGAGCACGCCGGCAAGACTACGCTGACGCAGACGGTGCTCTATTCTTCCCGCGCCGCGCGGGACGGCGCCCTGAAAACCGGCATGGAACATGGCGCAGCGGTGAGTTATGATCGGCTCGCGGAGCTGCTGAGATCATGAAAATTCTAGTGTTGATTGCGCGCATCCTTCTGGGTTTGGTGTTCCTTGTGTTCGGACTGAACGGTTTCCTGATGTTCATTCCGACAGGACCGATGCCCACCGGCCTAGCGGGCCAGTTCGTCACGGTATTGCTTCAGTCGCATTACGTCCTGGTAGTCTCCGCGCTGCAAATCGCTGGCGGCGCACTGCTGCTGGTAAATCGTTACGTTCCTCTGGGGCTCACAATTCTAGGCCCGATCATCGTGAACATTCTGCTGTATCACTTGCTCCTGTACCACATGGGTGTGGGCATCGCGATGATTGTCGCGATTCTGTGGGGCATCGTCGCGTTTTATCACCGACAGTCTTTCGCCGGCCTGTTTGTGCAGAAGTCGCCGTAGCGCACTCCAGCTACCACAGGCTGCATGATCCCGGCGCACCCGCGTTCTGGCTTTCCGTTGCGCCCACTTATCGCTATACTCCGGCGTCAAGGGCCGCGCAGCAGCGCGAATCTGCGAGCACACCGACATGGCTGAAGAAAGAGAAAAGCTTCGCCACCACTTTGGCGACTTTCTAGCGGGCGCAGAAGTGTTTGTTTATTCCGTCCTTGCCATCCTGCTTTTTGTAACTGCCCTCGCTACGATTGCCAACGCTGGAAAAATGCTTTGGGATTCCGTCGCCCACTGGAGCATTGCCACGAACACGCTGCTGGTGCTGGACCAGTTGCTCGTCGTCCTCATGATGGTGGAGATCATGCATACGGTGCGCATCTCCATTCACTCTCATGTTCTGGTCACCGAACCATTCCTGGTGGTGGGCTTGATTGCTTCGATTCGGCGCATGCTGGTGATTACTCTGGAAGCCGCCAGCCTCACAAAAGGCGGAGTCTGGTCCGCCGACGGTGCCAGCATATTTCGCGGCAGCATGATGGAGCTTGGCCTGTTAGGGCTGGTCATCCTTATTCTGGTGTTCTCGATTACGCTTTTACGAAGGTACGCCCCCGAAGTAGAGTAAACAGTCAGCGCACCTGCGTCCGCATCCCTCAACTCTGCCAATCGCTTGCCCCTAAAGCCCGGCCCAGCATCGCAAATCCGTAGTTGCCGGGGAGCGCCAAACCCGTGCTATACTTTTTGGCCCGTCCCTCCTTGCGGACCTTTCGACCATGGAGGGCGCGGCTAGCGGGCCGGATTTACTCTTTCCAGGGCCCGGGAGGTGGGTTTATCGCAGAACGTGGTGGGACGCCTGGCCTGCGGGTCAACGAAAGAATTCGCGCTCGTGAAGTGCGCGTAGTGGATGAAGCTGGAAATCAGCTCGGCGTGATGACGCTGTTTGACGCCATGAAGGCCGCGCGCGATGCCGGCTTGGACGTGGTGGAAATCTCGCCCAATGCGGTGCCGCCTGTCTGCAAGCTGGTGGACTACGGCAAATTTCAGTACGAAGCCAGCAAGAAAGCGCACGAAGCCAAAAAACATCAGAAGAGTTCGCACATCAAGGAAGTGAAGTTCCGGCCTTCCACGGCCGAGCACGATTTTCAGGTTCGCAAGAATCAGATCATCCGCTTCCTCGGCGAAGGTTACAAAGTAAAGGCCATGATTTTCCATCGCGGCCGCGAAATGGCGCACCAGGATGTGGGCCGCAAGAAGATGGACCGTCTGCTGAAGGAAATCATGGATCACGTCCAGGTCGAGTTCGGTCCGCGAATGGAAGCGAACATCCTGCTCGCATTGCTCGCGCCCAAGAAGGGCGCGGGCTCAACACCGGCTGCGCAACCGGCGCAGAAAAACGCCGAAGGCCAGGCGTAAAGAAATTCAGCACAAGAGGATATCGTGAAGAAGAACAAGAAATTGAAAGCCAAGACCCACCGCGGCGCCGCCAAGCGCTTCAAGATCACTTCCACCGGCAAGATCATGCGCTGGCGTTCAGGCAAGCGCCACCTGCTCGGCACCAAGAAGCCGCGCCGCATGCGCCGGCTTCTGAATAAAGTTCAGGTCAATCCCGCGGACACAAACAACGTGCGTCTGCAATTGCCCTACGGCCTGCGGTAGAAGTTAGATTTTTTCCGAGTCTGGCAGAGCGTAACGGGTGCCTGCCGGCTGGATGTTCCGCCCGCCCTCAGAAATGACGGCTAGTGGTGGAACAAAATGCAGTCCCACGAGACAAACCCGTCCTGCTACTCGTGCATTTCCGCGAGCGGCTGGGTCGCGTTTGTCTCCTCACTTGATTTTTTTCAGCGCCTTTGAAACGCGCCACAGGAGAAGAGAACCATGCCTCGAGTTAAACGTGGAACCAAACGCCGCGCCCGCCGCAAAAAACTGCTGAAACACGCAAAGGGATTTTTCCTTACCAAGGGCAAGCTCTACCGCTCAGCGAAAGAAGCGGTGAACCGCTCGCTGCGCTACACCTATCGCGACCGCCGCGTGCGCAAACGCGATTACCGCGCGCTCTGGATTCAGCGCATCGGCGCCGCCGCGCGCAATAACGGCACCACCTACAGCCAATTGATTCACGCGCTGAAGGCTGGCGGCATCGATCTGGACCGCAAGATCCTTGCGGACATGGCCGTGCACGACGCCGATGGATTCGCGTCGCTGGTCGGCTCCGTGAAGCAACATTTCCCGAAGCCCGGAGTAGTGCAAACCGCGCGGCCCGCGGTTGTTCGCCACCACGAAGAAGGATAATTTCAGGCAATACGTGTAAGAATGGCGCCGGCGGCAGTTTAACGTAGCGCCGGCGTCCCGCCGGCAGATTTGCGTTCACCATGATGACGAACGATCCCACAAAGCTAACGCTCGCTCAGCTCGGTGCTAACTCGCCTGACAAGGTTACAACTCTATTTAGCGAGTTACGCTCCGAATTCGATCGGGACGCTGCTCAGGATGTTGATTCGACCGATGTCGGCATCACGCGAGTGAAGTGGTTGGGCCGCAAGTCCGGAATTCTTTCTGAGATTACCGAGCACTGGCTGAAGCCAGCATCCAACCACGTCAAACCCATCGTCGGGCAAAGTCTCAACGCGCTGAAGTCTCATATAGAGGCGCGAATCGATGCGCTGACCGCTGAGAAAGAAGCGACGGCGGAGCAAAGCGCCACGGCCCGCGACAAAATTGACCTCTCACTGCCCGGCATCGAGCGCGCCATCGGCACGCGCCACCTGATTCGCCAAACCTACGACGAACTTCTGCGCATCTTCACCGCAATCGGCTTCAGCGTGGTCGCCGGGCCCGAAATCGAAACGCCCTACTACAATTTCGAGGCGCTCAACATTCCCGAACATCATCCCGCGCGCGACAACATGGACACGTTCTATATCGCTGGCGCTCGCGGCGGCCATTTACTGCGCACGCACACTTCGCCGATGCAGATTCGCACCATGGAAAAACAGAAGCCGCCGGTGCGCATCGTCGTGCCCGGTAAAGTTTATCGCCGCGATAATCCCGACGCTACGCACGGCTACATGTTCCACCAGATCGAAGGCCTGGCCGTGGATACGGACATCACTTTCTGCGATTTCAAAGGCACGGTGGATTATTTCGCGCGCGAATTTCTCGGCCCCAAGACAAAAACGCGCCTGCGTCCCAGCTATTTTCCATTCACCGAGCCTTCCGCCGAAGTGGACGCCACCTGCCACGTTTGCGGCGGCTCCGGCTGCCGCGTGTGCAAGCAATCCGGCTGGATCGAACTCTTCGGCGCGGGCATGGTGAACCCCGCCGTGTACGGTTTCGTCGGCTACGATCCGGAAAAATATTCCGGCTTCGCATTCGGCATGGGCGTGGATCGCCTGGCGATGATGAAGTACGGCGTGACGGAAGTGCCGCTGCTGTTCCAGAACGACGTGCGCTTCCTGAAACAATTTCCGTGATGAAGTTGAGGTCGCAGTGGCGCGGTTTGGTTCCGTGCCTGCTTTTTGAACGGTTCGACTCGGCGAAAAAATGAAAGTTGTTTACAACTGGCTGAAAGAATTCGTGGACGTCACTGCGTCGCCCGCCGATCTGCGCGCGCGGCTTTCGCTCGCGGGCGTGGCCGTGGATTCCATCGAAGAAACCGCCGCGGGGCCGGTGCTGGACGCGGAAGTCACCGCGAATCGTCCAGACTGCCTGGGCCACCTGGGAATCGCGCGCGAAGTGGCGGCGATCTACCGCCTGCCACTGAAGCCGCTGCATCCCAAGTTGAAAGAATCCACCGAAAAAGTTGCGGACGCGACGCGCGTGGAAATTCAGGCGCCGGATCTTTGCGGACGTTTCACTGCGCGCGTGCTGCGCGGCGTGAAAGTGCAGCCTTCACCGGACTGGCTGCGGAAAGGCCTGGAAGCGATCGGTGAAAAATCCATCAACAATGTTGTGGACGTCACAAATTACGTGATGTTCGAGCTGGGCCACCCGCTGCACGCTTTCGATTTCGATAAATTGCAGGAACAGCGCATTGTGGTGCGCCGCGCGAAGCTCGGCGAAAAAATCCGCACGCTCGATGGCGCCGACCGCACGCTGACGAAGGACATGTGCGTGGTGGCAGATGCCGCGCGCGCCGTGGGCATCGCCGGCGTGATGGGCGGCGCGGAGACTGAAATCAGTTTCGCCACGCGCAACGTCCTGATCGAGTGCGCATGGTTCGATCCCATATCGATTCGCCGCACTTCCAAAGCCCTCGGCTTGCGCAGCGAGGCTTCCTATCGCTTCGAGCGCGGCGCCGATCCGGAAATGGCGGAGCTGGCTTCGCGGCGCGCCGCGGAATTGATTCAGCAAGTCGCGGGCGGCGAACTTCTCGCTGGAGTTGTGGATGTGTACCCGCATCCAGAGCCAGAAAGGAAAATCGAGCTTTCGCGCAAGGAACTGCTTCGCGTGATGGGCGCGGATGTTCCGGACCGCGATATCGAAGCAATTCTCAGCGCGTTGGGCTTTCATCCCGTGCGTGTGGATGTGAATCGAGGCAGCGACGGCTCCATTGCCGCCGTGTGGGGATGTCGCCAAGTTTCCTGGCGCCAGGATGTGACGCGCGGCATTGACCTGATCGAAGAAGTGGCGCGCCATTACGGCTACGACAAATTTCCTCCGCGCCTGCCGCCCGCAAAACTCCCCGCGCATCGTTTGCCGCATGCCGAAGCCCAGGACCGTTTGCGCGAGCGCATCGTCGCGCTGGGCTACCAGGAAATTGTGGAAATCCCGATTGTGGATACGCAACGCAACGAGCTTTTCCGTCCTGACAATCTGGCACCCGCGGTGATTGGCAATCCGCTCGCCGAAGATGCTTCGGTGATGCGCTCGACGGGCACCGTCAGCATGCTGCGCGCGATTGAATGGAACCTGAATCACGGCCAGCGCAATCTGCGCCTCTTCGAAATCGGCAAAACCTACGAGCTGCGCGATGGCGAGCCAGTCGAAACGCAAGTGCTCACGCTCGGCTCGACCGGCCTCGCGCAAGAAAAAACCATCTACGAAGCCGCGCGTGAATTCACCTTCGCCGATTTGAAAGGCGACCTCGACCGCATTGGCGAACTCACGGGCAGTTTCGCGTGGCAGCCAGGCGGCCCGCCGTGGCTCGCCGCCTCGCGCGCCGCGCAGCTTTCTCGCGCGGGCAAATCCCCAGCGCCGGCAATCTTCGGAATAGCCGGCCAACTCGCCAAGCGCGTCGCAGACATATACAAATTCCGCCAGGACGTCTTCGTAGCCGAATTGAAGCTCGAGCCGCTCGTCACCGGCGTTGAGTCCGCCGAGGCCGTGCGACGTTTCAAACCTCTTCCGCGGTACCCAGCGGTCGAGCGTGATTTCTCGCTGGTGCTCGCGGATGGCGTCACCTTCGTGCAAGTCGTCGAAACGATTCGCTCGCTCCGCATCGACGAGGTTGAATCCATCGAAGCTGCCGACCTATTCCGCGGCGGCCAAGTGCCGACTGGAAAATTTTCATTAATGATCCGCGTAAAATTTCAAAGTGCGGAAGCCACGTTCACCGATGCGCAACTCAACGATTTCTCCGCGCGTATCGTCGCCGCGCTGCAGGAAAGACTCGGCGCCACGCTCCGCGCGATATAATTCCGAACGATCCGCGGCGAGCAGGTAGCGGGCACCGCAGGTTCACGAATCGCGAGAGCGAGTAATTCGTATGACCCAAAGCGATTTCCTACGCGACCTCGGGATCAAGCACCCCATCATCCAAGCACCGATGGCCGGCGGGCCGTCAACTCCCGAACTCGTCGCGGCCGTATCCAACGCCGGCGGTCTGGGTTCGCTCGGTTCCGCCTACAGCACGCCCGAGCAAATCGCTTCGGATATTACGAAGGTCCGCACCCTTACTGACAGACCTTTCAACGTGAACCTTTTCGCCGGCGGATACGCGCCGGAATCACAAATTGACGCCGCTCCGATGCTGGCTCTGCTCGGCGAAATTCACGAAGCGCTTCATTTGCCTCCGCCGAAATTGCCGCCGTGGCCCGCCAACCCGTTTGAAACACAATTAGAACCCGTCCTGGAAGCGCGCCCCGCAGTCTTCAGCTTCACTTTAGGAATCCCCGAGCCTCAAGCGATGGCGCGCCTTAAAGCAGCGGGAATCGCAATTTTCGGCACGGCCACGACTGTCCAAGAAGGAAAAATGTTGCAAGCCAGCGGCGTCACGGCCATCGTCGCGCAGGGCGCAGAAGCCGGCTCGCACCGCGGAACTTTCGCCGGCCCATTCGAAAGCGCCATGATTCCGACGCTTGAATTAGTGCGGTCGCTACGCGCCTCGGTATCCACACCAATAATCGCCTCTGGCGGTCTGATGGACGGCCGAGACATCGCGCAAGCCTTCGCGCGCGGCGCGATCGCAGCGCAACTCGGCACCGCGTTCCTCACATGCCCCGAAGCCGGCACGCCTGAGGCTTACAGGCGCGCCATTCTGGCTGCTCGCACGGACACCACCGTGATCACGCGAGCCTTTTCAGGCCGGCCCGCGCGCGGCCTCCTGAATACGTTCATCAGCAAACTCGAAGGCCAAGAAGAAATAATCCTGCCGTTTCCGCTGCAGAATGCTTTAACCCGCCCGATGCGCACCGCCGCGGCGCAGCTCGGAGAATCCGGCTATCTCTCGCTCTTCGTCGGCCAGGGTGTGACTCGAGCGCGCGCCTTGCCTGCCGCGGAACTCGTGCAGCGCCTGGCGGCGGAAATGCAGCAAGCGCGCGCAGTCTCCTGACGATAATCTCCAGCATGACGTCGGCCCACGCGCACAAGTCCGTTGCGCGCGGGCACACAATGGCTGACAATGACCTTGGCTCAACGAGGGAGTGCACCGTGAAAATCGAGATTTACGATCAGAGCTACAACGTGAACGCGGAAGACAACGAAGAATATCTGAAGGAACTGGCGGCTTATGTGGACGCCAAGATGCGCTCCGTCGCCGAAGCCACGCACATGGTGGATTCGCTGAAGGTCGCGGTGCTCGCCGCGTTGAATATCGCCGATGAATCGTTCACGCTGCGCAAACGCCAGCAGGAAATCGAAGGCCCGCTGCGCAAGCGGGTGGAAAAATGCGTCTCCATGGTGGAAAAGGCGCTCGAACAGACGAATTAGCGCTGCAAAGATCTCTGAAGTCTGCCTGCCGAACGAAGTCGCCGGTGACCGTGTGTTTTCGGCCAATCCAGCGCAACCCGTTAGCACCTGATAGCCATCTGCGTATATGATAGGGGTTTGGGGTTGCTCTCGCCGTCGTCACGTGCATAAACGCAGACCAGTTCGATATCTCGTCGTACCAGTAGCGCTGCTCGCGCTGCTGATGCTCGTGATGGTACTGGGCAGCGTCTCTCATCATCATGCCGGGCCCGACGCAAATTGCTCGATTTGCCATCTAAGTCACCAACCAATTGACCACCCACAACCCGGCCATCGCGAACCATCGCTGGCGCAGGTGGGCGTGCAAATCGAATTACAAGAACCTGAATTTCCGCCGTCGCCCGTCGCGCCACGTCTTCCCGCACGCGCTCCTCCCGCCGTCTAACGTTTAGTCGAGCCTGTAATACTACCCGCACGCCGATTCCATAACTTTTTTCGTTTAGAGGTTGAAGACTATGCCTGCTAAAAACGCGCTATTCGCCATTCCTGCACTCGTGGTGTGTTTCGCATCGGCCGCCGCCGCGCAGGCTTCACCGCCACAGACGGCGCCACCCGCGCCGCAGAACCCCGCTCCGGCGACCGCGCCGCAAAATACCCCGTCGGGACAAGTGCATGGCGCGGTGCGCATCAGCATGGACCAGGCCATTCAAATGGCGCTCGAACACAACCACAACCTGAAAGCGGCGCGCACCACCATTCAGCAGGACCAGGCCTTGGAAATCACCGCGAACCTGCGGCCCAATCCCGTGTTCACCGCGGACGCGCAATTCCTTCCGATTTTTCAGCCCGATCATTTCACCGCGGACTACCTTAACGAAACTGTGCAATTCGACTTGGGCCTCTCTTACCTCTTCGAACGCGGCCGCAAACGCCAGCACCGCCTGCAGGCCGCGCAAGACGTCACCGCGCAAACCAAATCGCTGGTCACGGACAACGAGCGCACGCTCACCTTCAACGTCGCCTCGCAATTCGTCGGCGTGCAACTCGCCGAATCCACGCTCGATCTCGCGCTGCAAGACATGAAGAGTTTTCAAAACACGGTGGACATCAGCCAGGCCCGTTACAACGCCGGCGACATCAGTGAAGGCGATTTTCTGAAGATCAAACTGCAGATGCTGCAATTTCAGCAGGACGTTGCTCAGGCGCAGCTCGCCAAAGTGCAGGCGCTGGTGGGCCTGCGGCAGCTGCTGGGATACGAAACCGTGCCGGAAGATTACGACGTTTCCAGCGACTTCGATTACCTCCCGGTGCAGATGAAACTCGAGGACTTGCAAGCTAAAGCTCTGCTGAATCGTCCGGATTTTCGGGCCGCGCAGCAAGGGGTGATAGGAGCCAAGAGTCAGTACGAGTTGGCCAAGGCTAACGGCAAGGTAGACGTCACCGGCACGGCGAACTACGACCACGTCAGCGATACAAACACGGCGTCGTTCTTCGGCAGCTTTCAGCTCCCCATCTTCAATCGCAACCAGGGCGAAATCGCGCGCACCAACTACGCGATCAATCAGGCGCAGGAGCTGGAACTGGCGGCCAGCGATCAGGTGATGAGCGATGTGCTCACCGCCTACGAGGGCGTGCGCGAAAACGATCTGGTGGTCACGCAATTTCGCGGCGGCTATCTGGACGCGGCGCAGAAGTCGCGCGACATCACCGAATACTCCTACAAACGCGGCGCGGCGAGCCTGCTCGATTATCTCGATGCCGAGCGCAGCTATCGCGCGGTCCAGCTTGCCTACCGGCAATCGCTCGCGGCTTATCTTACGGCGGTCGAGCAACTGCGCGAGGCCGTCGGAACCAGGAGCCTGCCATGAGCAACCAACCTTTACGATGCGGCTCTCGATCTCCGGCAATGTGTGCCGGAATGTTTGCGCTAGCGGCGGCGCTGGGTGCGTCATGTCTCGCGGGATGCGGCTCCGATGAGCGCGCAAATCAAATGACGTCTTACACCAGCAAAGAATCCAAGAGCGAAACGCCCGAGCTGTTTACGATTCCCCAGAACCAGATGTCCCACGTGCAGGTCGTGACCGTCGAGCCGGTGAAATTGCCGCGCGTGCTGCGCCTCACCGGCACGGTGGCTTACAACGCGTTTAACACCGTGCCGGTGATCACTCAGGTCGGCGGTCCGGTCAGCCGGATTCTGGTGGTACCGGGCGAGCGCGTGAAGAAAGGCCAATCTCTTTTGGAAGTGAGCAGCCCGGATTATTCGCTGCTCTACGCGGCCTACCTGAAAGCGCGCGACACCTATCGCGTGACCGACAAAAATTATGCCCGAGCCCAGGATCTCTACGCGCATCACGCCATCGCAGAGCGCGATTTGCTGCAGGCTGAATCGGATCGCATTCAGGCGCAAGCGGATTTGAACGCAGCGCTGCTGGGCCTGAAAATTTTGGGAATTCCAAATCCCGATGATTTGGAGAAGGCGCCGTCTTCGGCCGAAATTCCGCTGCTCGCGCCCATCGGCGGAGAGGTTGTGGAGCGCGACGTCTCCCCCGGCCAGTTGTTGCAAGCCGGTGCGACTCAGGCATTCATCATTTCGGACATGAGCTCGGTGTGGGTGCTGGCCAACGTCTATCAGAGCGACCTGTCCGCGGTGCACGTAGGTGATCAGGTCGCGGTGCAGACGGATTCGTACCCCGATAAATTCCAGGGCAAGATTTCCTTCATCTCACCTGCGCTGGATCCCACTACGCGCACACTGCAGGCGCGCATCGTCGTCGAAAATCCCGGCGAAAA
>Ga0210389_10001430_pt1 | contig 19275 bp, 26 predicted proteins | sample IncBWH28OmetaG_FD_160127 | JGI IMG/M metagenome (GOLD analysis project Ga0210389, IMG submission 160127) | Forest soil microbial communities from Barre Woods Harvard Forest LTER site, Petersham, Massachusetts, United States - Inc-BW-H-28-O ...
CTGTACGGGACGCTTCGCGTCTCTCGGAGTCGAGTGGAAACGGCGTAGTTGGTAGCGGGCGGGGCTGCCCAAAGGCCAAATAATATTCTTATAAATCAATCAATTACGCGTGAATTGGTAGCGGGGGCACGCTTCGCTAGTTTCCGACAGGTCATTCCCCTTCGATGATGGCCGGAAATCAGTCCTGCGAATCAATCGCTCTTAAACTATTTTCGCCTGATTTTCGGCAACTTACGAAAGATCTGGAAATTTCAGACGGTGAAAATGCGTTCTCGCGCGTAGGGGTCAGAGGCGAGTTTGCCTCGGCAACGACGAGAACAGCCCAAAATGAACACACGAGACACTGGCGCCAGCACTCTGGCAATGCTCTACGAGCAATACTCTGAGATTTGTCCCTTTCGCACTGAGCGCTACAGGGAACGCGCTCGACGAGAACACCCAAGGTTCTCAGAGATCGGTATAAAGCGAGTCGTCCTGGAGCGATTCGAGCGCGACAACCCCAGCTTCTTCGCCGAAATGCGCAAGCAAATGTTTGTACCAAAGCCGGAACCAAGAAACTCAAGTCCGACGGAACAAATCAAAGCGCGTACTTCGATGCTCAATCCGGCTGGAGAGCTAACCGGAGGCAACTATGGTGCTAGGTTTTAGGTCTCGGCCCAGACTTTCAACTTATGAAATGCGCAATTTCGCGCCCACGCACTGTGCGACTGACTCGGCAAAATCGCAGGGAAGCGCATTTCCTATCATCGAGCACACATGTTCCATGTATGGCGTGTCGAAAATGTAGTCGTCGGGAAAAGTTTGAATTCGCGCCGCTTCACGCACAGAGATTGTGCGCAATTGAGATGGGTGGCCGAATCGACCTTTGCTGAGTGTTGTGCAGCCACCGGTCATCGTTACGGGCAACTGACTCCAGTGCATGCGTCCGTAAACATTGTTGTAACCGATGTCATCATCCTGGTGGCATTTTGGTCGCAGCTTGACTGGCAGCTCTGCCCGGGCGCCTCCTGGACGAGAATTGCGCAGCCGCAGAAGGTTTGCTGGAGTCAAGCGGCGAACGACATGCCAATTGAATTTTTGCGGGCCGCCCAGTTTCACGGACTCGTCCAACAACATTGGGCGCCCCATTCCCGATATCACATCCCTCAACGCCTTCCACTTTTGAAGTCCTCCGGCACCCGTTCGGTCATGGGTTGCCGTCGGCAGTTCAAAGCTGATGCCTTTGCCCGCCAGTAAAACAAGTCGACGGCGATTTTGCGGGACCCCATAGTCCGCTACTTGCAGAACATCCCACACATAGTCGTATCTCATCTCGTCCAATGTCTTGAGTAAGCGATTGAACAGCCTCTTACCTCGAGTCGCGAGACCAGGCACATTCTCCATCATGATTGCTCGTGGCCGGATCTCCCTCACAAGCCTCGCCATCTCCAACACCAGAACATTCCCCGGATGTCGCTTCGCGGATGGGTTCGTCAAGCTGGAGAAGCCCTGGCATGGCGGGCATCCGGCTAGCAAATCGATTTTTGCGCCTGCAATGCGTCTAAGATAGCCGCCGCTGACAGTCCGGATATCCTGTCGGATCGCGTGCACTTCAGGGTGATTCGTCTTGTAGGTTGCGAAGGCATTTGCCTCGATCTCAACTGCTGCCGCGACTCGGAATCCAGCGCGCTTCAACCCCACAGTAAGCCCGCCGGCGCCCGAAAAAACGTCGATTGCGACCAATTTATCCGCTTTTGCTCTAGTTTGCGCTTGCATTCTTCTTAAGCCTGTCTGCCTCGTCGAGGAATGATTTGTGCATTTGTCGGGTTTTGAACAGAAATACTTTCCACGTTATATGAACGAGTTCATCGGCGCTCTTCATCCCCGCAAAAGCCGCAGCGTGGGTACCGTCAAGGTTGAGGGAGTCGCACACCAGGATTATTTGAAAGTGCGGAAATAATTTCTTGAGATCCTCATTCCCCGCTTCATTGAGGAATGTGCTCATCAGATCTCGATACTTTACGATTCTGTCCACCTCAGTATCTGCAAGCTTATGCTTAGGTTTTTTTATTTCGATGATCTGAACCGTACCATTTTGATTTGTCATGACGAAGTCGGGGCGCTTGGAAGCGTCGTCCTTTGACTTTGCGGTTTTTTTCCCGCCTTTGACTTGGCGCTGCTCGCAATACTTCCGAAACTCCTTCTCAAACGTGGAGAATGATTGATTCGCCGTAATCGGTGACCACTGCGGATCGATGAGCCACGGCGATGTCTCAATGAGCGTTTGAAGCACAGACTCCAGCGTCCCTGGTTGATCCTTCAACGCCTCCACTCGCTCTATAACCCTTATTCTATCTTCGGCAATTCGCCCAAAAGAAGCGAGTTCCGCTATCCGCGCCGTTCGCAGAATTCCAGTCACGACATCCAGGGGAGATTCACTCGCTTCGGCCGCTGTACGTAACCGATCGTCTAGTGTGATAACTGGCGCCAGCATGATGCTCAGTTCCACGAGGTTTTTTCCGCGATCAACATCCTCGACTTCATCCGCCCGCATTGTCTGGCCGATCATCTTCGCTACTTCCAACGCGGAATTTCGGATTTGCGCTTGATCATCTCTGGGGAAGGCTTTGTCTATTCGCTTCTCTAGTTTCGTTATCTCTTTGAAGCGATCCCACGTCTTTTTCTTCATCGGATCGCGCGAACGGGTACCAATTTTCTTGATGACCGTCTGCCCCCATTCCTCAAACTCCCGACCGAGTTCGTGGGACCAAAGGATGTCACGGCGGTCCGTCTGAATTAAATCATCATCCTCATCGAGCCAATCAGCGTGCAACTCACCCACCAAATAGGACCTAACGTCGTGTTCACCAGTAAAACCAGCTCTTCGATTAAAAATACTGGTCTGAGCAGCAATTTTTCCGCGGCAGTAAATGCGCACGCCTGCCATAAGATCATCCTTATAAGGATCTTTGGCGTAAGCAACCCAGCCCCGAACTGGGTACTTCATGTCATTTTTTTCAAAGCCAGCATTCAGGCCGACAATTTCTTCGCCATCTGAGTCGAATGCGCGATCCTCAACCTGCCCACCACTCCCAGGTCTGAAAGTTATTTTTGTGTTTGGCATCGTCTTGATGCTGAATTCGCCGACAGTAGCTCGATAGTTAGGATCCGTGGGCGTTTTCACGCTATCGATCAGCTCGATTTTCCAGTCGGCAGATTTCACTCCAAAACGCTGAGCAAGTTGTCGCGAAAAGTCCTCGAGTGACGGGACCTTTCGGAAGGCAAACGACCGCAATGTGATCTTCGTGCCCGAGGACTTCGCGATAGTGCCGTCTAAATCGCCGACCGCAGGCTGGTAGTCAAACTCTTCGTCTTTTAGGATGTCGTCGCGATCCAATATCAAGTGCGCGACTTGAAATCCCCTTGCGCTTTTTCCAGCACCGTCGAGACCGGAAACTGGTTTTCCGCCAGCAGTGTAAATTTCGATCATCTGGCAGATTCCAAATGGCGCCAATTTACCGACGCCTTTGTTGCCCATGACCTTGCGACCGAATATTTTCGATGTATCGCCGCGCTCGTCCTTTCGACGCTCTGCTCCAACTCGAAGGTAATATTTGTTTACCTCTGAATCGGTCATTCCAATTCCGTTGTCTGCAACTACTATTTCAAATCCGCGATCAATAATCTGATCCTTGGGGCGCGTGGCGAGGTACTCTCCCATTGGGGCGCTAATCGTTACCTTTTTGGCATCCGCGTCGTAGCTATTTGAGACTAGTTCCGCTATCACGGCAGATACGCGGTCATAAAGCTTCACGCCGAGCTTGTCGACGGTTAGCCGCGATATCTTCATCGAGTATTTTGGCATCGCGCTTTTCTTCCCTGTTTTTTCCACGCGCTTTCTCACTGAACTTCAATTCGATATCGATTCCATTCGCGACTTCGACGCCAATGCAAGCTCAATTTTGAGCCTCGCCCGAGGCCACATGCTGTTGATACATAGCGGCGTAGTCTATTACGATTTGCTGGCGATATTGAAGATTTCATCCACCTTCAGGTGACGAAGGATAGAGCGCCAGTCGCGGGTATACAGTGATCGACGTCACCGACTACTGAATGGACGAGTAACTGTGGCCGGCGACAGAATCCCGGCATGGGCCGCTACCGTCACCAGGTCTACACCAATGACACGATGCCACGCTGGCTGGCGGTGTTCGGGCTGCAATGGCAGGTAATCGAGAGTCAACGCCTTGAGCCCACCGCGGACCTATCCGGCGCCATGGCAGCGGCGATCGAGCGCCTGGCCGCCGATGGTTGGCAGATTGAAGCCGAGCCGCGGTTCGCCTTTGCATTCATTCGGCGCGCCAGCGAGCGGCGCCTCCTGATGTTGACGCCCAAAGACCCCCACGACAATCGGCCGCAGTCATTCAGCCCGTTTAAATAGGCGCTTCTCGGTCGCTGGCAGTCACTCCAGCCTGTATTCGCTGGCGCCTTTTCCTTCGCTTCTTTGGCATTTGTGAAGCCTGACGTGGAGTGGCTCAGCTAAGCCATGGGAATATCTGGTGTGATTGCTTGGATATTCGCAAACAGCGCGCCGGATGAGTTGAAGTGCCATGCAGTCCCCGTTCTGCAAAGTGAGGATTTGATCCATGGATGGCATGAGCGAACTGCAGCGAGAAGCCAAAAGGCTTCGATTCGCTTGGTACGTAGGGATCGACACCCTCTACAAGTTTCGATCCTTCGCTCGCGGAACACCCCGCTCACGGGTACTCGATACAATCGAGAATTCGAGGATCTATCTACCGCACCCGCCCGCATTCAACGATCCCTTTGATTGCTCGCCGGTCGTCGTCCATGGCGGCGATCCATATGACCCCGAATATTTCACAGAGTTAGAAAGGAAAGATCGTCAAATGCACAAAGCCCAAGGCGTAACAGGCGCTGCGCTTGACCGGAAGCGTAAGCGCGAAGGCGTAACGATTCACGATCTACCTAGGGCCGCCGAAGCACGACTTCGCAAGGATCTGCGCGAGGATGCTCGGATACTCTGCATGAGCGAGAACCGCCTTCATCCGCTGCAATGGTCGCACTACGCGGATAGCCACCGCGGCTTGTGTTTGCATTTTCTCTGCCGCCGACGCGGGCATTTCGGCTTAGCAAGGCAAGTGCGCTATCGAAAAAAGCGCGAAGCGCTGACAACTCTGTTGCGGCATTCTCCCGATGCGATCGTGGATCGTCTGGTATTCAATAAGGCGAAGTTCTGGTCCTACGAATCGGAATATCGCATCATTGCGTCAGAGTCAGGTAAGGCTCCGCCCTCGCTAAAGAACGGCTATCTCTATTTCGATCCTTCGCTGCTCGTTGGAATCACCTTCGGAATGGAAATGCCGGAGAAGCATCGAAAGACGGTCATGGAACACGCGCGCCGCCACAACGCTAATATCGCATTCTGGGAAGTTGTCGAAGATCGCACGGATTTCGCGCTAATCGCGCGGCGCTATCCTGCCGAAGCACCATCTGTGTCGCGCGCGATCGCGGCGAGATTCTCGGCCGGTCTCAGCCGAGGATAGCTCGCCGCGAATCGGCTACTTTTTCGGCTTGAGCCGGTACAGGCCGGTTTCCTCGGCCGCCTAGCGCGTCCGAGTTTGCCAATCGGGTGCCATTTGCTCAGATTGTCGGAAGCTCACTCCAACATGGCAAGCATCTGCTGATCGACCAGGTGCTCTGCGGCGGTTAACTTCTTCGTGGGCATCTAGCGTAGCGGTGACAAAATTGATCCCGACAGCAGTGGCGCTCTTTGTTTGCGGATCGTTTCGATCCATTCAAGAAGTGACGGTTGCGGGTCCGATGGGGTGCGCAACAGGCTGACCATTGTGGCGATACCCATCGTAGCGACTTTGGGAACGGTGATTTGCTTGTGCAGCTTTGCTACGTGACGCATCACTGCCGCCTGGACTTGGTCTTCGTCGGTGGTTTTGAGCTCTCGAATAATGGGCACTATCGTTTCCGCTACCCTTTCGCCGTAATCGATTGCTTCCTCGCGCGAGGGGATTTTTCCTTGATGAATCACTTTGTTTCGAAACTCTACTGCAGTCTCCGGAAGCAACTTTGGGGCTCGCTTAGTCGCGCTCAGGTACGTGAATATAAATGCGCCATATTGGCGCTCCGATAGGCGCGAAACGCGTTTCCAGGATGCTGCGAATTCTTCCTCAGCGACACCGAGCTTATGACAATGAAGATCAACGTAGAACTCATAAAACTGTTCAAGCGCCGATGTGAAAGAGGAGACCGCATCTCGGTAATACCCATCCAAGATCGCATAGGCGGCGAGATCGAAAAGTACTTCAAATTTATGAGCTTGCAGCAAAGTCACCGACTCGTGGCCTTGCGAGCAGCTCACCGGATACAAGCCACTGTCCCTTAGTTCCAGCGTGGTAAATTGAGCTGGATGTCCTTCAGAGACGCACTGCATGCAGGGGGTATATATGCGCATAGGGGGGCCGAAAACGATCAGGTGATCAGGGCGGTTGAATAGTAATTTGCGAATCGCGATAAGGCGAGCCATTGTCCGCCCACACTACTTCCTTTTGGGACATTGGCGGCCCGGATGGCCTGCTTGAGTTGGTGGGTGGATAAACCGGCATTGCTGCCATTCGACTTCCGGGGACCTTGGGTGGGCGCCCGCCCCAAGTCTGTTCGAGCGCCTTTCGTTGGCTGAATCTGCTTCGCGCCGCCGCCGGGCGCGCGCCGAACCGCGCGGGCCTTGATGCGGTCTTGACGCGCTACCGATCTAGTGGACGCTCAAATTCCCGTCGACATGTATGGTTAGGGGCTGCCGCGCATTTACACCCTGCATATAAGTTGCCCATGCTGCGAGCTGATTCGAGTATTGCTGCTGCGCCAACTGTTGAAGCTGAAGCTGCCGCTGCTGATCAGACGTCTGCCTCGACTCACGGTATTGCCGTTCGGCTTCTGCGGCATCGCGAGATATCTCGTAGCGTTTTCTCGCGAACTCGCCGTAGGTCAGCTTCTGTTGATAAAGCGCAACAATCAACTCACCGACTTTGGCGCCGGCAGATACGAGGAAAGACCTATCCTGCTGCGTTTGAGTTGACTGTAATGGGGACATGGATTGCAGGGATGCGGCAAATCCTGCGTTCTGTCGCGAAATGCAGTCCTCTCGCAGCGTCGCCCACTTGGCGATCGCCACCTTCTCTGCCTGAGTCGGAAACGCGTCATTGGTCGCTATCGAAAATGGTACGGCGCTTTCCCACGAGTCCCGGGAGAGCTCAACTTTGTATCGTATTAAGTCTAGATCAGGTGTCGCCAACTGATCCTTGCATTGCAACCCGATTGACTGACCGGTCGGCGCGCTCGCGTCAACAAGTCGAAACTGATACTCAAAGCTTGCAAAGTGGCCCGGGCGCATAGGATCCAGATGCGATGAGACTGCATATGCCACCTTCCCCTTGTTCTTAGCAAACTCATTTGCTTCGCGCACGACGTCGGCTTGCAAGGCGGCCTCGTTGCCAAAAATCCCGCCGTGATCGACCCGTGACAGCATGTAAGTCCCAGGCGAAAGCTCGACCACACCGGGATTGCTGACGCAGCCGGACAAAAGAAAAAGCACCAGAATCATCCGTTGCACTTTGGCTCCTGTGCGAAAATAAACCATATTGTTGATCGACCAGTCGCTCGGTCCACGCCATCCTGCTGTGTGATTTTTAGTTGCCACATGACACTAAAATTGAGTCACTGTTGCCGACACCCGCCACCGCATCTCCTGGGCGGAAGGTACTGCTGCGCTCCTGCGGAATGATTCTATAAGCGCCGTTGCAGGCACCCGCGGCACGGTTTAGACAGCGATCATATCGGCTGCTATTGCACGTGATGACGTATCCCGCTTTCCCTGTAGGCAGCACGGTGGGGCGGACATGCTCTGCCTCAGTTACGCAACCAGCAAGACCGAGAATTAAGCAACAGAACGCCGCGCATTTCATTGGGGTGCTGCTCCCTACTGATATCCATCTGCGTGTGCTTTGTCGATGCACTTTTCGTAAAGCGATTTGCCCACGCCGTAGGAAACAACGCCGCGTCCAACCTGTTTACAAGTGACGGTGCCGCCGTTCACATTGCGGAGGGTCGTCTCTTGAACAGGAATCGTGGCGCATCCCGAAACCAGCAGCAGTGCACAAATGGCCATCATTCTCATTTTTAGACTTCCATGTTCATACGGATGGGCTTTTTGTACGCCTTTTCCCCGCACTGTGCGACCCAAACGCGTCACAGGTTATCGAAATAAATCGAGACTTGCCGCGGCGCGTACGTGCCGGGAGCGCAACGCCTGCTCGAATCTTGTCTTTGCATCGTGGGATATTTCGCGGCCGATTACCGTGCTTTTCCAATTGCGCGGCGGCATCCATGGCAGGTGGAGCACCGCAAATTGATCGCGCGTCCATGCGCCGGCCCTGGAATGCCGCATGAGCCAGGCGTCTGTAACCACGAACATCGGTCGGCCTCGCGTCTAAACTGCAGGTTGCCGGCCGCGCCTTCGGCCGCCGGCTCTCTTCACGCGATGAGGTAGCGACCTGCGCGCAGCACCCGGAATCGAGGCATACCTATCACCTCTAGTAAGCGCACCGCAGGTTGGCGGCGATGTTTTCGCGCTCGATCCGCCTTACGCGCCCGCCGGGCAAAACGAATAAATAGACGGCGGGATTTGGGTCGCCAAAAAAGAAGGGCCAAGGGCGACCGACCATTTCAAAACTGTTCATCGGGATCTCGCGACAGTCTTTCGCCAAAGTTGGCCCACTGGTTCGACAGATTGCGCACCTCTTCTTCGCTAGGAATGCGAAAGCCAGTGGCGAGCAGCCGCCGCTCAATCTCGAGCCGTAGTGTAGTGTTCCCAAACTTGTGCCATCGATGCGCGCTTCCCCATTTGCCGTGCAAAATGGTTCGCAGAGCGTGAATCCTCGCGACCAGCGGCGCGGACTTCCTGGCCAATTCCTCGAGCTCGATGAGTAAGGGCTCGGCTTCAGCCGCCTGCACCGCCGTGACGGCAGACATGATCTCGCTATCTGCGGAACTCACGGCGGCGCGTGCTTCGTCCACTGCGGCGCGAACCTTGGGCAAAGCCGCCTTCGCTCCCGCAGCTTGAAATGCCGCAGCATCTGCCTCACGGCGGGCGTCATTCATCCGCGCGAGTAATGCTGGGTCGACGGAAGGTACATCGGCCGGAGCGCCGGCTTCCGACCAAGCGCGAGTCGCCGCTGATACGGCTGCTGCGCACCGTTTGGCCAATCGTTCCGTGTGCTCGCCCGCGTCAATCACATCCTCGACGCGCACCAGCGCTGCATTGGTTTCCTCCAATGCTTGCTCAGCCGCGGGCCGTGAGGCAATTGCCATACGCAACCTCTGGCGAGGCGTTTCAGGCGCGGGCTCGGAACCGGTGCCAAGAATTCGCGAAAGGAATCTCATCGGCCGATCATCCCGCGCACGAATCGAACTGGTGATTTGAATGCGTCCCAACACGCGCTCGGGTCGCCGATGAATTTGGAAATTCTACGATTTGTCCGGTCGGTCTCGATGACCTCTCGAAGTTCTCCCTGCGGAACGCTGGCCGGGGAGTAAGCAAACGAAATGGCGTCTGCGTAAATTTGCCGCTCGGCCATATCGAGGGCCGCGCCGGAAAATGGCGTCGTATCAACGCCCCGCCAGACTGGCGAGTATTGGACGAGCCGGTTGCAGATTCGCTTACGAAAGTCCTCGATCTTCTCGCCGGAAGCAAAGAGAGGCGTGGCGGCCTCGCGACCGAGTGCCCGAAAAATTACTTCTGCCTTTGATTGGATTTCGTTGTGCAAGCTGTCTGCTGGCATGATTATTTTTTCCCCGTTGTGTTTCCCGAATATCCGCCGGGCATGTGGGTAGTCACTGGATTGCCGGAGTTCCTGCGCGCCGACTCGGCCCGTTCTAGGTCCTGCGCCCTTCTGCGATCCGCAAGCGCGGCCGACTCGTGAACATTTCCTTTTTCTGGCATGGAAGCTCCTTGGGAATCGGCGCGGGCGACTGCCGCTCGCGCAAAGAATTGGGATCGAGTGCACCCTTCCCGCGCAACCCCTCGTTCGGCCTTGCGAAAGTCTTTTGGGTCGATGGCGATCGAAACGATTTTGTTGTGGCGAGGCATGGCGCGTATTACACGCGCGTAATACGCTACGGCATAGTCTATTTAATTACCGCTTTAATAGTGACACGCCCGGACACCATAATATCCCTAGAAACGCGCGCCAATTCAGGCGATTGGAAGCCCCGGTTGAATCGGTCGCGGCCGAATACCAATGGCGAGCAAGCTGCGTGGGTGCCAAAGCGGGTCGCCGATTTTTAGGCGAATCGCCGCGATGGCTTCTTTTGCTTCCGCGTCCCACGCTACAAGGTCTGCCAACTGGGCCGCGCGATACGATGACGGCGTGGCAATGGCGGGAGCCTGTGGATCATTGGGTACAGCATCGCGACCGGCGAAGTTGAGCAAAATTGCAGTCGCCAATGCCACGGCGAGCGTATTGCTCTCCTGCACCTCACTCTGGCTCAACACCTCGCGCAAGAAATTCCTCCGCGCGCCGTGATAGGTGACCTCTCGCTGATGCGCCGGCTGAGCGATCAAGACCTGCCCCACGTTGAGGTAGGGCCGCGCCTGGTTGAATCGCTCAGGGATAGGCGGTAGCTGCTCGCCGATCGGCACGGTGGCGAAACCCATCTGGCGAAGTAATTCCGCGTAGCCCTCCACAAAGTCATCGCAAAAGATTCTCGGCTCGCCGGCCATCTTCCCGCCGACAGTGGAGTGATAGTGTGTGAGCCGCTGCGTTACGCCTTGCATCCACTCCTCCACGTTTGCATCGAGGAGGTCCAAGTCCCAGTCGAGAATAAAGAAAGCCGCGCCGCGCGTGCCATCGGAATCGGGTCGATTAGCTGCGCAGTGAACCACCGCCGCGGTGTCCTCGAAGAATGAGATCACGGTGTAGAGTGAGTCCATCCCAGACGGCAGCGCCTGGACCTTCGCGCCGCTCGATGTGCCGGCAGAAACAGTGGAGAAGTAAGCGCCGGTGCGAAAGGGTGAGTAGGAGATCATCACCGAATCGGCCAAATTAGGGCTCGCGGCCCCTTCCGGGGTTTTGTCCACCACGATCTTGCCGACCTGATTCACGCTGTAGGTGGGTTGGCTGAGCTCGGAAACGAGATTGGTCAACTCATCGAGATCCGCATCGATCGAGATGATGCCGTCGGCATCGAAGGGTAGCTTTTCGACGACGGCACGATAGGTGTTTTGGAATCGCAGGCGCAACGCCCACCAGGACTGCGATTTCAGATTCTGGAAATAATCGCGATTCAACCGGCCTTCGACCAGACTGCCTTCACCATCGAAAACCGCGCCACTGCCGCGAAACGCTTCCACCTCAATCTCAGTCTTGCCGGCTTCGCGGCGCTTGAAATTGATTTGCACGGCGTCACCGCGCACGCCGGCGCCCAGGCCGTCCGCATCGAAATCGAACGCCGGATACCCGTACTCCTCGCAGAGCCCAAAGGCCTTCACGGTGGTTCGGTAGATGTCGGAATTCTTGCCGCTCCAACTCTTCAGGTGCTGAAGCAAAATACCGTGCCGGCCGAGAAAGGCGCACTTGTCCTTTCCCTCGTCCGCAACGTCCAGCGCGCCCCGGCGGGCGCCAGTGACCTCAAGCCCAAGCGCGGTATGAGCCCCGATGGCCGCGTGGACCCATTCTGCTGGAATGAGAATTCCCTCGACGGATGCGTCGTAACTCAAGTCGATTTCTTGCGCGCGAGTAACAGGGTCGAGCAGTTCGCATTGCCGCTCATACCACGCCTGATCCTTGCGCGGATCCGCACGCCACGGGAAAGTGAACACGGGAATACGGCCGGAATGCCTTTTTGTGGCGAACGAATTTGCTCTGCCGTTCGGCGTTGATATGTCGACGCGGCAATCGGTATTCGATGCAAGCGAGGCCTCGATCAGTTGCGGGCGCTCGATGAAGGCGGCCTCATCGATCAGGTACAGCGTGGAACGGCCACCGCGGCCAATCGCGTCACCCGCCTCGCCGACAACCGCCGAGCCGGTCTCCGGGAATTGCAGGCGCATGTGAGCGCTGTGCCTGGTTTCATCCCAGCCACCACGAAACTCCGGTGGTAGATTCTTCAGGAAGAAGCGCGCCTTCCACAGCAGGCAATCCGGATCGCCGGTGCGATCAACTTTGTCCTCGGTGCGGCTACCGACTCCGACCACTACGCCACGGCCGAAGAGACACAGCGACGCCGCAAAGCACATTGCCAACCAACTCGCGCCGCAGTCGCGGGATTTCTCAATGAGGCCAGGCTCGCGCCCCAACATGCGCTCCTGGATGAACGCCAGCATCTCCTTTTGGCGCTCGAATAGTACGAATGGCATCTCTACTGGCTGACTGCGGTTGCGCGCACGCGGATCTGAGGTGATGCCCCAGTCGTTGATGAACTCGGCAATGTGGTCCGCGTAATAGGCCTTGAGCGCCGGCAAGGATTCGGGTTTGGCGCGGATGCGCTGCAGGCGCGCGGCGCGCTCCTGGTAGACGCCTTCGTAATCGGGGGGCTTCCAGGCGAACGGATGTGCGCTCATGCGGTGGCTCCAGTCAGGCGAAGGCGATACGATGGCTGCGCATGACGATAAGACAGTACATAGTTCGCCGGGCAAACCTGGTTCGCGCTGTCGTTTTCGCCTGGATTCTCGCCATAATCGTTGTGGCAGCGATCGAGCCGGCGCACTGGCATGCTCCCTCCGCGGACCGCGGTCCCTGGTTTTTGGCGTCGATCGCCGCCGTGCTGGCGATTAACGGTCTGATCTACTGGCGCACAAGATGTCCTCGATGCGGGAGTCGCTTTCACCGAGAAAACTGGTTCGCCCAACGGTCTAAGTTCTGGAGTACCACATATGATCGCTGCTCGCACTGTGGCGTGGGCCTCGACGAGCCGATGCCATAGGCGATGACGATCAGGCAGGTAATGCTTTGGTGGTACCGTTCTCTCACGGTCGTAGTTGTTGCGTCTGCAGTGCTCGCTTTTCTCTTTGCTGCTCAGAATCACGTCATTCAAGCGCTCGTTTGTTGCGTGTTTGCATTGTTTGCGAACGTCCTGTTTGTATGGCGGTTTCGCTGCCCTCGATGTAGCACTAGCCTCTTCAAGAATATAGTGACGATCTTGAGTAGGCGTCCAGGCAGTTGCCCTAAATGCGGCGTCAGCCTCGATGAGCCGATGAAGAGTCCCGCGAACCGGAAGTGACGGAGATTGCGCTGCGCGCCTTGGTGAGTACAATCGCGCGCCGTGAAAAGTCTGCGCAGCACTCTTGAGGATCGCTACCGCGAGATCGGCCGAGTTGCCATGCCAATTTGGTGGGCGATTTGGCTCCTGGGCAGCGCACTGACGGCGACCGCGTATCGTTGGTGGCCGTTCAGGGCAGCGGGTGTTTTTTGGGTGGTTTACGGCGTCGTGCTTGCCAGAATACCGTGTCCCCGATGTGAGCAAAGACTTGGCTTCCTGGCGCAGCTTCAGCCCGGCGGCCGGCGACGCCAAGGATTGCCGCTGATCAACATCGAATGCCCTCATTGCAAGCTTGGCCTCGATGACCCAGTGGCGAAGTGAGCACGCTCCTACCGGGTGAAATGGTATGTAGTTTTTATCTAGCGATAGAACCGCACTGGAAGCCAGAGGGCCGGCGCAGATCGGCCCCGCCCCGAAGCTATGTCGAACATTGAGTTCTAGGCAGCGCTGCTGGCGCCGTTCTGGCCGATGGGCCTTCCGAGCGTCGCCTAGGTATCGATTAAATCGAACATCTGCAGAGCGAACCCGATGAGTAGTAGTCCCATCGATATGCGAAATGTCGCTTTGCGCAGGTTGTACTGCAGTCGCCATCGGCTGCGCTGCTCGTCGTCCCTCGGCAGTTCGCTGAAGGCACCGCCGCCACTGATCTTGTGGCCATCGGCTGTGTACTCCTGCACGGTCGGCGGGAACCAAAGCAATAGCAAGGTGGCGACCATGTTCACTACCAATCCGATAAAGGCGAGTGGATGTTTCACGGCGTTCTAGGCCGCCTTGCGGAGGCCAAGTCGACGCGCTGCCTTCAATAGCGATGGCGCGTACCAGCGGCCGCCGGCAGGGGAAGCGATACCGCGTTCGTTGAGTGCTTCCGCCGCAGCACGTAAGGACACATCGCCCTTGAGCGCGAATTCCAACTGCGGGCGCAATGCCTCGATGCGCGCTGTGGCTGCTACCTGGTTCGCCTTGGCGCCGCTCGCCGCAATCTTTCGCACCTCGCGCTTGGAGCGGGCCGACATGCCGAGCTTCGTGCCCCTCGCCTTTGCTGCGGCTAGGCCCGCCTTGGTCCTGGCGGAGATCATGCCGCGCTCTTTTTCCGCCAGTGCCGCATAGAGGTGCAACACAAATGGATCTGACTGGCGCCCCAGGTCGCACACGATGAATTCGACTCGATGAGCCATCAAGCCCGAAACGAAATGCACGTCGCGGCTCAAGCGATCGAGTTTCGCCACCAACACAGGCGCTTTGGCTTTGCGTGCCGTCTTCAACGCCGCTGCAAGCTTGGGCCGGCGCTCCAGCGCATCGGCACCCGATCCCGTCTCGATTTCCTCGAAAACCTGCGAGACATCCATGCCTTCCGCCTGGGCGAAGCGTGCGATCGCCGCGCGCTGTGCCTCCAGTCCGAGCCCCGAGCGGCCCTGCGATGTGGTGCTGACTCTCACGTAACCAATTGCTACGCCCATGTTGAACATCCCTGATGTGTAGGGCGTCAATTTTAGGCTTGTTATCATGTCTTGTAAACACCTCTTGATGCTCGTCATGATGCGTTAACGCGGTGCGAGTCACGATGCATCCTCGGTTTTTTCAATGGTGGGAACTGGCGCCTCAATCGCCTTGCGCTCGAATGACGGATGCTTGGGGTCTACCTCGAGCACGCCCTCGACCATCATTCGGTACGCGTCCTGCGGGCTCAACTGCCCATACGGCATGCCTCCACCGAAATTGAGTGCAACCAGCGGCCCGAGCTGCTCGCCGTTGCGGCCGGCGATTTCTTGAAGGATGGCGGGTCTGCCCGAGCCAATTGCAACCAAATCCATCGCCGCCTTTCGGCGCTCGCTCACCGGTGCCGATTTATCCTCGGCAATGCTTGCCAACACACGGCACATGCGCCGGTCATATCGCCTCGCGTACCTGCGCACCCGCGGCTCGATGCGTGGCCGACCACTGGGATTGCCGCTGACGCCTTTCCGAAACTGCTTTTCCAGAAATTTCTGGCGGGGGCTCGTCTCGCTCTCGACCGGTTTGGCCCCCTCTTCCACGCTTCCGCTTTCGCTCATCCTGATCGTGCTCCTGATACCAGGCGTGAACTGATGATTATCCACAGGCTGTCAAGTGCTGAACTTCTTTGCGAGTGCACTGATGGCTGCGCGGGTTCGTTCTGGTGAACCATCCGCTGAACGTTTGGTGAGAATTCGAGATTCGCCTATACATTCTTCTCCGAGGGTTGGTGATGGTGATGGTGATGGTGATGGTGATGGTGATGGTGATGGTGATGGAGGGCATTGCTCAAGCATTGCTCCAAGCATCGGTTTTTGTAATTTCGACACAGAATTTATGCTTGGAGCATTGCTCGTAGCATTGCTTGGAGCATCGTGCGCGGCAACACTGGTCGATGAACTGTTTGATGCCGGAATGCTTTGAGCATTCGCGCTCGACCATCGAGCCTCGGCGGCCTTCGCCGCTTTTTCGGAGGCCTTAGTACGCAGCCTCAAGCTGTTCTGCCGCTCTCGCTCTAACCGCGGATTTACAATCCCACCGTTTTCTGTGAGCACAAACTTGGACGCGATCGTGGGCCAAATCTCGGCGAACTCCTCGGCAGGCACGCCGAGCATGCGAGCCAAGCGTTTCGGATCATTGGGCAGCGCTCCCATGTCCCACGAGAACCACAGAAGGTCGGTGTAAGCGCCACGCTCTGCCAAGGTCATACCGCGTGTTGCGGCTAGGTAATCGCGCGGCCACCAAGGTAGCATTGCGAGGGTGGGCGCCTTAGCCATCGTTGCAGCCTTCACACACGACGCGCGCCCCGAGAATTTGCCGCACCTGCTCAATGGAGAGCATCGTGGCCGCGGCGATCGAGGTATCGGCCATCCCGGACGCTGCGAGGCGCTTGATCGCCTGGTGCTGCTCCTCTTCGGTTAGCATCATGAAGCAGGCCATGCGCGCATCGGCGGTGCTCATGATCGCGTGAGCACTGATTTATGGCCAAGTTTGTTTAGAGCGAGTTTTTGCGATATGTTTCGCATCGCCCATGATCCTCTTGCGTGGGGGTTTCGGGTGAGGTGTTGGTGACCGTTTTGGCGCCGGTCGGGGGTCGTGTCCCGATCGGCGTTTTCATTTGCGCATCCTGCAAAATCTCCCCGACCATTGCCTCGACAAAGATGTCGAGCACGCCGGAATACTTCGCCAGGTGTGCAGGGAGCGCCATCAATCTAGGCCGCGGCGGCAGGCTTCCGCTTGGTATTGCGCGCCTGACCCTGAGCGAGCAACTCGCGCACGCGCTCGATGGCCGCAGGCTGATAGATGCGCGTGCCATCCGCCAACCGCCTGTAGTCGACCAGGCCTTTGTCGGAGTACACCCGCACGGTCTGCGGCAAGCACCCGACCGCCCTGGCAACCGATCCGGTCGTTTCGGAAAACTCCTGCTGATTCATAAATACCTCGCTACTGCGGTTGCGTGGAATTGTGCCGAGGTGTACTGTCCGTGCAAGTTCTCTTTACGTGGAATTAAAAAGTGACACGACCGCCGAAATTAAAAGAACGCGACGAATTGCCGGCCAGTAACGCGCTTTATCACTTTCCTGCGAGTCTTTCGGCCTATGGAGATGTCGCCGGATATGACCTTGGAAACCCGGCCGGCCTGCTCGTGTATGTCGTCGATTTCGTCAATAGACCTCAGCCCAAGGTCACACACGAGAAGATTCAATCGGGCATGCAACTGCCGCGGGGCCGCGAGAAGTTGAGGCAGCTCCTACGCGCCGCCGTTCAAGAAGACTCGGATTTGGCGAGTCCTTCCGTGGATGTGATCCGGGATCGCACCGGCGGCATTCATTGGGAACACACGCTCGAAGTTGTGCCAGGCGGTGCCGAATGGCGCCATCACGCCCACATCCTCAGTGCCGACGCTTTCTACAACCTCATCGCCTCCTTGCTCATGAGCAAGGAGAATCGGGAGGCGCTCGCGCAGTGTCGTCATGAACCGTGCGGGAAATTCTTTGTGGTGGAGAAGCCGGCCAAGGGCAGACCTCAGAGCGTGTACCACGATGAGAAATGCCGGCGGGCCGCAAATGATGCAGGCGCCGCCGCACGTCAGCGCGCATCCCGCACGCTAAAGCTCGCGCTCAAGCTGCTTGGCTGGGCGAGTAAGGACAAAGCAATTGCCGCGCTGAAATTGGCGCGAAAAGACTATCCAGACGCGACTCCCGAACAATTGGTTAGTTACGTCAGACGCGCGAGGAAACACAAATGAGAGCCGCCCTCTACGCCCGATACTCGACTGACTTGCAACGCAAGGAAAGCATCGCCGACCAACTGCGGACATGCGAACGCCTCGCGGATCGCCACGGGTTCACCGTGGCACTGCGATTCAACGATGAGGCAATTTCTGGTGGCACCACACAGCGTCCCGGTTACCAGGACATGCTCAAGGCTGCGCGCCGGCGCGAATTCGATGTGATCATCGCTGAGGACACGTCCCGGCTCTGGCGCAATCTGGCGGAACAGGCGCCGCGTTTAGCCGAACTCTCTGATCTTGGCATCCAGGTGGTAACCCATGATCTTGACACGCGGCACGAGTCCGCCGAGATCATGGGTGCGGTGGGCGGTGCAATGGCGAGCGCCTATCGAAAAGAGATCGGCCGGCGGACGCGGCGCGGCTTGGAGGGAAACGCACGAGCGGGTAAGAGCGCCGGCGGCAGATCCTACGGCTACATCAGCGCGGCAGATGCCGGTACGGAACAGCGAGTTATTGATCCGGATCAAGCCGCCATCGTGCGGCGCATTTTCGAGATGTACGCGGAAGGGTCGAGCGCGAAAACCATTGCCGCCACGCTCAATCGGGAAAATGTGCCCTCCCCTGGCTCGAGTTGGGCGAGATCATCACGTCGGCGCAAAAGCTGGCTCTGCTCGGCGATCGCAGGGGATCCGGTGCGCGGCACTGGAATCATCAACAACGATTCCTATCGCGGTGTTGTGGTTTGGAATCGGTCACGGTGGATTCGATCAGCGGCGGACTCGGCCAATCGCCGCGCCGTCGCCAACCCGAAAAGCGAATGGGTAGAGCACAAGGACGAGTCTCTACGGATCATCTCGGACGAACTGTGGCAGCGCGTGAAGACGCGCCAACGGCAGCGGGCGCATAGCGTCGGCGCGCGGATCAAGGCGGGATTGAGTAAGAAGTCGGCGGCGACCGGCCGTGAGCCCAAGCATGTGTTCTCGGGCTGGTTGACGTGTTCGGAGTGTGGCGCGCGATTCACTATGGTCAATGCCCGTGCCTACGGATGTGCCTCCTATGCCAACGGCCGCGCCTGCAGCAACGGCCGCCTGGTGCGCCGCGATCTGGTGGAGGATCGAATCCTTGCCGGCGTTCGCTTGACGCTGGGATGTGATGAAGTATTGGATGAGATCGAGCGGCGGGTCCGCAAGGCGCTCGCTGCGGATCGGAAGGTCAAGCCGGACCTGAAGCGGATTGCCGATCTTAGGGATCAGCTCGACAACCTGGTAAGCGCCGTCGCGACCGGGGGCATGCGCAGCTCGCCAGCGATCGGCCGGAAGCTCGCGGAGGTAGAATCGGAGTTGGAGCGGTTGGAGAGCGTCCGGGCCGAACCGACCGTGGTACCGCTTGTGACCGGCCTTCGGGCACGGATTCGGGCCGCGGTGGCGCGGTTACCCAGATTGCTGGAGCAGGACCCGGAACGGGCCAGGGCCGCACTGCGGGACGCCGGGCTAGGGCCGATGATAACCTTGCGGCCGGCGACGGATGGAGCCTATCTAAATGCCGAAATTGACCTGGAAATCCTGCCTTTGATGGCAGTTTCCAATGGCCTGTCGGGTCCTACCGGACACATAGGTAACACTTCTTCCGAGCACATAGGTAACACTTTTTGGCATTTGCGGGAGACGCAAAATGCCTTGGAAGGGGTGTTACAAGATGGACGAGCGGATGCGATTTGTCGC
>Ga0210389_10001431_pt1 | contig 19270 bp, 18 predicted proteins | sample IncBWH28OmetaG_FD_160127 | JGI IMG/M metagenome (GOLD analysis project Ga0210389, IMG submission 160127) | Forest soil microbial communities from Barre Woods Harvard Forest LTER site, Petersham, Massachusetts, United States - Inc-BW-H-28-O ...
CTCGATGGGCTGACGGTGCCCGCCGACGGGCTGAACAGCGACCTGCACGGCAGCGCCGAATATCGCGCGCATCTGATCGCGGTGCTGGCGCGGCGCGCGGTCGAAGCCGCGACCGGCAAAGCGTGATTTTGCCGGGTTTCGCTGGATCTGGATTGGCTCTCGCATGACTGCATCGGCGCTGCCCAATTCCGTCGATGCCATGCTCGAGCTGTTGACCTCGCGCGGTTACCTCGCCGAGCGCTCGCTCGCGACCGTGACCTATCTCGCCTTGCGCATGGGTCGGCCGCTGTTTCTCGAAGGCGAGGCCGGCGTCGGCAAGACCGAGATCGCCAAGGTGTTGTCGGCGGCGCTGGGGCGCAAGCTGATCCGGCTGCAGTGCTACGAGGGACTCGATGTCGCGTCCGCGGTCTATGAGTGGAACAGCGCCGCGCAGATGATCGCGATCCGGCTTGCGGAAGCGGCCGGCGATACCGATCGCGAGCAATTGTCATCGGATATTTTCGCCGAGCGCTATCTGATCAAGCGGCCGCTGCTGCAGGCGCTGGAGCCGGATGTCGCGGGCGCGCCGGTGCTGTTGATCGACGAACTCGACCGCGCCGACGAGGCGTTCGAGGCTTATCTGTTGGAGATTCTCAGCGATTTCCAGGTGACGATTCCCGAACTCGGCACCGTGAAGGCGCCACAGCCGCCGATCGTCATCGTCACCTCGAACCGCACCCGCGAGATCCACGACGCGCTGAAGCGCCGCTGCCTCTATCACTGGGTGGATTATCCCTCTGCCGAGCGCGAGCTTGCGATCGTCAAGTCGCGGGTGCCGGGGATTTCCGCAAAACTGTCGCAGCAAGTGGTAGGCTTCGTGCAGGCGCTGCGCGAGCAGGATTTCTACAAGTCGCCTGGGGTCGCCGAGACCATCGACTGGGCCACCGCATTGACCGAACTCGACGCCCGCTCGCTGACGCCGCAGGTCGTGGGTGATACCCTCGGTGCATTGTTGAAATACCAGGATGATATCGCGCGGATGCAGGGCGACACGCTGCAGAAGGTTTTGAAAGAGGCGACCAGCGAGAATTAGTCCGACAAAGAGTGTAGCCACAAGCTCGTTTTACCTCTCCCTTTGGGAGAGGTCGGCGCGAAGCGCCGGGTGAGAGGTTACAGACTAACGATCGACCGTACCCCCTCACCCCAACCCTCTCCCCATGGGAGAGGGGGCGCACCGTCCGAGTGAGAGAGTTGCAACCGGGTTATCCGATGGCCATTGATCATCTCCATCCCCCGACCGGCCAGATGGCCGACAACGTCATCGGCTTTGCCCGCGCGCTGCGGGCTGCCGGGATTCCGGTCGGGCCGGGCGCTGTCATCGATGCCTTGAACGCGCTGCAGGTGATCGAGATCGGCAACCGCGCCGATGTCTTCACCACGCTTGAATCCATCTTCGTCAAGCGCCACGAGCATGCGCTGATCTTCGCGCAGGCGTTCGAGCTGTTCTTCCGCGCCGCCGAGGAGTGGAAGCACATGCTGGATTCGGTGCCGCTGCCGGATCACGCCAGGAAAAAGCCGAAGCCGGCCTCGCGCCGGGTCCAGGAGGCGCTGTCGCAGCCGCAGATGAGCGAGACGCCGCAAGCCCAGGAAAAGGAGCTCAGGCTTTCGGTCTCCGACAGGGAAGTGCTGCAGAAGAAGGACTTTGCGCAGATGAGCGCGGCCGAGATCGCGGAAGTGACCCGCGCGATCGACCGCATGAAACTGCCGCAGGCCGAATTGCACACCCGCCGCTACCAGCCGGATCGGCGGGGCCTGCGGCTCGACATGCGCCGCACCTTGCGCGGCAGTCTGCGCACCGGCGGCGACATCGTCGATATCCATCGGCTCGGGCGGATCGACAAGCCGGCGCCGATCGTGGCGCTATTGGATATCTCGGGATCGATGAGCGAATATACCCGGCTGTTCCTGCATTTTCTGCATGCCATCACCGACGCGCGCAAGCGGGTGTCGGTGTTTTTGTTTGGCACCCGCCTCACCAATGTGACACGGTCCTTGCGGGCGCGCGATCCCGACGAGGCGCTGGCGCGCTGTTCGGCGACGGTTCAGGACTGGGCCGGCGGCACCCGCATCGCCACCTCGCTGCACAGCTTCAACAAATTATGGGGCCGGCGGGTGCTGGGCCAGGGCGCCATTGTGCTGCTGATTTCCGACGGACTGGAGCGCGAGGCAGACAGCCGGCTGGCGTTCGAGATGGACCGGCTGCATCGGTCGTGCCGCCGCCTGATCTGGCTCAATCCGCTCCTGCGCTATGGCGGCTTCGAGGCCAAGGCGCAGGGCATCAAAATGATGCTGCCGCACGTTGACGAATTCCGTCCCGTGCATAATTTGAGTTCCATGGAGGGGCTGATATCGGCGCTTTCCTCGGCGCCGCCGGTGCACCACCGCAGCCTGATCCGCTCCGCAGCTTGAAAGAGGTTTTCCATGCTCAATCGCGACCAGGACATTCTGAAAGCGGCTGAGGACTGGCAGAAGGCCGGTCACGGCGTGGCGCTGGCCACCGTGGTCGAGACCTGGGGCTCGGCGCCGCGCCCGGCGGGCTCCAGCCTCGTCATCAACGATGACGGCACGTTCTTAGGCTCGGTATCCGGCGGCTGCGTCGAGGGCGCGGTGGTCACCGAAGCGCTCGACGTGATCGCCAGCGGCAAACCAAAGATGCTCGAATTCGGCGTCGCCGACGAGACCGCCTGGAATGTCGGGCTGTCCTGCGGCGGCACCATCCGGGTGTTCGTCGAGAAGGTCGGATAGAAGTGAAACTCCAGACCTTAGCGGAAGTAAATACCGAGCGCGCGGCGCGGCGGCCGGTGATCGTGGTCACCGATACCGCCAATGGCGAGCAGCGGATCGTCAAGGCAGGCGACATCGCCGCCGATCCGCTGGCGCCCGAACTGGCAAAACAATTGCGCATGGGCAAGAGCGGCATGATCGAGGCCGGCGGCAGAAAGCTGTTTCTCAACGTCTATGCTCCGACCGCCAAGCTCGTGATTGTCGGCGCGGTTCATATCAGCCAAGCGCTGGCCCCTTTGGCGCGCTCGCTCGACTACGACGTGACGGTGGTGGATCCGCGCACCGCCTTTGCCAGCCCCGAGCGCTTTCCGGACGTGCCGCTGATCGCGGAATGGCCCGACGTCGCGCTGCCGCCGCTCCATATCGACCACTATACCGCGTTCGTCGCGCTGACGCACGATCCCAAGATCGACGATCCGGCGCTGCTGCACGCGTTCGAGCGCGACTGCTTCTATATCGGCGCGCTCGGTTCGCGAAAGACCCACGCCAAGCGCGGCGAGCGCCTCAGGGCCCAAGGCGCAAAGGACGCTGACATCGCCCGCATTCACGCCCCGATCGGGTTGCCGATCGGCGCGGTCTCGCCGTCCGAAATCGCTGTTTCGATCATGGCCGAGATCACCGCGCAGCTGCGGCTGCCGAAAGCGGCCAAAGAGGCCGCGGCATGAAATTCGGCCCCGCCAGCCCGATGGAGGCGATCGGCGGCGTCACCGTCCATACGCTGCGTCAGGGACCGCTGGTGCTGAAGAAGGGCACCACGATCGGTCACGCCGAGGTCGAGGCGCTGACCCGCGCCGGGGTGAAGGAAATCGTGGTGGTTCGGCTCGAGGACGGCGACGTCTCCGAGGACGTTGCCGCGGCCAACCTCGCGCAGGCGGTGGCCGGCGAGGGCATCACCGTCGAACGCGCCTTCACCGGCCGCGCCAATCTGTTCGCGGGCGGTGCCGGCGTGCTGGTGGTGGACCGCGCCAAGGTCGACCGCATCAACGATGTCGATGAAGCCATCACCTTTGCCACCCTTGCCGCGTTCAAGCCGGTGGTCGAAGGCGAGATGGTCGCGACCGTCAAACTCATTCCGTTCGGGGTCGAAGCAAAACTGCGCGACGCCGCGGTCGAGGCCGCGCGCGGCGGTGCGCTGCGGATCGCGCCTTACGTGATCAAGCAGGTCGGCATCGTCTCGACCCTGCTGCCGGGGCTGGCGCCGAAAGTGGTGGAGAAGACGCTGCGGGTGACTTCGGAGCGGCTGGCGCCGGCCGGCGCCGCCATCATGGCCGAGCGCCGCGTGCCGCATGACGAGGCCGCGCTTCAGGCCGCGATCAAGGAATTGCTCGGGCTTGGTGCGGAGCTGGTGATCGTGTTCGGGGCCTCCGCCATCGCCGACCGGCGCGACGTGATTCCGGCGGCGCTTACCGGCATCGGCGGCACCGTCGAGCATTTCGGCATGCCGGTCGATCCCGGAAACCTGCTCCTGATCGGCAACGCCGGCGGCGTGCCGGTGCTGGGCGCGCCCGGATGCGCGCGCTCGCCGGTCGAAAACGGCTTCGACTGGGTGCTGATGCGTCTGCTCGCGGGTCTCAAGGTCACCCGCGCCGAACTCACCGGCATGGGCGTCGGCGGGTTGTTGATGGAAATCGTGACGCGGCCGCAGCCGCGCGAAAACCTTGCCGCCGACAGCAATCGCCACGTGGCCGCGATCATTCTCGCGGCCGGGCGCTCGACCCGGATGGGCGGCCCCAACAAGCTGCTCGCCGAACTCAACGGCAAGCCGCTGGTCCGGATCGTGACCGAGCAGGCGCTGGCCTCGAAAGCGCAAGGCGTCATTGTCGTCACCGGCCACCAGGCCGACGAAGTCGAGAGGGCGCTGCGCGGTCTCAAGGTCACATTCGTGCACAATCCGGGTTTCGCCGAAGGTCTCGCATCCTCGGTCAAGACGGGCATCGCCGCGGTGCCTCAAAATGCCGATGCTGCGGTGATCTGCCTTGGCGATATGCCGCTGATCTCCGCGCATTTGATCGACCGGCTGATCGAAGCCTTTACACCGGACCGCGGCAATCTGATCGCGGTGCCCGTCAGCGATGGCAGGCGCGGCAATCCGGTGCTGTGGTCGCGCCGCTTCTTCCACGAATTGATGACGCTCGACGGCGATATCGGCGCCCGCCATCTGATCGTCCGGCACGCCGAGGCGGTGGCGGAAGTCCCGGTCGAGGGCCACGGCGCCTTCCTCGATATCGACACCCCGCAGGCGCTGGAAGCTGCGCAGCGGGGGTGAGGGTTACGGCGCGCTCGGGCGCCTTTTTCAACCCCTTGTTCACCAAGTTGAAACGTCCTCTCCGTAGATTTGCCCCGGACCGGCCTCGGGGAGGGGATTTTGATCGTTTCGACCGCCGTCGCGCAACGCCGCGCGATTTTCGTTCTTGCGCTGACCCTGGTGGTGGGCGGGACGCGATTCGTGACGCAAACGTCGGCGGCCGGCGCCATCGCGATCGGCAAATGCGGCGCCTATGGCCAGGCCTACGACTTCGCCGGCGAGGCCGCCGCGCGCGCCGCGGCGCTGAAACAGTGCAAGGGCGATTGCACCGCGGTGACCATGAAGCGCGCTTGCGCCGCATTGGCAATCGACATGACCAACCCCTGCGGCGCCCACGGCTACGCGGTCAAGCCGCACATTTCGAGCTCGCTCAACACCGCGACCCGCAAGTGCTACGAATTCGGCGGCAAGGAATGCGTGATCCGCGCCTGGGCCTGCGACGCCAAGGGCTGATTTTATCGGTCGTCATTCCGGGGTGCGTCACGCGCGGCCCGATGACGGGCTCCGACGAGAGCCAGACCGGGACGAGAACCCATAAATCTGGAGTGGTTGGCGGACGTCCGCTTTGGTGCGCATAACGGACTCAAGTCGGTCATCGCGCCATGTCCGAAAAGTGCCGATGCCGACCGTTTGCGATGCAAAACGTCATTGAGAAAGCTTCGCGGCTTTATGAGCAAAAGCGCAGCGCGGTTTAAGCCGCGACTGCTTGGGATGTACGTCAGGAGATGGATGCGGTGGGAAAATAGCGCCCTCTTGATGAGCCGTCTTTTTTCGCACCCACAATGTTTAGCTCCGCGCGCGGTCTGGCCGATCTCCCGTCTTTACCTACTTACATTTCATCAAACATTGCTGGTAGTCCCAATTGCATCGCGTGCCCGCCGACGAGCCCTTGTTGTTTTTCATGCATTTGTCGGTCTCCGCTTGGCATGCTTGCGTGCATTTGGCTCCTTTCTCTGCTGCGCGTGATACCCCGACGCCCAACACCACGATTATAAGAGCTATCCACAATCCATTGATCCTCATTACCTTTCGTCTCCCCTGCTAAACCTGATGCTTATCAAAAGAAGGGCCCTTGCCCGCGAGCTAATTTCTTCCCGCCGAAACCAGATGGCAACCTTGCGCCGCAACAGCAGCATTAATGCCGGCGGGGCGAGTTGACCGGGCCGAAGTCTCTTATGGGTCAACAAGAGACTCATTGTGCTGCAGCAAACGGTGACCTAACACGGGCCATAATTGCTCACCCACAATCAAATTGTTGCGTTGGCAGTCAATAGTCGGAGAAGCCCAATTCTACATTTACCTTCGGCATTCTTCTTCAGAATGTCCTGTGCCGGTGGGATTATTGTTGCAAGAATAACCGGGGAGGCATGCGTAAGAGCGTGATGAAAACGGACAGTGTATTGTCCCTTCAGGTCTGCAGAGATAGCCGTGATATGAATCTTGTTGTCGAACCGACCGTTTCCCACCAACCTGCACACCTTCGCATGTCCAGTCAATTACCCACTTTAAGTGCGGGCACTTCTTCGTGGCGGGCAGCGTTGGGAGATATCTCGATACCGAGCGCCTTGGCTGTCTTGAGGTTGATGATCAGCTCGATCCTGGTCGTCTGCTGGACCCGGCAGGTCGGAAGGGCTTCTCGCCTTTGAGGAGGCGGCCGGCTCATTCCACATGATCTTTGGGTCAATGCTCGAGCGCGGGGCTCCGACGACCTTGATCACGAACGCGACATAACTCTGGCAATCCGCGCGGCTATCCCCGATCTCATCAGAGGAACCAATCCTCACGTCATACGGGCTGCCAGCGGCTGCCTCATGACCTTGGCCAGACGGTTCGATTGGAACTCACGGGCGAAGCCGGTTTGGCTGGGAAAGATACAAGCCCGATCGCCGCAGCGAGGCGCCGTTATAGATCGAAAGGCCCATTCGATGACAGATAACGAAATTGCGACCAATCTTCACAAGTTGCCTGAAGTGCCAATGAATCCTCACGACGAACTCCTGCTCTGGCACGCGCTTCATCGTCTCGAGGTGGCATATTGGTACGACGTTGACTTCAACGAAGGGCGCACGGCCCATGAATTTTTCATCCCCGACGGCGTGAAGATGGTGGGTCACAACCGGTTTGAAGGGCGTGAAGAGATCCGGGCATTTTATGAGTGGCGTGCCCGTCAAAACGTCGCGACAGCAGTGCGTCAACTGGGGATCAGCGGCGTGAGAGCGGTGCGTCACCTGATCACCAATCTATATGTGGCGTCGAGCAGCGAAGGCTGCGCGACAGCGCGGGGTATCGTCATTTTCTATGGTGGTAAATCGAAGCTTCAATCAAATCCCCCCATGGTGGCGGATTTGATCAATGAGTGTGTATTGAACGAGGACAACGTGTGGCGATTCAAATCGCACACACTGCGGCCGGTATTCATGAGTAACGTGACGCCTCCGTCAATGCAGATCGACCCCAATTTCCTGAAGCACCGCGTGAGCGAGCCGCTGGATCATCGCGGCGACGCCAAGGGTCACTAGTGCCGTTTGACAGTCGGACGGTCACTTTTACTAATGCGCGCCGCCGCCGGAGGCGGTGCCCTTTTTGAGCAGCGCGACTGGAAGTATGGCGATGATGAGAACGGCGCCGAGCAATCCGAAGGCGTCGGCGTAGCCCATGATCGTGGCCTGGGCGTGGATCGTCTGGCCGACGGCGATGATGGCGCGGTGCATGGACCCCGCAGGATCGGGGAACCCATGCGACATGAAATATTGCTGGAGATCGGCGAGCCGATTGCGGGTCGCGGGCTCGAGCAGCGACACATGTTCGTTGATGATGGCGGAGTGAAACTGCTCGCGCTTGGTAAAGTAGGTCTCGACCGCGGCGGTGCCGATCGCGCCGCCGAGGTTGCGCATCATGTTGAAGAGGCCCGAGGCCGCCCCTGCCTCCGCCGGTCCGATCCCGACCATTGCGATGGCGGAGATCGGGGTCATCACGATCGACTGGCCGAGCGCCCTGATAATGTTGGGCCAGAACAGCTGCGGTGCGGCATAGTTCTGGTCGAGATAAAGGTTCATGAAGCAGCTGACGGCGAAGATCAGGAGGCCAGTGCCGACCAGCAAGCGCGCGTCAATGCGCTTCATCAATAGCGGCACCAGCGGGATCACCAGCAGTTGCGGCAGTCCGGTCCAGGCCATGACCTCGCCGGCTTGCTCCGAGTCGAAGCCTTGCGTGACGGCGAGGTATTGGGGCAGCAGATAGGCGGAGGCGTAAAGGGCGAAGCCGAGCAGAAAATTGCCCAAGGTGCCGAGGCCGAAATTGCGGCGGCCAAGCAGCCGGAAATTGATCAGCGGCTGAGGCGTGAAGAACTCGAGCACGACAAAAGCGCCGATAGCGATCACGGCAACAAGACTCAATTTGACGATGAAGGGCGAGCCGAACCAATCATAGACATTGCCATCATCGAGCACCGTCTGAAAGGCGGCGAGCCCGACCGCCATCAGCGCGACGCCTCGCCAATCGCCCTGGCGAAACAGCCCAAGCTGCATCGCCGAGCCTGGCAACGCGTACCAGAGCGCGCCGAGCATGACCGCGCCCGGGACGAGATTGACATAGAAGACATAGGGCCAGCCATAATTGTCCGTAAAATAGCCCCCGATCGTCGGGCCGATTGCTGGCGCGAAGGTTGCCGTCACCGCGAACCCTGCGAACCCCAGCGCCTGCTTCGAACGCGGCAGCATCGTCAGCACGATGGTGAAGGCGAGCGGGATCATGACCCCGCCGGCGAAGCCCTGCAGGATCCGCAGCACGATCATCTCGCTGAGGCTGCTTGCCTGGCCGCACAGCGCCGAGAACAGCAGAAACAACGCCGTGTTGACGATCAAGTAGCGTCTCAGGGAAAAGACCCGGCTGAGGAAATCGGTCATCGGAATAACGATGATCTCGCCGATCAGATAGGTGGTTGATATCCAGGTACCATAGACGCCGCCGGTGCCAATGCCGCCTTCTATGTAGGGCAGCGAGGCATTGGTGATCTGGATGTTGAGCACGGCGAGGAACGCGCCGAGTAGCCCGCCGCCGACGGCAATCCAGGTCTTCAGCGAGACGGCGGGCTCCTCGCCGCGTTCGCCCAAGTCGGTCATGATGCCCTCCCGGACGATGAGGCGAACGAAACTGGCCTTGTGTCGATTGTCGGCTCGACCGACATGCCCGGGCGCAACCTGCCCAGGAGTGGCTCATTTCTTTCGATCTCGATCTTGACCGGGATGCGCTGGACGATCTTGGTGAAATTGCCGGTCGCATTGTCGGGCGGTAGAAGCGCGAACTCCTGGCCGCTCGCGGGCGCGAGACTGTCGACGTGGCCGTGCACGACAGCGCGGGGGAAGGTGTCGATATCGATCGTGACCGGCTGGCCGGGCTGCACATCGGTCAGCTGCGTCTCCTTGTAATTCGCGACGACATAGACGGCCTGCAACGGCGCGACCGCCATCAATTGCGTGCCGGCCTGGACGTATTCCCCGACTCGCAAAGTGCGCACGCCGACCGTGCCATCCAGCGGGGCCGTGATCGTCGTGTAGCTGAGGTTGAGTTCGGCCTGGTGCTCCATCGCCTGCTGCTGGGCGAGTGTCGCGTTGGCCTCGGCGAGCTGTCCCTCAAAAACGCCGATCTGCCTCGCGGCGGCGGCTACCACCGTGGTGTCGTGCTGAAGTGCGGCCTGTTTTTCGGTAATATCGGCCTGCGCCTGCTGCGCTCTTTGCACGGTGCCGTAGCCGGTCGTGGCCAGATGGGTATAGCGCTGGAAATCCTGCTGCGAAAAGACAAGCGCGGCCTGATCCGAAACGACCTGCTGGCGATCCTGCTCGACAACGAGTTTCTGCTGGGCAATCTGCTGGTTGAGCGTGTTGATGCTCGCCTGTGCCGCCGCGACATTAGCACGCGCCTGATCGAGCGCCGTCTGGTAATCGCGCGGGTCGATACGCGCGAGCACCGCCCCGGCCTTGACCGGTTGGTTGTCGTCGACGGGCACCTCGGAGATGTAGCCCGATACCTTGGGACTGATCAGAACCGAATGCGCTTGTATATACGCATCATCGGTCGACACCAAAAAGCGCCCAGTCTTCCAATAATAGACGCCAGAGATCCCCGCGATCCCCAAGAAAGCCAAGGCGGCAGCCTCAAATAGAAGCCGCTTCAGTGACCATCGGGCACGCCGAGTTTTCGCCAAAATTTCGCCTCGTTGGCCGGCATGGCCTAAGAATCGGGACCCTTCCATCGCGCGCTCCATGTCTTTTCGGGCCCTGGGGCTCCGTTCATATGATGCCCGGACTCGAATGCTAAATAGGTGCACCGTCGCGCCCGGTGTGATAATCCGATGAAAAGCGGAAGCATCATCCAGTGAGAGCGGATAATCCGTGCGCCAATGGATCGGCTGACCAGTTTGACGACATTCGTCCAGGTAGTGGACAGCGGCGGGTTTTCAGCGGCCGGCCGCAGGCTCAAAATGTCGACGACGATGGTGAGCAACCACGTCCAGGCGCTGGAGGACCGGCTTGGCGCGCGGCTTCTCCATCGTACGACCCGCAAGGTCAGTCTCACGGAAGTCGGCAAGGCCTATTACGATCGCTGCACGCAGATCCTGAGCGATCTCGAACAGGCCGACGAATTCGCCGGCGCGTTGCAATCGACACCGCGCGGCACGCTGCGCATCTACACGGCTACCCATATCGTCCCGTTTATCGCACCGGTGGTCGCCGAATTTCTGGCGTCCTACCCCGACGTCAAGGTCGATCTGACGATGGGCGAGCGAGCCATCGATCTGATCGACGAGGGAATCGACCTTGCGGTCCGGCTGGCGCCGCCGCCCGATTCCAGCCTCGTCGTCCGCAGCCTTGCCACCTGGCGGCACGTGCTGTGCTGTTCGCCTGCCTATCTCGAAAAATACGGACCACCGCAGCAATTGTCCGAACTCGCTGAACGAAATTGCGTTCGCCATGTACTCTATCAGTATGGGGACGACTGGCATTTCGTCGACCGGAATGGCGCGCCGGCGTCGGTACGGGTCTCCGGCAATCTGGTCACCAATAGCGGCGAGACGGTGCGGACAGCCGCTTTGCAGGGTGTCGGTATTTCTCTGGCGGCGGGATTTTTGGTCGCCGACGATCTCGAACAGGGCCGTCTGGTTCGTCTATTGCCCGAATACCGGCCGGTGGAATTCTCGATGAACGCGGTTTATCCGCATCGTCATCATCTGTCGGCGAAGGTGCGCAGCTTTATCGATCTGCTCGCGCACCACAGTGTCGAGCATCAACGCCTGATAGATCCATTTTCTTGAGCTTGGCCAGGTGCGTTGGCCCGTCTCTCCGAAACAACTGCCCGATCTTGCTTTGGCGACGGATCTGACGAGATCAGAGAGGTGGTCGCGGACGCATCCAGTGCTGCTGCAAAAAATCCACGAAGGCGCGCACCTTCGGCAGAATCAGGCGGTTGCGCAAGGTCAGGATGCTCAATGGCGTGGGCGGCCGCTGATAGGCCTCGAGCACGCTCCTAAGCCGTCCGTCAGCGAGACAATGCGCAACCTGCCAGGATGGCGCTTGGACGAGCCCTGCCCCCGCCAAGGCAGCACTGACCAGCGCATCGTAGTCATTGGCGCAAAGCCGGGTTGGAATGCGCAGAGGTCTTCGCACTGCGCCGTCCTGGAAGCTCCATTCGGCCACCCCTGGTACATCGCCGAAGGTTAGGCAGTCCTGCTCGACCAGATCATCCGGCGTCGCCGGCTCGCCGCGCCGACGCAGATAGTCCGGCGCGGCGCAGACAACAAGCTGGATGTCATCGAGCTTGCGGACAATCAGGCCTGAGTCTTCCAGCGGTCCAATGCGAAGGGCAACATCGATGCCTTCCTCGGCGAGACGTACCGGCCGATCCACCAGCATCAGATCGACCGAGACCCGGGTCTGCTCCGCCAGAAAGCCGGGCAGCATTGGCGCCAGCCGCAACCGACCGAGCAGCGATGGAGCGCTCACATGCAACCGGCCGGAGGCTACTCCCGTCTGCGCCGTCAGGCCGCGTTCCGCCTCGGCGACCTCCTCCAAAATCTGCTTCGCCCGTTCGTAGTAGAGTAGACCGGACTCTGTCAGCGAGAGATGGCGCGTCGTCCTCTCGACAAGCGCGGTGCCTAGGGCCTCTTCGAGTGCGATGAGCTGGCGGCTGACGGAGGTCAGGGAAAGACCCAACTGACGGCCTGCGGCCGACAGATTCCCCGCATCCGCAATCCTGACGAACACCCGCATCGCGGCAAACTTATCCATGAGCGGATTATCGCGAAAAACGGAAAGATGTCTCGCCAAATCTCTAGGTACTCACCAAAACCGGGAGACTCCACATGTCGGACAACGCGGGCTCGGCGTCCTGTGCGCAACGAGCCTACCAACAGCCCGGCCTTCCCCTTCGATTACATGAAATGAGGAAGGTCCTAACGACGAGGTAACATCATGAACCCAATTTCACGTCGCAACATTCTTGCCGTCGGTGCCGCCGGCGGGCTTCTGGCCGCAAGCTCCGCGGCCATGGGGCAGACGAGCCCGCAGCTCCCGCAACCCAGTCGCGCTGCAGGTTTTGGCGGAAACGTCCCGGGCCCACGCGATATCACGCGCGATCGGGAAAATCCCGACATGCTCAATCCGCCGTCGACGGATCAGGGCACGCTGCCGAATTTGCGTTTTTCTTTTGCGGATGCGCATACAAAACAGACCGACGGCGGCTGGACGCGGCAGGTCACTCAGCGCGAGCTCGGCATCGCCACGACTCTGGCGGGCGTCGAGATGCGGCTGAACGCCGGCAGTATCCGGGAGCTGCATTGGCACAAGCAGGCCGAATGGGCCTACATGCTTTACGGCACCGCCCGCATCACAGCGATTGACCAGGATGGCGATAATTTCGTCGACGACGTGGGCGTCGGCGACCTCTGGTATTTCCCCGGCGGCATGCCGCATTCGATCCAGGGATTAGGTCCCGACGGCTGCGAATTTCTGCTGGTCTTCGACGATGGATCCTTCGATGAAGATGACACGTTCCTCATCACCGATTGGTTCAAACACATCCCCCAGGAGGTGTTGGGCAAGAACTTCGGCGTCTCCGGCGATAACTTTGCGCATCTGCCCGATCCGAGCCAGCGCTACATCTTCAAATCCGAGCTGCCCGGACCGCTCGGTCCTGACAGGCTCATGGGCGCCAAACCCGTGCCGCAAACCTTCAAGCATGGGCTCACGGCGCAAGACCCGATCCGCCTCAAAAGTGGAACCGTGCGCATCGCCGATTCGAGTGTATTCAAAGCATCGAAAACGGTCGCCGTCGCTCTGGTCGAAGTCGAGCCGGGCGGGATGCGCGAACTACATTGGCATCCCAACGTGGATGAATGGCAATATTACATCGAAGGGCAAGGACGCATGGGTGTGTTCGGGGCTCAGGGAACGGCTCGCACATTCGACTATCGGGCCGGTGATGTCGGCTATGTACCGTTCGCGATGGGCCATTACATCGAGAACACCGGTAACACGCCGTTGCGGTTCCTGGAGATGTTCAGAAGCAGCTACTACGCAGATGTCTCGCTCGACCAGTGGATGGCGCTGACGCCGCCGCAGCTACTCCAGGCGCATTTCCCCCTCGGCCGGACCGTGATGGAGAATTTGCACAAAAAGAAGTATCCGATCGTCCCGGCCTGAGCATCCCCGTGATGCGGCGCGCCGCCTGGTCGCAATTGCGACGGTGGCACGCCGCGTCCGATCGGTAACAGCGTACTTGGCCCCGACCCACATGACCTGAAATTTCTTGTCTTCCATCGGTTCAACGCGAAGGGGAACATCGATACCTTCCTCAGCAAGACGTACCGGTCGATCCACTAGCATCAGTTCGAGACCCGGGTCTGCTCTACCAGAAAGCCGGGCAGCATTGGCGCCAACCGCAACCTACCGAGCAGCGATGGAGCGCGCACATACAATGGGCCGGATGCTACTCCCGTCTGAGTCGTCGGGCCGCGTTCCGCCTCGGCGACCTCCTCTAAAATCTGCTTCGCCCGTTCGTAGCAGAGCCTGCTGCCGACAGGTTCCCAGCATCCGCAACGAACACTCGCATCGCCGCGAACTCATCCACGGGGCCGATTATCCCGAAAAACGGGAAGATGTCTCGCCAAATCTCCAGATACTCACCAAAATCGGGAGGCTCTATCTGTCGTTGACGACAGAACAAAGGAACGAGCCATGAAGATCTGCGTATTCGGCGCCGGAGCGATCGGCGGTTATATGGCGGGGGGACTCGCATTGGCGGGCCATGAAGTTTGCGCGATTGCCCGCGGTGCGCATCTGGCGGCCATCCAGAGCCACGGGCTCAAGCTGATCGTGGACGGACAGACGCGCACGGCAGACTTGCCGGCAAGCGACGACCCCGCGGCGTTTGGCCCGCAGGACGTCGTGATCTGCGCGCTGAAGGCGCAGCAGGCCCACGCCAGCGCGGGCGCGTTCGCTCCGCTGCTCGGTCCGCACACCGCTGTTCTAACGGCGATGAATGGCATTCCCTGGTGGTATTTCTACAGGGAACGCAGCCCGCTAGACGGCCATCATTTGGAAAGCGTCGATCCCGGCGCCGCGCAATGGAACGCGATCGGACCGGAGCGCGCCATCGGCTGTGTCGTCGATCCCGCCTGCGAGGTCGTGGCGCCCGGGGTGATCGAGCATCGCCTGTTCAAGCGCTTCACCATCGGCGAACCCGACGGCTCCACCTCGGAGCGCATCGTGGCCCTGCGCGATGCCCTGGTTTCGGCCGGGTTCGATGCGCCGATCCGCGACACGATCCGCTGGAACATCTGGCTCAAGCTCTGGGGCAACGTCTGCTTCAACCCGATCAGCGCCCTTACGCTTGCGACCCTGGATCGCGTCACCTCCGAGCCCGGGCTGCGCGCCCTCTGCAAGTCCATGATGACTGAAGCCCAGGCGATAACGGCATCGCTCGGTCTCACCATTCCGGAGCAAATGATGGAGCGGCGGCTGAACGCAGCCGGATCCGTCTTCGGTCACAAAATTTCGATGCTGCAAGATCTCGAACGAGGCCGATCCCTGGAGATCGATGCACTTGTTACCGCCGTCCAGGAAATGGGCCGCCTCGTCAAGGTCGCAACGCCGACGATCGACGCGGTGCTTGCCTTGGTGCAGGAGCGCGGCCGGCAAGCCGGACTCTACAGTAACGACATCAGCCCGGTTGATGGGAGCGACCAATGGACAGACTACAGGCTCGATTGAGCGCCGCAGTAAGGCATGGGTTTGGGCGATTCAAACGCCCAAGCGGGAGTCTCATTGCGTGCCAGTGAGCCCGCGCCCTAAGATACGCTGTTGCGCATGTTAGAATCTCGAGATTCCGGGTTCGATGGCTTGCATCGCCCCGGAATGACGCCGGAGCCACTCATGCAATTCGACACCAAGATCGCGGTCGTGATCCGGACCGACCTGGAAGCGTGGCAGAAGCTGAACGTCGCTTCGTTCCTCGCCGGCGGCATTGCCGCCGCGTTTCCGGAATGCATCGGCGAGCCCTATGCCGACGGCTCAGGCACCCAATATCTGTCGCTGATCGGCCAGCCGATCCTGATCTACGGCGCCGACCGGCCGCAGCTTTCCCGCGCGCTGGAGCGGGCGCTGGCGCGCAACGTGAAGCCCGCGGTCTATACCGAGGACATGTTCAGCACCACGCATGACGCCGCCAATCGCGAGGTGGTGAAGGCCGTGATCCGCGGCGAACTCAATCTGGTGGGGCTGGCCATGCGCGCGGAGCGCAAGGTGATCGACAAGATCGTCGACGGCCTGAAGTTTCACAGCTAGCAGGTTGACGCTTTTTTCGGCAGCGCGTGCGCCCGACACGGCGGCGCAGCCGGCGCCGGGATTTACGACTTTCTGGCGACGGGTACCGGGCGCAAGGCGCTTGACATCGGCTGGCGCTCCCCGTGTGATGGGCGTCAACAAAAACAAGAAAAAATCCGAGACACAATTCTTCAGGGAGGTTTTGATGCCGGTGCGTAGGGCTGCCCGCCTGCTCGGTGGGCTGATCGCAGCTGTCGCGGTGTTGGGGATGGCGGTTTCCGCCCACGCCCAGGAAAAGAAAATCAAGATCGGCGTCGTTTTCGACCTGACCGGCCCGCTGGCGGGCGGCGGTTCGGAGCTGGAATATCTCGGCGCCAAGATCATGCTCGACCAGTTCGCCAAGACCGGCGTCGAGGGCTACAAGGTCGAGGCGGTTTACGCCGACGCCCAGAGCAAGCCCGATGTCGCCATCAACGAGGCGGTTCGCCTGCTCGAGCAGGAAAAAGTCGACATGCTGCTGGGCTTCTTCTCGTCGGCGCAGTGCGTGCCGGTGGCCGCCCGCGTCGAGCAGCTGAAGAAGTTCATGTGGATGACCACCTGCATCTCGTCCGGCGTGTTCGAAAACAAGAACTTCAAATATGTGTTCCGGCCGCAGGCAAGCGGCGACCAGTTCGGGCTGATGACGATGGATTTCATCGCCGCGAATGCGAAGTCCAAGTTCGGCAAGGAGCCGAAGGATTTGCGCGTCGCCATCATTCACGAGGATGGCGCCTATGGCGTCGATGTGGCCAAGGGCAACGAGGCCGGCGCCAAGAAGGCCGGCCTCGACGTGGTGATGGACGAGGGTTATTCCGCGACCGCGCCCGATCTGTCCGCGCTGGTGACGAAACTGAAGCGGGCCAGGCCCGATGTGATCTTCCACACCGGCTACAATCCGGACATCACGCTGTTCTTCCGCCAGGCGCGCGAGCAGGGCCTGAAGTTCGGCGCCATCGTCGGCCATGGCGCGGGCTATGGCGTCTACGACAAGCTGAAGGAAGGTCTCGGTCCCGACGCCAACTATCTGTTCGACACCGACCCGATCTCGATCTGGCAGGCAAAGCCGGAAGGGCTCGATCCGAAACTGCTGCCGGTGATCAAGATGATCGGCGAGCAATACGACAAGCTCAAACCCGGCGCCTCCATCCGCTCGGCCCATGTCGGCATCGCCGCCTCGAACACCTATGTCTTCCTCAACGACGTGCTGCCGCGTGCGATCAAGAAATATGGCGGCATCGATCCAGACGCCCTGCGCAAGGCGGCGATGGAAACCGACATTCCCGAAGGCGGCACCATGCTGGGCTTCGGCGTCAAGTTCTACGGCGAGGGCACGACCTATGCCGGCCAGAATGAACGCTCGTTCCCGGTAGTCATCCAGTACATCGACGACAAATCCTATGTGGTCTGGCCGAAGAGCCAGGCACAGCACGACGCCGTACTGCCGCTACCGGCAGGCACGACCTATAGCTATAAATAGGCGCGGTCCTCGAGCCCTTCGGTTCTGATTGCATCAGAACCGAAGCTCTGATCTTTTGTTTTGACGCGTTTTCTTCACGCGAACCGGTACCCACTTCGCTTGAAAACGCTTTGGCCATAGAAGGGACCGTCGTGCTGGTGGTTGAGGGGCTGGTCAAGCGGTTTGGCGGCTTTGTGGCCGTCAACAAGGTATCGTTCAAGGTCGAGCAGGGCGAGATTCTCGGCTTGATCGGTCCCAACGGTTCGGGCAAGAGCACGATCTTCAACATGCTCTCCGGCACGCTTCCGCCGTCGGCCGGTTCGATCCGGTTCGCCGGCGCGGAAATCGCAGGTCTTCCGCCGTATCGCATCATCAATAGCGGTATCGGCCGCACGTTCCAGATCCCGCGGCCGTTCCACCGGCTGACGATGTTCGAGAACGTGGCGCTGGCCGGCTATTTCGGGCAGGGCCGCCACAGCCGCGCCAGGGCCGAGGAGGCCGCGGAGAGGGCGCTTCGTATGGTCGGCCTGCCGGCGGATCGCAGGGCAAGCGTCGATGGGCTCGGTGCGGCCGGACTGAAGAAGCTTGAGCTGGCGAAGGCGCTCGCCACGGGGCCGAAACTTCTGCTCGCCGACGAAAGTCTCGGCGGCCTCGACGAGACCGAGATGGACCAGGCCGCCGACATGCTGCGCAAGATTCGCGACGAACTCGGCATCACCATCATCTGGGTCGAGCATATCATGGGCGTCTTGATGCGCGTGGTCGATCGCGTGATGGTGCTGGATCACGGCGAAAAAATTTCGGAAGGCTTGCCGCGCGAGGTGTCGAGCGATCCGCGGGTGGTCGAGGTCTATCTCGGCACCGACGCCCATGCGACCCAGGCGGCCGCGGCGGAAGCACGGCGATAGCGGAGCAACGCATGCTGGCGATGAAATCGATCGATGCGGGCTACGGGACTTTTCAGGCGCTGTTCGGCGTCAGTCTTGACGTCAGGGCGGGCGAGGCGGTCGGCGTGATCGGCCCCAACGGCGCCGGCAAGACCACGCTGATGCGGGTGATCTCCGGCCTGATCCGGCCGCGCGCGGGCATGATCACGATGGAAGGGGTCGACATCCTGAAGACCCCGGAGCATCGCATCGTCAGTCTCGGGATCGCGCATGTGCCGGAAAACCGCCGGCTGTTTCCGCGGCTATCGGTTACCGACAATCTCAAGATGGGCGCCTTCATGCCGGAAGCGCGCGCCCGCTACGCCGAGCGGCTCGACTTCGTGTTCGACCTGTTTCCGCGCATGAAGGAACGCCGCAACCAGCTCGCCGGCACCATGTCGGGCGGCGAGCAGCAGATGTGCGCGATCGGCCGCGCGCTGATGTCGGACCCGAAATTGCTGCTGCTGGATGAGCCCTCCGCAGGGCTTGCGCCGGTCGTGGTCCAGCAGGTGTTCGAACTGGTGAAGCGAATCCGCGCCAGTGGCCTGACCGTGCTGATCGTCGAACAGAACGTGCAGCAGGTGCTACGCGTGGTCGACCGCGCCTACCTGTTGGAGGCCGGCACCATCCGCGTCTCGGGCAAGGCGGACGAGATGCTCTCCAACGATACGGTCCGGCAGGCCTATCTCGGCGTGCAGGATATGGGGGTCTAGGCGGATGGCGGATATTTTCGATATCTATTTCCTCGAGGCCGTCGTCAACGGCATCCTGCTCGGCGGCGTGCTGGCGCTCCTCGCGCTCGGGTTGAACCTGATCTTCGGCGTCATCGACGTGACCTGGATCTGCTACGCCGAACTCGTCATGATCGGCATGTACGGCATGTATTATCTGGTGCAGTATTTTG
>Ga0210389_10001433_pt1 | contig 19243 bp, 17 predicted proteins | sample IncBWH28OmetaG_FD_160127 | JGI IMG/M metagenome (GOLD analysis project Ga0210389, IMG submission 160127) | Forest soil microbial communities from Barre Woods Harvard Forest LTER site, Petersham, Massachusetts, United States - Inc-BW-H-28-O ...
AACGGCTGCCGCCAGCCCGTTGATGTCGGTGTCGTTGACCACGCTGGCGGTGGTCTTGGCCGGCGTGTAGGCCAACTGCTCGGTCTTGCCCTCGGCCTGATCGTTCAGCAGGCCGCCGACCCAGTCGGCAACCTGATGCGGGTCCACCCGCACCACGCTTTGCATACCGTCGTCGCTCCAGCCGGCCCCATCGAGCACCGGAATAGTGGCGAAGGCGACCTTGCCGCCGGCGAGCTTGGACAGCTGCTGCACGAAATCCATGACGTTCCAGCCCGAGGAGATCACTACCGACCGCTGGACTGCGCTCTCCAGCCGCTTCACGGTGGCCGGGCTGGACAGCGTCTTGCCGGAGATGATCCGGTGCGCCAGCGAAGCCATCACCACCTGCTGGCGGACCACCCGGTCCAGGTCGCCGCGTGGTAGGTCATGGCGTTGGCGGACGAAGCTGAGCGCTTCCGCGCCGTTCAGTTTTTGCTGGCCGGCCGGGAAGTCGGCACCCGAGAGCGGCTCGAACACGGGTTCCTTGAGGCAGACGTCAACTCCGCCGAGCGCGTCGGTGATCAACGCGAAGCCGAGCAGCCCGATTTCGGCGTAGTGATCGACGGTGACTCCGGTGAGGTCGGCGACCGTCTTGATCAGGGCGTCGCGCCCCGCCTGGGTGCCCTGGGCGGCGGCGTCGGCAGCGGAATCGCCGGCCTTCACCAGGCTGGCGCGCTTCGCCTCCCTGGTTTGGCCGTAGACGCCGTTGATCTTCGTCTTGCCCAGCCCGGGGGCCTGCACATAGGAGTCCCGGGGAATGGAGATCGCGGTGGCCGAATTCCCGTTGTTGGGTATCCGGACCAGGATGATCGTGTCGGTGTTGGTCGCTTCGTCGTCGCCGGCCCGCAGCGTCTCCAGTTCCTCGGCCGTCAGGGGGTTGCCGTGCGCATCGGTGCGGCTGTCCAGTCCGACCAGCAGAATGTCGATCGCGCCGTCGTCGCCGCCCTTACCCAGCGAGGGCGCGGACATGTGGAAGATGCCGTCTTCGAAGGACCGGACGTTGCTCCAGGCGAACCCGGTGCCGAGAACGACGGCAACGGTCAGCACAGTGGCAACCACACGAACCACACGTTGCACAGGCATCTCACCAGACTACTTGCGACGCAGTTCCTTCGCGGGTAGCCACCGGCGGCGTGCCCGGGCCGTGCCAGACTCGAACCATGTCGGGCAGGATCGTGATCGCAGGTGCCGGTGGCCAACTAGGCACCAGTCTGAGGGCGCTGACAACTGGTCAGGGGCGCGATGTGCTGGCATTGACGTCGTCGCAATGGGACATCACCGACCCCGCCGCGGCCGAGCGGATCGTCCAGAACGGCGACGTGGTGGTCAATTGCGCGGCCTTCACCGATGTCGACGGCGCCGAGAGCGACGAGGCAGGCGCGTACGCGGTCAACGCCGCCGGCCCCGAACACATCGCGCGAGTGTGCGCGCGCGTCGGTGCCCGGCTGATCCACGTCTCGACCGACTTTGTCTTTTCCGGCAAGCCATTTACCGGCGAGCGCGTCAGCGGCGGTGACGGCGAGCTTCGTCCCTACGAGCCCAGCGACGACACCGATGCGCGGGGTGTGTACGCCCGCAGCAAGCTCGCCGGCGAGCGGGCCGTGCTGGCGGCGCTGCCGGAGGCCGCCCAGGGCATTGTGGTCCGGACCGCCTGGCTCTACACCGGCGGAACCGGCAAGGACTTCGTTGCGGTCATGCGTCGGCTGGCCGCCGGGGACGGCCCGGTGAACGTGGTCGACGACCAGACCGGATCGCCGAGCTACGTCGCCGACGTGGCCGCCGCGCTGCTGCAGGTCGCCGACGAAAACGTGCCCGGCCCCATCCTGCACGCCGCCAACGAGGGCGTGGTCTCCCGCTACGAGCAGGCCCGCGCGGTGTTCGAGGAATGCGGTGCCGACCCCGCGCGGGTGCGGCCGGTCAGCACCGACCAGTTTCCGCGACCGGCGCCGCGGCCGACCTACTCCGCGCTGTCCGGCCGGGAGTCCGCCGCGGCGGGCCTCACCCCCCTGAGGCCCTGGCGACCCGCGCTTGTCGCGGCGCTGGCGGCGTCTCCCGCCAATGCCACCGACCGACCGATACCCTCGACGCGTGACTGACGTCCTGCCGGTCGTGACGGTGACCTATTCGCCGGGTCCGCACTTGGAGCGGTTCCTAGCCTCGTTATCGCTGGCCACCGAGCGTCCGGTGAGCGTGCTGCTGGCGGACAACGGCTCCGTCGATGGAACGCCCGAGGCGGCGGTCGAGCGCTACCCGAATGTGCGGCTGTTCGACACCGGCGCCAACCTGGGATACGGAACCGCGGTGAATCGCGCGGTCGCGCAGCTGGACGATGACTTGGACGTGAACGGGGACTGGGTGATCGTCGCCAACCCCGACGTGCAGTGGGGTCCGGGCAGCATCGACGCCATGCTGGACGCCGCGACCCGCTGGCCCGGTGCCGGCGCCCTGGGCCCGCTCATCCGGGATCCCGACGGGTCGGTGTATCCGTCGGCCCGCCACCTGCCCAGCCTGGTCCGCGGCGGCATGCATGCGGTCGTCGGGCCGTTTTGGAAGCGCAATCCCTGGACGAAGGCGTACCGCCAGGAGCACCTCGAGCCCAGCGAACGGCCGGTGGGCTGGCTGTCGGGATCGTGTCTGCTGGTGCGCCGGTCGGCCTTTGGCCAGGTCGGCGGATTCGACGAGCGCTACTTCATGTACATGGAGGACGTCGACCTCGGTGACCGGCTCGGCAAAGCCGGCTGGCTGAGCGTCTACGTGCCATCGGCCGAGGTCCTGCACCACAAGGGGCACTCCACCGGGCACGACCCGGCAAGCCATCTGGCCGCCCACCACACGAGCACCTATATTTTTCTCGCCGACCGGCATTCCGGTCGGTGGCGGGCCCCGCTGCGCTGGACACTGCGGGCCTCGCTGGCGGTGCGCTCCCGCCTGATGGTGCGTAGCTCTTTGCGCAGTCGCAGGCGGGACTTGGCAGACGGAAGGCATTGAGTTGGCGATCCCCCAGGTCGATGCGGTGGTCCTGGTCGGTGGCAAGGGCACTCGCCTGCGGCCGTTGACGCTCTCGGCGCCCAAGCCCATGCTGCCCACCGCCGGGCTGCCTTTCCTCACGCATTTGCTGTCGCGGATCGCCTCGGCCGGCATCGAGCATGTGATCCTGAGCACGTCGTATCAGGCCGCGGTATTCAAGGCGGAGTTCGGCGACGGGTACAAGCTGGGACTGGAAATCGAATACGTGACCGAGGAGCGGCCGTTGGGAACCGGCGGCGGTATCGCCAACGTCGCCGACTACCTGCGCTATGACAGCGCGATGGTGTTCAACGGCGACGTGCTGTCCGGCGCCGAGCTGTGCCAGGTGCTCCAATTCCACCAAACCAACGAGGCCGACGTCACGCTGCACCTGGTCCGGGTGGGCGACCCGCGGGCATTTGGATGTGTGCCCACCGAGAACGGCCGGGTCACCGCATTCCTGGAGAAGACGCAGGATCCGCCGACCGACCAGATCAACGCCGGCTGCTACGTTTTCGAACGCGACATCATCGACCGGATTCCACGGGGCCGGGAGGTTTCGGTCGAACGCGAGGTGTTCCCGGCCCTGCTCTCCGACGGCGTCAAGATCTGCGGATACGTCGACACCAGCTACTGGCGCGACATGGGCACACCGGAAGACTTCGTCCGCGGGTCGGCGGATCTGGTCCGCGGGATCGCCCCGTCGCCTGCACTGCACGGCCAACGGGGCGAGCGATTGGTGCACGATGGCGCGGCGGTGGCCCCCGGCGCCGTGGTGATCGGCGGCAGCGTCGTCGGGCGGGGCGCCGAGATCGGCGCCGGTGTCCGGCTGGACGGCGCGGTCATTTTCGACGGCGTCAAGGTCGAGGCGGGCAGCGTGATCGAGCGCTCGATCATCGGGTTCGGGGTACGCATTGGTCCGCGGGCGCTGATCCGCGACGGTGTGATCGGCGACGGTGCCGACATCGGCGCGCGCTGCGAGTTGCTGCGTGGAGCCCGGGTGTGGCCGGGCGTCTCCATTCCCGACGGGGGGATCCGCTACTCCTCCGACGTGTGAGGCTCGTGCGTCGAGATCGACGCCACCGTGAGACCTACGCGCACTTTGCACGCTGGCGTCGATTTCGGCGCGTATGTCGATGACGGCGACCAGCACCGCACCGACCGAAGCCAATTCGTCAAGGACATCAATCGACTGGCGAAGTTTGCCGACCTGGGATGGGTCGTGATCCGAGTCGTTGCCGAGCATCGACCCGAGGACATCGTCGAGCGCACGTATCAGGTACTTACCCGCCGCGGCTACCGCCGAGATCGACATCAGCGTGTGCCCTACTCGAACTTCCCCGCGCTGGCGTCGATTCCGGTGGCGCGGGCGACCAGGTAAGCCAGCGCGTGATCGGTTCCCGGCGGCAGCGCGTCGGCGGGCCACCACCGCAGGTCATCCGACTCGTCGCTGATCGCGATCTGCGCGCCGGACGGCGCGTGCACCACGAATTGCATGTCGAGATGGCGGGTCGGCACGCCCAGCGAGCACGTGACCGGGTGGACGTGCAGAGCGGCCAGTTCGGGCTCGATGCGTAGACCGGTGACGCCGGATTCCTCGGTGGCCTCGCGCAATGCCGCGGCGACGACGTCGGCGTCTTCGTCGTCGCAGTGCCCGCCCAGCTGTACCCACCGGCCCAACCGAGGGTGCAAGGTCAGCAACACCTGGGTGCCGCTGTCGTCGAGCACCAGCGCCGACGCGGTGACGTGGCCCGGTGCGCACTCGCGAAGGCATGCGTCGTCGCGGCCGTGCACGAAGGCCAGCACGGCGTGCCGCAACGCATCCTGGGCCGCGTCGGGCGCGCGCCATTCGGTCAGGATCGAGATCGCCGACGCTCGCACACTCACCGGGAACCGCGCCTTGTTCGGCGGTCGCGCAGCGAAACCCACGCCGCTCGGCATGCCGCAACCACCTCGACCGACAAGCCGAGGCCGTCGACCAGCACGTGGCGGTCCACGACGTCGAGCGCCTTCTCGATTTCGTCGGCCTTCAGCAACAGATCGACATCACAGGCAAGTTCGGCACCCGCGTACGCCGGTGGGGGAATGGGCAGCTGCTCGGCTTCCCGGGGTTCGAGCTCCAAGATTCCGCCGCCGTAGCTGCGGCCCATGATCTCGGCGAAGGCGAACGTCGCGCTGTTGTGGAACACCGTGGCCAGTGCGGCCGGATCGACACTGGAGGCCAGTCGGACTCGATGCACGGTGTCGGTGCTCGTCGCCGCGGCGGCGTTGACGGTCAGCCGCGGCGCTCGGTGGATCTGGCGCAGCATGAACAGGTCTGGAAACCACAGCGACGGGGTGGTCCACCACGGATGGCGGATCGAGCATTTGTAGCCCCGATGCACGCCGGCGGCTTCGCCGGCGCCGATGTGCGCGAGAACAGCGGGATCGGTCGGGTCGGGTGGCGCGTCCAGCAGCCAGGTGCGGTGCCCGGCCGCGACATCGCCCGCGCGGCAGTCGGTGTCGTAAACGAGTCCGGACAGTTGGCTGCTGCGCGAAACGAGCGGGACGCAATGCGGCCTGAGTCCAAGCTCGTCGGCGTGCGCGTCGGTGAAGGTGAAAAAGCTGTTGCGGCCCGTCACGATGCCCACGTCCACGTCGACGAGTGATCCCAGCCGGGCCATTGTCGGGTATTGCTTGAGCGTGCGCAGCAGCTGGATATGAGCGGGGTCCAGGAAGTACTTGGTCCACTTCTCCTTTTCGTGCAGCAGCGCGGGCGCCGACTCCACCTGAAAATCCGCGAGATCCGCTCCCGAAAGGGCGTCGGCGTCGCTGAGCTGGACGGTGCGGATCCTGGCCGGACCCGCACCGACGACGCCGCAGAACAACACGACTTCCTGCAGGATGCCGTCGAACACCAATCGCTCGAATGTCAGCAACGTGATCTCGCTGAATCGGCTCACCAGCAGGTCGCGCAACTGGGCGGCGTAGGTAACTTGGAGCAATTCGGCCGGCAGCACCAGGCCGACGCGTCCGCCCTCGCGCACCAAAACCGTGCCCGCGACGACGAAGGGCACCCACGCGTTGGTCAGCCTGCTGGGCCGCAGGCCCTCGCGCCGCATCAATTCCAAAGCCGGGTCTCGCTGCTCGGCGGCCCAGTTGCCGAAGCGGATGTAAGGCGGGTTGCCTGCGACCCCGTCCCAGCTGGCGGGCTCGGTCTTGGCCAGCCAGGTGAACAGGTTCTCCGCGTCAACGGGAGCAAACGTCCGCGACTTGACCGCTTCCCGTGCGACGAGTTCCACACCCTGGACCTGGTCGCTGAGTTCGGCCAGCTCACGCAGGATGCGGCCGTCGCCGCACGACGGCTCGACAATCCGCGGACCCGCTTCGCCGACCCAGCGGGCCAGGAATCGCGCCACCGGGCCCGGGGTGTAGTAGCCGCCGCGAACCTTGTCGGCCGACGCCACCGCCTTGCCCGCGAACGTCTTCATCGGCCAAGTATCACTTGCGGAGCAGTAGATCCCCGGCGTCGACGGAGTCGCGCAACCCGGGCGGCTCCTCGGCATAGCCGATCGCGATGGCGCCCAACGGCTCCCAGTCGGCGGGCAGCCCGAGCTCCGCGCGGACGAGGTCGGCGGCGAAGATCGTCGAGCCGATCCAGCAGCTGCCCACGCCCCGCACCGCCAAGGCGACCAGCAACGCCTGCACGGCCGCTCCGACCGCGACCGTGAACATGGTGTGCTCGGCCTGGGTGCGGACGGCGTCGGGGTAGGCGTGGGCGCCCTCGGGCACCAGGAACGGGATGACGACCTCCGGTGCGTCGTAGAGGATCTGGCCCCGCGCCACCCGCCGCTCTATCGAGTCGACAGGCCTGCCGTCGCCGGCCAGGTCGACGCGCCACTTGTCCTTCATGCGGTCCAGCAGGCGGGTCTTGATGGCCGCGGTCTGCAGCCACACGAACCGCACCGGACGGGTGTGGTGGGGGGCCGGCGCGGTCAGGGCTTCCGCGACGGCGGCCTCGACCAGCTCCGGCGGCACCGGCTCGTCACTGAACCGGCGCACCGACCTGCGCAACAGCTGGGCTTGCCGGCGGCCCGTATCGAGGGCTTCGGCGGTGCCGAGCCAGAACAGGTCCTCGTCGCCAGGCCGCACCAGTTGCCGGGCCGTCGAGCCGTCGTCGGCAATGCTCAGCCCGCGCACCACGGCCACCGGCATGGCGGTCAATTTGCCCTTCACCAGATCCGCGGCCGCCGCGACCTCGTCGGCGACCGCGACCTCGGTGACCACCAGCTCGTTGCCGAATCGGTCGACGGCTCCCGAATAGCTGTGCAGCACAGCCAGACCCGCGGCGCCGACGGCGGCGTCGATCTGGCCGTTGCGCCAGGCGCGGCCCATCGTGTCGGTGATGACCACGGCGACGTCGACACCAAGTCGCTCACCCAGCCCGGCGCGCAGGGTTGCGGCGCTGGCGTCGGGGTCGAGCGGCAGCAGTGCCAATTCGTCGCGGCCGACATTGGATCCGTCCACCCCGGCGGCGGCCTGGACCAGGCCGAGCCGATTCTCGGTGATCAGGGTTCGGCCCTTGCGTGCCAGCACGCGCACGGCCTCCTCGTCGACCAGCTTGCGGCGCAGCCGATCGCGCTCCTCGGCATCCTGCGGTGCCGGAACCAGGCGGCCCTCGCACTTGGACACCACCTTGCTGGTCACCACGACGACGTCCCCGTCGCGCAGCCACGATGCGGCCGCGGCGACGGCCGCACTCAGATCGTCACCGGGCCGGAATTCGGGAAGCCCGGTGACGGGCAGGATCTCGATCATCGACGCCGTGCCGTGCTCGGTCGAACCTGAGCCGGTCACGCCGCTCCCGCCTCCAGGCCCGCAAGCTCGAGCCCGGCGCGGACCATCTCGGCCGTCGCCTTCGGGTCGCTCATCAGCAGCGGTATCGAACGCACCGCGACCCCCTCGATTTCGGCCTCATCACCCTCGTGCACCAGCCAGCAATCCAGAATCCCGGTGCCCCCCCGCGCCCCGTAGTGCCGGCCAACCGCCTGCGCGGTGGACTCGACCCCGATCACGGAAAGGCACGCATCGGCCATGCCACGCAACGGCTTTCCACCGATGATCGGTGAATAGCCGACGATCGGCGCCGTGGTCGCCCGCAGCGCTCCGCGAACGCCGGGGACGGCCAGGATGGCGCCGACGCTGACCACCGGGTTGGACGGTGCCAGCAGGATCACGTCGGCGTCGCCGATCGCTGCCACCACTTCGGTTGTGGCGCTGGCCTTTTCGGCGCCCACGTGCGCGAAGCTGTGGGTGGGCACCTGAGCCCGGTAGCGCACCCACCACTCCTGGAAGTGGATTGCCCGACGGCTTTGGTCGGCCGGATCGGTGATGACCACATGCGTCTCGCACCGGTCATCGGTGGCGGGCAACAACCGTGCGTCCGGTTGCCAGCGGTCGCACAGCGCCGTGGTGATCGTTGACAGCGGGTAGCCCGCCCGCAGCATCTGGGTGCGCACCAGATGGGTGGCCAAATCGCGGTCGCCCAGCTCGAACCAGTCCGGCTGAATGCCGTAGCGCTTCAATTCCTCTTTGGCGTGCCAGGTTTCGTCGCGGTGACCCCACCCGCGCTGCGGGTCGACACCTCCACCTAAGGTGTACATGCAAGTGTCCAGATCCGGACAGACCCGCAGCCCGTGGATCCACGCGTCATCGCCGACGTTGACAACCGCGGTTAGCTCGTGACTGTTGGTAGCGACATGTTGTTGCTGTGGCTGTTGTGGTTGAAACTGCCCTAGCCCCAGCAGCTGCTGGACCCCTAGCAGGAAGCGGGCGCCGCCGACCCCACCGACGAGAACGGTGACCTTCACGTTGCTTGACAGTACTGCCCGACGACAATGCGGTCCGCCGGGAGCCATTCATGCGACACGAAACGGCCACGAAACGGCCACGAGACTGCCGCGAAAGAGCGCTGCGAGGGCTGTGATCGACACGCCGAGGGGCAATTACAACAGAAACGCCGAAACTTAGTCACGAGATGATATGGAAATGCGGCGTAACGCTTGACCCAGCAGGTCAACCCGTGTCTAATCACATCAGTGTCATTTCCCGGTTGGCCGGCCGGTTCCGGTGTCGCAGACCGAGATTCGATCACTTGTTCGAATTGTCTGTATATCAGAACAGCGGGAAACATTCACTCTCTCAAATCAAGGCGAGGAGGCGGACGACGCATGTCCTATGAGCACCTTCGGGGCGTTATGGCAAGCACACCGCACACCACTATAGGGTCGGCGCCCGCACCAATTGCGCGGCCGCATTTGACCGTGGTTCCCGATGCGCCAGTCGCATTCGAACCCGAGCCCTTGCCGGCACCGGCCGCGGACCAGTGGCAGGACCGCGCACTGTGCGCGCAGACGGACCCCGAGGCCTTCTTTCCGGAGAAGGGTGGCTCGACCCGTGAGGCGAAGAAGATCTGCCTGGGTTGCGAGGTGCGTCACGAGTGCCTGGACTACGCCTTGGCGCATGACGAGCGCTTCGGCATCTGGGGCGGTCTCTCGGAACGAGAACGCCGCCGCCTCAAGCGCGGCATAGTCTAACTCGACCGCAGCCCAACGTTATTCGTCGTCGATCGTCGGGTCGATGACCGTGGGCTCGACGTCCAGGTAGATCGCCACCTGAGCCACCAGTATCTCGTGCAACAACTCGCCAAGTTCGACGGTGTCCTTGGCTCGTCGCTCAATTGGCTTGCGGAATAAGACAATTCGTGCGCGTGTGGCGTTGCCACGGACGTCGACGCCCGCCGGGATCAAGCGGGCCAGCGCGATCGGGCCGTCGGCGATGACCTCGGGCGGCCACTGCACACTGTCGGGATCCTTGGCGGCGATCCGGGGGATTTCGTCGACGGCCACGTCGAGTTCCGACACCCGCTCCTGCCAGCGCCGCTCGATCGGTTCGTAGGCCTCCAGCACCGCCATGTCGAACCGCTCTGCCCGGCTGCGCCATCCCGGCACCGTCGGCGGCAGCAGCGGACCGCGCATCTCGCGGCCCCTTCGGGAGGCTCGCACCGAAGCCGACCGATGCCGCCACCGATCGCTTTGCGAGGAGCCGCGCGAATCGCCCACGCGCCGATGGTAACGGTTGCACATCGCGGCTCGAGCGGATGCGCGTGTCCGGCGCTTCGGCGGCGTTTCCGCACGATAGCCTTTCGATCGTGAACGTTCCCCGTCGCTGCTGCCGGCCTGGGTGTCCGCACTATGCGGTGGCGACCTTGACGTTCGTCTACTTGGATTCGACAGCGGTGGTGGGGCCGCTCGCTACGACGCGCGAACCGCATTCATGGGACCTCTGCGTCGGCCATGCCGGCCGGATCACCGCGCCCCGCGGGTGGGACCTGGTGCGGCACGCCGGACCGCTGCCCACCCATCCCGACGAGGACGACCTGGTCGCCCTGGCTGATGCGGTGCGCGAGGGCGGTCCGACCGAACGTAGCGCGCCCGGGTTCACCGGCGTGCCTCTGAACGGCTTTCCCGCGAGAGCGGGTGGTGGCGCCGCCGATCCGCAGATTCAGCACGCCGGGGCGCATGCCACCGTGCCGAGCAGCAGCCTGTTCGCCCCACCCGAGCATCGTTCGGGGCGCCGCCGCGGACATCTGCGGGTGTTGCCCGACCCCAGTGACTAGCCGTGACTAGCGCGGGTGTGCAACCCCCGCCCACCGGTCCGGTCCGTATTCCAAACGGGCCGATAGGCTGACGTCAACAGGCAAGGGATCGATGGCGTCAGGAGGCCCCCACATGTCTCGGCCCGCCGCGAGTGTCCACCGCGTCGTCAAGGCATACGACGTACGCGGGCTGGTCGGCGACGAGATCGACGAGTCGCTGGTCACCGATCTGGGTGTCGCATTCGCCAAGTTGATGCGTGCCGAGGGTGCGCGCCAAGTGGTGCTCGGCCACGACATGCGGGACAGTTCCCCGATACTGGCCGCCGCGTTCGCCGCCGGGGTCACCGGCCAGGGCCTGGATGTGGTGCGAATCGGTTTGTCGTCCACCGATCAGCTCTATTTCGCCTCGGGGTTGCTGGATTGCCCCGGCGCCATGTTCACGGCAAGCCACAACCCGGCGGCCTACAACGGCATCAAGCTTTGCCGAGCGGGCGCCAAACCCGTCGGTGCTGACACCGGGCTGAGCGTCATCAGCGACGATGTGATAGCCGGGGTCGCGAAGTATGACGGGCAACCCGGGACTATCGCCGATCGGGATCTGCTGGACGACTACGGGAAGTTCCTGCGTTCGCTGGTGGACACGTCCGGGCTGCGTCCCCTGCGGGTGGCCGTCGACGCGGGCAACGGCATGGCCGGTCACACCGCGCCCGCCGTGCTCGGCCCGATCGGCTCGATCACCTTGTTGCCGTTGTACTTCGAGCTGGACGGCTCGTTCCCCAACCACGAGGCCAACCCACTCGACCCGGCCAACCTGGTCGACCTGCAGAAATTCGTCGGGGACGTCGGTGCCGATATCGGGCTGGCCTTCGACGGGGACGCCGACCGGTGCTTCGTCGTCGACGAGCGCGGCCGGCCGGTGTCACCGTCGACGGTGACCAGCCTGGTGGCCGCACGTGAGCTCAACCGCGAGATCGGCGCCACCGTGATCCACAACGTGATCACTTCGCGCGCGGTGCCCGAACTGGTCACCGAGCGCGGCGGCATGCCGCTGCGCTCACGGGTCGGGCACTCCTACATCAAGGGGCTGATGGCCGACACCGGTGCGATCTTCGGCGGTGAGCATTCGGCGCACTATTACTTCCGTGATTTCTGGGGCGCCGACTCCGGCATGCTGGCGGCGCTCCATGTGCTGGCCGCCCTGGGCGAGCAGCAGCGGCCGCTGTCGGAGCTGACCGCCGACTACCAGCGCTACGAATCTTCGGGCGAGATCAACTTCACGGTGGCGAACGCGTCGCATTGCGTGGACGCGGTACTGAAGTCTTTCGGCGGCCGGATTCAGTCCATCGATCATCTGGACGGTGTGACGGTCGATTTAGGCGACGGCAGCTGGTTAAACCTGCGCAGTTCCAACACCGAGCCGTTGCTGCGGCTGAACGTGGAGGCGCGCAGCACCGACGACGTCGACGCGGTGGTTGCGCAGGTCAGGGCTGAAATCGCGGCGACCGTCACCCAGGCGGCGCGCGACGAGGCGGGATCGTGAACGCGACCCGGGCGATCGATCTGGAAGACACCGGGGGGCTGCTTGCCGCCGACCGGGAGGGGCTGCTACGGGCCGCGTCGTCGGCCGGGGCGCAGGTCCGCGCGATTGCGGCCGCAGCCGACGAGGGCGCGCTGGATGCGCTGCGGACGCAAGACCGTCCGCGCAGCCTGATCTGGGTGGCCGGCCGTGGTACCGCCGAGACTGCCGGTGCCATGCTGGCCGCGACGTTGGGTGGTGCGGCCTCCCAGCCGATCGCGGTCGTCGGTGAGGCTCCGCCCTGGGTAGGTCCGCTTGATGTGCTGATCGTCGCGGGCGACGATCCGGGCGATCCCGCGCTGGTCGGCGCCGCCGCGACCGGGGTGCGCCGCGGTGCGCGGGTTGTTGTGGTGGCGCCCTACGAGGGCCCGCTGCGGGACGCCACCGCCGGCCGCGCCGCGGTGCTGGCGCCGCGGATGTGGATTCCCCACGAGTTCGGATTGTGCCGCTACCTGGCCGCCGGACTGGCGGTTCTGAAAATCGTCGACCCCAGACCGAGCATCGATCTGGCTTTGCTCGCCGACGAGCTGGATGCCGAGGCGCTGCGCAACAGCACCGGCCGCGAGCTGTTCACCAACCCGGCCAAGACCATTGCCGCGCGGATGGCGGGTCGCCGGGTGGCGCTGGCCGGCGGCAACGCCGCGACACTGGCGCTGGCCCGCCATGGCAGTTCGGTGCTGCTGCGGCTCGCGCACGAGGTGGTCGCCGCCACCGGGCTGGCCGACGCGCTGATGGCGCTACGCGGCGGGCTGGCCGATGATTTCAGCGACACCGCCTCCTCGGTGGACGCTCTCTTTCACGACGAAGAGATCGACGGACCACTGCCGCGGCGGCTGCGTGTGCTGGCGCTGGCACTGGCCGCCGAGCAGACTGTGGTGGCGGCTGGGATCGCGGGGTTCGACGGCGTCGACCTGGTGACAGCCGGGGATGTGCCGGATGTGCCCGACGCCGCCGCCGGCCCGGTCGGACCCGACGGGGTGGCCGTGTCCGGTGTGCGCGCGCCGACCGGTGCCGGGCGCGTCGAGCAGCAACTGGCAGTATTGGCCGTTCGGCTCGAGATGGCCGCGGTTTACATGCGACTGGTGCGGGGATAGATAGACAAGTGGAACTGCTTCGCGGGGCCTTACGGACATACGCGTGGGGATCGCGCACCGCGATCGCCGAATTCACCGGGCGTCCGGTTCCGGCGGCGCACCCGGAGGCCGAACTTTGGTTCGGCGCGAATCCGGGTGATCCGGCCTGGCTGGAAACGGACAAGGGCGAGATCTCACTGCTGGATGCGCTGGTCGCCGACCCGGAGGGACAGCTCGGCGCCGGGTCGCGTGCCCGGTTCGGGGACGTGCTGCCGTATCTGGTCAAGGTGCTGGCCGCCGACGAGCCGCTGTCACTACAGGCTCATCCCAGTGCCGAGCAGGCGGTGGAGGGTTACCGGCGGGAGGAGCGAATGGGCATTCCGGTGTCCTCGCCGGTCCGCAACTACCGCGACACCTCGCACAAGCCGGAGTTGCTGGTGGCGCTGCTCTCGTTCGAGGCCCTTGCCGGCTTTCGTCCAGTGTCGCGGACCGTCGAACTGCTGCGGGCATTGGCCGTGTCCGACCTCGACCCCTTCATCGAATTGCTGAACGATCGGTCCGACGCGGGTGGCCTGCGTGCGCTGTTCACCACCTGGATCACCGCGCCCCAGCCCGACATCGACGTGCTGGTGTCGGCCGTGCTGGACGGCGCCATCGCCTACGTCAGCTCGGGGGCAAGGGAATTCGCGCCCGAAGCGAAAACGGTGCTGGAACTCGGCGAACGCTACCCCGGCGACGCCGGGGTGCTGGCCGCGCTGCTGCTCAACCGCATCAGCCTGGCCCCGGGCGAGGCGATCTTCCTGGCGGCCGGCAACCTACACACCTATCTGCGAGGGTTCGCGCTCGAGGTGATGGCCAACTCGGACAACGTGTTACGCGGGGGCCTCACCCCCAAGCACGTCGATGTGCCCGAGCTGCTGCGGGTGCTGGACTTCGCCCCGACGACCGAGGCGCAGCTGCGGGCGCCCGTCCGCCGCGAGGGACTCCAACGGGTCTACGAGACCCCGACCGACGAGTTCGCGGTCGCATTGCTGGCGCTCGACGGCGAGTACGTCGGCCACGAGGTCGACGCGCCGTCGCACCACGAGGGGCCGCAGATCCTGTTGTGCACCGAGGGCTGCACGACGGTGCACGGCAAGTCCGGGTCGCTCACGCTGGAACACGGGATGGCCGCCTGGGTTGCCGCCGACGATGGTCCCATCCGGCTCGTCGCCCGAGAGCCCGCCAAGCTGTTCAGGGCGACCGTCGGGTTGTGACGGCCCGCCCTGACTCCCGGCGCTGGCGGAGCCACAGCCGCATGTTGTGTCTGATGGCGCGGCCGATCACCCGTGGGGGCGGCACCATGTACAGGCTGTCGAGCAGCGAGAACCGGCGCAAAAACCATTCGGCGAGAACGGGTTCGGTTTCGGCCGCCCCGAGGAATTGGTCGAACAGCGCACCCGACGGTCGCCACCACCAGGGGACCGTGCCGTGGGTGCCGGCATGGTGGAAGGTGATGTCACCGATGGCATTCATCATCCACACCGGGTAGGTCGTCTTCGCGGTGGCGCGGCTCAGCTCCGCGGCCAGTTGGTCGTCCGGGGACTGCAAAGCCCGGCGCAGGTTCCCGGCCTGCAGCGACGTCATCGTCATGCCTTGCCCGAAGGTGGGGTTGAAGCTCGCCACGGCATCACCGAACGGGACGATCCCGGCCGGGAAACGGTCCAGCTTGTCGTAGCGGCGCCACCTGCTGGTCGGAAAGGCATGCAGCGCCGTGTCCCCGAAGGGTTCAGCCTGTGCCAGCGCGGCGGTGAAATGGACGGGAAGCAGCTCGTCGGCCAGCGCCAGCATCCCGGGGAACGTCGTCGGCGGTTTGGCGCCGGCCACCCCGAAGGTGGTCAGCACCCAGTCGCCGTCCTCGTAGCACAGCATGCCCAGCCCGAGCGACTGGTCATGGGAGGCGCCGGCGACCACCACCTTCTCGGCGATCAGGCCTTCGGGCATGCGGAACTGGTGGGTGGCGTAGTTGATGCCGATGTCGATGGTTTCTTCGGTCGGGCGCGCATATCCCCACTGGGCCAACCACACCGGCAGGCGGGTGCCCCGGCCCGCGGCGTCGACGACGAGGTCGGCGCCCACGAACTCCCGGTCCCCGTCGTCGCGGTCCCCGGGATCCAGCTGCACGCCGGTCACCCGCTGGTGCGCAGGGTCGAACCGCGGCCGGCCGACGGAGCGCCGCACGATCTCGACGTTGTCGATCTCTCGGACCCGCGTGCGCAGTTGCCACTCCAGATGCGGTCGGCTGGGCACGTAGGCGGTGAACTCGTCGCGCAGGGTTTGGCCGGTCCCCAGGACGTGGCCCGCAGCGCCGAGGTAGATGCAGTCCGGCCGGTTCTCCAGGATGGGCACGCCAGCGGCCACCATGTCCTTCAGCAGGCCCGGGAACAGGCCGTCGAACTCGATTGCCCCCCGCGCCATCAGCATGTGCAGATGCCGGTCCTGCGGGACCGTCGCGCGATTCGCGGGCGCGCTCGGTAGCTGGTCGCGCTCGTAGACGGTCACCCGCGAATAGCAATCCGAAAGCACCCGCGCGGCGCACAAACCGGCGATGCTTCCGCCGATCACCACCGCGTGGTCCCTGGTGCTGATTCCGGTGCCCGGCATGTCCGCAGACTACCCAGTACTGTGACGGTCCAGCGGTCCCAGCAGGTTGGGAAAGGGTGGGTGGATGGCGAATCGGTGGCGCACGAAATCGGTCGAACAATCGATCGCCGACACCGACGAGCCCGACACCCGGCTGCGCAAGGAGTTGACCTGGCGGGACCTGGCGGTTTTCGGGGTCGCGGTGGTGATCGGCGCCGGCATCTTCACGGTCACCGCGTCGACCGCCGGCGACATCACCGGCCCGGCCATCTGGGTGTCGTTCGTGATCGCGGCGATCACCTGTGCGCTGGCCGCGCTGTGCTACGCGGAATTCGCCTCGATGCTGCCGGTGGCGGGCAGCGCGTACACCTTTTCCTACGCCGCCTTCGGCGAGTTCCTTGCCTGGATCATCGGCTGGAACCTGGTGCTGGAATTGGCGATCGGCGCCGCCGTTGTATCGAAGGGCTGGTCGAGCTACCTGGGTACGGTCTTCGGATTCGCCGGTGGCACCGTCACCTTCGGATCGGTTCAGCTCGACTGGGGCGCGCTGCTGATCGTCGCCGTGGTGGCGACGCTGGTCGCCCTGGGGACCAAGCTCTCGTCGAGGTTTTCCGCGGTGATCACCGCCATCAAGGTGTCGGTGGTGGTGCTGGTGGTGGTGGTGGGGCTGTTCTACATCAAAGGCTCCAACTACTCGCCGTTCATTCCGAAGCCCGAATCCGGGGGCGACGCATCGGGTATCAACCAGTCGGTGCTGTCGCTGCTGACCGGGGCGCACAGCAGCCATTACGGCTGGTACGGCGTGTTGGCGGGGGCGTCGATCGTGTTCTTCGCGTTCATCGGTTTCGACATCGTGGCCACCATGGCCGAGGAGACCAAACGGCCCCAGCGGGACGTGCCGAGGGGGATCCTGGTGTCGCTGGCAATCGTGACCGTCCTCTACGTCGCGGTGTCGGTCGTGCTGTCCGGCATGGTCTCCTACACCCAGCTCAAGACGGTTGCCGGCAAGCAGCCGGCGAATCTGGCCACCGCGTTCACGGCGAACGGCGTGCAATGGGCAAGCAAGATCATTGCCATCGGGGCGCTCGCGGGCCTGACCACCGTCGTGATGGTGCTGGTGCTCGGGCAGTGCCGGGTCTTGTTCGCGATGGCCCGCGATGGGCTGTTGCCGCGCGCGCTGGCCAAGACAAGTTCGCGGGGGACTCCGGTGCGGATCACCGTGCTGGTCGCGATCGTGATCGCCGCGACAGCGTCGGTGTTTCCGATCGACAAGCTCGAGGAGATGGTCAACGTCGGAACGCTGTTCGCGTTCGTCCTGGTGTCAGCCGGCGTCATGGTGCTCCGCCGGAGCAGGCCCGATCTCGAGCGGGGATTCCGGGCCCCCTGGGTGCCGTGGCTCCCGATCGCCTCGATATGCGCCTGCCTGTGGTTGATGCTGAATCTCACCGCACTCACCTGGGTACGGTTCGCCGTCTGGCTGGTGGTGGGAACCGCGATCTACGTCGGCTATGGCTACCGCAACTCCGTGCAGGGACGTCGGCAGGCCGGGCAGCTCCCCGAGACCGCGCGGATGGGAGCCGCGACGGAGCGATGACGTAGCCGGCGGCTCGGTTTACAAATCACCATAGTTTGTCTAGACACAAGACGCAGAGCTAGGTAATGTCAAACCTCAGCGTGGGATGACACACAAGGAGGTTTGGCATATGACCACACTCGGACCCCCGGTAATGCGCGAGGCCCAACGGGCCCAAGTGCCGGTCTGGCGGGACAAGAAGCGCCATCTGTGGCTGATGGGATTGATCGCTCCGACGGCGTTGTTCGTGATGCTGCCGCTCATCTGGGGGCTGAACCAGTTCGGCTGGCACGCCGCCGCGCAGGTGCCGCTGTGGATCGGTCCGATCCTGCTCTACATCCTGCTGCCGATCCTCGACCTGGGCTTCGGGCCCGACGGGCAAAACCCGCCCGACGAGGTGATGGAGCAACTCGAAAACGACAAGTACTACCGGTACTGCACCTACGTCTACATTCCGTTCCAGTACCTCAGCGTGGTGCTGGGCGCCTATTTGTTCACCGCCACAAATCTCAGCTGGCTGGGTTATGTCGGCCCGTTGGGCTGGGTCGGGAAGTTGGGCGTGGCGCTGTCGGTCGGTGTTCTCGGCGGCGTCGGGATCAACACCGCCCACGAGATGGGGCACAAGAAAGATTCACTGGAGCGGTGGCTGTCCAAGATCACCCTGGCCCAGTCCTGCTACGGACACTTCTACATCGAGCACAACCGCGGCCACCACGTGCGGGTCGCCACCCCGGAGGACCCGGCGTCCTCCCGCTTCGGTGAGACGTTCTGGGAGTTCTTGCCGCGCAGCGTGTTCGGCAGCCTGCGCTCCGCAGTGCGGCTGGAGGCACAGCGCATCCGCCGACAGGGTGCCAGCCCCTGGAATCCCAAGACGTATGCGTCCAACGACGTGCTCAACGCCTGGGCGATGTCGGTGGTGTTGTGGGGTGTGCTGACCGCGGTTTTCGGTCCGGCGCTGATCCCGTTCGTGATCATCCAGGCCGTCTTCGGCTTCAGCCTGCTGGAGGCCGTCAACTACCTCGAGCACTATGGGCTGCTGCGGCAGCGGCACGACACCGCTTCCGGAAAAGGCCGCTACGAGCGGTGCACGCCGGTGCACAGCTGGAACTCCGACCACGTGGTCACCAACCTGTTCCTCTACCACCTGCAGCGACACAGCGATCACCACGCCAACCCCACCCGCCGCTACCAGACGCTGCGCAGCATGGCGGGCGCGCCCAACCTGCCGAGCGGCTACGCATCGATGATCTCGCTGACCTACTTCCCGCCGCTGTGGCGCAAGGTGATGGACCATCGGGTGCTCGCGCACTACGACGGCGACATCACCCGGGTCAACCTGCAGCCACGGCTGCGGGACAAGTTGTTGGCCCGTTACGGGGCCTCCCAAGAGGCCCAACAGTGACGGCCGCGTATCAGTGCCCCGTCTGTGACTACGTCTACGACGAGGCCAAAGGTGATGTGCGAGAAGGCTTTCCGGCGGGCACGCGGTGGGCGCAGATTCCCGACGGCTGGTGCTGCCCGGACTGCTCGGTGCGCGAGAAACTCGACTTCCAAGAACTAGGAGTGACCCGATGAGTGACCACAAATTGTTTCGCTGCATCCAGTGCGGCTTCGAGTACGACGAGGCGCTGGGCTGGCCGGAAGACGGCATCGCGCCGGGCACTCGCTGGGACGACATCGCCGACGACTGGAGCTGCCCGGACTGCGCGGCGGCGAAA
>Ga0210389_10001434_pt1 | contig 19241 bp, 20 predicted proteins | sample IncBWH28OmetaG_FD_160127 | JGI IMG/M metagenome (GOLD analysis project Ga0210389, IMG submission 160127) | Forest soil microbial communities from Barre Woods Harvard Forest LTER site, Petersham, Massachusetts, United States - Inc-BW-H-28-O ...
CCGCCCCAGGTTGTTCAAAATCTCTTCTTCCGTCCGGGTATCAACTGCTGACAGGCAATCGTCAAATATCAGCACCTGCGGGTTCTTAATAATGGCCCTTGCGATGGATACACGCTGTTTTTGGCCGCCCGACAGTGTAATGCCCCGTTCACCTATCAGCGTTTCAAATCCTTTTTCAAGCTCGATAATATTACTATAAACGGCCGCATCACGGGCGGCCTGCTCTACCCGCGGCATGTCCAGTACGTCGGCGCTAAAGGCAATATTGTTGGCGATGGTATCCGAAAACAGAAAAACCTCCTGCGGCACAAAGCCGATTTGCGAACGGTAGCCTTCGAGGTTAAATTGTTTTAGCGATTGCCCGTCCACCAGCACATCACCGCCGGTACAATCGTACATGCGCATAATTAAATTGGCAATGGTTGATTTTCCCGACCCTGTGCGGCCGATTATGGCTACCATTTCACCGGGATTGGCAGTAAACGAAATATTTCTTAGCGCCGTGATACCGGTTTCAGGGTAGGTGAAAGTTACATTTTGAAACTCGATCTTCCCGCTGATTGCCTGCTTTTGCACGGCAGGCGATATGATCTCCGATTTCTCATGCAAAAATTCATTTATCCGTTTTTGAGACGCGGCAGCCCGTTGGATAAGGGATGTTACCCAGCCCAGCGAGATTACCGGGAAGGTGAGCATATTTAGATAAACGATAAATTCGGCGATATTTCCGGTAGTGATATTACCCTTCATCACCTCGATACCGCCAACATACATCGTTATAATATTACTCAAGCCAACCAGCATCAGCATTAAGGGATAAAATAGCGCTTGTACTTTAACCAGTTCCATCGAGTGCGTTTTATAATTTTCACTCTCGGCGGCAAAGCTTTTCCGGACAAAGGCTTCACGCACGTACGATTTGATTACCCGGATGCCCGAAAAGTTTTCCTGCACAAAGGTTGACAGGATAGACAGCCGTTGTTGTATTTTTTCGCTGCGGTAGTTAATAATATTATTTACGTAATAGATGATGACCGCCAGGATGGGCAACGGTAGAACTGAGAAAATGGCGAGCCTGACGTTTACGATTAACATGGCATAGATCACCATGATAAAAAGCACCACAGTATTAATGGTGTACATAATGCCAGGCCCCAGGTACATCCGGACCCGGCTTACGTCTTCGGTTACGCGGTTCATCAGGTCGCCGGTATTGTGGCGGCGGTAAAAGGCAAGCGATAGTTCCTGGTAGTGATGGTATATCTCGTTTTTCAGATCGTATTCAATATGCCGCGACATTACAATAATGGTTTGGCGCATAAAAAACAGAAATAAACCCCGTAGGAGCGACAGCACCAACACCAATACGCCAAATAAGAAAAGGCTGGCGCCAAATATTTCGTAGATCATGTGCTGCCTGTTAAATCCTGAAAAAAGCCGGTAAGTGCTGATATTCTCGGTAACCAGGTCAAACGCAACGCGGACAATCCGTGCCGGCAAAACGCCGAAAATATTCGAAATAATTACAAACAGCACGCCTGGTATAAGCCGCCAGATGTATTTGACGAAAAATTTATTGAGGTAGGCGAGATCCTTCATTTTTTAGTCAGAAAAGTCCGGAATCCCGATAGCTATCGGGACCAAAAAGTCCGAAAGTCAAAAGTAGGGTAATGGCGTTGATTATTCAAGGACCTTAAACGCTTAAGCGTTTATTTTGTTGAACAAATGACATTTTCCTCTTCCGGACTTTCGGCCCCGATAGTTACCGGGGTTCCGACTTCCGGACTCCCCAAAACAAAACTCTTTGCATCCATTAAAAAAACACCTACTTTTGTCGCGCCCAAAACGTAGTATTTTACCTTTGATGTCTATACCTGCACCCCACGATTCAATATTCGGCCAATTGGAAGCTTTTGGCCACAAGAAGGTTGTGTATTGCAGCGACCCGGACACTGGTTTACGGGCAATTATAGCCATTCATGACACTACATTGGGGCCTGCACTGGGCGGTACACGCATGTGGGCCTACAAAACCGAGCAGGATGCTTTGCACGATGTTTTGCGTCTGTCGAAAAGCATGACCTATAAAGCAGCTATTACCGGGTTAAACCTGGGCGGCGGCAAGGCAGTGATCATCGGCGATTCGCGCAAAGACAAAACCGAAGCCCTGCTGCGCAAGTTCGGTCGATTCATTAAAAACCTTAACGGTGAATTCATAACTGCCGAAGATGTGGGCACCAATCCGCGGGATATGGAATATATCCGCATGGAGACACAACACGTGATGGGTGTGCCCGAGTCGATCGGCGGCAGCGGCGATCCGTCGCCGATAGCTGCATTGGGCGTATTTATGGGCATAAAAGCCAGCGTGAAGGAGTTTTACGGCAACGATAGCCTGACCGGCCGCACGATCATCGTTCAGGGCATTGGCCACGTGGGCGAAAACCTGGTGCGGTTGCTGCGCGACGAAAACGCAAAGGTTTATGCCAGCGACATTAATGAAGATGCCGTGGCCCATGTGGTAAAAAAATACGGTGCGGAAGCGGTTTCAAATAATACTATTTTTGAAATAGATGCCGATATTTACGCGCCCTGTGCATTGGGGGCAACAATAAACACGCAAACAATTGGAAAATTAAAATGTAATATCATCGCAGGTTCGGCAAATAACCAGTTGGAAGATGAACAGGTGCATGGCAAAATGCTTTTGGACAAAGGGATTTTGTTTGCGCCTGACTATGTTATAAACGCAGGTGGTATTATAAACTGTTATTCGGAGTTAATGGGCTTTAGCAAAAAACGCACGATGCAGTTAACCGAAAATATTTATGAAGCTACCCGCAATGTTTTGAAACTATCAAAGGCCGAAAATATTTCGACCATTGAAGCGGCAAATAAAATTGCTGAAAAAAGAATTGCGGATATTAAAAAAGTGAAATCAACCTATTAATTTACAATAAGCCCCATCATAGTTTAGGGGTTAAATCGTTCTTACCAATATGTTAAACCGAAGGCACCTCAGGGTAAAAGTTTTACAATCGCTTTACGCATATCATCAATCACGCAGCGGCGACATTAAACAACACGAAAAAAATTTATTACAGGGCGTTGATAAGGTATACGAAATGTATATCTGGATGCTGTCGCTTATTTCAGAAGTCGCAGGCTACGCGGACGTTGATGCGCAGGACAGGGCAAATAAACATTTGCCAACGGCCGAGGACCTGAACGCTGATGTTAAAATACTGAGCAACAGGTTCATTTTGTCGCTGCAAAAAAATAAAGAGTTTTTAGCCGGCAAAAAGAAATACAAAGTGGCCTGGGACTTTGAGCCCGAATTGATAAAAACCTTGTTCAGTAATTTAAAAAAGTCGGAGGAATATACTGCATACCTGGGCAAAACCGGCGATACTTTACATTCAGATAAGGATATCATCAAACATATCTTTAAAAAGGTGATCTTAAAATCGTCGCTGGCTGAGCAGGTTTTTGAAGATATGTTTATTTACTGGCCGGTTGACAAGGATGTTTTGCAGGCCCTGATTGCAAAAACATTTAAAAACTTCGCTTACGACAACCCGGCAGAGAACAAACTGGCCGAAGTTACCGGTAACTGGGAAGAAGACCGCGAATTTATCGTGAGCCTTTTTGAGGAGACGATTCGCTACAACGATGAATACCAGGCGCTGATCACCGCGAAAACCCAAAACTGGGAACCCGACCGGATAGCGATGATCGACACCCTGCTGATGAAAATGGCGATCGCTGAATTCATCAATTTTTCTTCTATCCCGGTTAAAGTAACCATTAATGAGTATCTTGAAATATCCAAGGAGTTTAGTACGCCGAAAAGTAATTCGTTTATTAACGGTATATTGGACAAGATTTTGATCGAACTAAAAAGTGAAAATAAGATAAACAAAGTAGGCAGAGGACTAATAGAAGAATAACCATGAAAACCCTGTTTTTAAGCTTATTGGCGGCCGTAACGCTTTTTTCGGCCTGTCAGTCAAACAACAATTCAACAGCGGCGAATGCCGACGGCTCCGGAGCTAACGGGGCGAAAATGAAGTTTGAAAAAGAAACACATGACTTCGGCAGAATACGGACCGGCGATACCGTATCTTATGATTTTAAGTTCACCAACACGGGCACATTGCCGTTGATTATTACCGATGGATATGCGTCCTGCGGGTGTACCAAGCCCACATGGCCCAAAACACCGGTTAAACCCGGTGAAGCCGGCGTTATACATGTTACTTTTAACAGTAAGGCCAAAATGGGCCTGCAGGATAAACTGATCACCATTACCGCCAATACTAATCCGGCACAAAACCATGTGCATTTAATAGGTGAAGTAACTTCAAACTAAAATTAATTTGAACATATAAAATGATAGCAACTATTTTATTACAGACTCCAGGCGCAGGTTTTGATAGCCGAACATTATATATGCTCGGTGCAATGGCCTTGGTCTTTTATTTTTTTATGATAAGGCCGCAGACAAAGAAGGCGAAGGATCAAAAGAAATTTGTTTCCGAATTAAAAAAAGGCGACAAAATTATAACCACAGCCGGAATGCACGGGAAGATCGCTGAAATTAATGATACGACCGTGCTGCTCGAAACCGAAGGCGGCCACAAAATACGTCACGACAGATCGGCGATATCATTGGAGGCTTCAAAGGCGTTAAACACGCCTCCGGTGGAAAAGAAATCGTAATTTGAGGTAAAAGGCGAAAGGTGAAAGGCGAAAGGTTGACGGGGTATTCGTCCTCCATTTAAGAAAACTGCTTGCCGTTCGCTTTTAATTGGGTAAAACGAGGTGAAAGGCAAAGGTTTAGGCATCTTCACCTTTCACCTTTGACCTTTTGCCTTTCACCTAACAAAATGGCACTAATAAAATTATCGGCGACGCAGCGAAGAAGATTGTCGGTGTTTTTCACCTGCCTGGTATTGGCTTTTCTGGCCTGGTTGGTAGCTGTCCTTTCAAACCCTAAACCGTACACCACCAAAGCGGTGTTAGAGTTTAGAAATACCCCTCAGCGCCGTGCTTTTCATTCCCTGCAGTCGGATACGATTGCCATAACGGTAAATGGCACCGGCTGGGATGCCGTTTTTTCAAGAATGGCCGGTGGCAAACCGATAAGCGTCGATCTGCAAACCCTTGAAAATAAAAGCTTTGTGGTATTGGCCGGACAAAAAGACCAGATCAACAGCAAAAGAACACCCGAGCAGCAAATTATTTCGTTTACACCGGACACACTTTATTTCGACTTTTCAAACCGAAAAGTGAAAAGGATACCGGTCAACCTGGTAACCGGCATTAAGTACCGCCGCCAGTTTTTCCAATCGGGTAACATTACGCTTAATCCCGCCTATGTCATTATAAACGGCCCGGCCAATTTAATCGACGGGATCAATTCGTGGAATACTGATACGCTGAAAATGGATAGCGTTGATGAGAGCGTTAATACCCACGTTAACCTGGAGCCCGTAAAGGAAGGTAATTTGAGCATATACCCTAAAAATATACAGGCGAATATACCCGTCGACGAGTTTACCGAAAAGGTATTGCAAATCCCTGTCAAGCTGATCAATAACAGGGAGGATGATGACGTTAAAATATTCCCGCAGAAGGTTAAAATAACTTTTATGACCTCGTTAAGCCGTTACGCGGATATCAACGAAGACCTTTTTGAAGCCACCGCCGACTTTGATCTTTGGCGCAAGGGCGGTTACCACGTACTGCCGGTGAAAATATCCAAGGTTCCTGACTATTGCAGGATCGTAAAGATTGAACCGCAAAACATCGATTTTATCATAAAAAAATAATGCTGAAGATTGGCTTAACCGGAAATATTGGCAGCGGCAAAACCACTGTGAGCAAGATATTTGAAGTATTGGGTATCCCGGTTTTTTATGCCGACGAGGCAGCTAAATCGGTAATGGTAAATGACCGGCAACTGGTAAGCGAACTGAAGACCGAATTTGGCGAGGCTTCCTATTTTCCCGACGGTAGTTTGAACCGTAAACACATCGCTTCAATCGTTTTTAATAACGATGCGGCTTTAACACGCCTGAATGGTATCGTTCATCCGGCAACATTCAGGGCTTTTGATGTTTGGGTGACAAATATAACGGGCGTTCCGTACGTGGTTAAAGAAGCTGCCCTGATGTTTGAAAGTGATTCGTATAAATTATGCGATCAAACGATAATGGTGCAGGCGCCATTGGAAATGCGCCTAAAAAGAGTGATGCAGCGGGATAGCTTGAGCCACGAAGAAATTGAAAAACGTGAGGCACACCAGATCTCCGAAGAAAAGAAGGCTTTACTGGCAGACCATATCATTATCAACGACGACTCGCAACTGGTAATACCGCAGGTTTTAAAATTGCACAGGTTGTTTAGTTCACGAAAAATGTAGAGACGCAATATTTTGCGTCTCGGAACGGCGTGCCGGCATTTACAGGTAAGCCTCGGCCTTCAGGGTCCGAGACGCAAAATATTGCGTCTCTACTGACCAATATAAACCATCATCCACCAGTGAACTAATGAACATCAAAGAAGATTTTCTTTATTTCGATAAAAATGGCTTGTACTGCAAGTACGGCGATTTTTATATAGACCCTGTTCAGCCTGTGCAAAAAGCGGTGATATCACATGCCCACGCCGATCATGCCATAAGCGGCAATTACAAGGTATATTGTACCGCCGCTACGGCAGCGTTTATGCAGTTGCGATATGGTAAAAATGCAGCCACGGAACTTAATATTGTGCCTTACGATAAATCGTTCATTGTTGGCGGCGTTGAGCTTCGGCTGGTACCCGCCGGCCATATGCTGGGTTCGGCGCAGGTGTTGATGGAATACGAGGGTGTGCGCTATTTGTACACCGGGGATTATAAATTACAGCCGGATGCAACTTGCGAGCCCTTTGAATGGGTTGAAACTGACGTATTGATCACTGAAAGTACCTTTGCCAATCCCGCAATTACCCATCCTGACCCTGTTGCCGAAATAAAAAAGCTGAACGATATTAAAATAAATATCCTTCTTGGCGCTTATGGTTTGGGTAAAAGTCAGCGGCTCATCAACCTCATCACCGCCTACGCGCCACAAAAAAAGATATTGGTACACCATAAGATCATGCCGGTGAATGCCATTTATGAGAAGCTGGGCTTCCCACCGGGCAAATACCAGGTTTATGGCCGAAAATTGATGAAAAACCAGGATGAATACGTTTATTTAGTGCCGCCCTTTACCTTTGACAGTTATTTGAGGGCGACGGGTGTAAAGCGACTGTTTGCTTCGGGTTGGAAGAATTTGCAGGTGAATGAGCAGGACACGTTATTTATTTCGGACCACGTGGACTGGCAGGATATCCTGCTAACCATACAAAAAACCAAACCCAGGCAAATATGGACACTGCATGGCAATGGCATACATCTGAAAAAACAATTTGGCGAGGATATTTTGGTGAAACTTTTATGAGTGAATTGAAGGAGAAGATTGACTACTATATAAACGAAGACGGTAATTTTGTTTTTACCCGCGAATACCATTTAAAACGCGGCTATTGTTGTAAGAATAAGTGCCTGCATTGCCCCTGGGATTTTGGAAAACCCCGCGACACTAAAAATGTTAAAAAATAAATGGATATTTGTATCCCATGAGAATCAAGAGTCAAGAACCAAGAGTCAGGAAAACACTGATGGGAGATTTTGATTCAACAGGAAATTGACAAAAATCCATTTTTTTCATCTTGATTCATGACTCTTATATCTTGACTCAAATAATACTTATTGATTGATGCGGATCGACGACGAAATACAAAGCAGCAAGTTTGAGGACAACTATCACAAGGCTGTTGTTAACGTCACTTATACATACGGCTGGCTGAGTAACGCATTTCGCTGCCAGTTTGAGCGATATAATCTTACCCAGCAGCAATTCAACATCCTGAGGATCCTTCGCGGGCAATACCCAAAGCCGGCCACGATAAACTTGCTGAAAGAACGCATGCTGGATAAAATGTCGGATGCATCCCGCATAGTCGACAGGCTTGTTCAAAAAGGCCTCGTATCGCGCTGTACAAACTCAAAGGACAGGCGTGCAGTTGATATCCGCATCAGTGAAAAAGGAATGGAAATTCTTACCAAATTGGATATCGAATTCAAAACCAAAGATGTCCTTAAAAATAACCTTACCGAGGAGGAAGCAGGCCAATTAAGCGATCTGCTGGATAAATTAAGAGGATAACCTTTTTAAGTAGCAGCAGCCAGTGGCAGTGGCAGTAGCAGTAGCAGTTTTCCATCTGCTATTGATGGTCATTTATAATACGGCGTATGGATATCGATAAAGTTTTTTTCCGTGGCGTCCCAGGTTTGGTTGGCGTTATTGCGCCCGTTGTTCAAGTCGTTGTTGATTTGGTTAAACGTGTTAACGCCGTTGTTCAAATCCGTAACCGCTTTGTTGTAACTGTCAACATCCTGCTGGCTGCGCTGGCTGTCTGATTTGGCATCCATTGCGGCCTTTAGTTTATTAAAGTTTTCTTCCTTTAAGAAAAAGTCGGTAAGCAATGATATTTGTGTTTCGGCCTCGCTTTTGTAAAAGGCAAGCGCCTGCCTGCAGGCATTTACCAGCGAGCCATCATTGTCAAAAGCTTTCATCGTGTCCAAAACAGCCAGGCCTTCAATAGCATATTTGTCCAGTGCATTCCTGTCCTGCTCAACTTTACTGACATTTTTTTGGTTAAGGGCATCGGTCATTTGCCCATCCTCCCAGTTGCATTTATAAAATAGCAGGTAAACTTTATCGCGGTAGGTGCCCATCCGGTCGGTTTGTTGCATTTTTTCACCGAGTTCGGTTTTTTGATCTACCAGTGTTACATTATATTTGGTTGCAAACGCCTGCTCGGCTTTTTGCATCCTTGATATGGCCATTTGAAGGGTATCATTGGTAGCTTGCTGCAACAACAAGTAAGCCTGCATTTCGTCATAACTTCGTTCGGCTATGTCTTCCATATTTACAATATGCGCATAGTCATCGTTGAAAACCTTATAACATAGCGTTACATAGCCAATACTGCTTTGGCGAAGGGAATTATCTCCTTTATAGGGCGAAAGGTTATTGATCGTATTCTGGCAGATCACAATGTTATCAACCGCCTGCTCTCTTAGCTTTTCAATTTTCCGTTTGCGGCTGCTGTGTGCCGAGGCGCTTATATAGGCCATGTACGTTTTATTCATGTCCATTTGCGCGCTGTTGATTGAATTGATGTAAGCGCCCGGGTCATCCTGCGCGGCAGAAGACGTCGGAACAATTACAATTATAGCGGCAGATAACAGCAAAAAGGTAAGAGTTTTTTTCATTCGTGATTTTTGGCTAAATATATCACGGAGTTTTTATTTTACCAAGAACATCATAAGCAATACTGATATATTGATCGGTGAGTACCTGCTGGCTGAACTCGTCGTTTAGCTCTTTCAAATAACTATCCGCCTGCATTCTTGCTATTTCATATTGGTTACTTTGAACTGTGAATTTTTTTGTGGCGACTGTAAGGCTCAGCGCTTCGTCGTTCACAGCGGACGCCTGGCCGGCTGCGATGGCGTCATTTAAATCAAGAGGTATATCCTTCAATTCCTTTTGATTTTTGGATTGGGCAACGAAATTTTTAACGGCTTTAAAATACCGGCTTGTATCAATCTCTGGTTGAACACTTTGGGCCAGCGTTTTTACCGGCAGCGGGGCATAAGGCGTATAATATTTATTTGGCGCAATAATACTGGGGCGAAGTGCAGCCGGGTCATCGGCTTCTTTGCTGATATAAGCATCAAGCAGGTCGGGCAAAACAATGTCGGGATGTACGCCGGTGAATTGCGCGGTTGTGCCGTTAACCCGGTACAATTTACTTATGGTTATTTTCAAATAATCTTCGCTTTGTTTGTCAGCTATGGTTTCGGGCGTAACCGTAGTATCCATCGGAAAAACAATTTGAGCGGTGGCTTTTCCATAGGTATTGGCGCCTACGATAACAGCCCTGTTGTAGTCCTGCAGTGCCCCGGCAACTATTTCGGATGCCGACGCACTGTACCCATTCACCAAAATAACCAAAGGGCCGTCGTAAATGGTGCCACGGTTCATGTCTTTCAACGTGTAAACTTTACCATCGCGGTCCTTTTCCTGTTGCACAGGGCCCGCGTCGATAAAAATTCCGGCCAACTCCGTAGCTTCCTCGGCCGACCCGCCGCCATTGTTGCGCAGATCGAGAATGAGCCCGTCGATATTTTCTTTTTTCAATTTCAATATTTCCCGCCCCACATCGTTAGCGCAGCCATTAAGCCCCTGGTTATTGGTATCCCAGTCTTCGTAAAAAACGGGCAAATAAATGTAGCCGATAGTATTTGCGCCCTTCAGTATAAAGCTTTTCACTTTATCGTCGTCATCGTTGCCTGCCTGCTCTTTTTGCAACGATATTTTCACCAGCGACCCGTCAGCTTTTTTTACGGTAAATAAGGCAATTGTATGATTGCTTTCATTGAGCAGCCGGCCAAATTCATCTACGGATATTTCCGATACGTCCACAGATTCCTTTCCTTCCCATTGCACGCTCATAAATTTATCGCCCTTGTTTAGCTTTCCGCTCCTGAACGCCGGGCTGCCGGGCTCCAGGTTGTCGATAAATACGCCGCCGCTCTTATCACCTTTTATTTTAAAGCCAAATTCAAATCGTTGCTTGCCTAATATTCCCTCAAAATTCTCTTTCTCTTCGGGCGGAAAGAATTCGGTATGCGGATCGAAACCGGACGCAATAGTTTCGCAGTAAATTTGGCCGGTGTACTGCGTTATTCCATGCGGATTTTGAAGGATATCTTCAATCTTCCTTTTTAGCGATGCAGCTGCCTTTTTGCGCAACGGAGCCTCGGCGCTGTCAACATAAGCCTTTTGCTTTGCCGGGTTTAATGATTTAAAGTTGCCGGGCAGGCCATCAACTAAATCGTCCAGCACTTCGAGCTTCATTTTTTTAACCAGCTTTTGCTGCATGGCTGATACTGATATTGGGAATGTCGTGTCTTCGGCTGCGGTAAGCTTATCCGGTAAATTAAAATTGAAAGGTTTTTTGGCAATTATGTCAACCAGGGAGTCGGCCGTTTTAAGCCGCGCTTGATATATCCCGGTAAAAAGGTTTAAATAACCTGTTTTTGAATGTGCTATTTCCTTGTCAAGCGTTTTTTGGTATGGGGCGAGCTGGTCAATATCGCTTTTAATAAAATAAATCCGGTCCGGGTCTGTATTGTCGAGCATGGCAGAAAACACCGACGCTGAAAATTTACTGTCAACCGGTTTTGGGTCGACGTGAAATTTATTCACCATGCGGGTAACAATAAATGCCTCATGCGCAAATTTGTCGGCTGATTGACTATGCGACAAAAATGGAATGACCAGTAAACCGAGTATTGACAGAATATTTTTTTTCACGATTTCAAAATACAGCAGAAAAATAATACAGATGAACGGATTTTAGCTTTTTAATTGAAATTAAGCGCATACTTCCTGTCAATCTTCCAAAATAGCAGCGCAAAAAGCCAGCCAACCAGGACGCCGTACAAAGCGCCGCAAAAAACATCAAGCGGGAAGTGTACGCCAACGTATACCTGCGCAAAGCTAATAAGGCCTGCCCAAAATATCCCCCAAAAACAAATCCAGCGCCATTTTTTATAAAATACAAGGATGGCGAAAAATGCCACGGCAAAATGGTCGGTTGCATGTGTCGAGGGGAAACTGTAGCCCGTTCCGCAGTCTACGCGCACAATATCGGTTTTTGAAACGACTGGATCGCTGCAGGGACGAACCCGTTTTACAAGTGTTTTTGCAATATGCGCGCTCGTGAAATCGGCAAAACCCGCCGTAAGCGCCATTAAAACGATGATGACAATCCCCACTTTTCTAAACTTCCAAATGCAGAAGACAATAATAATGACGTAAAGCGGTATCCAGTTGGTTCGGTCACGCAGCCAGGGCATCACCGCATCAAAAAACGGATTTGCCAGGTCGCGGTTTATAAAGTGGAATAAATGCCGGTCGAATTGTAAAAGAAAATCAGGCATTGCGTTTTGAGTGCTGAGGTGCAAATATAACCAATTATTCAGGCTTAAAACCGCTGCCGGCGCGGTAAAAAATAAAAGCCCCCTTACTCTCGCAGCTTGGGGGCTTTAACCTAAACCTTATCACAAAAGGCCCCAAAGAGTCGGGGCCATATGAAGCTGCAAAAATAAAGGTTTATCGCTGAAGACGAATGGATTATTTTTGCTAATAAGTGGGTTTTCTTATTCAACTTATTGCCATTGAGCATAAGCCATTTATCACTGACGTTTTTTTAACCAGCTGCGCTGATGAAAAATTAAATCGGAAATCCCGGCGGCCACCATCGTCCTTCGGTTAAATATTTTTATTTTTGCCCTGCAAACATTTACGCTTTGACATTAATAAAATCGATCTCGGGAATTAGGGGCACCATCGGCGGTGCGGTGGGTGAGGGATTAACCCCGTTGGATATCGTTAAATTTACCTCGGCATATGGCGCCTGGGCGCTTAATAAAAGCGGGATAAAAAAAATAGTTCTTGGCCGCGACGCCCGGATATCGGGCGATATGGTAAATAATTTGGTAACCGGCGCCTTACAGGGCTTGGGTATCGATGTGATCGACCTGGGTTTGTCAACTACGCCTACTGTTGAAGTAGCCGTTCCCGCGGAGAAGGCGGCCGGCGGCATCATTCTGACGGCCAGCCATAACCCCAAACAATGGAACGCTTTAAAACTCCTCAACGCTGACGGCGAATTTATCAGTGATGCAGATGGAAAAGAGGTGCTGGATATTGCCGAAAGGAGTGATTTTAAATATGCCGACGTGAACGACCTGGGCAAGGTTTATCGCGATAACAATTACATGCAGTACCATATTGACCGGATACTTGCCTTGCCCCTGGTTGATGCTGCCGCGATAACGAAAGCCGGCTTTAAGATAGTGATCGACTGCGTTAACTCGACCGGGGGTATTTTTGTGCCTGCTTTGTTAAGGGCTTTGGGCGTGGCAATCGTTTATGAGTTGTATTGCGAGCCTGATGGCATCTTTCCGCATAACCCCGAGCCTTTGCCCGAAAATTTGACAGCCCTGTCGAAAGAGGTGCTGGCCAAACGGGCCGACCTGGGGATTGCTGTTGATCCGGATGTGGACCGCTTATGCTTTGTTTGCGAGGATGGTAACATGTTTGGCGAAGAATATACGCTGGTGGCCGTGTCTGACTATGTTTTGCAGCACGCAAAAGGGGCAACCGTGTCAAACCTTTCATCCACGCGTGCTTTACGCGATGTAACAGAAAAAGCCGGCTGCCAGTACTATGCTGCCGCAGTAGGCGAAGTGAACGTTGTGAATAAAATGAAGGAAGTACACGCGGTAATCGGAGGCGAAGGTAACGGCGGGATCATCTATCCCGAATTGCACTATGGCCGCGACGCCCTGGTGGGTATAGCTTTGTTTTTGACCCATTTAGCCAAATTCAGGAAGCCGGTTTCTGTTTTAAGGAGCACTTATCCGGGTTATTTTATCTCAAAAAATAAGATTACGCTGACCCCCGAAATGGACATTGACGGCCTGTTGAAACAGGTAGAAGAAAAATATAAAAAACAGCCTTATACCACTATCGACGGGTTAAAAATAGAGTTTGATAAGGAATGGGTACATTTGCGCAAATCGAATACCGAGCCGATCATCCGTATCTACTCTGAAGGAAATTCAGAAACGGTAGCAAATAATTTGGCTAATAAGATCATTGCAGATATAAAAGAGATACTTAAATAGTTAGTGAGTTAGTGAATTAGTGAGTTGATAGAATCTTACAATTCAATAATTCATTAACTAATTGATAATCCATATTAGTGAATGATGGAATACTGTAATTCACTAATTCACCAACTCACTAATTCACTAACTGACCAACATGCGTGTTTACTTAGATAATGCGGCTACTACGCCGCTCGATCCCGAGGTTTTGAAGCAAATGTTCCAGGTAATGGAAAATACCTATGGCAATCCGTCATCCATACACGGCCATGGGCGGGAAGCGAGGACTTTGATCGAACGATCGCGTAAAACCATTGCTAATTTGCTTCATACTTCGCCGGCTGAAATTTTTTTCACTTCGAGCGGTACCGAAGCCGATAATACAGCTATCCGTTGCGGGATAATCGATCATAATATCAAGCATGCGATCACAAGCCACCTGGAGCATCACGCTGTTATCCATACCATGGAGGCCCTTGAAAAGGCGGGACTGATAAAGCTGAGTTTCGTTGATGTTGATGAAAAAGGCAATATTGATCATGACCACCTGGAAGCGTTGTTGAAGGGTAACGACAGGAGCTTTGTGTCGCTGATGCACGCGAACAATGAGATCGGCACTTTGTCAGACATGGAACGCATAGGCGATCTTTGCGAGGCTTATAACGCAATATATCATTGTGATACGGTGCAAACCATGGGTCATTACAGGCACGACCTGAGCAAGCTAAAAACACATTTTTTGGTTTGCGCTGGGCATAAGCTGCACGGGCCCAAAGGGGTGGGGTTTTTAAATATCAATCACCGCATCAAGATCAAGCCATTGATTTATGGCGGCGCACAGGAACGCAATATGCGCGGCGGCACCGAAAATATTTATGGGATTGTCGGTTTAGCAAAAGCGCTCGAAATAGCTTATGCCGAAATGGACCAGCACCAGCAGTACATACAGGGCCTGAAATCATATATGATGGCGCAACTGATCGAAAAAGTACCCGGTATCGGCTTCAACGGCGAGACAGACCCCGCTAAAAGCCTGTACACGGTACTTAACGTCTCTTTCCCTGAAATGGAGATGGCGGATATGTTGTTATTTAACCTGGATATTGCAGGTATTTCGGCGTCCGGGGGAAGCGCTTGCAGTTCGGGAACAGATATCGGCTCACATGTATTAGGGGCAATCGGGGCTAACCCCGCGCGGCCATCGGTAAGGTTTTCTTTCTCGAAATATAATACCAGGGATGAAATAGACTATACCGTTGCTAAGGTGCGGGAACTTTGTTTGGTAAGCGCCTGAGCGGGAAGTTGAATCCCGATAGCTATCGGGACTTGAGTCGAAAGTCCTAAGTCAGAAGTATCCCTTCCAATTTTCCAATTTGTGAAACAAAACTCCTTTTTTAATGGTTTAATTAATTATAAATTAATAAACCGATGAAATCGAGCAAAGAAAATCCAAGGAAAAATCCGGAACGCCCGGAACATAATCGTCCAAATGAAATTCCGGAAAAGAGGGAGTCGGAACAGGAAAAGTCCGGTTACCCTCATGAAATAGAACAGGAGCAGCAACAGGGCGGCGCTGATACATCATATAGCGAAAACATAGACGTAACGCCCCCAAAGCCCCACGAATTCCCCTCGGTGGGTAATGCCAAAACAGATTTCGTAAGCCGCAGGCAAGGGCGAACTACAGGCAGAATGCTTGGGCACGAACCGGGAACAGAAGGTTAATAAAGTATTTTGATAGGAAAAGGGCTGTTTCGGCAGCCCTTTTTTCCTTTTTTGCCACCTAAATCTACTGCCATCTTCTTAATGAATGAATTTATCAGCCAACCATTTAGAGCCTGTTTAAAAATCAAATCACTGTAGAGACGCAATATTTTGCGTCTCGAACCCTAAATTTAGAAATTTAGGAAGATGCCTTAGACAGGATTTTACGCTTACGGCTTGTGGGAATATTCTGAACATTTGTCTCCGAGACGTCCCGAACGTTCGGGACGTCTCTACAGCCAGCAATGAACAGATAAATAAATTTCAAAGCATTTTTAAACAGGCTCTTAATACTTTTCGGTTAAGCATAATCATAATGTTCAATTTTAGGCGGGTTTTGAAGAAAGGCCTTTTTTGCCACATCTAAATCAAAAGATGATTGTAAGCGCAACCAAAACTTAGCTGATCCACCAAATACGGTTTCTATTCTCAATGCGACATTAGGCGTTATTGAAGCCTTGCCATTCATTATATTAGATAATGTGGGCCGGGTAATTCCCAGTAAACCTGAAGCTTTGCCAATTGTTAAACCCCGCCCGTCAATCAATTCCATTTTTAATATTTCGCCCGGGTGCGATAATTCCATATTTCTTTCTATTTCAGTAAAGCTTTCTGAGTTTCCCTCAATTCCCCATCATCTTTAGGAAAGACGACAATTTCTCTTTCATTTCTCTTCTATCTACGATAAAATCAAGGAATCCATGCTCCTGAACGAATTCGGCAGTTTGAAAGCCTTTTGGAAGGTCTTTCTTAATAGTTTCCTTTATTACCCTCGGGCCTGCAAAACCGATCAGCGAACCGGGTTCGGCTATGTTAATGTCGCCCAGCATGGCATACGACGCTGTTACACCGCCGGTGGTCGGGTCGGTAAGTAAGGAGATATAAGGTATTTTAGCCTGCGATAACAAAGCAAGTTTGGCGGATGTTTTAGCCATTTGCATCAGGGAAAATGCAGCTTCCATCATCCTGGCGCCGCCTGATTTTGATATCATCAGGAACGGCACTTTATGTTCGATGCAATAATCGATTGACCGGGCGATTTTTTCGCCGACAACCGAGCCCATCGATCCGCCAATAAAATTAAAATCCATACAGGCGATCACCAATTCCTGCCCGTTCATTTTACCATGACCGGCGCGGATAGCATCTTTCAAGCCCGTTTTTTTGATCGTTTCTATCAGCCTTTCACTATATTTTTTGGTGTCTTCAAAATGAAGGGGGTCGCCGGATACCATATTGGCATCCAGCTCGGTAAACTCGTTGTTATCAAACAATACAGAGAAGTATTCTTTGGAACCGATGCGCATATGATAGCCGCAATAGTGGCAAACATATTGATTCTCAACTTGCTCGGAATAGTGAAGTGGTTTTTTACACTCGGGACATTTGTTCCAGATCCCGTCGGGGGTCTCTTTCTTTTCTTCCGTGGTCGTAATTATCCCTTTGATTTCCCGTTTAAACCAAGCCATATCTAAATCTAAGTCTTTCAAATTGACTACAAAGAAACGAAATATTTTAGATATGAACCATCGGCCCGAAGATTTGAGCGAATGTTAAAAGTAAATCAACGGTAATTTAAAATACAAAGCCGAATTTGGCAACTTTAAGAATTTGTAATTTTATGGAAATAAAAATAACCGCGCCCTTTACCGGGCGTTTTTTAACATAAATGCAAATAATGGTGGTTTAATCATTAAGTTTCTAATTCTGCCATTTGTATAGCTAAAAGTTTAAAAATTCCTAAATTCGCAAGCCAATTTAAAAATAAATGGATTTAAAAAATATCAAAGGCGTTCTGCATGGTGACCAGGTACAGGCGCTGTTCGAAGCCGCAAAAAAACACCAGTTTGCTTTACCTGCTGTTAATGTTACAGGTACAAATACCATCAATGGGGTAATGGAAACCGCTAAGGCGGTAAACTCGCCGGTTATTATTCAATTGTCAAACGGCGGCGCGGCGTTTTATGCCGGCAAATCGCTGGATAACTCAAAACTGCAGGCTTGTATTTTAGGGGCTGTTTCTGCCGCAAAACATGTGCATTTGCTGGCTGAGCATTACGGGATAGCAGTTATCCTGCATACCGATCACGCGGCAATGAAGTTTTTGCCCTGGATTGATGGTCTGCTGGATCATGGTGAGAAATTTTATGCGGAGACCGGTAAACCTTTGTTCTCGTCACATATGCTCGACCTCTCCGAAGAGCCCATTCACGAAAACATCGAAATATCAGCCAAATACCTTGCCCGCATGGCAAAAATGGGCATGACCCTCGAAATTGAACTGGGCGTTACCGGTGGCGAAGAAGACGGCGTGGATAATTCAAGCGTGGACAGTTCACGCCTGTACACGCAGCCCGAAGACGTGGCCTATTCATATGAAGAACTTTCAAAAGTTAGCCCGCGTTTTACCATTGCAGCTGCATTTGGCAATGTGCATGGCGTTTACAAACCCGGCAACGTGAAATTACAGCCGGTTATCCTGCATAACTCGCAGGAATATGTGAAAAAGAAATTTGGGCTGACCGATGAAAAGCCGATCAACTTTGTATTTCACGGCGGATCAGGCTCAACCCAGGCAGAAATTCGCGAGGCTATTTCCTATGGCGCCATTAAAATGAATATCGATACCGATATGCAATGGGCTTTGTGGGAAGGTATTAAGGACTACTATAAATCAAAAGAAGCGTATCTGCAAAGCCAGATCGGCAACCCCGAAGGCGAAGACGCGCCCAACAAAAAATACTACGACCCGCGTGTATGGTTGCGCAAAGGCGAAGAAAGCTTTGTAAAACGCCTAAAAGAAGCATTCGCCGATTTGAATTGTGTGGATGTGAACGAAAAATTATAGGTAGAAAATAGGTTAAAGGTCAAAGGCGAAAGGTTAAAGGTAGGCGGACGAATGTTTTTTTACCTTTCACCTTTTACCTTTCGCCTTTCACCTCAAATTCGCCTTTTACCTCAAAACCAGTGTCTCCGAAAATTGAAATAACAAAAGTAACCGATCCCGCTGAGCTGGAAAAAGTATTTGCCATACGCCGCGAGGTTTTTGTGGGTGAACAAAACTGCCCGCCTGAACTGGAGTGGGAGTTTGAGGATGAATCCACTCATTTTTTAGCCACAATTGATGGCGAACCGGGTGGCGCCTGCCGCTGGCGCAAAACGGATAATGGCTACAAGCTGGAGCGCTTTGCGGTATTGAAGAAATTTAGAGGCTGTGGAGTAGGGCAGGAGTTGGTAAAAGCCGCTTTAAATGACCTTCCCCAAGACGCTGTATACGTTTACCTGCATGCCCAGTTGGGCGCTATCCCGCTTTATGAGAAATTCAACTTTGAAAAAGTAGGTGATGAATTTGAAGAAGCGGGGATTAGGCATTATAAAATGGTGAAAAAATGAGTAAATTTGAGAAGCTAAAATATAAATTGTTGTCTGGTAATGCTGATAATAATTTTAGTTTTGACGATTTAAGAAACATTCTGCTTCACTTAGGATTTAATGAAAGGACTACAGGCGGAAGCCACAGGATATTTTATAAAGATGGGGGTCGATGAGATTATAAATATTCAACCCAAAGGTGGTAAATCAAAGCCTTATCAGGTGAAACAGGTTAGATCAATTATTTTAAAATTTAAAT
>Ga0210389_10001435_pt1 | contig 19236 bp, 12 predicted proteins | sample IncBWH28OmetaG_FD_160127 | JGI IMG/M metagenome (GOLD analysis project Ga0210389, IMG submission 160127) | Forest soil microbial communities from Barre Woods Harvard Forest LTER site, Petersham, Massachusetts, United States - Inc-BW-H-28-O ...
CTCATCGAACCGATGATCCAAAACGTGGCAAAAGGTAGGTCCACGAGGTGCAACACTAGACGGCACAATGCGTAGCCCTCTCGCATCCCTCAAGCTTAAAAAGAGATATCGGCCAAAATCGCGATGTACGGACACATGAAACATCTGTAAGGATTTGTATAGACGCAGCGATAGGCTGTACGTGGGTGGATTTGTGTCGTATATATCAAGCAGGGACCGATGATTTGAAAGGAGAACCTGTGCCTCTGAATCTCCGGGCAAGATTCCTCAGGATGAGAGCCAGAGTGCCCATGCATCGGCTCTTCTTGAAAATCTTTCTTTGGTTTTGGCTGGCCGCAGTGGGAATCCTCGCCATCGTGGTTCTCGCTAGCCGCGTGGCCGGAACGAAGCAAATCACGGCGCCGAATATGTATGCGACGGTTGCTTCTATCCTCGCGTCGGAATCCGTCAAGGCCTATGAGTCGGGCGGCCCTGAGGCGTTTGCCCGTTTTTCGCAAGGAAACGGTAATGATCCCGACCGGCAACTTTTCCTGCTCGACGGATTCTACAAGGATGTGCTGTCACGTCCGCTGGATGACGAGGCACTTCGAGTTGCACATGCGGCCACGAGTGGCCAACTCGTTGTACTTCGAGGCCATATCGCAGCCTTCAGGTATCTCTCTCCCTCTGGGCGCCCTTACATTCTGTTGTTCTTCATAAAGACGGGTTTGCTACAAAAAGCTGATAACGTGTTTGGTCGGGGCTTGCCGTTTGGCATCCTTATGATTCTCTTGGTCACCTTGCTCTGCTTCTGGCTTGCGTATCATATCGCTGCACCGATCCACAGCATTCAATCGACGGCCCGAAGAGTAGCCGAGGGCGATCTCAAGGCAAGGGTGCCAGCTTCTGTATCCAGGAGATACGACGAGTTGGCAGCGCTGGGCAAAGATTTTGATTCGATGGTCGGTCGCCTTGACCTCTTGATTCAGACGCAAAAGAACCTATTGAACTCGGTATCGCATGAACTACGATCTCCTCTGGCTCGCATCAATCTTTCAATCGCTCTCTTAAAGAGGCGTTACTCGGCAGATTCCGATGACTTGCTGCAGCGGCTGGAACGTGATGTCACACGGATCGATCTCCTCATGGGGCAGCTATTGACGCTTTCTCGACTCGAAGCTGGGCTTTCATCCACCGATAGAGAGGATGTGGATTTGTGCCAACTCATCGAAGAGGTTGTTGCCGACGCCGACTTCGAAGCGCATGCATCAGAGAAATCTGTGAACATGGATGCGACGAGTCCAATCGTCATCGCGAATGCCGACCCCCACGCCCTGCGGAGCGCGTGCGAGAACATCATCCGTAATGCGGTCCGCTTCACTACTCCGGGAACCAATGTGCAAGTTGTGTTGAAGTCAAACGGGAGTACTTCTGCGCCTCTGGTGTCTCTGTACATCCGTGACCAGGGGCCCGGAGTTCCAGAAGCCGCTCTTCAGTCTATTTTTCTGCCGTTTGTTCGAGTCGACCGAGAGAACGACATCTCAAAAGGGAATGGTCTCGGCCTCGCCATTGCAGCAGAGGCGATTCGTTTGCATCGCGGGACGATTAGCGCAGCAAACCTCCTACCTACAGGCCTTGAAATTACGGTCCGATTGCCGCTCGCAAGAGGGCCGGCAGTTTCTGAGTCGCCAATGGCATAGTACGTCAAATATTCGTGACAGGTCGCTCGTTGTTCTCTTCGTTTTCATTCGCGACGCTCCCGGAGGTGCTTGCGCCTTACGAACCATCGCTTGAGACCCTTCCCTTAAAGACAAAAATAGGCACTCGGCGATAGTCAGCGCTTTTCTTGTTGCGTTGTTTGCGTTTGCACCGATTTCTAGCTTTCTACAATTCTTTACATACTGCTGACTGTTCCCTACGGCACTCCGCCATTACCCCCCGCACAATAAGAGTTCAGGGGATCACGATGGCCAGGAGTTGTCTGCTCAATCAATCCAGCGCAGCTCACGTATTTCTCTTGGCACATAAATTGACACTTTGGATGCTCGGCTTCCGAGCGCAGGTGCGCATCGATACCCCCAGGGAGACAGTAAGTGAGCGATTATCAAGGTGAGAGAGAAGAGAAAGCTATCCAACCTGACGCAGCGCAGCGGCCAGATGTTGTCAAAAGGCACTCGGTTAACCCCAAGATGCTTCTGATCATTGGCCTTTTCGTTACGCTGGGGATAGGGGCATTCTTTGCGCTGCGTTCAAAAATGCACAACGGTGATTCAGCGTCAGCTGCTGAAGCAGACCGTTCCGTAATCGTCCACGTGGTCGCTGCATCACAAGGCGATATGGGTGTCTATGTCGATGCGCTTGGCACAGTAACGCCCGTATCTACGGTGAACATTTTTAGCCAAGTCAGCGGCAGGGTCCTTTCGGTGCGTTATCGCGAAGGTCAGATCGTGCAAAAGGGTGACCTCATCATCGAGATAGATCCGCGGCCATATGAAGCCCAGTTGCAGCAGGCAGAAGGCCTTTTGGAACACGACCGAGGAGTGCTTAAACAGGCTGAGATCGATCTTGCCCGATACAGGGAGGCATTCGCCTCACACGCCGTAGCAAAGCAGGTCCTCGATGATCAAGAGCAGGCTGTTGTTCAAGACCAAGGAGTCGTGAAATACGATCTTGGTCAAGTGGAGTACGCGGAGGTTCAGCTCAGCTACTGTCACATTACAGCGCCCGCGCCCGGCAGGGTAGGTTTGCGGCTCGTCGACTCAGGCAATACGGTCTTCGCTGGGAGTTCAAACACACTCGCCGTGATCACCGAACTCCAGCCGATAACGGTAGTGTTCAATGTGGCGGAAGACCATCTGGGCGAAATTGAGACGCAGCTGCGCCAGCACAAGCCTTTTGCGGTGGAAGCCTTCGACCGGTCCGCTGAAATCAGGTTGGCTACCGGAACCCTGCTGACCATGGACAACCAGGTCGACACTTCGACCGGAACGGTCCGGTTCCGGGGTGAATTCAGTAACCGCGACCTTTCTCTATTCCCTAATCAATTTGTAAACACACGGTTGCTGGTAAGAACGCTCAAGAATTCAATTCTCATTCCAAACGCGGCGATACAACGCAATGGATCGCAGGCATTTGTCTTCGTCGTTCAGAACAATAAAGTATCAATCCGGAATATCACGGGACGGAGCACCGACGGCAAAATGACTGCGGTAACAGGTTTAAGCGCCGGAGAGGTGGTGGCACTCTCAAGCTTTGACAAACTCCAGGACGGCACGCCGGTCATCGTAAATCAGCCATCTCAAGACGCCACACACAACACGGGAGCTGGGTTGTGAGTCCCTCTCGGGCCTTCATCCTTCGACCAGTAACCACTGCACTGATCATGGTGGCGATTTTAATCGTAGGGGCCGCAGCTTATCTTAAGCTCCCGATCTCGGCATTACCTGAAGTAGAGTATCCGACGATTCAGGTTCGCACCTTCTATCCAGGAGCCAGCCCGGACGTGATGTCTTCTGCGATTACAGCGCCCCTTGAACGCCAATTCGGTCAGATACCTGGATTGACCCAGATGACCTCCACGAGTTCGGATGGCAGTTCATCGATTGTCCTCCAATTCTCGATGAATCTGATTATTGATGTAGCGGAGCAGGAAGTCCAAGCCGCCATTAACGCCGCGCAGGGCTATTTGCCCACAGATCTCCCTGTCCCTCCCGTCTACAGTAAATCGAACCCCGCAGATGCGCCCGTTCTGACACTCGCCCTGACTTCGAGAAACCTCCCGCTCTCGAAGGTCGAGGACCTGGCTGACTCGCGGCTGGCCCCCAAGATCTCGCAACTCAGCGGGGTTGGGCTGGTTACGATCAGTGGCGGTCAGAAGCCCGCAGTCCGCATTCAAGTCAATCCCGCGACGCTGGCGACATATGGCATTAGTCTGGAAGCGCTGCGCAGTGCGCTCGCGAGCACAAGTGTTAACGTTGCGAAAGGAACCTTCGACGGAGAAACACAGAATTATCAAATCAACGCGAATGATCAACTGCTCTCCGGCAACGACTATCGCGACATATTGGTCGCCTATCGGAATGGCGCTCCAGTCACTCTTTCCGATGTTGCCCAGATCAGCGATGGCGTTGAAAATACCCGCCTTGCTGGTTGGATGAATCAGGCCCCCGCGGTAATTCTTAACATTCAGAGGCAACCGGGAGCAAACACAATTGCCGTTGTCAAAAGCATCGAAGACCTCCTCCCGCAATTGCAAGCGAATCTGCCTGCGTCGGTAAAGCTAACGGTCCTGACTGATCGGACCGCGACGATTCACGCATCGGTCAAAGATGTCGAGTTCGAACTGGTCCTCACAATCGGGCTCGTCGTCCTGGTCATCTTCGTCTTCCTACGCAACCTTTCCGGCACAATCATCCCTGCCATCGCCATTCCTATCTCTTTGGTTGGAACGCTGGCTGTGATGTACCTGTTGGGATATAGCCTCAACAACCTCACCCTGATGGCCCTCACCATCTCGACGGGCTTTGTTGTCGATGACGCGATCGTGATGATCGAGAATATATCCCGCTATCTCGAAGAAGGTCTGAGACCTCTGGACGCTGCACTTAAGGGCGCGGAGCAAATCGGCTTCACGATTATCTCGCTCACGATCTCTCTAATTGCAGTTCTAATTCCCCTGCTTTTCACGGGAGACATCGTAGGGAGACTATTTCGTGAATTCGCCGTCACCCTTGCGGTTACGATCCTCATTTCGGCCGTGGTGTCGCTCACGCTGACACCGATGATGAGCGCTCGCCTATTACGCCACCGGCCGCAGTCCGAGCAACGGCGCTTCTATCGCTGGTCGGAGCGGATGTTTGAAGCTCTTATCGTGCAATACAGCCGGACCTTACGCTGGGTTCTTCGCCATCAGGTCCCGACACTTCTCGTGGCGGCTACAACGTTGGTCGTTGCGATCTCTCTGTACGTTGTGATCCCAAAAGGTCTATTCCCAACACAGGATGTGGGAATTATCCAAGGCATCTCCCAGGCTCCTGAGTCTATCTCTTTTGGCGCGATGGCTTTGAAACAACAGGAACTCGCGAAAGTCATTTTGCAGGACCCGGCAGTCGCCAGCCTGTCCTCCTTCATTGGAGTGGATGGGACGAATGCAACACTCAACAGCGGACGAATCCAGATCAATCTGAAGCCATTTGCGGAACGTCACGCAGACGCAACAACGGTAATTCGTCGACTCGCTTCCGGACTGGCCAATGTGGAAGGCATACATCTCTATATGCAGCCCGTGCAGGACCTCACGGTTGATGATCGTGCCAGCCGTAACCAGTTCCAATACACATTGGAAGATGCGGATCAGGGCGAACTCGATACTTGGACTGAAAGAATGCTTGCAGAGTTGCGAAAGCAACCGGAACTGAGAGACGTCGCGACTGATCAACAACCTCGCGGGCTGGCTGAGAATCTCGTCGTCGACCGGGCGACAGCCTCGCGCATGAACATTACGCCCGATCAAATTGACTCTACCCTATATGACGCGTTCGGCCAGCGTCAGATCAGCACCCTTTACACCCAATTCAACCAGTACCACGTCATACTTGAAGCGTCTCCCGAGTTCCAGAGGAATCCACAAAAGCTCGAAGACATCTATCTCGAAAACTCTTCATCGTCGACCGGAGCAGCCTCTAGTCCCACCTCGGCCTCCGGGCGGACAGCCTCGAACAGCGCGAGCACTTCAGTGACTACACTCTCGGCCTCCTCGACAAGCGGAATAGCGGGATCACAACGATCGAGCTTATCGAGTTCAGCAGGCGTCTCTGTCCTGTCATCCAGCGCTCCTGGTGCACTCGCCGCTTCATCGAGGTCCACCAACTCAGTGCTATCGACAAGTGGAGCGTCCGGATTGTCAGCCACTTCCTCGCAATCCTCTTCGGCTTCTTTGACGATGGGAACTGGCGCCGGTGCAACCTCGCCGTCAACCTCGTCAGCGATACCGCTTGCAGCGATCGCTCACTTTGAAAAGAAGTCCAGCCCGTTGACCATCGCGCACCAGGGACAATTCCCGGTTGTCACAATCTCCTTTAATCTGGCGCCTGATACTTCCCTGAGCCAGGCCGTAGCCGCAGTGGAAAGAGTTCAGAGCCGGCTCAAAATGCCTGCCAGTGTTCAGGCTAGCTTCCAAGGCACCGCCCAGGCCTATAAAGCCATCGGAGCGAACGAGGCACTGCTCATACTGGCGGCGCTCGTAGCTGTTTATGTCGTACTCGGAGTTCTCTACGAGAGCTTCATCCATCCGGTTACGATCCTCTCAACACTTCCCTCGGCGGGTGTCGGCGCATTGCTGGCTCTCATGCTCTTCCGGCAAGATCTCGGCATTGTAGCGATCATTGGGATCATTCTCTTGATTGGCATCGTGAAGAAGAACGGTATCATGATCGTCGATTTTGCTTTGGAGGCGGAGAGAACTCGTGGCCTCACGTCCACGGAGGCGATCTACGAAGCTTCGCTGCTACGCTTTCGTCCCATCATGATGACGACCTTGTCGGCGCTTTTTGCGGGTATACCGCTTGCTTTCGGCTCGGGAATTGGCTCTGAACTGAGACGTCCGCTGGGTATTGCAATGGTTGGCGGCCTGCTTCTCAGTCAGGTGTTGACACTTTACACCACTCCGGTCATCTATATCTTCTTCGACAATCTGGGAGAACGATTGGGTTTTCGCAAGTCTTCTTCTTTGGTCGTCGATGCGGTGGCGCAGCTATGAACTTTTCCGCCCCGTTTATCAGAAGACCCGTCGCAACCACGTTGTTGGCTATTAGCGTTGCTCTAGTCGGCATGATTGCCTTCCGGTATCTCCCGGTGGCTTCGTTGCCCCTGGTTGATCTCTCGGCGATTCAGGTATCGACCGCGCTTCCGGGTGCGAGTCCGGAAATAATGGCGTCGTCCGTGGCGACACCCTTGGAGAAGCAGTTCAGTCACATCGCCGGAATTACGTCGATGAGTTCGACCAACTCTTTGGGCATTACCTCAATCAGGCTTACCTTCGACATGAGCAGGGACGTGGATGGCGCAGCGCGCGATGTAGAGGCTGCAATCAATGCGGCCCGCAGCTACCTGCCCACAAATCTTCCCGCGAATCCAACCTATCGCAAGATCGATTCAGCACGGGCGCCTGTGCTGGTACTCAATCTAGTCTCAAAGACTGCCAGTTCGGGCGCGCTCTACGACACTGCATCATCGATCATTCAACAAAAGATATCTCAGATCGGCGGAGTGGGACAAGTATCCATCCTTGGGGGTGCTTTGCCCGCTGTGCGCGTGGAGATGAATCCGCAACAGCTGAGTCATTACGGTCTCGGCTTGCAGGATGTTGCTGCCGTAATCAGTGCCCAGAATGCCAATCGGCCCAAAGGGCAGATCTCTGATGAAAATACGATTGCGGATATAACGGCGAATGATCAGATTTCAAAAGCCAGAGATTACGCACCTCTTGTGGTCGGGTCAGCAAACAACTCTATTGTGCGGCTCAGCGATGTTGCCACGGTCACTGACTCGGTGGAGAACGTACACTCCGTGGCTTACGTGAACAGCAAAGAGTCCGTTAGTCTTCTTGTCTATTGTTCTCCTGGCGCCAACGTGATCAGCACGGTGGACCGCGTCAAGAATGAACTTCCTTCGATTCAGGCTTCGATTCCCTCCAACCAGCAACTGCGCGTCACGGGAGATCTCACGACCACCATCCGAGCTTCGGTCAGGGATGTGGAGGGGACGCTGGTTCTATCAATTGGGCTGGTCGTTCTGGTCGTCTTTCTATTCCTCCGTAACGGGCGAGCCACTCTGATCCCTGCAGCAGCGGTCACAGTTTCGGTGATCGGCACATTTGCTGTGATGTATTTGTGCGGCTTCACGCTCGACAATCTATCGCTCATGGCACTCGCCATCTCGACAGGTTTTGTCGTCGATGACGCGATTGTCGTAATGGAAAATGTGGTACGCCTTATGGAGTTGGGTGTCCCTCCGATGGCAGCAGCGCTGAAGGGGTCGGAAGAGACCGGACCCACGGTATTGTCAATGAGCCTGTCCCTCATCGCCGTCTTCATTCCGATTCTGTTTATGGCGGGAATCCCCGGGAGGCTGTTTCACGAGTTTGCAGTGACCCTCGCAATTTCGATCGCGATCTCCATGGTCGTATCCCTGACCCTCACCGCGATGATGTGCGCCTATATCCTTCGACCCGAGAATGGTGCAGATCATGGCGGGCTCTATCAATTCACCGAGCGAATTCTCGATCGTGTTCTGGGTGGCTATCGTCGCAGCCTGGTCTGGGTACTGAGGCATCCTGCAACGGTCTTAATCGCCTTCCTCGGGACGTTTGCACTCAACTTTGTTTTGATGGGGCAAGTCACCAAGGGGTTCTTTCCGATCCAGGATACAGGATCGCTCCTCGGCGGAATCCAGGGGCCGCAAGATGCTTCCTCCAACGCGATGCATTCCGCACTGCTCTCAATCGAGAAGGTGATTCAGGCCGACCCGGCAGTCGATACGGTCACCGGCTTTACCGGAGGAAGCTCGGGCCCGGGGAGCGAAGACGGAAGCAATTCAGGGTTTCTTTTTATTACCCTGAAGCCGTTGGGACAGAGAAATCAGAGCGCGGCAGAGATACTCGATCGTTTGCGGCCAAAGTTGAATGCGGTGACTGGAGCGACGACTCTCCTCAAGCCCTACCAGGATATTCCGTCCGTAGGGAAGAGCAGCAACGCTGCTTACCAATATGAACTGTCAGCCGACAACGTGGCCGACCTCAATCAATGGGGACCGATCCTGTACCAGGAAATGAAGAAGCTCCCCCACTTGAAAGATGTGAATATCGATCAACAGAATGGCGGCCTGCAGACCATGGTTAACTTTGACCGTCGCACAGCTGCTCGCCTGGGCATCACACCTCAGCTTATCGACCAGTCGCTTTACGGTGCATTCGGGCAGGCGCAGGTTTCAACCATCTACACTTCGTTGAACCAATATCACGTCGTGATGGAGGCCGCCCCGCAGTATACGCGAAGCCCGCTTGGGATGAACTCGGTCTATGTTCACCCATCGGGTGGAAGCGTCGTTCCCGTCGGCGCTTTTGCCCGAACAACAAACTCAACCTCTCCTCTTTTGATCAATCATGATGGCCTTTTCCCGGCTGCGACTGTGTCTTTCAACCTCGCGCCGGGTGTCTCGCTTCAACAGGCCACCGTCGTCATTGAGAAATTGCAGCAAAAGCTTGGCCTGCCTCGTACAGTTCGAGGGGGATTTGCGGGTACGGCCAAGGACTTTAAAAAGTCCGCCCTCGATCAAATCGTTCTTATTGTTATGGCCCTGGCCGCGGTCTACATCGTATTGGGAGTCCTCTATGAGAGCCTGATACACCCGGTTACGATTCTCTCTACCTTGCCGCCAGCGAGTGTCGGCGCTGTGCTGGCGCTCATCCTCTGCAAGAGCGAACTGGATGTGATCTCAATCATCGGCATCGTGTTGCTAATTGGAATTGTCAAAAAGAACGCGATCATGATGATCGATTTCGCCCTCATGGCTGAGCGAGTAGAGGGGAAGAGTCCCAAGGACGCCATCTTCGAAGCGTGTCTGCTGCGCTTCCGTCCGATCATGATGACCACCATGGCCGCGCTTTTCGGAGCTCTTCCCCTTGCCCTTGGTCACGGCCCCGGATCAGAACTCAGGCGTCCGTTAGGCATTGCGGTCGCGGGCGGACTCATCGTCAGCCAGATACTCACGCTTTACACAACTCCTGTGATTTATCTATTTCTCGATAGGCTGCGGCTCAGATTCAGTGGAGACCGCAACGCCATTGTGTTGTTCGCCCAGGGAGGCGCAATTTAGTGAAATATCCGATGACCCATCTCCACTTCTCCTTCGCTAATCTGGGAGCGGGCGGCTTGTTCAGCACTGCCGGTCTCTCGCTTTGCACGATTGTCCTGTCTGGGCTAATGGGTTGCAACGTCGGCCCAAAGTATGTGCGCCCGGAAGTTCTCGCTCCTCCCGCGTTTAAGGAGTTAGGCCCCCAGAATGCGTCAGATGGGACGACATGGAAACCTGCGCAGCCACAGGATGCAACGCAACGGGGCAAATGGTGGGAGATCTATCAAGAGCCTGAATTGAATGCTCTCGAAGAGAAGCTGAACATCTCGAACCAGAATATCGCTCAGGCTTTTGACAACTTCATGGCGGCGCGTGCTCAGGTCCAGCAGGCACGCTCAAATTACTATCCAACAGTCAGCGTTGGACCGTCCTATGCACGCAATCGATCTTCTCAGAGCCAAACATCAGGATCCAACTCAAGCCATTCAAATACGAATCCGAACAGTAATCTATTCAACTTACCTTTAGATGTTTCCTGGGAACCGGATCTTTGGGGGCGGATTCGCAACACAGTGCGGCAGAATGTCAACGCGGCGCAGGTGAGCGCGGCCGACCTGGAGAATCAACGGCTGACGGAACAAGCAGATCTGGCCGCCTTCTATTTTGAATTGCGTGGGCAGGATGCGTTGGAGGAACTGTATCAGAAGACCGTAGAGGTCGACCGCCAGGCGCTTGAACTAACTCGTGTCCTATATAAGACTGGCCTGGACAACGACGAAGCCGTTGCCCAGGCTGAAATTGCGCTCAAGAGCACTGAGGCAGCCGCTACGAACGCGGGCATCGCTCGCGCGCAGGATGAACATGCGATTGCGCTGTTGGTGGGAGAACCTGCGTCAACCTTTTCCGTTCCAATCAAGCCGTTGATAACGGAGGTGCCGCGCATTCCTGTCGGCATTCCCTCTGAACTGCTCGAAAGACGTCCCGATGTCGCCGGTGCTGAGCGAAAAATGGCAGAGGCGAATGCACTGATCGGCGTGGAAAAGGCCGCTTACTATCCGACTTTAAGCATCACTGGCGCAGTCGGATTTGAGGCCTCGCAATTCTCCAAATGGCTAACCAGCCCCAGCCGATACTGGTCTGTCGGGCCGACGGCATCAGAAACAATATTCGACGGCGGACTGAGGAAGTCGACAATGGCACAGTATGCGGCTCTCTATGATGCAGATGTTGCAGGTTACAAACAGACGGTTTTGTCCGCGTTTCAACAGACCGAGGATTCTCTTGCCTCCTTGCGTCTCCTCACGCAGCAGATAGAGCAGCAACAAGACACCGTCGCATCTGCCCAACGAAATTTTGATGTTGCGTCCGCGCGTTATCGAACTGGGCTTGATCCTTACTTGAACGTCTTCACCGCACAGTCAACCCTGCTCACAAATCAACAGACAGTAATCACGTTGCACGTGCAACAGATGACGAGCAGTGTGCAGCTCATCGAGTCTTTGGGCGGCGGATGGGATGTTACGCAACTGCCATCGGAACAGGCGGTAACGGCGAAAGGGCAATAGCGGTTCGCGAGGAGCACCCGATAATCTGCGATCCGGACCGATTGACTATACAGGCTGCTAGGAATCAGTATCTTACATTCTGGGCGCAGCCCAATGGCGCTGTTCTTCCGCCCGGAGATACCGCCCTCTACAGATTCACCGGTCAGCAGGTCGTTCGCGAGAATTTCGGCACAGGCGACTCCCAGGTTGCATCAGGCCCTCCAGGTATCCGCGCTTCGAGGTTGCTGATCCGCACCCTGGAGCGAATCTCGTCGAGTTCGTCCTTGCGACTGCCCATTGACCGGTTTATTGTAAATGATGGTTGCGACGGCAGATCATGATCCTATCAATGAAGTTGCCCCATTTTTGCCTCCGTAGGACGAGTCGAATCCGCCCGAAGCCGATCCGAATGCCCCGTAGGAAGCGAAGATGTCGCCGGTGGGCTTGGTGATGCCCTGGGCGGGAGCGGGTGCTGGCGGCGATGACAAGGCGGTTTTGTCGCCGCACTCGGCCGGAGACGCGCCGGAGATGACCTCAATGGACTGAATGGAATTGGAGGGAAGCTGGTTGGAGAAGATCTTGCTTTGTTGATCGGTGATGGGCTGTCCGTCGACGGAAAACGAGTTGGACGCGTGGTCGCCCAAGCCGTGAAAGAGGCCGCTGGAGTCAGCCGAGACGCCGGGGGTGGTAAGGGTGATGGGGACTCCGGAAATCAGACGGGATTGAAGAATCTCGAGTTCCGAGCGGCGCAGCCGAAAGCTGCACCGCCAGAACAATAGACTCTCGACGTGTTTGTACTCTGCTCTATACGTTGTAGGTTGACGATGCGGTGCGTCCTCCACTTCCTGTCCAGTCGGTGTGGAAGAACTGGCCACGAGGCCGATCGGTGCGCTCGTATGTGTGTGCGCCGAAGTAGTCCCGCTGGGCTTGAAGCAGGTTCGCAGCAACACGCTCCGTACGATAGCCGTCGAAGAACGACAGAGCCGCACAGAATGCTGGCGTGGGCACGCCAAGGTCTAGGGCTCCTTTTAGAGCTGTACGCCAAGATTCCTGATAGTTACTAAGGGTTTCGGCGAAAAAGCTATCGAGGAGAAGGTTTTCCAACTCAGGATTTTTGTCGAACGCCTCCTTGATTCTCCCCAGGAATCGACTGCGGATAATGCATCCGCCGCGCCACATCAAGGCAATCCCGCCCATATTCAGCTTCCAGCCATGCTCCTTTGCGGCGGCACGCAGAAGCATGTACCCTTGCGCATAAGAGACGATCTTGGAGCAAAACAAAGCTCTGCGTACGGCTTCAATAAATGTTGAGCGATCTACGCTGAGAGCTCTCCAATGGGGACCACGTAGAACCTTTGAGGCAGCAATTCGTTCGTCTTTCCGAGCCGAAAGACAGCGCGCAAACACTGACTCACCAATGAGCGTTACCGGTTCTCCCAATTCGAGTGCATTGATTACGGTCCATTTGCCCGTGCCTTTCTGACCGGCGGCATCAAGAATCTTTCCGAGAAGAGGCTGGCCATCAGCGTCTTTTTGGGCGAATATTTTGCTCGTAATCTCAATCAGATAGCTGTCGAGCTCGCCCAAATTCCATTCAGTAAACACATCGTGAAGTTCGTCTGCCTCAAGTTCGAGTCCCCGTTGCAGGAGGTCGTAAGCTTCGCAGATCAGTTGCATGTCTCCGTACTCGATGCCGTTATGCACCATTTTGACGAAATGCCCGGAGCCTTCCGCGCCGACCCAATCGCAGCAAGGAGTTCCATCCTGAACCTTGGCAGAGATTGACTGAAATATTGCTTTCACATGCGGCCAAGCATCCGGGGCGCCTCCTGGCATGATAGACGGACCGAAACGCGCCCCCTCTTCGCCGCCCGAAACACCTGTTCCGATGAAGAGGATGCCATTCCCCTTCAATGTTCGAGTCCGCCGATTCGTGTCGCTAAACAAAGAGTTACCACCGTCGATGATGATGTCGCCTTCCTCGAGATAAGGAAGCAGGCTTGCAATCATCTTGTCCACGGTCTCGCCAGCCTTGACCATCAGCATGATTTTTCGAGGCCACTTTAGAAGACCCACCAGTTCCTCGAGGGAGTACGCGCCTACGACTTGGGTGTCCTTAGCTTCATGGGCAAGAAACTCGTCTACCTTGGATGTGGTCCGATTGTAGACAGCCACTTTGAATCCATGATCATTCATGTTCAGGACGAGGTTTTGTCCCATAACTGCAAGGCCGATAAGGCCGATATCGCACATGTTTGTTGACATACTTTCTCCTTTTTGCGCGAACCATGAAGGCTCGCGCTGAATTTATTTGTTGGCTAGCTAGCCGCTCCTCGCCGGAATGTCGATGCGCCGCGATGTGGCAAAGGGCCTTTTCGCCGCACCTTATGCCCCAGGCAGATCCCAGGGCCTCTTTGATGAGAGCCGCTCAAAGCGGCTGAGCGGGCCCGCTGGCGGGGCCACGGTTAATGTGAGCCACCTTTCGGTGGCAGGTCAGCGCTACAGATTGTTGGAAACTTTCAATCCAACGCCGACGATCGGGAAGCACGCCGTCAGATTGAAGTTCACTTTATAGTTCGTCAATTCTGACGGACTATCAGTACCGACTGTCCCGAATTCGGCGAGAATCGCGCACTCGTCTCAAATCCAGTAGAACCAGACATCCCGGTGTTTCGAATTCCATTGGTTAATCAACCGGATCGCTTGTGAGTCCGACAGGGGCAACTGTTCGAACTCCGACTCGCCTCTGGCGCCGGTAGGCAAATGCAGCCAGTTGTATGCCCTCTTGCGCATGATCCACATATTCCTCGAAGGTTATCGGGCCGGTCTTCGTTGGGCCCGGAACAGTTCCAAAAACTCAGAGCACGCCGGCAATAATTGCGGTGCCGTGACTATGAGTGAACGGAGCCGCAATCGTGTTATGGAAGCAGTCTGGAAGTCGCGTGAATCTTGGCCCGGGCCGTGAGCACCACCAGCTTCTCATACGGCAATTTACAAGAATCGTCGACCGTCACCTCGGATACGTGATTGTTCGACGTAATCGGAACCCGCGGATTTGCTATGATTCCCACAGTGAGAACCACTTTGTGTCCGCTTTCGAGGTGGTCGCGCAGAAGGTCGAGTTCAGGGCGGGCGTGGAATGACCGCTTCCACGGGCCCTTTTCGGTGACCACGCACCATCCTGACGGCTGGCCCATCAGGTCGGCATATTGTCTTTGATCTTTGATGACCTTTGCACACGCGCTTCGGCGGCAACGCTCGGCTTCTTCGAGTGCTAAAACTGTGATGAGAGTTTCTTCTGTCTGGATCGCCAATGCTATCAATGTTTCCTCCGCTCGCGCACATGGCGCGTAGATGAATTTGGTTACGAATTAGTTTGACTGCCCGCTTAGCAAACGATGCGATCACCGCAGTTTCCGGATGAGTCTGGCAGGAGATTGTCGGGTTTGGCGTGGTCCAGCAAGGAGGCGCTTTTCTCGTGGAATATCGAGTTGGCACCGTCCCCATGAGTGACGCTGTCGGCGACGAATGTGAGAATGCCCACGTCATTGTTCCCAACGACCAGACTTGGGAGATCTCCCAGGTGCAGACGAGGGTTGCCGGAATTGTGGGCGCCGTAGTGGGCGGAGGTTAGATTGAAGTGGCCGCCCACTGATGTGAAAGCAGGGTTTTCGCACTTGCCAGCGGTAACGCTATGTTCGCGAGGTGATAGGTTCAATACCTTGAGAGCGACCTTGAAACCTTGATCAGTAGATGCGATATCCGCTTCGTCGATTTTCTCTCCCTGGGTATTCAGGATGTCAGCATGGGCCAAGGCCTCGGCGGTGGCGGATTGGACAGCAACGCTCACTAAAACGAACCCGTTCACCATCACATTTAATCTGAATCGCATTTCGTCTCCTTCTTAGCTTTGTAGTTTTTGAGCCTCTGCGAGAAGCACAACACATTGTGGTTGTTGGAACAGCCGCCGAATGTCGGCGGTCCTTTCAATCGACTTTGTTAAATCTGAGAAAGGTGTATTTCCTTTCTGACATCAACCCAGCTTGAGGGACTATGGTCCTCTGATTATGTTGTGACATAGTTCGCATTCGGCGCAGCAGTAAGACGCCCACGTAGTGGGAACCCGGCCTGCAAGTGATCATCCGCCTGAGCGCTGGAGAGAGGCGCGAAAGTCAACGATGAGACGGCTCGGGTCCGAACCGCGCGGATAGCTGGCCTAACAGAGCGAGTGGGTTTAACGTCGATGTGTATTTCGTTATCGTCGGAGACCACATAGACGAATTTGTCCTCTGCATCCTTTCGGGGTGCGCTTGCGGCAGAGGGGTTTGTCGCAATGAGAGAAACGTGGCGTTGCAAGGGTGACATCTGTTTACCTCACTTGGGATGCCGAATCATTTTTGGGGCGGAAGGGTTTGCACAAACTGGGGATTCTTCTTGCCTTCATCGAACCGGAATCCCCAACTCGCATACCATTCGCGATAGTTCAAGGTCTGTCCGCGAACATAGGTATACCCACTCTGCAGATATGAGTGCCGCCCCACATTGACGTCCACAGAATCGTCAATGAAGTCGGAAAAAGAATTCAGCGTTTGGGTTGACGCAAGATTCTGCCTTCCTAGCTGAAGATTCCAGAACATGCGATTTGATACCTGCCGTGAGAGGGAAAGCACGTTATAGTTCCCGTCGCCAAAATTACTGTTGAACTTTGAGTAGTGGTAGTCAGCGCGAATTCCGGTGCGAGCGATTTCGTTCCACGTCGCACCGAACATTGCATTCAACGAACGGTGAGTATCTCCGGTCTTCTCGCTGGTCCCCAAGGTTGTGTACAGCGTGAAATAGCGAACCGGCTTCACGTGCGCTCCGGCACTGATTCCTTGAAAGAGGAGCTTATCGACGAGCCCCGTTCCAACGATGCTGGTTAGAGCCGTGGGCACGTCGCGGAAGTAATTGTGATAGAGGTCGAACGAGACGACGGGTTTCGGCTGGTAGTGCAGTGTGAAGTAGCTGTGACTTATGCCGGCGCCGGGGCGAATTCCGTTGGTCGACGGTCCTTGCGGTGAGTCGACGGTCATAGAGTGAAACGCGGAAACCTTGCCGGTGTAGTAGAGTTCGTTTTCGAAAAACACGAATGGGTCATCCAGCTTCCATCTGATTGAGCTAAGGCCAGCTCCGGTTGTGCTCGAATAGTGCACGCGGTCGTAACTGCCGCCTTCGAAATTGGTAAACACGCCGGCAATCCGTTGGTCTGGCCGGAAATGCCACGAAGTCTGATCGGGAGTGGAACCGGCGAAGACCCCGGTGGTGTTTCCGGGGTGAAGCTTGAGAACGAAGTATCCGCCGTCGATGGTGTCGAGGCTGACCGCCCAGGGCAGATAGAGACGCCCTACGCCTGCGGCCCATTTTGCATTGGGATTGTCGTAATACAACTGCATGGTGTAGGTCTTGTTCAGCGTTTCCTCCAGGGTGTCTTCGAAGAATTGCGAATGGTGATTGATGAAGCCGCGCCAGTAGCCTTCCAGGTTCCAGTGGGTTCCGAGGATCTGCTTGATGTTGCTTTGGAAGGAGAGGCCGAACTCCCGGCTGGCGCCTGGTGTCGATCCGGTGCTGGAGATCGAGTTGGACTCGAGTCCGATTCGAAACGCAGTGCGCGGTCCGGTCTCGTCGGCAGATCCGGTCCGGAAGCTCCGGGCGGCGTGCGGAGCCAAAGTGTCCGAGCTCTCGGTCAGGGGCCTCGACGCGAGGTGAAGAGTATTGTTCGCAGCGAGAACGATTTTGCGCGCCGTGTCTGCATCATCGGGGAGCAATTCTGCCCAGTCACCCACTTGTAGGTCGCCGCTCGATGCAGCTACGTCCAGAATCGCCGATGTGGTAGCGATGCCGATGATGCGGGCTGAGCTGATCGTCGTTGGGTGGCTCGATTTAGTTTTGGAGTTCGTAGATGCGCTCCGGATATTCAGATTCATTCCCACCTGCAACCCGGAGTTGGACCCCCCGTTGATATAGACAGTTTTTCCTGAAACAAACTTGACCCGGAAGCGGTGGCGGACGGTTGCCGGGGTCTCGACCGGAGGTACATCAATACTCGACTCAAGCGGCGAATTCTCGACCTCAGGAGGCGCGCTCGTCGACGATGAGGAAATCATCTCTGCCACAGTTTTGGCATCTGCAGCATTAGCGCCGACCGAAACGCTAGATGAAACGTCGGCCGAGGTGATTGGCGACTTAAGTCCGGCGTTCTTTTCCCACGGTTGAGGAAGGATGGTCAGCACCACGGTATTTCCCTCGGTCTTAATGCCGAAACGCGGCAATCGATTCGTATCGATAGAAATTCGCACGCCGAGGTGCGATCCTTGGGTCGTTTCCGCGCGGACCTCGCCGACACCGGAGTGATTGACTTGGATGCGGCGTGTCTGAGTCTCCAGCGCTGCGTTGGGGAAGTCGAAGATGAGACGACTCGGCGCATCGAGCGCCCAAAAGGATGGTTTCACCGGCGAAGTCAGCTGAATGGAGATGCGCACAGCATCCCCGTCGGAGACAGCGCCTAGTCTTGTGACCTCGCTCGCGGCTCCAAACGCACGGGGCACGATCACACCCACGATGCCAAGCAGAAGAGCTCGCTTTGATACGGTAACGATCTTCATTTTCCCCTCCGTTGAGTTCCGACAACGACGACGGCGCTTGACCAGCTATCCATGGACATATGGCACTCCTGGCACTCGGTCGAGTAGCCTAAGGCGATATGATTCGGGACCTTGGCTTTTTCGAAATTCTTGGCATGGCAGCTGTAACAATCGGTGGATAGTCCGAAGCGGTTGAACTGCCCCACAGTTCCCACCTTGTGGCAGGCATAGCAATCGACCGCTGCGTGAGCCCCGATCAGCGGAAACCGATCCTGGTGTTCGTTGATGTTATGTACGGAGACCTCCCAGCCATTGGTGGTGTGGCACAGTTCGCACTCGGCTCCGTTCTTGCGGCGATGCAGATCGGCATGGCAGTCCTGGCACTTGTTCGGAGTGTTGGCGAATCTGAGGTCGTCGTGGCAGTCGCGGCAGCCCACGGTAGCGTGACGGCCGCGAAGGGGGAATCCAGTGTGCGCATGATCGAACCTGATCCTGTCCGGGAGGAACTTCCAATCCGAGGTTGTGTGGCAGGTGACGCAAGGAATGTTGAGGTCGCCATGCGGGCTTTGCGTTGAAGCCACTGGCCGCGTCGACCCCGCTCCGGCCGCATTCCAAGCCACCAGGAATGCCGCGCCGAGAAGTATGAATCGGAGATAACAAGACACAGAATTCCAACCTCCGAACGTGCTTTGCTCGTCAGGGAAGTCGACAAGACACACGTTCCTCGTAGTCCTGCATCGCAGCGCGACGCAGAGCATCAGCAGGAGACACACTTCGACGGCAGAGGTCTGGTGCAGTCCTGGGTGGATTTAAGACACGAGAGAGCGAGCCAGATTTACATCAGGCGCACACGTGATCATTGCCCCACTTAGAACGGGAACAAGTCAGCGGACCCGAATTGAATGCTGGACTCTACCTGAGACTTAGAATCTGTGCGGAGGGGACACGTTGAAGCCGAAATGCTTGAGCGAGGGGGATCTACCGCAACCGCGATATGCAGTTAGGGAGTTATGAGCACAAAACACCAACGGTGGCGAGAGCAAAAAGTGTCTTTCAAGGAGAAGCATGGGAATTCATCCTTACCATTAGGGGAATAGTCAGAACACCACATTTGTGTGGCTATTCTGATCGGCAACTGGCCGGTCGCGAAACTCTGCATGCTGCGCCGGCTTAAGGTGAAATCCTGCCAAGTTAAGAGGCCCCAACGTTGACTAACAAAATTACACCAAGTTGAAAACGCG
>Ga0210389_10001437_pt1 | contig 19208 bp, 10 predicted proteins | sample IncBWH28OmetaG_FD_160127 | JGI IMG/M metagenome (GOLD analysis project Ga0210389, IMG submission 160127) | Forest soil microbial communities from Barre Woods Harvard Forest LTER site, Petersham, Massachusetts, United States - Inc-BW-H-28-O ...
GCACTCGTGCTCCCCGCGGTCGCGTTCTTCCCAGGATTAGTCACTGACGACGCAATTCTGAGCGGAAACGTATCCTACATCCTCTACGGACTGGTATTGGCGGCAGCTGTGCCGGGATGGAAGCGCAGCCAGTGGTTCTGGTATTACGTCGCGGTGGTGGCCGCATCCATTGTTAAGCCTCCGTCCCTCACGCTGCTGGCTCTACCCGTTCTGCTTGACAAGCGCCAGTGGATTCCGTCCGCGAGCACCGCGATTGCAGCATTATTCCTCTTTGCCACGTCGGCACGGATGTGGCCGGAGCTGTTCAGAGAACACTTGAGCGCTCTCCGAACTCTATTCGACGTAGGAGCAGACTTCGGATACGGCCCTATTGGCATTGTTGGCCGAGTTCTTTGGGATCGGGGCTGGCCGTATTCGCCCGCCACCACCGGCCTTTACTTGATCTTCGCCGCGGCGCTCGGACTTAGTCTTCTTCTCATGGCCCATCATGTCCGCCGGCAGAATCTATCGCGGGATGCTTGGATTCCAGTAGCGCTCGTCGGTACTTTCCTCCTCAACCCTCGCATCATGAAGTACGACATGGCAGCGATAACGATTCCCATGCTGTTGCTCGCGGCGCGAGGATTACGAGCACTTTCGGGGGATGTTCGCACTGAAAATCCGACCGACAGGTCGAGGTCAAATCGCCTGCTCGTTGTCGGCGTCGCATGTTTTCTGATTCCCAACCTGTTGACCGTATTTGGCCCGACCTGGTGGCCGGTTGAACTAATGGTCATGCTGGCAATCTTTACCGTAGGAACCTGGACAGTTCTCCACCTGAGGCCGCAGCCTTATACTCAAAGCCCACCCTTCGTGCCAGACCCGATCAGCAACCCGGCATTCGAGATTTCGGCCGTCAACTGACGATGGCTCATGGTTTCGGCTTGAGTCCCAGCTTCGCGAGCGCGGTCTTCGCCGCGTGATAGCCGCACATCCCGTGTACGCCGCCGCCCGGCGGCGTGGATGCGGAGCAAATGTACACGCCTCTCGCCGAGGTTGCATAGTGCCGCCACGTCGGCCGAAAAAGAAACTGGCGAATGTCGGTCACGCCGCCGTCGATGCTGCCGCCCACAAGGTTCGCGTCCATTGCTTCGAGATCCGCAGGAGAAAAAGGCCGCCGCGCCAATACCACTTCGCGAAAGCCGGGAGCGAAGCGTTCAATCTGGGCTTCAATCCTCGGCAGCATGTCTGCCTTCGATCCATTCGGAACATGGCAATAGGCCCACGCAATGTGCTTGCCCGCCGGAGCGCGGGTAGGATCAAATAATGTTGGCTGAACAAGTAAAACAAAGGGTCGCTCCGCGAATTGCCCGCTGCGCGTAGCTCTCTCGCCTTCGGCACACTCCTCGAGGGTTCCGGCAAGGTGTATGGTGGTGGCCCGCAGGCACTCAGGCGCCTTCCAGGGAATCGGCTCTTTCAACGCATAGTCAACTTTGAAAACGCCCGGGCCATAACGGAATCGTTTTAGTTGCTGCCGGTAGCTCTGCGACAATCGCTCCCCGGCCATGCGAAGAAGTTGCCGCGGCGTAAGGTCGCAGAGAATCACTTGGAAGTCCGACAATGTGGCGAGCGATTCAACTCGCGACGAAGTCCGAACTTTGCCGCCCAGCGTCGACAGATACCCGCACAGTGCATCTGTGAGCGATTGAGCGCCCCTGCGCGGAATCGGCCAGCCGACCGCGTGCGCGCTCACCGCCATCAACATGCCAAATGCTCCGCTCAACGGCTCGTCGAGCGCGAGAAACGAATGGGCAGCCAGGCCCGCGAAGAGCGCGCGTGTCCGCTCGCTTTGAAATCGGTTTGCGATCGATTTGGCAGAGGAGAAGGCGCTCAGCCCAAATCGCGCCATCAGAAACGGATGCCTCGAGATGATTCGGATGGGCCGAAGCACTTCGGGAGCAAATTCATTCCAATGCTCAACAAAAGGCTCCATCAGGTTCACCCACGCACCGGCATCTGCGCCGAGCGAACTTCTGGCCTCCCGAAGATCGCGCTCCAAAACCACCGCCGTTCCATCGTCGAGTGGATGCGCTACCGGTGCCGGCGAATGAACCCACTCGAGCCCGTGATCACCCAATGGCAGAGAAGCGAAAAACGGAGAGCCCGCGGCCAGAGGGTGTACCGCCGAGCCAAAATCGTGCAGATATCCGGGCAGCGTCAATTCCATCGTGCGCACTGCGCCGCCCGGCGACGGCTCGGCTTCAAATACCTCAACCTCGAGTCCCGCCTCGGCCAGCACAATCGCGGCCGCCAGTCCGTTAGGACCAGCGCCGACTACGCATGCTTTTCTAGTGGTCGTCATGATTCTTGCAAATCGTCCCAATTGCAAAACTACCCGATTCTCTTCACTTCCTCTTTACTCGCGCGGCTGCACGGTTGGCCATTCGACGACTCTAATCTTTCCATCGGCAGCCCGCTCAAGTGTGGGTGCATACAGGCCGAGCAGTTGCCTGCGCCACCACATGCCGGTTTCGTGTTTCTCTTTCATCGATGTAAACCAATATTGCCAGAGCAGCACACGAATCTGGCGGGGAGGAGCCTTCGCGAAAGGATTGCTCACAAAGAGTTCGAGCACATCCTTCTCATTCGAGAGCAGCCGCACCTCAGTGTTCGGAACGATGGAATATTCCCGCCACGATCCAAGCGATGCGAACCATAAGTTCCAATCGAATCGCGGCTGATAGGGCGCGTAAATGCGCGGCGCCTCATTCAATGCCTGCGGTTTATTGCGAAACGGGTAGGCAACCCAGTTCTGCCCGTCGAAAGAGCCCTGAAATTCGATTTCATATCGTCCGCGCGTCATCACAGCGAACAGGCCGTATCGATTGGCGATGCGAAACGGCTCAAGGGCGGCCACCGGAAGACTCGGCAGCGGCGGCTTCGCAAACATCCAGATTAGCTCCGCTGTGGTTGCATAGAAAATCCAGCTCAACATCAGCGCCCTTGCGGAGAGTTTCACGATCTTCCATGGACGGAGCACAGCGTTGGGCTGTTCTTTTGTTTCTGACAATTCCGGCACTTCCGAAGACGGCTCATTTGGCACCGCCTCCGACACGAGTCGACTTCTCCACTTCACGGGCAGGATGCCCATTACTACTCGATCGTCCAGCAGAAGAACGCCCAATGCGAGTACGAGATAGTTCAGGAACGTGTAGTTCGCGCTCAGGATTACGCCGAGCTCCCACGGCGTCACGACACAGAAGCACAGGATGCGCCATCGTCGCGGGAGAAACAGCATCCACACGAGGACTAGTTCCAACGTCAAGGTGGCGCCCGCTGTTGCGGCGTGGAACCAGTGGGGTAAGTGCTGCAAATACCAGCCGATCCAGGTAGGCAGGGGGCCATTCTGGTAATACTCGTCCATTGCGGTGAAGTGACGCCATTCCGGATCACCACTCAGAAGCTTTACCGCCCCCGATTCGAAGTAGATGCGGAACCATTCCCACAGCAGCAAAAACAGGCTCGCACGGGAGGCCGGATGCGAGCGACCCATTCCCGGACGCAACCCCGGCGGCGCGAAAAAGAGTGCGATGAATCCTGCCTCCAGCAACATCCCGTCAGATTGATAGCCCGAGAAATCCTGAGCCGCGCTGACGAACGAGAGAAAACAAACGAAGCAAACCACCAGCATTGCGCGCGGCCAGAGATTCAATACGAGCAGCAGTGACGCCACCATGCCGGCCCAGCACAACGCAGTTAACATGGTCGGTCCGCTCGACCACCAAAGAATCGTTGGCGCGTACCAGATTCTTTCCCAATGCCCGAGCGATTGCGCGATTTCCTGGAGGTAAGTGCCCGCCGGAAGAATTCCTTTCGGTCCGATCAGGCCGCGGATCTGGAAGACGAGCGAGAAAAATGCGGAGAAGTAAATGCCGCCCAGTGCGCGCAGAAACAGCCAGCGCGGAATCAGGCGGCTTTGCCCGCTATCCTGCGCGTCACCTTTCGTACCAAAGAGCCAACCAATCGAGGAGGGAGAAGGCCAGCCCATGCGCCGTCATTATAGGAGAAAGCAGGACCATGGGAGAAAGAAGGACCGCGAGCGGGAAACCAGAAACCAGGCGTCTGAAACCTGGGGTTTCAGCGTTATGGCAACACAACCGCCCCCATGTTATTCATCTGATCATTCAGTTCGGTCAACCCGAGCAACCGGCCGGCGTAAGCGGATGAGTCGCATTCACACAGATTGCGCTCGGCCTCAATGTGGAGGCGCGCTTGCTTGAGTTGCTCCCGTGCCGCTTCCAGGTAGGCGCGGCTTTGCGCTTGATCCAGGTAAATCTTCGACACTGCGAACAACATTCGATACAAGTGCTCCATCGATTCGATGCGCTCGACGACTACCGCGTGAGCGTTGTCCGAGTCAGCGGCCGCGGATGCCGATCGAGCGAGGTTTTCAAGGCGGTATGCCGCATAGGAAAGCATCTCGACCCAATCGCCTAATGCCAGGGATGGATCGGCCAAAGCGCAGGCGCTTGCCCCGGCGGCAGCCTGCAAATTCGAGCGGCAGGAGCCTTCTTTCAATTCGTGGAGCACGCGGGAAGAGAACTGAATGGAAGCAACCTCCAGGAGCACGTCACTTGACTCGAGGTTTGCCTTTGAGCTGTCATGCAGCAGCGCGTTCTCATATGCGCCGTTGAGAATGCGTACCAATTCGAAAATCTGACTGTTATCGGTCACCGGGGACTCGTCCGGCGCGAGATCGTTCCCAACCGAAACAGCGAGCGCCGAACCCGAGGTAGCAACCACGAACGCCAGCAGCAGTCCGATTTTGCGCCAAGCGTTTGCGGGCAACGATCTCATCGTCTGCACCATTCCACCATTCTCTGTCTCTGTACTATTTCCCGAACTATCGACCGCCGCCGGAACGCGAGCATGCACCCTTCCAGCTTTCACCAACAACGGACATTTTCCAGCGAAATTGTAAGATTGCGATAATCAGAGGTACATCGAGTGAAGGCCGTACACGCCTGAGTTCGGAACCCGACTGAAAAGAATCGAACAATTTGTTCGAGATAACTACGTTCGCCATCCTACAACAGTTGTGACCTATTGAAACCTATACCCCGCCTTGGGCGTGCACCGATACACCCGCCCTTTATCTGGATTGACGGTTTCGTCGCAGGACGCCCAACTCAGAAAGAGCGTCGGTCCCATCGGGAAAATAATGGTCTGTCCGTCAACGTCGGCTTCAATACTCACACTCTGCGCATCGCCGGGGAGCGTGAATGAAAGCCCTTCACCAAAGATCACTGGATAAGACCAATGCTCGGACTGAGTGGCCATGTTGCGAAACACTTCAGCTTCCAACAGAAACGACGTAGTGTCGGACCAATCCAACACTGACACGGTGTAGCTCTGCCCGTTGTCCGAGACGCGGTCGTCCCTGATTTTGGTGAAGGGGCACGGGCCTGCAATGCACGACGTGCGTGCATCCCGAAATCCGTTTCCCGTGCCGGCGTCCAGCGTGGCCGAGCCGACGGTCGCTTTCCACTTGCCATCGGGTGAGCAGGGATGTTGACCTTTGCAGGGCACGTTGCCTCTGTTTTCGACCTCAAAGGTTTTGACCGCGCTGCCAATATTCAGTTCCGTCATTGCCCTTACCGTGTAGCGCACTCGTACGTTCGCTACTTTTGTCTGGGGCTGATCTTTGGTTGGCGGGGCGCTCGCGAGCGGAACAAGATGAACAATGTAAATCTTGTTGGCGACAATATCCTTTACTTCGAGAGGGCGATATTTCGGGTCGCGAAAGGAAAGAAGAATCGGATGCCCCTTGCGAATCGGTTTGCGCAACTTCAGAACGAAAAATCCGGTTGAATTCGACGTGGTATCGGAGATGGCGAGATCGCCGCCAGAAATTGTTACCCCCGCAATTGGCTGCTGCTTGCGCGGGTCCGCATTTTCCATGAGCACGGCTCCGCGCAATGAAATTGCTTTCTGTTTCTGCCAATAGATCAGTGCGACCGTAGTGGCGGTGACCACCGCAACGGTTAACACGATCCAGGTGCCGATTTTGTGAGTACGGGTCATGAGGCTATAGGATTGCATTTATGAGATGACGGCCGCGCTGGGAATGTTTCCACAAGAAACAGCAACGACTGAGACCCCGGCTGCATCCTTAAATTGATATGGTAACGAATTGAACTATTATTTTCATTGCGGTGGTGCAGTGACTGTTCGTGTTTGCCAGACGGAATGACCATGCTAATGAACTCAACAAATGAACTATACAACTGACGCGCATGACTGACGCAATGCGGGATCTGCTCTCGCGCCGGCAGGTGCTGCGCCGCCTTCTGCGAACTGGTCTCAGTCTCCCGCTTGCGGGAGTGGTGCCGGGCTTGTACGCCCAGTCGCCAACGCCCGCGCCTGTTTCGAGAGCGGGCGGCCCCATGACTCCTTCACCGCAGACGGCCGCTCTACCCTCCGGGCTATCGCCGGAAGACGATCAGTTCCTTAACGACATCGAGAAAGCGAATTTTCTTTTCTTCTGGGAGCAAGGCAGCCCGGCTACGGGAATGGTGAAGGATCGCTGCAACGTTCACAATACCAATCAACCGGCCGCGGCCAGCATCGCCGCCACCGGCTTCGGACTCACGGCGCTTTGCATTGGAGTCGAACGCGGATTTATTTCTGCCAATGATGCGCTCGAGCGCGTGTTCGTCACGCTACGATTTCTGTGGAAAAAGCTGCCTAACCACCGCGGCTTTTTCTATCACTTTGCGAATCAGGAAACCGGCGAGCGCATGTTCGAGTCCGAAGTTTCCTCCGTGGATACGGCGATTCTGCTCTGCGGAGTTCTGACCTGCCGGGAATACTTCCGCCGCGCCGGCGTCGCCGAACTCTGCGATTTGATCTTCAACCGTGTTGACTGGACATGGCTCTCCGAGGACACATCTCTCCTCACGCATGGCTGGACTCCCGAGGTTGGGTTCCTTCCTTCGCGCTGGGACTACTACAGCGAGCTGATGATGATGTACCTGCTCGGCATGGGGTCGTCGGCGCATCCGCTGAAGACTGAGACCTGGAACGCATGGAAGCGACTCACGTTTGAATATGACGGGTTGCGATATATCGGATCGTTCGCGCCGCTCTTCGTGCATCAGTTTTCGCAGGCTTGGTTCGATTTTCGCGGCAAGCGCGACAAGTACGCCGACTATTTTCAGAATTCGGTGACCGCGACGGAAGTTCATCGGCGCTTCTGCATTGAACTTGGGAAGCAGTTCCCCGATTACAGCGATGACTTGTGGGGCATCAACGCATCCGATTCCGAGCACGGTTACGTCGCTTGGGGCGGGCCTCCAGCTACGGGACCGATCGATGGGAGCGTTGTTCCGAGCGCGGCTGGCGGATCGTTGCCATTCCTCCCGGCCGCTACCTTGCGCGTGCTGAAGACCATTCGAAGCCGCTATCCGAACGCCTGGAGCAAATACGGATTCGTAAACGCATTCAACCCGTTGAAAAACTGGTATAACCCCGACGTAATCGGGATTGACACCGGAATCGTTCTGTTGATGGCTGAGAATCTCCGCACCGGATTCGTCTGGAACATCTTCATGAAAAATCGCGAAGCACAGCTGGGGATGCAGCGGGCAGGATTTCACAAAGAATAGAAATGCCGCGGCGTCACTCGAAAAATGTGTGCTTGAACTCCTGATGACGATGGAGAGCCTGGTTCATTAAAGTTTGAAATTCGCTCTCATGCCGTATGTTGTCGAGCAGCGGATCGCGCACAAAATACGGATAGCAAAAGAATCCGCCCCCTACGCTCTCACGCAACATGCGCAGCGCTGAAGCCTTGTCCCCGAGTACGGCATAAGCCTGGGCGACTTTATACATCCCTTCGGCGTCGGTGACCCCGCGTTCGGCAATCTTTCCCTCGGTTTGCTTGAGAAGCTGTAACCCGCTGGCGTTCTCATGTTGAATCGAATCGCTGAGAGCTTTACCGATCGCCGCAGGCAGCGAAGCCTGATCCCCTTCATACGCACGATCAAGATCGTGCGCGGCCTGCTCGCGACGATTCAGGTAGTATTCGCCGAAGCCGCGATAGAAGAGGATGTAAACCGAGTCATTCAGAGGCAGGCTTTGCAGGAATTTATCGTATTCGCCCAGGTACAAATAGCTGTTCAAGGCAGAACTATTAATTTTGACCTGAGGATTAATCGCGCGTGCCTTTTCGCCTTCCGCCACTGACGCCTCCAGCATGCCGCCGAACCGGTACGCATAGCCCAGTTCCCAATGAGCCTCAGCGTTGTTCGGACTGTCCCGCAAGGCCGAGCGCAATAGAGGCACAGCCTGCTCGACTCGGCCGGTGTCGGTAAACAAATTCGCCATATAGATGCGCGGCTCGATCAGTGCCGGATTCAACGCAATCGCTTTTTCGTATGCCGCCTGCGCCTTGCCGTAATCTTCGCGTCCGCCAAATTGCAGCGATGCATTGGTCGTGTAGGCTCGGCCCAGGTGGGCCCACGCCGGCGCATAATTCGGCTCGATCTCCGTCGACTTCTCGAGCATGCCGATCGCCGCCGAAAACTGGCTCAATGAGTAAAGATCGATTCCACGCAAGTAATACTCGTACGCGAGCGCGTTGATCGGCTTCTCGGGTTGCAGATTTGCCGCCTCAGCGGGCGAAAGATTCACCTCCAGCTCTTTGATAATTTGCTGGGCAACATGGTCCTGTACGGTCAGCAACTTGTCGTATTCGACGTCGATCACGTCGCGCCACAAGATCTTGTCGGCATTCACATCGATCAACTGGGTCGTGATGCGCAGGTCGTTGCCATCCTTGATGAAGCTGCCCATGAGCAGCGTGTTAACCTTCAAGTCCGCCGCAACTTTCTTCGTATCGACGCTCTGGCCGCGATACTTTTCAACCGACGATGACGGACGAATAGCGAGAGTATTCACATAGCCAAGCTTGGTGATGATCTCGTCGGCCAGCGAAAAACCAAGAAAGTCGATCGACGGATCCTGCTTTAAATTTCGGAACGGAAGAACCGCCAGGGTGCGAATCTGCGCACCCGAGGCCGGCGCGCTCGCTTTATGCTCGTAAAAATATCCCAGCATGGCTGCCACGGCGACAACCACCACAGCTGCGCCCAACACCCACCACCCGCGCGGTAAGCCGCGATTAGGAGCTCGGCCTTCGGGATAAGCAAATGCCGGAGCTCGCCAACCCGAGCTGCTTTTTTTCCCTTCCGTCTGGACTGCCCCTTGTCGAGACGACCCCTGGAGCTTCGCCTGAAATTCCGATTCCCTCTTAAAGTCCTGGAGATCGATCAGCAAGTCCCTCACCGACTGATAGCGCTGCTCGCGTTCCTTGCGTAGCGCCTTGCCAATAATGCGCTCCACCTCATACGGCAGATCTGGAACAGAATCAGTTGGAGGTGCGGGGTCAGTTTTTAGAATTTCGGCGATCACGTCGCTCGAAGTTTCTCCGCTGAATGCGTGTCTACCAGTGAACAGCTCATAGATCACCGAGCCCAGGCTGAAAATGTCGCTGCGCGCGTCCACTTCAAGTCCGCGCGCCTGCTCGGGCGACATATATTTCGCGGTGCCGACTACCATTCCCGGTTCACTGATCGAAGATGTCACCGTCGCGGAATTGTTCTGGCTCGATCCCAACTTGGCGATTCCGAAGTCTAAAACCTTGACGAGCCCATCCCCCCGAACAATCACGTTCTCCGGCTTGATGTCGCGATGAACGATCCCGGAATCGTGGGCTGCCGCCAGCGCGCTCGCCATCTGGATGGCAATATCGAGAGCGGCACTCAGTTCGATTTTGCCGGCCCTTGCTCTTTTGCGGAGCGTGATGCCGTCGATAAATTCCGAAGCGATAAACCGCAGTCCCTCCGCCTCGCCGAATTCGTAAACAGTCACGATGTTGGGATGGTTCAGCGCGGAGGCGGCTTGCGCTTCGTGCTCAAAGCGACGCAGAGTGCGTTCGTCCAGATTGAAATTGCGCCCAATGACCTTGAGTGCAACTTTGCGCCGCAGCCGGGTGTCTTCGGCAAGATATACCTCCCCCATGCCTCCGGCGCCGAGCAGCGCGATGATTGTGTAATAACCGAGTTGGCTGCCGGCCGTGACCTTCTGGTACATGCGGTCGGTCAACACCCGATCAGCCGCCTGCCGCACGGATTGTTGGAGAAAGTCCATCGGGTGGCCGGCCGATGCATTGAGGAGCGTCTCAACTTCCTTCCGGAGTTCGGGATCGCCCGCGCATTTTGTCTCGAGGAATTCCAGGCGCGCTTCGGGCGTTAACCCGAGCGCTTCGCGAAACAGATTCTCGACATGCCGCCACCGATCCGGCGGGAAAGTCGCCATGGCGTAATCCTATATACGGTGCAATCCTACAACAGGCGGCGGCCGGAAAAATGGAATGTCCGCTTTGCAGGTCGTGCAAGGCCCTCGCGGCTCGATCGCGGTATGAAAGGGGTGCCGTGCCTAGCCGCCGCGAACCATGCTTGAATCAAACCGCGACTATGCTTAAATCAAACTATGTTCGCGCGCAAAGTCCGGGTCCAATACGAGCATGACGGCCAGCTTCAACTTTGCCCGCTCCATTGGCTGGACAACTTCAGCATGCGCAATTTTACGAATGCGCCCGTATTCGACGACACCCTGCCGGTCGCTGATGGTTGCCTGGAAATTGGAACGAATGTCCCGGTCGTCCAACTACGGGACGCAATGGAAGATTGGTTTCGCCGCAAGAGCTACTTGCCGAAAGATGCGAAACTGACCGTGACGCTGCTGTAGCGGCTTTGGTTTAGCCGCGTCGCAGTCAGGGCTCGCCGCCCATTATCGACGATCGCTCCGTCTTCAGCAGACGCGCAAACAGTCGGACGATCATTCCATCAAACCGCGTGCCGCTTAGCTCTTCGAGTTCCATGATTGCCTGCTCGTGCGTTTTCGCCGAAGCAAATGACCGATCGCTGGTCATGTTGGCGTAGGTGTCGGCAACGGCGAGAATGCGGCCCACCAGCGGAATGCTCTCTCCGCGCAGCCCAAACGGATAGCCGGTGCCGTCAAAAGCTTCGTGGTGCGACAACACGGCCTCCGCCACCCGGTCGCAATTAGGAACGGCCCGCAACACTTCCACTCCGAGCTGCGGATGCGATTTGATGACCGCGAACTCGTCTTCCGTCAGCAGCCCCGGCTTATTCAGGATGCACGCGTCGATGAACAACTTCCCCACATCGTGCACCGCCCCGGCAAAGGCAGCGTCCGAAATTTCCTGCGCTGAGAGGTTCAGCCCGCGCGCAATAATTCCAGCAAAGTGCCGCGTCTTGTCGGCATGGCTACTCGCGTTCGGCTCCCGCAGCTCGGCAGTCTGTGCCAGACTCTCAATTGCCTCGCGGATCGCGCCCGTGTCCCCGTCATCGCTCTTGCACAGGTTGCACAGGGTTCCAACCAGCTCTTCCAAATGCTCCGGTCCATTGCGGTCGCGTTGCAAAAAACCTTCGATGTAGGAAGACAGCAACTGGCGCTGCACCGCCGATCCTTCGCGGAACGGCTCCGCTGCTGCCACCTGGTTTCCGCCCGCGTGCTTGGCCATATACATGCCCGCATCGGCCACGCGAATCAGATCTTCCATTGCAAATCCATGCACCGGAAAACTCGCTACGCCAAAGCTGCCCGTAATCTTATGTTCCTCCAGCATGGGATCCGTCGCCAGCCACAGGCGCAATCGTTCCGCCAGTACCTGTGACTGCTCGATTCCGGTTTCCGGCATCAGGATGATGAACTCATCGCCGCCGTACCGCGCCACCACATTTGACTGCCGGCACTTCTGCTCGAGCAACCGTCCCACCCGCGCCAGCACCAGGTCGCCTTCGAGGTGCCCCAGTGAGTCATTTACTTCTTTGAACTTGTCGAGGTCGATCAGCACTACCGAGAACGGCCGCCCCGAGCGCGATGCGCGCTTCCACTCCGAGCTGAGCGCCTCCCAGAAGAACCGTCGCGTTTTGATCCCGGTCAACCCGTCTGTAATCGACTGCTGCTGCAATTTTTGGAAGACGAACGAGTTGTGCAGTGCCGTGGCCAGCAGATCGGCGAGCGTATTCAAAATCAAAACGTCCTGCGGTGCAAAAGCGTTTTCGGCGTGGCTTTCCACATTCAGCACGCCCAGCAGGCTTTCGCCGTACTTGATCGGCAAACACAAAACAGCGCGCGATTCCGGCACCACCCCCGCGAGCTGTCCTGGCCCCGCATTTTGTACCAGCGCGCTCACGCCCGTGCGCGCAACTTTTCCAAGCACGCCGGTGCCTACCGGAATCCGCCGCCCCAGGGCCTGCGATGTTGTTCCCGCCTCGGCTTTGATTTCGATGTCTTTGGTCGAGTAATCCATGATGCCGATGCCAATGTGGTCGTAACGGAAATTCTTCTGAATCTCGCGCACAATGTCGGCCATCATCTGCTCGGCGTCTTCACTTGAAATGGCCATCTTGGAAATGGTGTTTAGGAACGCAAGATGCCGCGCCCGCCGCTGCTCTTGCGAAAACAGCCGCGCATTTTCAATCGCCACGCCCAACTGTCCGGCCGCCGTCTGCATAACCTCGAGGTCGCGCTCCTGGAACTGAAATTCCCGCTCCGTGCTCAAGGCCGCCATCACGCCCGCCGGCCTCCCGCCGAGCAGAATCGGCACGCCGCAAAAGGAACGCGCCGGATGCGCAGGGACAAAGTCCACGCCAATTCTGGCGCGTACTTCCTCCAGGTCCGATTCGATAAGCAGAGGCTGCCCGGTGCGCAGAATATATTCGGTCAAACCATTGGCCACCTTGCGCGAGCGCTTCGGCATGGTCTGGCCGCTCTCGACCTCCAGTTCGAAGTGAATCTCATCCTCTTCCAGAAAGGCGATATAAAACGCGCTCGTCTCGAAGATCTGTCCCAGTTCGCTCTGCACCGTGCGCAGCACCTCATCCTGATTCAGATGAGAACTCACGGCCTGCCCGATCTCAGTGAGCAGTTCGTATTCTTTGGTCCGGCGCTGGGCCTCGTGCATCACCACGTAATTTTCCAACGTCAGCGCAATCTGTAACGACAGGCCGATCAGGAGCCGCAGGTTGGAAGATCCAAACATCCGCCGCTCCGCATGTGGGAACAGCAGCACCCCAAAATTGTGCTCGCGCGTCTGGAGACTCACCGCCATCAGATCGGCGATTCCTTCAGCGAGCAACGTCTGTTTGAACGCCTCAAACCTTCCACCCGAAAGCGCAGGCAGCGGCTCTTCCATCTCCGCCAGGCTTCGGAAAGTCACCACTCCGCCGCGCCGGTATGCCAGCTCGCAGATATAATCGCCCGCCTTCGTCTTTTGCAGTTTCTCTAAGAACTCGGCCGAAAAGCCCTTCTGAACCGAGGGGACGGTAGCGCGCCATTGCGCCGAAATGAGAATGACACCCCGGCGCGATGCAAGCGGCGCAACCAGTCGGTCCGCAAACGCCTGCATGCTGGGCACAAGATCGCCGACGGAAAGTAGCTGCCGCGGATCAACCCCCAGCGTGGAGAATGCGAGGGCATGCTCCTGCACGGCGTTCCGCTCGTTTTCAAGCAGTACCATCACCATTGCGATCGCCAGGAGCATCTGCGGGATGGGCCACAGAAATCCACCCGGGCGCGCCACCGTATCCACAAATAATTGCCGGAACTGCCCCGCGCCCATCAACGCTCCCCATAGCGCCAGAGAAAACGCCAGCGTGCGGAAAGCTACCGAATCTCTGCGAAAGCCATACCGGTAATAGTGAAACGAGGCATAAAACAAAATCGCCGCGAGGCCGGTTTCCAACCGCAAATACACAGGTGGAGGAGCGGCTTCGGCGTTAAACGCGCCCCCTGCCATGTGGGCGCGCAGGCCGATGTAGGTCAACAGGATGCCGACACCGATCAGCGTGATGTCATACCACTGCAGCCGAAATGCTTCCTTGGTAAGCCGGGTCGAGACAAAGATGCACATGGCCACCGCAATCAGCAGCAGCGAGCCGACAAAGTAAAGCGGCGCCGAAGCCCCGCGGAAATAAACTGCCGCCTCGACCGCATAGTGCAGCGTATAGGCCGCCCAGGCCAGTTGCCAGGCGCGGAAATAGGCCTGCCGGCTCTGCTCGTACAGATAGCTGAAGACCAGCAGCACCAAAGGGCGACGGTCCCAGGAATCAGCACTAAACCTGTAGCAATGCTAATCATGGTTGTCCAAGACGTTACCTAAATACTAAGGTCTAAATAATGCTCAATGCAGGCCCGGCTGGAATACTTGGCCTCATCGTTTCACGCCAGACAGTTCGAAACAACCAGTGTCTTCTGTGACTTCCGCCCTGGGCACGGGTCGTTCAACATCTCTTAACAAAAGTATCTTCTTATGGGATGCGATTCCGCCAGAGGGATCAGCACCTCAAAGATTACCTAGGTAACCAAAGGTAATCAGCTTTGATTTCAGTGTGGCGCGGGCGCCCTCGCCTGCGAATGCCGGCGCCGAATGAATGCCAGGTGGTCATACTGAAAGCCAAGAGCCAGCCGCCTGCCGAATTTCATCCGCTATACTCAACCGTTATGCCCCGCGTTCGATTCGCGCCATCCCCCACGGGTTTCCTCCACGTCGGCAGCGCCCGCACTTTTATCTTCAACTGGCTCTACGCCCGCCACAACAGCGGCACGATGATCCTCCGCCTCGATGATACCGACGTCGAGCGCAACACGGACGCCAGCGTCAACTCCATCTTTGACGGCCTGCGCTGGCTCGATCTCGGCTGGGATGAGGAATATAAGCAGTCCGAGCGCTTGGCGCTTCACAGCCAGATCGCCGACGCCATCTTCCAAAAAGACCTCGCCTACCGCGATTTCACGCCCGCCCACACCGGAGACTCAGAAAAGTCAGGCGCCAATCAAACCTGGCTCTTCAATGCCGGAATGCGCGAACTAAGCCGTGCCGAAAGCGATCGCCGAGCGGCCTCCGGAGAGACTTTTGCCCTGCGCTTCCGAGTCCCGCGCGGCACCAGCGAAAACGTCACCTTCACCGACGCCGTCTACGGCTACCAGACCAAATCCGCCGACGACATCGAAGATTTCGCCCTGCTCCGAAGCGACGGCATGCCCACCTACCACCTGGCGTCGTGCGCCGACGACATCGATCTGAAGATCAGTCACATCATCCGCGGCCAGGACCATCTTTCCAATACATACAAGCACGTGCTGATTTTCAAGGCCGAACAGCAGGCTGGAGTAGCCCTGCCGCAGTTCGCGCATCTCCCGCTGCTGGTCGCGCCCGACGGCTCAAAACTTTCCAAGCGCAAGCATGGCCCGGTCGTCAGCGTCACCACCTATCGTGACGCAGGATTTCTTTCCTCCGCCTTCATCAATTTTCTGTGCCTGCTCGGCTGGTCCCCCAAGGACGATCGCACGCACCTGACTCGGCAAGAACTGATCGACGCATTTTCGCTCGAGGGCATCAATCGCGCGAACGCCGTAGTCAATTTCAAGGAGCCCGCAACCACTCCGGAAGACACGTTCGACCCGAAAGCCCTTTGGCTGAACGCAGAGCACATCCGCGCGCTTCCGGTCGACGACCTGAGCTCGCGACTGCTCCCCATCGTCCGCGAAGCCGGATTCCAGATCACGTCAGACAAAATGCAAGCCATCACGCCGCTGATTCGCGAACGCATCAAACTGCTGCGTGATGTTTTGACCGCCGCCGATTTCTTCTTCGTCGACGAGCTTCCACCCTACGACCCAGCCGAGCTGATCCCGCAAAAAGGCGACGCAGCCATGGCGCAAAAAGCTTTGGAGCGCGCCCGCGAGGTTCTATCCCAGACTGAATTCACCCACGACACACTAGACCAGGCACTGCGCGCCGCCGCGCAGGAGATAGGCCTGAAAGCCGGCCAAATGTTCCAGCCGATTCGAGTAGCCGTTTGCGGACGTAAAAACGCCCCGCCATTATTCGAAACACTGCAAGTACTGGGGAAAGAAACCACGCTGAAAAGAATCGACCAGGCGATTCACAAGAGCCAATAGTCGCGGAGCGGCGAAAGAATGCAGCCCACGGCGTGAGCCGTGGGAACGAATCGTTTCAACGCCGGCAAGCCCCGGGAGGGGCGAAAAAATACTCCCCCAAAGAAATCCCCTACCTCTTCCCGTTCAACCCGGCCGCCTTGGCCCGCGCCGCCTCGGCTTCGTCTTTTTTCCCCGTAGCATCGTATAGATCCGCCAGCACGTTCTCTGTACCCACGTCGTCCCATGTCTGCCGCTGCTTCAACAGCGCCGCAATCGCCTCGTCAGGATGATTCAATCGCGCCTCGAGCACCCCAATCCTGTAATTGATACCTGGATAGAGCGAGTCGATTTCGGCCACTCTCCTGTACTCGGCTAACGCCTCTGTGTAGTGGCCGTTATAAGTCAAGACGCGCGCCATGCCGGCGTGCCCGTTCGCGCTATTCGGATGAACCTTCAGGAGCTGAGTAAAAATGTCCTCCGCCTTCTGCGGCTGTTTTTGCTCCATGTAAATCAGCCCCAGATTGTATTGTGCTCGCTCATCGTTTGGATCGAGCGCGATCGCACGCTTCATCTCAGCGGCAGCATTCTCAAAGTCTCGCTTATTGAAATATGCCTCTGCCAGCGCCTCATGAGTATCTACGGAGTCAGGCTTCTGCCGCGCAGACTTCTGTAGTTCCCGAATCGCGGCGTCTGGATCTCCGGCGTTCAGACGAGCGAGGCCGCTTTGCCGATGCACAAGATAAGCCCGTGACCGCGCGAGCCAGAGAGCACCACCCGCCACCAGCACCGCTCCCAGCAGCAGCACCGCAATCCGCTGAAAAATCGCGTCCTGCGCTGGCGCTACCTTCGCAATCAGGGCGCCTAGAAGCAACCCCATCACCAGGCCGCCGATATGTGCTGCGTTATCGGTGCGCGCGATCACGGCTCCAAAAAACAGGTTGTAGCCGACAAACACAACCACGCTGCGCAGCATTCCACTGACCGCAGCTTTCGGCAAAGAAAACTCTCCCAGATAAAACGATGCAATCAGCGCTCCAGCAATCCCAAAGATCGCCCCTGAAGCGCCCACGCTCAGCACAACAGGATTCCACAGCACGCTTCCGATGCTTGCCGAGAGGCCGCTAAGAAGATAGACAACCGCAAACGTCCAGTGCCCGTACACCGACTCCGCCAGTCGGCCCAAGTCCCACAGGCACCACATATTGAAGGCGATATGCAACAAGCCGCCATGGATGAACAAGCAGGTCAGCAGGCGCCACCACTGCCCGCCAACCGTCAGCGGCCCAAAATTCGCTCCCCATGCCACCAGCGCCTGCCCCGGAGGATTGCTGAGCATCTCGCCGCCAATTGCCAGCGCCATCGCGATGAACACCGCCACGTTCGCGCCAAAGATAACCTGCGTGACGATCATCGACGACGACTGCGGCCGCGACCACGGGGCCGTCTCTATTCGCTGATACTGATTGTCCTCGCCCCGTTGCGCCGCTTCATGCTGCTTGCACCACGGGCAAATTTTCTTGCCGAAGGTTAAGCCTGGCATCTGCCGCCCGCACTGTACGCACTGCGCCATACGACATATAGAATAGCAAGAGCATGAGTCCGACTAATTTTCTTTCGCCCGGCCCGCCCAATGAAACTGCGCCCAACGCGCCCGCCGAGCCGCGTCCATCCAATTTCATCCGCGACGCGATGATTGAAGATTTAAAGACGAAAAAGTACGGCGACGCCGTCATCCAGACCCGTTTCCCTCCCGAGCCTAACGGGTATCTGCACATCGGACACGCGAAAGCCATCTGCCTCGACTTCGGACTGGCCGACGAATTCGGCGGCAAGACCAACCTCCGCTTCGACGACACCAATCCCGAAAAGGAAGAGCAGGAGTACGTCGACTCCATCATGAAGGACGTGCGCTGGCTCGGCTTTGAATGGGACAGCCTGCGCTACGCCTCCGACTATTTCGACCAGCTCTACGAGTGGGCGATCAAGCTGATCAAAGACGGCAAAGCCTACGTCGACGACCTGACCGCCGAAGAAATCCGCCAGTATCGTGGCACCTTAACCGAGCCGGGAACCGAGAGTCCCTATCGCAACCGTCCTGTCGAAGAGAATCTCGACCTCTTCGAGCGCATGCGCAAAGGGGAATTTCCCGACGGCACGCGCGTCCTGCGCGCAAAAATTGATATGGCCTCGCCCAACCTCAACATGCGCGACCCGGTCATGTACCGCATTCTGCACGCCGACCATCACCGTACGGGCAGCAAATGGTGCATCTACCCGATGTACGACTATGCGCACGGCCAGTCCGACTCCATCGAACACGTAACCCACTCGATGTGCACGCTTGAATTCGAAGATCATCGGCCGCTCTACAACTGGTTCGTTGAGCAGCTCGGAATTTTCCCTTCGCACCAATATGAGTTCGACCGCCTGAGCCTTACCTACACGCTCCTGAGCAAGCGCAAGCTGCTCAAACTCGTACAGGAAAAACTGGTCAGCGGCTGGGACGACCCGCGAATGCCCACGCTCTCCGGCATCCGCCGCCGCGGGTACACACCCGAAGCGCTGCGTAATTTCTGCGCGACCAACGGAGTTTCAAAAACCAACGGCACTCTCGAACTCGCTATGCTCGAACACTTTGTCCGCGAGGATCTCAACAAGCGCGCTCCGCGCGTGATGGCGGTCCTGCAACCGCTCAAGGTTGTGATCGATAACTATCCCGAAGGCCAGACAGAGCAGATGGAAGCCATCAACAATCCCGAAGACGAATCCGCCGGCAAACGGCAGGTGCCATTCTCAAAAGTTCTCTATATCGAGCAGGACGACTTCCGAGAAGAACCGCCCAAGAAGTATTACCGCCTCTCGCCGGGAGTGGAAGTCCGCCTGCGCTATGGCTACTTCATCACGGCGAAAAGTGTGGTTAAGAACGATGCCGGCGAGGTGATTGAAGTCCACTGCACCTATGACCCGGCCACCCGCGGTGGCAACGCGCCTGATGGACGCAAGGTCAAGTCGACCATTCACTGGGTCTCGGCCGCCCACGCCATCGACGCCGAGGTGCGGATCTACGACAAACTCTTCACCAAAGAAAATCCCAACGAAGTCTCCGAAAGCGAGCGGCCGGGAGAAAGAGATTTCACAGACAACCTCAATCCTCTCCCGCTCGCAGTGATCACAGACGCCAAGCTGCAACCATC
>Ga0210389_10001439_pt1 | contig 19190 bp, 16 predicted proteins | sample IncBWH28OmetaG_FD_160127 | JGI IMG/M metagenome (GOLD analysis project Ga0210389, IMG submission 160127) | Forest soil microbial communities from Barre Woods Harvard Forest LTER site, Petersham, Massachusetts, United States - Inc-BW-H-28-O ...
GACAAGGACGTCCTTGCCTTTCAGAGCTTTGAGCTGCCACGATTCTCCCGCAAGATCCTTGAGCGTGAAGTCCGATTCCTGGCGGGTTTTGTCAACCTCAACCCAACGGGTCACTGCCTCCTGAAAGCGTGGGTCATTCAAACTCAGATCGACGCCTTCGTAGTGGACAAGGCGCGCCAGTTCATCGTATGCAGAATCGGGCACATTCGGGATTGCGTGAATAGCATCCGCGATCGTCCTTGCGACATCAAGGAGCGTGGCGCGTCCAAAATCGCCTTCTGTGGCGAAATTGGAAAGCTCCTGGGCCAGAGCCAACTCGGCCTGACGGTCGCGCAATGCGCGAATTTCAAATGCGAGGTTTTCGGTTTCGACCGCACGACGCGCATCGGAAAGCGATCGAAGCCTGGCTATCCGTTCTTCGAGCGCTTTTGCCGGCGAGATCGCCTGCTGTGCGCAAGCGACAGTTCCAATCAGCACCAGACTCAAGCGCGCAAGTCTCATCGTACGTTGAATTGCAGCGAGACGGTACTGGTCGCGATGTGTTCCGTTACGCGGTTAAAGACATCGACATCGAACGGCTGACCGATATGGTTTCCCGCGAGGTCTTCAAGCGCGGTGTCGACGATCAGTTGATAGTTGCCCGCCATCCAGGGCCGCTGCGGTTTGAATCGCCACTCGGATTCCTGTTGGGCGACGCTTACCGTACCCTGAACCATCCCGTTGGCGCCTGATACCTGTAGCATACGCTGCAAAAGCGGGTAGTTCATCGGGGTGGGGAAATGGACGATCAACGCTTCCTCCGTGCCGGTCTTCGGAGTTGTCACGTTCCATTGCTTTGGGTCTGGCGGGATGCGTCGTGCTGGACCGCCGCGAAACGGCTTTCGAAAACTCTCCGCCATCGGTACGCCGCGCGCATCGGGCCAATCTGCATCGATGACAAGCGTGTAACGCCTGCCTTCGACGAGGGGAGGGCCAATTTTCTCGTTGGATGTGAGGCCCCGCTTGATGCGCCCAGGATCGAAAGTCATCGTGAGTCGTCGAAAACCGGGGTCCCAGAGTTCCTCTCCCGGAAGAAAAACAGCATGCGAGCCATATAGATCGTTGCCGTCTGCGTCGAGCACGTGAATGTGGCGGGCCGCTTCGCCACGGCTCATCGGCGCGGAGAAATAGATGTAGAGCCGCAGCTGGTTGCTCGGCCACACTTCGCCCGACGGGTAAACCTGCTCGACCCGCGCAATTCGATTGGTGGGGCGCGGTGGTCCATCAAAGGTCTTCTCGATCGGAGCGCCTCCGGACGGAGGCCGGAAGACAGCGCGGTAGTGAACGCCTGGAGCGGTTGGCCAGGAGGGGTGAAATACGAGGGAGCCGGATTCCGTTGCATAGGTACCTTGCAGCGGCGGCACATCACCGGCTCCCGCATAGACGACGAATAAAGACGCCCAGCCCTTTGCCGGTGCAGTCGAGGGCGCCGGCCAACCTGAGACCTTGAAGGCGCCGGCCTCGAATTGGATGGAAATAGCTGCCGGCGCGGCGGCGATCAACCCGCAGTAAAGAGCGAGCGCCGCCACACCGGCATGTGTGACTCTCAACAACCTGATTGTTTACGGAAGAGCTACCGTGGTCAGGTTGATCGGGCCGGCTGGCGGACCCGGATTCCATGCTGGACCCGAACCGGGCTGACCGGTCATCACGAGCACGTTCGAAGCGTCGAGCTGCGCGAGGTGCTGGACATTCTGCAGATCGCTGACCTTGTCATACGGCACTCCGGCGACGTCGGTGACCTGCGGCGACACGATTGCCGGATACTTCTCGATATTGTCGGCCTTCAGCTTCACCACGCCGAAGCTGGTATTGGCGATCAGGATGTAATCGTGCCCGCCCTTCTTGTAAGGCACCATATCGATCGGCTGATTGCCTGCGCCGAGGTCCGCGATCTCAGCGCCTTTGACCTGTGCGCCTGGCTTCAAATCGCTGACCGGGATCTTCACCAGAGGCGTGCAGGTATAAGCTGCGAGTACATACTCCTGCCCGGAAATGCTGTAGGGGACGAACGTGCGGATCGGCGCCTGCGTCTCATACTTGCCATGCGATGAGTGCCAGATCTGCAGCGTCGCGCCTTTCTCGGCGGTCTTGAAGGGGAAGGGAATCGACCGGAGGGCGGAGTTCCACTCTTCGTTCGACAGGCCCGCCACCATCACGTTGCCGTTGAGGTAGTTCATGTCGGTGATGGTCTGCATGCGAGTCGCGGGGCGCGTATTAGCGCCCGTCGCAGGCGCATCCACCAGACTCACCGATTCGTTCGGAGCGCTGTCCAGCGAAAGCACGCTCACCTTGCCCGAGGTGTCAACTTTCGCTATCAGCGGCGCTGCGTCGGGACCCTTCCCGCGCGAGGCAGAAAGATAAACATTCTTCGAAACCGGATTGACTTTGACATCGTTGATCACGATCTGATCGGGGGTAACGCCGACGAGAGCGGCGATCTTTGCATCAATTCCCTGGACATTGATCTTCGCGCTGCTGGAAGACTTGGTGTCCTGCGTATCGATGGCCACGATTCGGGCACCCATCGAATCGCCGACAAACAGGATGCCGTCGGGTCCGAACGCGAGCGGCCCGGCGGATGTGAGCTGAACTTTGCCCACAGGCAGATTCAGCGACGGAGTGGCAGTTTTGCTGACAGTCGTGACCACAAGGGCCAAGGTGGCTGCCGCACACAAGGCAAACGCTGAGGAATACTTCGTCGTTCGGCGCATGTTGAACTCCTGAATCCGTACGAGGATTCGCTCGTATTTATATCACGCCTGAGGCGCGGGTGGGGCCGGGTGAAGCTGGCTCTTCAGGTACTCGGCGAGCCCGCCTAATTCGAGAATCTTCCGCACTGAGTCCGGCATTTTCGGGAAGGTGAATTCCTGCGATCCGAAGTGGATTTTGCCCGCTTCGAGATCGATCTGGATTTCATCGCCTTCCTGCACTGCGGTCACCAGCGCCGGGCATTCGACGATCGGCAGGCCGTCGTTGATGGCGTTCCGGTAGAAGGTTCGTGCGAACGAAGTGGCCACGACAGCTTTGATGCCGAGGCCCTGGATCGCCGTGGCGGCCTGTTCTCTTGCGCTGCCGCAACCGAAATTGCGGCCGGCCACAAGGATGTCGAAGCTCCGCAGTTTGTCCGGAAATCCCTCGCCGAGCATTTCAAATGCATGCTGGCCCAGGCGCTCGCGATCGATGTATATGAGATAGCGGCCCGGGATAATGATGTCCGAGTTGACGTTGTCGCCGAATTTGTAGACCCGGCCCTGAATGACGGATTGCATCAGGCCAGAAACTCCCTTGGATCGGAGATAACGCCCTTGATCGCCGAAGCGGCCAGTGTCGCCGGGCTCGACAGGTAGATCTGCGATTTGCTGCTGCCCATACGCCCGATGAAATTACGATTGGCCGTCGACAGGCAAACCTCGCCATCGGCAAGCGTGCCGCCGTCGCCGGCGCAGGCGCCGCATCCCGGATTGGTGACAAGACCGCCGCTTTCCATGAGGGTCTGCAGAACACCCGAACTCATCGCGTCCATCATGATCTTCTTCGAGCCAGGTGTAATGATCATGCGCACGCCGGGGTGAATGCGGCGACCTTTAAGAATCCCGGCTGCAACCACCAGATCCTCATATTTCGCGTTGGCGCAGGAGCCGAGGAAAACCTGGTCGATGTGAGTGCCGGCCACCTCGCCAATTGGCTTCGTATTTTCGACTTCGTGCGGGCAGGCGACCATCGGTTCCAGCTTCGAGATGTCGACCGGAATGTCCTGTTCATATTTCGCATCCGGGTCGGCATAGACGGGGCGATAACGGCTGGGGTCAGCCAGCTTGTCCTTTAGATATGCGGCCGTTTTCTCGTCCGGCGGGAAGAACGCACACTTCACACCCATTTCCATAGCCAGATTGGTCATTGTCATGCGCTCGGAGACGCTGAGGTCAGAAACGGACCCGCCATAGAACTCGACTGACTTATAACTACACCCGTCGGCGCCTAGTTTGCCGATCAGGTAAAGCATCAGGTCTTTCGAGTAAACGCCTGACGCAAAACGGTTTTCGAGAATGATTCGGATGCTTTCGGGAACCTTCAGCCAGAGCTTTCCTGTGATCCAGACGGAAGTGACTTCAGTGTAGCCGATGCCCGTTCCGAGAGCGCCGAGGCTGCCGTAGATGGTGCAATGGGAGTCGGTGCCGACGATCAGATCGCCTGGAAGCACATGACCGGCTTCCATCAGCACGAGGTGGGCGATGCCGGCATCGATGTCATAGAACTTCGTGACGCCGTTGTTCCGGGCAAAATTCCGTGAGATCTGCTGGTCCGCGGCGTACTTTTCGGTCTTCGCGGGAGAAATGTGGTCAAGAACAATAGCCAGGCGGTCGGGATCGTAGAGCTTCGTGGCGCCGATCCGCTGCATGACGCTGGCTGAGCGCCAGGTCGCCGTGTGGCTCATCACGAGGTCAGGGAAGGCTTCGACAATTTCGCCGGGCGTGGCGGAAGTCTTGCCGGACTTGGCAGCAAGGATCTTCTCCGCGATCGTCATTCAGTGAAACTCCTGCAGCGCTGGTGGCGAACAGCGCCGAAAATCCGGCCGAACGCGCCCAAAGCAATCCCGCAGAGGATGCACTGGCCGGCTGCCTTTCGCGCGCTTTGAATGTCCTGCTGGCGCTCGATTTCCATCCGTTCCCGGGCCCGCCGCGCCCGGTCTTCTTCCGCCTGGCGCCGCTGGTCCTGGAGAAGGTCTTCCTCCCGGCGCTCCTGATTCTGCTCGGCAACCATCACAGATCTATCATCGCGCATGATAATTTCAATTCGCGGCTTTGGACCGCGAATGCCGATTCGTTACACTCTCTTCTAGCGGAAGCGATCCTCTCTCCGGCGGCACCTTGCCTGAGTGGCATGTCAGTGGTCGGCTTTTGACGACAAACGATGAACCTGCAACTGAACCACTTTAACGGCAAGGCAGCGGCCACCACGCAAAGCGTTGTCGACGCTCTGTACCAGATGCTCGACGAAGGCCAGATCGATCAGGCGCAGTTCTCGCGCGTCAACGTTCAATTGGACTGGATCCAGTACAAGCAGAACTTCCGGGAAATGGTGACTGTTTCGCGGGGCTCCAAAGGCCAGCACGCGGCAGGTGCGAAGGAAAGCGGCCCGCCGGTAATGGAAATCCGCATCGATACACGGCAGGTAACGCCGGCTTCGCTGAAGTCGGAGATGAAGCGCGCCATCACTGCTGCGGAATCGGATACACAGAGCGCCGATGACCGCATCGCGCTTGAGGATTTCAAATCGTTTCGCAACAGCATCGCCTGGGAATTCAACAAGCTCTACTGGACCTGGCTGCGCGATTGGGAGAAGGCCACAGGCAAAGGTTACGAGCAGGCGCTGCCCGGCGGAAAATCGGACGGTAATCACGAGGACGCCGTCGCGGACAGTGTGGGCGATTTCTGGACCCTGCTGCGGGACATGGAGACGAAGAATCAGCTCCCGGGCGAGATCTTCATCCTCGAAATCGGCGTGGGGAGCGGTAAGCGCTGCGGGATGTTCGTGGAGAGATTCCGCTCACTCGATGCGCAGCGCGGAACTTCTTACTATCCGAAACTGCGGGTCCTCATGGGAGATTATTCGCTGGCCACCCTCGATATGTCGAGGCCGGCGGTAAAAGAACACATTGAGCTGTGCAGCTTCCTGGCGCTGGACGCACTCAATCCGCTGAAGACGCTTTCGTTCCTGCGGCACAAGATCCTTTATATTCACTCGACGAACATGTACGACAATCTGCCGGACGAAGAGATGCTTCGCCGCGATGGTCGTCTGTTCTACGTCCACGTGCGGGCTTACATCCCGATGACTGAAGCCGCGCGCATCGCGGAGAAGTTCAAGATCCCCGTCGGGTCGATTCGAGGGCACATCGACAAACTGCTTTCGATCGGACCGGACGCGATGGGCGAGCGCGCCTGCGGAATGAGCTTCTGGCAGGAAGTCTGGACTGCAATCCGGCTGGAAGAAAAGCTGGTAGCGATTGAAGAACTGCCGGACCTCGCCCTGCCTAATGGCCTTGACATGGTGAAGCTCGAAGGCATTCTTGACGAATCACCGGGCGATGTGCGTTTCCATCTCAGTTCCGGGGCCCTGGAGAGCTTCGTCAATACCATCCCGCTGCTGCACCCGCGGGGTTATCTGCAGGTCCAGGACATATTCGTGACGGACCTGAACGACTACCGGGTCGGCTTTCACGGGCCGGGAAAACTGGATGGCTCGATCGTGAACTGGGTCAACGGCGCGCTGCTGCGAGGCGTGGCTGAGCGCACGGGCTATGACCTGCATTTTGCTCCCTACCGATACCGGCAGGGATCGAAGACGTCCATCCTTTATACATCGCCACGCGAGTAATCATTTTAATGATGAATCCAAAACTACCCGTTCTTCCCACGTCGATGGTCGGCAGCTACGCCATGCCGGGCTGGCTGGAGCGCCTGAAAACCGAATATTTCGCGCGGCGAATCAGTCATCACGATCTCGATGAGATCTACGATGCGGCCGCAAAAGCGGCCATTAAAGATGAAGAGATCGCAGGCCTCGACATCATCACTGACGGCGAGCCGCGCCGCGACAACATGGTCGACTACTTTCTCGAACGACTGCCAGGCGTTCAGATCGATCATTCGTCGAAGAAGTTCTACTACGATTTCTACGACAGTTCGGTCAAAGGAAAACTGCCCACGGCGTCCCTCGGACTCATGAAGGAATTTCAGTTCCTCGCCACCTATACGGATCACTCGACCAAGATCTGCATCACCGGACCGCATTGCCTGACCAAGCGCATCCGCAATCAGTTCTATCCGAGCGAGGAAGCTCTGGCGATGGATATCGCGAAAGTCATGAATCTGGAGCTCAAGGCTCTGGCGAAAGCCGGCGCATCGTTGATCCAGATCGATGAGCCCTACTATTCGGGCTTCCCCGAGGATCTTCCATGGGGCATCAACGCGTTGAATACACTGGTAGAGGGCGTGGACACGAAGATCGGGCTCCACGTCTGCTACGGAAATCGCTACGGCAAACCGTCGTGGGAAGGCAGTTACCGGTATCTTTTCCCAACCGTTCTGAGCGCCAACATCAAACAGTTGAGTCTGGAGTTTGCGCGGCGCGGGGGAGAGGATCTGGAACTGTTTAAGGAGTTCAATCCTCCGTTCGAGCTGGGCGTGGGCGTGATCGATGTGAAGAATCACGAAGTGGAAACGGCGGACATGGTCGCGGAACATATTCGGCGGGCGCTGCAGGTGATGCCGGTAGAAAAAGTCGCTGTCATGCCGGACTGCGGTTGTTTCCATCTGCCGCGGGATGTGGCTTTCTCGAAATTGAAAGCCATGGTGGAAGGCACGAAGATTGTTCGTCAGGAGTTGGGAAAGTAGCAGCATGCCGTCACCGAACCCCGTTCGGGAAGCTTTAACCCGCGGGGAGTTCTGTTACATGGTCGAACTGGTGGCCAGCCGCCTCACGCGCGAGGCGAAGCTGTTCCAGGCCGCGTCCGACCTGGCGCGCGTTCCTGGGGTGGTGGCGGCTAGCGTTACGAGTTACGCGGGCGGTTCGATGGGTCATGATCCCATCCGCGTGGGTACCGCCGTGCGGGCGCGCGGCATGACCCCGAACATCCATCTCACTTGTGTGGGCCGCGACCGGCTCGATGCGCGGCGGGCTTTGGAAGATCTGAACGCGCTCGGCATCGAGAACGTATTCGCAATTTCCGGCGACTATCCGGCTGGGCGCGATACCTCGGATCCTGTGCTGTATGCCATGGATTCGGTGCAGCTGATTGAAATGATCAGCGAACTGCGAGAGGGCGGGATGCCCTTCTTCACTTCGTGTGCAGTTTCGCCGTTCAAATATACCGAGGCGGATTGCGCCTATCAATACATCAAGCTGGAAAAGAAGATCAAGGCCGGGGCGGATTACGCCATCACGCAGCTCGGATTTGACTCGCGCAAGTTTCGCGAGTTGAAGCAGTACATGGCCGAGCACGACCTGAAAATCCCCGTGCTGGGAAACGTCTATGTACTGCCGGCAAAGGCTGCGGAAAAATTCTCGAAAGCCGAACCTCCTGGTTGCTGGGTTTCGCCGGATCTTCTGGAGCAGGTCCAGCAGGAAGCGAAGGCCAAAGACAAAGGGATGGCGGCGCGTCTGGAACGTGCCGCTCGGATGATCGCCGTTCTACGCGGGCTTGGCTATGCGGGGGCTTATATCGGCGGCGATCACAATGCCGAGCACGTCCGCTGGATGATCAAACGGTCCGAAGCCGTGGCTTCGCGATGGGAAGAATTTGCGGAAGAAATCAGCTATTCGCCGAAGGGTGGGTTCTTCTTTTTCGAAGAGCCGCCTCATCCGCCGAAGCCCATGGGGACGATCCCGCGCATCCTGGATACGCTGGCGAAGCTGTTCCCGGTGAAACACGAACAGACGCCGCTGCGCCGCTTTCTGACGTCGATCATGCGTTGGATCGACAAGCGGCCTGCGATGGCGCACACGCTCGAAAAAGTCGAACTCTCGATCAAAAAGCCGATGTTCGGCTGCAAGGCCTGCGGCAACTGCGTTCTGGGCGAGATGGAATACGTCTGTCCGATGACCTGCCCGAAGAGCATGCGCAACGGCCCCTGCGGCGGCACTTACAACGGTATGTGCGAGGTGATTCCGGATAAGCCTTGTATCTGGGTCAAAGTCTACGAGACGGCGCAGGCCGGACACCGCCTGGAAGAATTGAAAACGTATATTCCGCCGCGCAATCTCGCGCTGCAGGGGACCAGTTCATTCATTAATCTTTTCCTCGAGCGCGACAACCGGCCTGGACACGAGGAGCCGCTGATTAACATTCAGCCTGCGCGTCCGCCGGCAAGAGCTGCGGAAGTGCCCGTGGATTCGGAAAAACACCTCGTCAAAAAGTGACCAACTGAAAGATGCCTCATAAACTGAAAAACCTCCTCACCAGTGTGCCCAGCGATCTGGAAATCGCTCAGGCAGCCACGCCCCTTCGTATCGAGCAGATTGCTTCGGAAGCCGGAATTCTGCCGGATGAACTGGAGCTTTACGGCAAGACGAAAGCGAAAGTGCATCTCGAGATCCGCGACCGTCTGAAGGACGTTAAGAACGGCAAATACATCGTTGTAACCGCGATCACCCCGACTCCGCTGGGCGAAGGCAAAACCACAACGACCGTAGGGCTCAGCCAGGCTCTCGGTGCGCATCTGAATAAGAAAGTTTTCACGTGCATTCGCCAGCCCAGCCAGGGCCCGACTTTCGGGATCAAAGGCGGCGCGGCCGGCGGCGGCTACAGCCAGATCATCCCGATGGAGGAATTCAATCTCCATCTCACCGGCGACATCCATGCCATCATCGCTGCGAACAACCTGCTTGCTGCCGCGATCGATACGCGCATGCTGCATGAGAACAACACTCCGGACGATCAGGTGCTGTTCGATCGCTTGTGCCCGCCGGACAAAGACGGTAAACGGAAATTCACGCGCGTCATGCTGAACCGGCTGAAGAACCTGGGAATCGAAAAAACGAACCCAAATGACCTGACGCCGGAAGAGCGGAGCCGATTCGCCAGACTCGACATCGATCCGGATACGATCACGTGGCGGCGCGTGCTGGATACCAACGACCGCATGCTGCGCGGAATCACGATCGGCCAGGGACCGGAAGAGAAGGGCTTCACGCGCGCGACAGGCTTCGATATCGCCGTCGCCAGCGAAATTATGGCGATCCTCGCGCTGGCCATCTCCTTGAAAGATATGCGCGAGCGTCTGGGACGCATGGTGATTGGGTCAAGCCGCGCCGGCGAGCCGATTACAGCTGACGATCTTGGCACCGGTGGCGCGTTGACCGTCCTGATGAAGGATACGATCATGCCGAACCTGATGCAGACGATCGAAGGAACGCCGTCGTTCGTCCATGCCGGGCCGTTCGCCAACATCGCGCACGGAAACTCATCGATTGTGGCGGATCAGATCGCGCTGAAGTTGGTTGGCCCCCACGGGTATGTCCTCACCGAAGCCGGATTCGGCGCCGACATGGGCATGGAGAAGTTCTTCAACATCAAGTGCCGCTACAGCGGGCTGGTGCCAGACTGCGTTGTGCTGGTGGCCACCATTCGCGCTCTGAAGATGCATGGAGGCGGCCCGAAAGTGGTCGCCGGGCAGCCGCTGGCGCACGCGTACCTTGAAGAAAACCTGGATCTGCTCGACAAGGGCTGCAGCAATCTGGTCAGACTGATCGGCAACGCGAAGTCGTTCGGAATTCCGGTAGTTGTCGCGATCAACCGATTCAAGAACGATACGGACGCCGAAGTCGAGTTGGTAAGAAAGCTGGCGATCGCGGCGGGCGCGGAAGACGCGGTGATGTCGAACCACTGGGCGCAGGGCGGCGCGGGCGCGGTGGAACTTGGGAAGGCGGTGATTGCGGCTTGTGAGCGGCCGCATAAATTCAAATTCCTCTATCCGCTCGACATCAGCATCAAGGAGAAGATCGAGACGATCGTGCGTGAGATGTACGGTGGTGCAGGCGTTGAATATTCACCGGAGGCAGAAAAGAAGATCGAGCGCTACACGCGCCAGGGTTTTGACAACCTTCCAATCTGCATGGCGAAGACGCATCTAAGTATCAGCCACGATCCGACGCTGAAGGGCGCCCCGACTGGGTTCATTGTGCCTGTCCGCGATGTGCGCGCCAGCGTCGGCGCCGGTTTCTTATATCCGTTGCTGGGCACGATGGCCACAATGCCAGGGCTTTCCACGCGTCCGGGCTATTACGACGTCGATCTGGATACCGAGACTGGACGAATCATCGGCCTTTCGTAGCGAGCGGCCATGGACGAATCGATCTGGCCCCTGCCGCTCGGCGACCTCCGCGAGAAGGTAGCGGGCACAGATCCCGTACCGGCCGGAGTGGCGATATCCGCGGTCACAGCCAGCCTGGCGTTGGGGCTCGTCGCCAAAGGCCTGGAAATCAACCGAAGACGAAAAGGGTTTGAAGGCGACCCGAAAGAATTGGATGCCTTAGTCGATGGCGTCCGGCGTGTATCGATTCAACTGACGCATCTTGCCGATGCCGACGTGCAGGCCTTCAATCGTTATATGGAGCTTGCGCGGCGAAAGGCGTCAACCGACGAGGCCATGCGCGAGGCGATCCGTGTGCCGATGGATGCCGCCCGGGCGGTTTCGAGGGGGCTCGATCTTTGCCGCGAAGCCGCACCGCATTGCCGGACTGGAATGACGGCTTCTGATTTCGCGGTTGCCGGCGCGCTGCTTTCAGGGGCTCTGCGGGGACTGCTAATCAGCATCGAGTCCAACATTCAGCATCTACCTGGAGACGACTCGTTCAGCAGAGAGATCAGTGCAGAGTTGCCGAGGCTGAGAGATGCCCTGGCGGGCATCTCGTTTCACGAATGAACGCTAGCTTTTCTTCGCCGGCTTCTCGCACTGTTCTGCCAGCTGCAGGTGCTTCTGCAATGTGGGGAGCGTTTGCGTGGCGTACGCCTTCACATCGGGATCTTTTCCATGTTCCGATTCCCGTTTGAAGACGGCGACCTCGCGCCGGTGGTCCGCAATTTCATCCCGCGTAAACTGGCGATCGAAACCCGCGCCCTTCAGGTGGTTTAATTGCGCGATGGCAGGGTCCTTCGCCGCATTGATACCTTTCGGGATCTTCACTCCTGTTTTCGCAGCCAGAACACTGAGTTGTTCATAGTCCTGTGTGTGATCGGTGACGAGGGTTTTGGCCAAATCCTTCACGTCTGACTGAGTCGCGCGGTCAGCCGCCAACTGCCCCTCGTGGGCCTCGATCATGTCAGTTCTGGCGGCGTTCATCATGAATTGTTTGTCGGCGCTGCTCATTGCGGAGTACGCCGGTATGGTTACCGCGAACAGTGTCAGCAGCGCGGAGCCGAGCACGATAGAGCGATTTTGCATGGAAGCTCTCCTTAAGCCTGATCCGAGTGTGCTCCGGCGAAATGCAGATGAAAATCCTGTCGGGGCTGTAGACGCAAAGTACCGTCCTCGCGTCGCTCGCAGTCGAAGATCGGTGACGCTCGTCGTTGGCCCGAATGCCATCCAGTCGTCTTCAGCCGTTGATCTGAATCGACTGTGCAATGTCGCCGCGTCCTTCCGGAATGAACCGGACCGAAACGCTCTTGTTCTGGTATTGCGAAAGGTCGTTCATGCTGACGGCCTGAGACCCGTGCATGATATGTGTCTTCGAAGTGATGACCATATCAAACGGAACGTTGTCGCTCTTGACAACGACAATTTTCTGGCCGGGTTCCACCATGTTGATTGTGCCGGAGATCGTTTCCGGGGGCCACGCGCCTTTTTCCTGATGGTTCCTGGCGTTGTCCGCCGCCACGGCCGGCAACACGAGAAGCAGAGCCAAAGCCGCGCTGGCGAAAGTCGCTATCGTCAAACGATTCATGAGTTGTCGTTCCCTCCGTCAGGTTGGACGCTCGGGATGACTCGACGCACATCCTGTCGAGAAAGTAGGCCTGGTAAAAACAATACGCCGCCGGGTGGGAAATGCTCGATTTCCCGCCCGGCGGCGTATTTCCAAAGGCTCGAATTGCCGGACTTCTTACGCTGCGGCTTGAACCGCGCTGCCGATTTTGACCTGTTCCGCGAGATAAGCCATGGCAGCATCGACGCCGCCTTTCTTGTGCGGAACGCCCGCGACTTCGAGGGCCATCTCGACGCCGGCCAGCGTGCCAGCCAGCATCAGGTCGTTGAAGTTGCCGATATGGCCGATACGGAAAACCTTACCTGCCAGCTTGCCGAGGCCCGCGCCAAGAGACATATTGAATTTGTCCAGCACCAGCGCGCGGAAGGCGGCTTCCTCGAACCCTTGCGGAAGGAAGATGGAGGTCACGGTGTCGCTGTATTCATGCGGGTCGAGAGCGCAGATCTCAAGCCCCCACGCGCGCACGGCGCGGCGCGTCGCTTCGGCATGACGGCTGTGGCGTTTGAAGACGTTCTCCAGCCCTTCTTCTTCGAGCAGGAGCACCAGCGCTTCCTTAAGTCCATAGAAGAGATTCGTCGCCGGAGTATACGGGAAGAAGCCGCTGGCATTCATCGCCAGCATGTCGTCCCAGCGCCAGAAGCTCTTTGGATACTTCGAAGTCTTGCTCGCTTCAATCGCCTTCTTGCTGATGGCGTTGAAACTCAGTCCCGGAGGCAGCATGAGCCCCTTCTGTGAGCCTCCGATCGACACGTCGACACGCCACTCGCTGTGGCGATAGTCGATCGAGCCCAGCGAAGAAACCGTATCCACCATCAGGAGCGCAGGATGCTTCGCGTCATCGATCGCCTTGCGCACCCGCACAATGTCGCTCTTGATGCCAGTGGACGTCTCGTTGTGCACGGCCATAACGGCCTTGATCTCGTGGTTCTTATCCGCGGTCAATCGCGCCTGGATCTCCGCCGCGTCGGCGCCGTGACGCCAATCGCCCGGAATCAGGTCGATGTTGAAGCCAAGATTCCGCGCCATCTTGATCCAGAGAGCGGCGAATTGCCCGGTATCAGAGGCTAGAATCTTGTCGCCCGGATTCAGCGTGTTCGAGAGAGCGGCTTCCCACCCGCCGGTGCCGGAAGCTGTGTAAATAATGACGGGATCGCTGGTCTTGAAAATGGTTTTCATGCCTTCAAGACAGCCCTTGGCCAATTCGGCAAATTCCGGACCGCGGTGGTCGATTGTTGGCTCGTCAATCGCCCGAAGAACACGGTCGGGAACGTTCGTGGGTCCCGGTATTTGAAGAAAATGCCTGCCTGGTTGATATCTCATGTTGCGCTATCAATCAGAATAGCGCGCGCTCCTCTTTCACTTCACATCGTTGAGATGCGAACGTACCTGCGGATGTCGTGGAAGTTCGCGATAACGCCTGCCGCGACGATTGCCGCCAGCGCTACGTAGCCAAGTGCTCTCCTCATCTTTGGATGCATCCTTTCAGCGGGATTTTGGTTTCAATTCGGCGCTTTGGCAGCAGTTACCGTACCAATCGTTTTGATGTCCGGTTCGATCCGAAACGAAGGTCACAGACCTGCAAGTCATTGGAATCGACTCATGGCCAGCCCGAGTCATCTCACGGAGATCGATTTTCTCGATGCGGTGCTCGCGCCGATCGTGATCACGGACCACGAGGGGCGCGTCAGACGGATCAATCGAGCCTGCGAACAGGTGATGGGGGCTTCGCCTTCGGACGTACGCGGACAATTTGTGTGGGACCTGTTCCCACCTGCCGAGCCAACAGGCGAATTCCAGAATGCCTTTCTGCGAGGATGCGAGTTTGAGGGCACCTGGCAGACCAGCGACGGCAAACGAAAAACGATAACATGGTCGGCCACTGTCCTTCCTGAATGCGTGATCGCTTCAGCAAACGATGTCACCGGGCTCAGACGCGCCCAGATAAAGTTTCAGCGGCTGATCGAGGCGGCCCCGGATGCCATGGTGCTGGTCAACCAACGAGGCAGGATCTCCCTGGTGAATGCCCAGGTGGAAAGGTTGTTCGGCTACAGAAGCGACGAACTGGTAGGCGAGGAAATCGAGAAACTTGTGCCGGAACGTTTGCGCGGCAAGCATCTGAGCTACCGGCGGAACTTCCTGACCGGCTCCCGAGTCAGACCAATGGGAAGTGGGCTGGATTTGTATGCCCTGCACAAGGACGGGCACGAATTTCCAGTCGAGATCAACCTGAGCCCGATCGAAACCGAAGACGGCATGCTGATCGCGAGCGTAATCCGCGATATCGGCGAGCGTAAACAGCTTGAGCAGACAATTCTCGAAATCGGCGAGATGGAACGCCGCCGGATCGGGCAGGATCTGCATGATGGTCTGGGTCAACATCTAACCGGTGTGGCATTCATGGGCAAGGTTCTTGCGGATCGCCTGGGGGAACTATCGTTGCCCGAAGCGAAGGCAGCGACCCGGATCGTCGAGTTGCTCAACGAATCGATCCGGATGACGCGGGAATTGGCACGCGGGTTGTTGCCTGGCGCGGCAGGCGAACGCGGTCTCGTCTCCGCGCTCGAACACTGGGCAGGGGAAACGCGCGACGTGTTTCGAATCGATTGCCGATTCGAATGCAGCGATCCGGCGCTCTTTGAGGGGGAGGCGCTGGCGGAACACCTCTTTCGTCTCGTACAGGAAGCCGTCACCAATGCAATCCGGCACGGACGTGCGAAAAGCGTGGTAATCGGCCTGGCAGCCGTGAAGGGCGGCGGCGCACTGACGATTCGGGATGATGGCCGCGGCTTCGAGTACGTTCCGGGGCTTCAATCTGGTCTGGGTCTGCGGACCATGAACTATCGGGCGCGGATGATTGGCGGGTCGCTGGGTGTGCAATCGCAACCAAACGGGGGAACGGTAGTGCGCTGTTTCTTTCCACTGGCGGACCGGAAACGCGAGGCGCACTATGCGGTCTGAGGCTGGAGCCCTTGCGGGAGTGAAAAGGACTGTGTTCATCGTGGACGATCACCCGATTGTCCGGCAAGGGTTGGCTCTGTTGATAGACCGCGAGCCGGATCTTGAAGTCTGTGGCGATGCGGAAGAAGCCAATAGCGCGCTGCGGCTTATAGACATGATGCGTCCTGACCTGGTAATCGTGGATATTTCCCTCGACGGGCCGGACGGTCTCGATCTTCTCAAAAATATTCGTACGCGCGATGCACGTCTGCCAGTGCTTATGCTGTCAATGCTCGACGAGGGGATCTATGCCGAACGGGCACTGAGGGCAGGGGCGAACGGCTACATCATGAAGCACGAGGCGACGGAAAAGGTTCTGGTGGCAATCCGGCGGATCCTCGACGGGGATATCTATGTAAGCGATGCTATGGCAAATAAGATGTTGCATCGCTTCGCCGGGGATGTCTCACCGGGAGATCGATCGCCAATCGCCGACCTGACCGATCGCGAACTGGAGGTTTTCCGGCTGATTGGCAAAGGACACGCTACGCGTCAGATCGCGGATGAACTCCACATCAGCGTCAAGACTGTAGAGTCCTACCAGGCACGGATTAAGGAAAAGCTTTCAATCCATAACTCCCGCGAACTCGTCCAGCGCGCTGTGAGCTGGACAGCAACGGCGTGATCAGTGGGGGAATCCCCTACGTAACTCTCGGGGTCCGCCTGCTTGAGCCCCCAGGCGAACGGCGTTTCAATGAAACCGGCGCATGCTTTTAGCCTATTTCTATTGTGTGTCTTAGCACGCCAACCAGGCAGGAAGTGTGAGATATCTCACGCAAAAGGAGTTCACCTATGCCAACCGACGCTGTCCCTTACGGCCGAAAGACTCAGAAGCCTTCTCCCGTAGCCGAAGTGCATGTCTTATGGATCACGGCCGGATTAGGGTGCGATGGAGATTCTGTTTCCGTAACAGCAGCAACGCAGCCCAGCATAGAAGACATTCTCCTGGGCGCGATACCAGGACTTCCCAAAGTCCACCTGCACAACCCGGTTCTTGCTTATGAAACCGGTAGTGATTTCATGAAGCATTTTTACATGGCCGAGCAAGGCAGGCTGGAACCTTTCGTCCTGGTTGTTGAAGGATCAATCCCCAACGAAAAGATCAAATCGGAAGGCTATTGGGCGGCGCTGGGAACAGATCCAAAGACGGGGCAGCCAATCACGACCACCGAATGGATCGATCGGCTGGCGCCAAAGGCTCTTGCCATCGTGTGCGCCGGGACGTGCGCGACTTATGGGGGGATTCATGCCATGGAGGGCAATCCTACAGGCTGCATGGGTCTGGCTGATTACCTGGGATGGGACTGGAGGTCGAAGGCAGGTCTTCCCATTGTCAATGTTCCAGGCTGCCCGGTTCAGCCGGATAACTTCACCGAAACTTTGCTTTACCTGCTTTATCAGGTCGCCGGCATCGCCCCCATGATTCCGCTTGATAACAACCTTAGGCCAACCTGGCTTTTTGGCAAGACTGTACACGAGGGTTGCGATCGCGCCGGCTATTACGAACAAGGCGATTTCGCGGAAGACTACAACTCTCCGAAGTGCCAGGTAAAGATCGGATGCTGGGGTCCGGTTGTCAATTGTAATGTGCCCAAGCGGGGCTGGATGAATGGACTCGGCGGATGCCCAAACGTCGGCGGCATCTGCATCGGCTGCACTATGCCTGGTTTCCCCGACAAGTTCATGCCGTTCATGGACGAGCCGCCTGGCGCACGGGTCTCTTCCAACACGATCAACGTCTACGGGCGAGCCATCCGCGCCCTGCGGTCGTTCACCAACGACACCGTCAACAAAGAGCCGAAGTGGCGTCATCCCGGTGCCGAACTAACCACCGGTTACCGGCCCGTCTGGCACTAAAAACAAGGAATATAAGAGATGAGCACTATCACAGAGCCGATCGTTGAATCACCCGGCAAGTCCGGAAAAATCGTCGAGATGAACTGGGATCCAATCACGCGGATCGTCGGCAGCCTCGGGATTTACACGAAGATCGATTTTGAGAATCGGCACGTAGTCGAGTGCCACAGCACTTCGTCGATCTTTCGCGGCTACAGCGTCTTCATGAAAGGCAAAGATCCCCGTGATGCCCACTTCATTACCAGCCGTATTTGCGGGATCTGCGGCGACAATCACGCCACTTGTGCCACCTATGCCCAAAATATGGCGTTTGGCATAAAGCCGCCGGCCCTCGGCGAATGGATCATCAATCTCGGTGAAGCCGCCGAGTACATGTTCGATCACAACATCTTTCAGGACAACCTGGTCGGCGTGGATTTCTGCGAACAGATGGTGAAGGAAACCAATCCATCCGTGTGGAGCAAGGCGCAGAATACGCAGGCGCCCCATTCGAACCTCCACGGCTTCAGGACCATAGCCGACATCATGACGGCGCTGAATCCATTTTCCGGGTCCTTCTACCTCGAAGCGCTGCAAATGAGCCGTATGACGCGCGAGATGTTCTGCCTGATGGAAGGCCGCCACGTGCATCCGTCCACGCTTTACCCCGGCGGTACCGGCACCGTGCCTTCCGTCCAGCTGTTCTCGGACTACATGGTCCGGCTGATGAAGTATGTGGAGTTCATGAAGAAGGTCGTACCGCTGCACGACGACCTTTTTGATTTCTTCTATGAAGCTCTGCCGGGATATGAAGAAGTCGGCCGGCGGCGCATTCTGCTTGGATGCTGGGGTTCATTCAATGATCCTGAGCATTGCGACTACACCTATCGCAACATGACCAAGTGGGGCCGGAAAATGTTTGTTACACCCGGCGTGGTTGTTGACGGCGAACTGGTCACCACCGACCTCGTCGAGATCAATCTCAACATCCGGATTCTCCTCGGCAGTTCCTACTACGACGATTGGCAGCACGGCCAGACCTTTGTAAAGAACGATCCGTTAGGGAACCCGGTGGATCAGCGCCATCCCTGGAACCAGACAACAACCCCGCGTCCGCAGAAGCGGGATTTCAAGGACCGGTACACGTGGGTGATGTCGCCGCGCTGGTTCGACAGGCGAACCGGCGATTATCTGGCTCTCGATACCGGCGGAGGTCCCATCGCCCGGTTCTGGGCAACGGCTTTAGCCGGACTGGTCGACATTGGCTACATCAAATCGACTGGCAAGAGCGTCAAGATCTATCTTCCGAAGACGGCAACCAAACCGGAAGTCGAGTTTGAGTGGAAGATCCCAAAGTGGAGCAATGCCATCGAACGCGATCGCGCCCGGACCTATTTCCAGGCGTACGCTGCGGCTGCAGCACTCCATTTCTGCGAGGAGGCTCTCAAGGAATTGCACGCCGGCAGAACGAAAACGTTTACCGACTTCAAAGTGCCGGACGAAGCGATCGGCTGCGGCTTCCACGAAGCCGTACGCGGCGTGCTCTCGCACCACGTCGTAATTCGCAACGGCAAGATCGCCAACTACCACCCTTATCCGCCAACACCCTGGAACGCCAATCCACGCGACTCCTACGGCACGCTGGGCCCATACGAAGATGCCGTGCAGAATACGCCCATCTTCGAAGAGAATGGGCGGGACAAGTTCAAAGGTATAGACATCATGCGCGCGGTTCGCAGCTTCGATCCCTGCCTGCCCTGCGGCGTGCACATGTACGACGGTGGCGGCAGAATACTCGAGACGAGCCATTCCCCGATGTTTGGCTCGCACGC
>Ga0210389_10001440_pt1 | contig 19184 bp, 19 predicted proteins | sample IncBWH28OmetaG_FD_160127 | JGI IMG/M metagenome (GOLD analysis project Ga0210389, IMG submission 160127) | Forest soil microbial communities from Barre Woods Harvard Forest LTER site, Petersham, Massachusetts, United States - Inc-BW-H-28-O ...
GCCGTGACCGACCTCCGCACGCCGAGCAGTGGCCGGAAGAACAGGCCACGACGCGGCGGCATCCCCGCGAGCGACCGCGGCCCAGACCCGCGCGCGAGGCCGAGCAGTACCGTCTCCGCCTGGTCGTCGAGCGTGTGACCGAGCAGTACGGCCACGGCGCCGACGTCGGCCGCGGTCTCCTCGAGGGCGGCGTAGCGCACCGCGCGGGCGGCCGCCTCGGGACCGCCCGCTCCTGCCACGGTCACCGTCGCGGTACGCACCGGGTCGAGGCCGAGGCCGCGCAACGTCAGCGCCACCTCGGCCGCGCGCTCCGCGGAACCCTCCTGTAGCCCGTGATCGACGGTCACCGCCCCGGCACGAAGCCCGGCGCGCGGCGCGACGAACGCGAGCGCCGCCGCCAGTGCCAGCGAGTCCTGGCCGCCGGAGCACGCGGCGAGCACCAGGTCACCTGGCACAAGGCCGGCGACCGACGCGCGGACGGCGTTACGTACGGCCGCGACCGGCGGGGGAAGGGCTCCGCCCACGGTCAGGCGACCCGCTCAAGCCATTCGCGCGGGTTCGCCAGCTCGGCGCGGGTCGGCAGCGTCTCCGGCGAGGTCCACACCTTGTTGAACCCGGCCATCCCCGCCTCCTCCACCACCGTGGAGACGAATCGTGAACCCTGCTCGTACTGCTTCATCTTCAAGTCGATGCCGAGGAGGCGGCGGAAGATCTGCTCGAGACGGCCGGCCGAGCCGCGCCGCTGGGAGAACTTCGCCCTGATGTCCTCCACCGACGGCACCACGCGCGGGCCGACCGCGTCCATCACGTAGTCGCCGTGCCCTTCCACCAGCGTCATCACGGCGGTCAGTTTGTCCAGGAGCGCCCGCTGCGCCGGGGTCTGCATCGCCTCGATCAGGCTCTCGGTCTCGCCGCCGCGCACCGCGCCGGCGACCGCGGTCGCGGCCGAGCGCATCCGCTCGAGGATGGCGCCCGCGTCCAGGTCGGAGGCGAGCAGGAACTCGGTCATCATGCCCTGCACGTAGCCACGCAGCCAGGGCACGGAGGTGAACTGCACCCGGTGCGTCTCCTCGTGCAGGCACACCCAGCGACGGAAGTCGTGCGGGTCGACGCCGAGTTCGCGCTCGACCATGACGATGTTGGGCGCGACCAGCGTGAGCCGGCCGACGCTGGCTCCGTTCGCCCCGGCACCGTTGGCCGCGGCATTGCTGTTCGCGCTGCCATTGCCGTTCACGCCGTTGGCGGAAGCACCGCCCTCGCCCGGCGGCAGGAACAGCTCATACTGGCCGAGCACCCGGGAAGACAGGTACGCGAGGATCAGCCCGGCCTGCATGCCGGTGGCGCGCGACCCGATCGCGCCGAAGACCGATCCCGCCGCCGGCATGGCGTTGCTCCGCTCGGCGAGCTTTTCCGCGAGCGGTTCGAGTACCACGCGGAACCCGCCCACGTTCGCCTTGATCCAGCCCGGGCGGTCAACTACGGCGACCGGGCCGACGTCTCCCTGGCTTGTCAGTCCCGTCAACTCGCGGACGGGCTGCTGGACGACGGCGGTCAGGCCGCGCAGTTCCGCCACGACCGCGCGGGCGTCTACGAGGCTGACCTGCGGTCCCTGCCTGGCGAACCGGACGCCGGTGGAGATCGCCACGTCCCAGTCGATCATCTGTGCGCTGCTCACAGTCCTACCGTACGTGCTCGCTGATGGTAGTGGGAGAGCCCGCGCTCACGAACACCCGCATGTGGCCAGGCCGGCGGCCGCCGCGTCGATCGCGTCGGCGGCCTGCTGTAGCTGGTCAGCGCTCGGCACCTGCGGTGCCATGATCGCGAAGAGCAGCAGGTCGCCTGAGCGGTCGTAGACGAGACCGGCGAGCGTCGCGACCGTGGCCAGGTTGCCCGTCTTGGCCCGCACGACCCCCCGCGCCGTGCCGCCGGCGGTACCGCCGATCCCGCCGAAGGCGCTGCCGCCGGCGGACAGCGTGCCGCTGAAGCCGGCCACGGGGAGCCCCGTGATGGCCCCGCGCAGCTTCGGCGTGCTCGCGGCGAGCCTGAGCACGCGGATCAGCGTCTCTGGCGCTATCGCGTCCGCGGGCGACAAGCCGCTGCCGTCGACCAGGCTGATCGGCGTCGTTATGCCAAGCCGTCGCAGCTCGGCCTGGTCGGCGCCCGCGGCGCCACCGAAGGTGGCGGGCAGGCCAAGGGCGATCGCCACGTGCCTGGCGAGGTTTTCCGCGATCACGTTGTTGGACTCTTGCAGCATTTGCTCGGCGATCGCGACCAGCGGCGGCGAGCTCACCTTGGCGAGCACCGGGGCGGACGCCTGGGCGGCGGTCTCGGCCGCCTGGCCGGTGACCGTTATCCCGTCGTGCGCGAGCAGCGCCGCGAACGCCGCGACGGTCATGCCGACCGGGTCGGTGGTCCGCGGGCGGAAGTTGACCTGGTCGTCGTTGTCTTCGAGCGCGCCGCCCGGTGTCAGCCGTCCCTGGTCGGCCTCAAGGGCGACGACCGGCGTGACGTTCCCGGTGGTGATGAGGCTATCGGTCCACCCTTGCGCCATATCGGGCCCGCTGAACAGCGCGGTGTCATAGCCTAGCCGCACGGAGTGGCGCCCCTGTGTCTTGAGCGCGCGTGCGGTGCCCGCCGCGAGCTGGGCAAGGGTGGCCGGGCGCGGGTAATCGGAGGAGGGGTATTCATTCACGGCGAGTGTCGGGTCACCGCCTCCGACCAGCACCACGGTGCCGCCCACCTGGCGGACGGTCGTGGTGAACCGCGCGTCAGGGCCGAGCGCCGCGAGCGCCGCCACCGCGGTCACTATCTTTGTGGTGGACGCCGGGGTGGCGAGAGTGCTCCCGCTGGCGGTGTAGAGCACCTGCCCTGTTCCCGCAACGGCGACCTCGATGCCCATGCCTGGACCGGTCGCGGCAGCCGGGAGCGCCGCGCCGAGCATGGCCGCGAGGCCACTGGCGGTGGGTACGCCGCCCTGCACCCGGGTGGCGAGCGTCCCCACCGGCGCGAGCACGGGTGTGGCGTTCACCACAGCGCGCGTCGCTGCGACGGGGACGTGCAGCCGCGCCAGGCGCGGCGGGAGCATGTGCGCCACGACGAGCCCGGCGGCGAGCGTGAACACGTTGAGCAGCACGAGTGCTGCCAGGGCCGTGGTCCGTGTGCGGCGCACGAACATACCTTTCGCGGGATGCGGGTGGGCACAGCTTAGAGCCTGTTCCCTGGGTCACGTCGCCCCTCGCTGCAGGACCCGCCGTCCGGTCGCACTGGAGTGACCGGCGACAATGGAGTAAATCAGCAACTAACGCTTGGAGTGAGCATGGACGTCGAGGTAGTCATCGAAATCCCCAGGGGCCAGCGGAACAAGTACGAGGTCGACCACGAGACCGGTCGGATCAGGCTTGACCGCATGCTGTTCACTTCGACCAGGTACCCGGCCGACTACGGGTTCATCGAGGACACCCTGGGCGGAGATGGCGACCCGCTTGACGCCCTCGTGCTGCTTGAAGAGCCGACGTTCCCTGGTTGCCTGGTGACCGCCAGGGTCATCGGCATGTTTCAGATGACCGACGAGAAGGGCCCTGACGACAAGGTGCTCTGCGTCCCCGCGAGCGACCCGCGGATGGAGCACCTGCAGGACATCACCGACGTGCCCGAGTTCGACCGCCTGGAGATCCAGCACTTCTTCGAGGTCTACAAGGACCTGGAGCCAGGCAAGTCCGTCGAGGGCTCGCACTGGTCGGACCGCGCCTCGGCCGAGGCGGAGGTGGAGCGCTCACGCAAGCGCTTCGTCGACCACGAAGGCATCTAAGGCAGACTTCACGCGGGGACCTGACGGCCGACGCCATCAGGATTGAAAGATTCATACCGAACGGGTGCGTGTTCCACGTGGGCCGCGCCCGTTTCTCATTGCGAGGATCTCCTCCGCCCTGGCGCTGATTTTCTCGTGCGCGTCGCGGAGCGCGTCGCCGCCGAGTGCCGCGAGGCCGCCGGACACGCCAATGGCCGCCCTGGCCGCCGTCGCGGCCTGCTGCCAGCGGCCCGCCTCGGCGTGCAGCGTCATGGACCTGACCGCGGCGGCCGCCCAGTCCGGCGCGGCCAGTTGCAGGTAGCGGGGCGCCTCGGCGAGCCAGCGGTTGTCCGCGAACTGAATCCGCAGCCGGTCAAGCACGTCGGCCGCGAGCTCAAGGCCGGCCTCCGTCTCGGCCAGCCCGTCCTCGTCCATCCCGGTCTTGAGCAGGCAGCCGCCGAGGTGAAAGCGCGCCCGCGCCAGGCCCAGGTCGCGCTCCTCCTGGTCGGCGGCGGGCGCCTTGAGGTACAGGCCGACGACCTCGTGCAGCAGGCTGATCGCGTCAGGCGTGCCGCCCGCCGCGTCCGACGCGAGGGCGATCCTGGTGAGCACGTCGATCCGCGGCACCTCGTAGGCGGCGGGATCGTCTTCCGCCAGGGCCGCGTAGTGCCCGGCTGACTCCGCGAGCATGGCGATGGCCTGCCACGCGCCGCCGCCGTACCTCGCGTGCGCGCAGAGCGCGGCGGCGAGCTCCGGCTTGTGCCGCGCCGGATCGGCCGTGTCCGCGTAGAGCTCGCGGCTGATCAGCAGCGCCTGCCCTGAGTGCCCCGCCGCCTTGTCGTGGCTGCCCTGGAGCGTCGCCCTGATCGCCTCGCCGAGGTGAAAGTCGTACCGGCGTTCCAGCGTGCTCTGGCGCAGCGCCTTCCGCCCGGACGACGTGCGAGGCGACAGATGGCGAGCTGACCGCTCGTGCCGGGCCATGAACATGCCGCGAACCTCTCACCGACTCGTACCACGCCGATCGACCCCTACCGAGATCGTGACATAACGCCGTGTAACAGGCAATACACAGAATGAGACTGTTTTTCGGCAAAGCACCTACTGCTGAAGAAACTGCGCATTAGCGCGCAGAAAGGAATTCTGCGTTGCTCATGTGACTTGACGCGGCGCGCGGCGCTCGCCACTGGTCTCGGCCGCCTGATCGCCGGCACCGGCGGCGGCGTCCGCGGCCCGCACGTTGCGCACCACGAGATCGTGGAAGTCGGAGGTCCTGCCGAAGGTCACGCCGACGCGCTGGCCGGCCAGCACGTCCTGGTAGGCCTGGTAGCGGCTGAGTTCCCACTCCTGGCCCCGCGGCGGCAGCGTCGCCACGGCCGGCTCTGGCAGCGATCGCCATGTCCATTCGGTGATCGGCGCGTCGCCGCCCGCCGCGTCGTCGACGCAGGGTTGGATGAAGTCCGCGTGATCGGCGTGATAGCCCATCCGGTTCCGTACGAACCGGAGGCCGGCGAACGTGGTCTCTGTCGCCTGGCGCTCAGCCTCCGCCAGGCCGTCGAGTGCGGCGTCATAGTCATCCGGGTAGTGCCTGACCAGCGTCGCGTCCACGATCGTGACCCACCAGACCGCCTCGCCGATCACCGCGAACGCCTGCCCGCGGTCACTGGCCCTGGCCCGGCCGAGCCGCCGCGTGGTGTCGTGCATGGCGGTGAAGGCCCAGCGCAGCGCGCTTGTCCCGGTGTCTTGCGGGCTGCGCGGCGCATCGTCCCAGTTCTCGCTGCCCCACTTCTGCTGGTGCCTGGTCGCCTGGTTCCAGTTCTCACGGTTCCAGGCCACCCGGCAGCGGGCGGAGCAGAAACGCGCATGCTCACGCTTCGGCTCAAATTCCCTGCCGCAGCGCTCGCACCGCCTACTCTCCGCCATCAGGACATGTTACGCGTAACACGTGCAGCGACCTACAATTGGTTATCGAACTTCAGCGGAACATCAGGTGACGGGCCGGCGACCGGATTCCAACCGAGGAGGCCGGCGGTTGCACCGACATGGGCCGAGCGGGCATGATCCCGCTCGCCCGCCACGTCCGCGGTACGCCGTCCGGCCACGCAGAGTATCTGCACTAGGGTAGAAAACTGGGCAGATCCGTGCACCTTTCTCGCCCCGGGCGGGAATACTTTGGATGCCGGCACGGAGCACGGCGCCCCATGAGCCACACTTGGTATTGCAAGGTTGGCAGCAAGGAGGACCGGTGGACAACACCGAAGGAGTGCTGAGACGGGCACCCCTGTTCGATGCGCTTGACGATGAGGGCGCCCGTACTCTCCGCAAGCAAATGGCGGAGGTGAAGCTTTCTCGTGGCGAGCACCTCTTCATGGAGGGCGATGACGGTGACGCCCTGTACGTGGTGATCGAGGGCAAGATGAAGCTCACCCGCGCCGCCGCTGATGGCAGGGAGAACCTCCTGAGCGTCATCGGCCCAGGCGAGATGTTCGGCGAGCTGTCTCTGTTTGACCCAAGGCCGCGGACTTCTTCAGCGAGCGCGGTGACCGACGCGGTACTCGCGTCGCTCAAGCACGAGGCGCTGACGCCGTTTCTCCGCGAGCGGCCGGAAGTGTCGCTGCACATGCTTCGCGCGCTCGCGCAGCGGCTCCGCCGCGCTAACGACGTCACCGCGGACCTCGTGTTCACCGACGTACCTGGCCGGGTCGCCAAGAACCTGCTTGACCTCGCCGAGCGCTTCGGTAATCAGGAGTCAGACGGGCTGCACGTGCACCACGACCTCACCCAGGAGGAGCTGGCACAGCTCGTCGGCGCCTCGCGGGAGACGGTCAACAAAGCGCTCGCCGACTTCGCGGCCAGGGGCTGGCTGCAGATCTCGGCCCGCTCGGTCTTGATCCTTGACCAGGAGCGCCTCCGCAAGCGCGCCAGGTTAGCTCCCAGGCGCTAGGTAGTCCAACTGGGCGCGGACCGACTGCTCGGCAGCCGGCCATAGCGACCGGTCCACATCGGCGTAGACGATCTCCACAACCTCGGCGGGCGTGCGCGCCCCGGCGGCGAGCGCCGCCCTTACCTGGTCGAGCCGCTCCTTGCGGTGGGTGATGTAGTAGTCGAGCACGCCCGCTGGATCACTCAGCAGGGGACCGTGCCCCGGAAGCAGGACCCGCAGGCCCGCTTCGTCCGCGAGCGACCTGAGCTCGTCAAGCGTTCGCAGGTAGTCACCGAGCGAGCCGTCGCTCGCGATCACGGTCGTGCCCCGGCCGAGCACGGTGTCACCCGTCAGCAGCGCCCCGTCGGCCGTCAGGAGCAGGCTCAGCGAGTCGGCCGTGTGCCCTGGGGTCGCGACGACCCGCAGTTCGGACCCGCCGGCGTCGAGCACCGCGCCCGCGGCGAATCCCTCGTTCCCCAGCCGGAATGCCGGGTCGAGCGCGCCGACAGGCGCCCCGGTCAGCTCCGCGAACCGCGCCGCGCCCGCCGAGTGGTCGGGGTGCCCGTGGGTCAGCACGATCTGCGTCACGCGCCGGTCCCCCGCGCTCGCGACGTCGACTACCCGGCGCAGGTGCTCCTCGTCGTCTGGTCCCGGGTCGACCACGAGCACGGACGACGCTCCCGGCTCGGCGATCACCCAGGTGTTGGTGCCGTCCAGGGTCATCGGCGACGGGTTGGGGGCGAGCACGCACCAGGCCCGCTCTGAGCCCATGCCGCTGACCGCCTTGCCGTCCGCCGCCGGCCTGATCTCGTTCACCCGGGGTACCCCACTCCGTCTGGGATGACCAGCCACGCCGCGCCGTCCTCAAGGACGAGGCGGGGCTGGACCGGCTCGATCACGCGCCGCTCGGCGAGGATGTCGGCGAGACCGGCGCCGGAAGCGACAGCGGACGCGAAGTCGTTGAGTGTCGTCGCCGTCGGGGGAAGCAGGGAGATCTCCCCCGCCTTCGCGGCGTGGATGGCGTCGGCGGGGCGCAGCCACGCGACGTGGTCCGCCTCCGCCTCATGGCCGACGGCCTCCTGGCCTTCAGGCAAGGCGGCCGCGAAGAACCGCGCGTCGAACCGGCGCGGCTCGCCATCAGGCGTGATCCAGCGGGCCCACGGGACCAGCAGGTCCGCACGAAGCACGAGGCCGCGCCTGGAGAGCAGCTCGGCGAGGGTCAGCGTGCCCGAGGCCACGGCCATCCGGTCGGCTTCCCAGGATGGCCAGGACGGCGTGGCGAGGGGCGAAGCCGGGTCCCCGGGCACGCCGGCGAGCAGCACGCCAGACTCCTCGAACGTCTCGCGCACCGCCGCGCACACGAGCGCTCTTGCCACCTCGGCCGTCGCGCCGAGCCTGGCGCCGAACTCCGCGGCGGACGGACCCTGCCAGCCGATTTCCGCGCCGTAATCGGCGGGGTCCACGGAACCGCCGGGGAAGACGTAGGCGCCGGGTGCGAACTTCATCGCGGCGGTGCGCCGAAGCATAAGTACCTCGACGCCCGTGCCGTCGGTCAGGGATCGCAGCACCATGACCGTTGCCGCGTCCCGTGGCGCGGCGGGAGTGACCCGCCCCGCCTCAAGGTCGGCCAGCCGGGTGGCCAGCTTTTCGTTGAACCAGTCCAGTTGAATCCGCACTGACACGCGCCTGTCGTTATGCGACTTCTGCGATCAGCTCTACCTCGACCGGTGTGTCGAGTGGGAGCACCGCCATCCCGACGGCGCTGCGGGCGTGCCGTCCCGCGTCGCCGAGGACTTCGATGAGCAGCTCGCTCGCGCCGTTGGCGACCTGCGCCTGGCCGGTGAACGACGGGTCGCTCGCGACAAAGCAGGTCACCTTGACGATCCGCGCGATGGCGTCAAGACCGCCTGCCACGCTGGCGGCCGCCGCGAGCGCGTTAAGCGCGGCGATCCGGGCGAGCGCGGCCGCCTCGTCGGGCGCCACCCCGTCGCCCACCTTGCCGGCGCCCTGCAGCTTGCCGTCCACGAGCGGCAGCTGGCCGGAGGTGTAGACGTAGTTCCCGGTGCGGACCGCGGGCACGTAGGCCGCCACCGGCGGTGCCACCGGCGGCAGCGTCAGCCCGAGCTCCGCGAGCCGCTGCGTCGCCGTCACGACTTCGGCCGCTTCATGTAGGCGACAAGCTGCTCGGAGTTCGGGCCTGGCAGCACGGCGACGAGCTCGTACCCCTCGTCGCCCCAGTTATCGAGGATCTGCTTGGTCGCGTGCGTCAGCAACGGCACGGTGACGTACTCCCACTTGGTCATGGCGCCACCCTAGCGGTCGGTAACGCGCTCGGTGACAGGGAGTTCCTCGCCTGGCGCGAGCTCCGGCGCCGCTAGCTCAGGCACCGCGGGAACCGCTGGCACCGGCGGCACCTCCGCGTTGCTGAACGCAGGCACGGCCGCGGTCGGCGGCGCGGCGGTGTGCGATATGGCCGCTTCCGCGGCCGCCACCTCGGCGTCGCCCAGGTCTTGCGCCTCCGCGTCGGCCAGGGCGGTCGAACCCGTCGGCGCGGGCTGCCCCGGTGCCATCTTCTCGAAGAACCGCAGCAGCTCGACGGGGACCGGCATGACCAGCGTGCTGTTCTTCTCGCCCGCCACCTCGACCACGGTCTGCAGCAGTCGCAACTGGAGCGCCGCCGGGTCCTTCGCCATCACCGCCGCCGCGGCTGCCAGCCGCTTGGATGCCTGGTACTCACCGTCGGCGGTGATGATCCGCGCGCGGCGCTCCCGCTCGGCCTCGGCCTGGCGTGACATAGAGCGCTTCATGCCCTCGGGCAGCGACACGTCCTTGATTTCCACCCGCTCGACCCGGACGCCCCACGGCTCCTCCGTCGGCTCGTCGATGATGCGCCGCAGTTCCCTGTTGACCGTGTCCCGCTCGGCGAGCAACTGGTCCATCTCCGACTGGCCGATGATCGACCGCAGCGACGTCTGCGCTTGCTGCGAGATCGCGCTCATGTAGTTCTGCACGTTGATCGTGGCCTTGATCGGGTCGACCACCCGGAAGTACACGACGGCGTCCACCCGCACCGACACGTTGTCGCGGGTGATGCCGTCCTGGGCGGGCACGGTCATGGCGACGATCTGCATATTGACCTTCTGCATCCGGTCGCCGATCGGCCGGATGAAGGCAAGCCCTGGCTGGACCACCTCCGGCTGCACCCGGCCGAACCGGTACAGGACACCCTTCTCGTACTGCTGGACAACCTTCATCGACCGGCCAAGCGCCGTCACTCCGGCAATCACCAAGAGCACGATGACGAGAATCAGAGCCTCCACGCGGAATGCGCCTCCTCATTTAGCAGCGACCGCAAAGGGCTGGTTAATTTGCAGCCTAGTCCGCTCAAGCCCGCAAGCGTAATGATCAACTTCCGCGTAAGAGCGGTGACAGGCATCCGTTCCTGACGAGAGGTTGTTGTCCCCGGGGGGACGCCCCCCGTATCACCGATGTCCGGCACGTATCGGTCAGCAGGCAGAGATAGCCTCGCTTGGAGATGGCGCAAGACGCTAGGCATCACGATGAGGGACATGAATGACGGCGAGGGACACGGACTGGGACGGCGTGCGGCTGCACGTCGTGACGGGCAAGGGGGGCACCGGCAAGACCACCGTCGCCGCCGCGCTCGCACTCGCCCTGGCACACGCCGGCCGTAGGGTGCTGCTCATCGAGGCGGAAGGCAGGCAGGGCATCGCCCGGCTGTTTGACCGCCCGCCGCTCCCCTATGAGGAGCGCAAGATCGCGATCGGCCCCGGTGAGGCGGACGACGGACGCAACCCTGGCGGTGACGTGTACGCGCTGGCGATTGACCCGGAAGGCGCGCTACTCGACTACCTGCAGATGTTCTACGGCATGCGCAGCGCTGGCGTCGCGCTTACCAGGCTCGGCATGGTGGACTTCGCCACCACGATCGCGCCAGGGCTGGGCGACGTGCTCGTCACGGGGAAGGCCACCGAGGCGACCCGCCGCAGGCAGGCGGGCTCGGCGAGCGGTTTCGCCTATGACGCCGTCGTGCTCGACGCCCCGCCCACCGGCCGGATCGGCCGGTTCCTCAACGTCTCCGCCGAGGTATCAGGGCTGGCGAAGGTCGGGCCCGTCAGGTCGCACGCCGACAGTGTGGCCAATGTCATCAAATCACCGCAAACAGCCGTACACTTCGTCTCCACGCTCGAGGAGATGCCCGTCCAGGAGACCCTCGACGGGATCGCCGAGATCCGCGCGGTCCCCGGTATGCAGGTCGGCGGCATTGTGATCAACATGGCCCGCCCCGTGGTGCTGAGCCAGGAGGAACTGAAGGCCAGGCCGGACCCGGCGGCCATGGCCGCGGCACTCGGCGCGGCTGGACTGTACGACCCGAACTCCCTCGCCGGCGCCCTGGCGGAGGAACTCAGCGAGCACGCGCGCATTGTCGAACTCGCCGACCGTGAGCGAACCGAACTTGAGGCGGCCGGCCAGCCGATCTACGAACTGCCGCTGTTCGCCGAGGGGATCGACCTGGCCGCGCTGCACAAGCTGGCCGCGGAACTTCGTGACCAGGGTGCGGCGTGAGCCGTCACCGCGCGCCCCTGGCGCGGAAAGGGGATAGCCGTGAGCGCTGATAACCCCCGCCTGGAGATCGACCGGATGATTGACGACCGGCGCACCAGGATCATCGTCTGCTGCGGCTCGGGAGGTGTCGGCAAGACCACCACGGCGGCCGCGATCGGGCTGCGCGCCGCGGAGCGCGGCAGGCAGGTCTGCGTGCTCACGGTCGACCCCGCCAGGCGGCTGGCCCAGTCGATGGGGCTCACGTCCCTCGACAACACGCCGCGCCTGGTCGACGGCATCGACGACGAGACCGGCGGCAGCCTGCACGCGATGATGCTGGACATGAAGCGCACCTTCGACGAGATCGTCGAGGCGCACGCGGACCCGGCGCGGGCCGCGCAGATCCTGGCCAACCCGTTCTACCAGTCGCTCTCCTCAAGCTTCGCCGGCACCCAGGAGTACATGGCGATGGAGAAGCTCGGCCAGCTCCGGCGGTCCGACGAGTGGGACCTGATCGTCGTGGACACCCCGCCGAGCAGGTCGGCGCTTGACTTCCTCGACGCGCCCGAGCGGCTCGGCCGGTTCCTCGACGGGCGGCTGATCAAGGTGCTTACCGCCCCGGTAAAGGCGGGCCGTCCGTTCGGGCGGGTGATCAACGCCGGGTTCTCCGTGATGACCGGCGCGCTGACGAAGCTGCTCGGCGGCCAGGTGCTACGCGATGCCCAGACGTTCATCACGGCCTTTGACACGATGTTCGGCGGGTTCCGCGAGCGCGCGGACGCCACCTACAAGCTGCTCCAGGCGCCTGGCACGTCGTTCCTGGTGATCGCCACCCCTGAGCCGGACGCGCTGCGCGAGGCGTCGTACTTCGTCGAGCGGCTGGCCGAAGAGCGGATGCCGGTCGCCGGGCTGATCCTGAACCGGGTGCACAGTCTCATTGGGAGCGGTGCGGGCATCGTACCGCTGAGCGCGGCGCGGTCGCTCGCCGCGGCCGAGACCCTGGAAGCCATGCCGAACGAGGGCGTGGCTACCACCGCATCCGCCAGTTACTCGGTGACGGCGGCTGCGCTGCGGCTGCACGCCGAGCGGATGAACCTGGGTCTACGAGAACGCCGGGTGGCCGGGTCGTTCATGTCGGCCCACCCGGCCGTTCCCGTCATCGAGGTACCCGCCCTGCCAGAAGACGTGCACGACCTTGCCGGGCTACGCCGCGTCGGTGAGGCGTTCGCCTGAAGCTGGCTGGGAATCGCTGGTTTCGGCCGGCGCCATCGCCGGCCAGGCACGCAGCGGGCCGATAGGGGTATTGCCTAGGCGCTCGCGACGAGTTCGTCGACGCCCTCGCGCTCGTAGCGGTCACGGGCACGCTCGAGCAGTTCGCGCCACGACGTGACATCGGGCCGGCGGCGCAGCAGAGCGCGGCGCTCGCGTTCGGTCATTCCGCCCCAGACGCCGAACTCGATCCCGTTGTCGAGCGCGTCCGCAAGGCACTCGGTACGGACCGGGCAGCCCCGGCAGATGAGCTTGGCGCGGTTCTGGGCAGCACCCTGGACGAAGAGCTCGTCAGGGTCGGTCCCCTTGCAGGCGGCGCGTGTGGTCCAGTCGGTGATCCACATGTGCCCAACTCCTCTTGATCGCCGGGCACACGTGTACCCGGGCGGTCTGCGTTGACTGATTGCGTGTCCCGTGAGGGTGTGCGGCCACCCGGTCACGGTTATCGGTTCGTGATAAAGGAACTTACGGAAGTGAGGGCGTCCCTGCCAAGACCCGGTATGGCCATTTCAGAGATAGTCCTGATGGGCTATGTACAGGCCGGGCCGTAGTCATTACCTAGTCGCACGGGTACCCCGCGTGACGAAACGGGCAGCGTATCGGCCTTGATGGGCGACTTAGTGCCAGTAGTACCGTGCCCGCCCGCGTACGCTATGACGCGTGCAGCTCTTGAACTGGACGGCCAATAAGACAAACTCTGTCGGGCGCTTGATCCTGATGGCGGCGCTCGGCGGCGTGCTCGCGGCGGCGCTGGTGCTGCCGGTGGTCGCGGCCTCCGGAATTCTGGTCAGGAACACCGCGGACAAGTTCACCACGCTGTCGGTCAACGCTTCCAGCCTTCCGCAGCGGTCGGAGATCTACGACTCCTCGGGCAAGCTCATGACCTACGTGTACGGGGTGGACCTCGGCCAGAACATGAAGTACACGGGCATCGACAGGGAGCCCGTCAGCTACAGCCAGATCTCGCCGAACATGCTGGCGGCGATCGTCGCGATCGAGGACGACCGCTTCTGGCAGCACGGCGCGCTCGACGTCAAGGGCACCCTGCGCGCGCTCGTGAACGACCTGGAGCACAAGCCGATCCAGGGCGGTTCCACGCTTGAGCAGCAGTACGTGAAGAACGTGCTTATCCTGCAGTCGCTCGACGACCCGGCGGCGCAGCAGGCGGCGGCGGCGGACACCATGTCCCGCAAGATCGACCAGCTGCGCATGGCGGTTCAGGTCGCGCACTCCATGTCCAAGCAGGACATACTCGCCGGGTACCTCAACGACTCGTACTACGGCAGCGGCGCCTGGGGCATCGAGGCCGCGGCGGAGACCTACTTCCACACCAATGCCCTGCGGCTCAACATGCTGCAGTCCGCCACGCTGGCCGGCATCGTGGAGAACCCGTCGGAGTACGACCCGCTGACCAACCCCGCGACGGCCCTTGAGCGGCGCAACACCGTGCTCGCCAGGATCACGCAGACGAACCCGACGGCGCTGTCCGCCGCCGACGCGGCCAGTCTCGAGCAGCAGAAGCTGGGACTGCACTCTGGCACCGTGCAGAGCGGCTGCACCGCGGACACGGTCGGAAACACCGCCTTCTTCTGCGACTACGTGATGCACACGCTGCTGCTCGACAAGCAGCTCGGGTCGACGGCCGAGGCGCGCGCCAAGCTCCTCGCCACCGGCGGCCTCAAGATCTACACCACGGTCAGCGAGAAGGACCAGGCCTCGGCGACCAAGGCCGTCAACTGGGTGCTGCCGTCGAACTCCCAGACCTACAATCCGGCGCACAACGCCGCCACCGAAGTGCTCATCCAGCCTGGCACGGGCAAGGTGCTCGCAATCGCGGAGGACCGGCACTACGGCACTGGCCCAGGGGAGACCGAGGTCGACTACGCGGTCAACACCCAGTACGGCGGCGGCGCGGGCATCCAGACCGGATCCTCGTCCAAGCTGTTCACCCTCATCACCGCGCTTGAGCAGGGCATACCGTTCGGCTACCAGCAGACCGTCCCCGGCAACGACACGGTGACCGGCTACTACAACTGCGCGGGGCAACCCACGAGCCAGTTCCCCGTGGTGAACGCCGAGGGCCCGGGCAGCACGAGCACCGACTCCCTTTACACCGGCACCACCGGGTCCGTCAACGTCTTCTTCGCCCACCTTGAGCAGAAGGTCGGCCTGTGCGACACGGTGAAGACCGCGGTCAACCTGGGTGTGACGCGCGTCGACGGCAAGTCGCTGCTTGCCGAGGACCACACCCCGACCGGCAACCTGGATCCTGCCGACGACGACCCGTCGTTCACCCTCGGCGTGGTCAACGTCTCCCCGATGTCCATGGCCGCCGCGTACGCGGTCCCCGCCGCGAACGGCGTCTACTGCAAGCCGGTCGTCCTCAGCAAGATCGTGGACGACGAGGGCCACTCGCTGCCGGTGCCGTCGGCGGGATGCCACCAGGCGATATCCCCTGAAGTCGCGGAGGCCACGAACTACATCCTCCAGGGCGTGCTGAACTTCCCGAACGGCACGGCCTACGGCAACGGGCTCGCGAACTACCAGGCGGCGGGCAAGACGGGCACCTCCAACGTGGCCAACGGCAACGGCACCCCGTTCGCCGCGTTCGCCGGGTACACCACCGCGCTGACCGGCTACGTCTCGGTATTCAACCCGGAATCCCCGACAGTGAAGACGATGACCGGCGAGAGCGCCTGCTATCAAGGGGAGTACGGCGGCCAGAACTGCCCAGGCGAGATGTTCGGCGCGAACGCGCCGTTGTCGGTATGGCACATGACCTTCGACAACGCCAACCTGAACGGTTCCCAGAACTTCCAGCCGGTTCCCTCCGGTAGCTCGCTGTGGAGCCAGGGCGACGGCCAGACGGTCAAGCAGCCGCCGAAGAAGTCAGGCAAGGGCGGCAACGGCGGCGGGAACGGCGGCAACGGCGGCAACGGGAACGGCAACGGCGGCGGTAATGGGAACGGCGGCGGCGGCAACGGCGGCGGTCCTGTCCCGGTGCAAACGCCCTGATCCTCCCGCAAGGCAAAGGCAGCGGCCGCCCTCACGACTCGCGTGGGGGCGGCCGCTGCTCGTTTGGCCGAGCGTCTCGCGGGCCTGCCTGGGCGCTAGTTCTCGGTCTCGTCGACGACGGGTGCATCCGGCGCGTTGGTCTGCACCGACTTGATGCCGTTCAGGGCTGCGGCCTTGCTCTCGTAGTGCTCGCTCGTCGCGATCACCTGGCCGTTGCCGGCCTGCAGGTTGAAGTGGAATCCGCCCTTCGCGCCCTTCTTCAGCACGAACTTGCCGCTCATGTGCAACCCCCTGACTCTGGCTGTGCCTCAGCTGGCCAGCCATCCGCTGTGATAGCGCTGACTGTACCCATCACAGGCAGTCGTCGTCACGCCACACAACGCAACTCGAAGGACTTACGCACCCAGTTGCCTGCGAACCTCGGCCGAGACCCTGGCACCGTCAGCGCGTCCCGCCACCTGGGGCGTCACGGCCTTCATGACCTTCCCCATGGCGGGCATCCCGGCCGCGCCGGACTCCGCGATGGCCGCCGTGACCAGGCTCGCCAGCTCGTCGTCAGTAAGCTGGGCCGGGAGGTAGCCGGCCAGCACGTCGCCCTCGGCCCGCTCCGCTTCCGCCTGGTCGGCGCGTCCCGCCGCCTCGTAGGCCGCGGCCGCCTCCCTGCGCTTCTTCGCCTCCCGGGTAAGGACCTTGACGATGTCTTCGTCCGACAGTTCGTGCGCGGCACCGGACACCTCCTCGTTCGTGATCGAGGCGAGCGCCATCCGCAGCGTGCGCAGCTTCACCTGGTCCCGCGACCGCATCGCGTCGGTCAGGTCAGTCCTGAGCCGTTCCTTGAGTTCGTTCACACACCTATCGTGCCCGACGCGTGTGCTCACGCACCCCCGAACGCATGGCACGATGAGATGGTGCGCGCACGAACTATCGCTTCCTTCGCGGCCGTCGCAGGCGCCGCCGCCATCGGCTATGCCTCAGTCATCGAGCGCAACTGGTTCGTGCTCAGAGAGCAAGATGTACCGGTGCTGCCGCCGACCGCGGAGCCGCTCCTTGTGCTCCATGTCTCCGACATCCACCTGACCCCGGGCAGGCACCGGCTCATGGCGTTCGTCAGGTCACTTGCCTCGCTTGAGCCCGACCTGGTGGTGAACACCGGGGACTCGATCGCCTCCCCCGAGGCCGTCGGCCCGCTGCTTGACTCCCTCGGCCCGCTGCTGGACGTTCCCGGCATGTTCGTCTACGGCTCCAACGACTTGTACTCACCGAAGCCGAGAAACCCCGCGCGGTACCTCTGGCGGACGAGCAGGGGCGACCACCAGCGCACGGAGCCCGACCTGCCGTGGGAGAAGCTTGGCGGCGAGCTGAGCGCCGCGGGCTGGATCGACCTTAACAACCATCGCGGCAAACTGACCGTGCACGGCCTCGACATCGCGCTAGCGGGCGTCCACGACCCGCACGCCGCCAGGGACCGTTACGACCAGGTGGCGGGACCAGCCGACCCAGCGGCGGACCTGCGCATCGGCGTCCTGCACTCACCAGAGCCCGCGGTCATGGACCGCTTCGCCGCCGACGGCTACGATCTCGTGCTCGCCGGGCACACGCACGGCGGCCAGCTGCGCGTACCCGGCTACGGCGCCCTGACCACCAACTGCGGCATCGACCGGGCCAGGGTCAGCGGGCTGTCCATGCACCCGCAGGTATCCCCTGAGGACGGCAAGACGGCATGGCTGCACGTTTCCGCGGGCCTTGGCACCTCACCGTGGGCCCCGGTCAGGTTCGCGTGCCGCCCAGAAGCGACGCTGCTCACGCTCACGCCCCGATCGTGGTGAGCATGCGCGAGCCACCCAAGTTATCCGCTAAACTAACGGAGGTTCGTTCAAGAGCCCCTTGCAGCGGGGTGTGGCGCAGCTTGGTAGCGCGCTTCGTTCGGGACGAAGAGGTCGCAGGTTCAAATCCTGTCACCCCGACGCTGCATATCCGCAGGTCACCGATTAATCGGTGGCCTGCGGTTTGCTTTTTCCCGCGCTGCCGATGTCCGATTTTGGGAGCCAGGCGCGAGTGGGTGCCTGCCCGCCGGGCCTTTGGAACTGCCTGAAGCAGCCTGTCCAGCAGGGACAAGGCCGAGCGCGGCGACAGCTGGGCGCGCTCCTCGAGCGACCGCCCGTTGGGCCGCCCCGTGGGCCGCCCGGTAGGCCCCCTCGCGAACTCGCTGCGTGGCGCTGCCCAGGACATCCACCGGAAAAGTCGATCGGACACGGCGGGCGAAACGCAACGGATAAAGTACCCGCACAGGAGGACATATCGTGGAAACAATTGTTAACGACTACATAACCCGGGAGCTCGTCCAGGACGTGGACTTGCTGCCGCTCGGCGACGCGACGTCGCTGCTTGAGACGGGCATCCTGCACTCGCTGAGCATGCTCAGGCTCGCGGTATTCCTCCGGGAGCGGTTCGGGGTCACGGTGGAAGACGCCGACCTCGTCCCCGAGAACTTCGACAGCGTGGACGCCATCTGCGCCTACCTTCGCGCCAGGGACGGCAAACAGGCGAGCCATGCGGGCATCCGTGGCTGAGACGGTTCCAGCGGCCGGCCGGCGGAGCCGCCGGCCGTGGAGCATCCCCGTGCCCGGGGTGCTGCGCGCGGTCGAGGCCATCGCGTTCTGGCTGGTGACGGCACCGTTCCTGGCGCTGCTGCCGTCTGGCATCGGCTACCGTGCCGCCTGCTGGCGGGGCGACTGGACGTTCCGGTCGGACCCCGGCAAGCGCGACGAGATAACGGGCAACCTGCGGCTGGTACTCGGCGGAGAACTCAGTGAGCAAGAGGCAGAGCGGATGACCCGGGAGGTCTTCCGGCACCGCAACTGCTGGATCATCGACGTGCTGCGGATGCGGGGCAAGGGCCGGAGCCTGGCGAAACTGGTCGAGATCCGCGGCCGCGAGCACCTGGACGCCGCACTGGCCGGCGGCCAGGGGGCCATCCTCTGCAGCTCCCACCAGGGGTCCTTCCACTCCTCCTTCTCGCTGATCCACGCCAGCGGGTACCCGGTCACCAGCATCGGCCGCTGGTGGTGGGAATTCCCGCCCGGCGGAACGTCCGCGGCCGTGCGGCGGATGTGGGAACTCGTGTACGGCAGGCGGGTAGACCGCCACCGGCACCGGCCGAACATCGCGCCGTGGCCGGGCCGGTGGCAGGTCGCGGTGCAGGCCGCGAACGTGCTTCGTAACAACGAGGTGCTGACGATCTGCTGCGACCCCCCGCCGCTGGCTGCGGAACAGCCCCGGGCCGTCGAAGTGCCCTTCCTCGGCGGCACAGGCCGGTTCGTGCCGGGAGTCGTCATGCTCGCCCGGGCGACCGGTGCCCCCGTGCTCATGATCAGCATCCGCCGCCTGCCGGACTACCGCCACCAGGTGCTGGAAATCTCGCCTCCGGTGCCGATGGACGGGGAGACGACCGCGGCGTTCAGGCGCTGCGCGGCCGCGGCGGAAGCCGTTATCAGGGCGCACCCCGCTGAATGGGACATCTGGTCCAACCTGGAGGACCTTGTCCGCATGGGGCTGGTCCCCAATACCCCGCAGCAGGCTGCCACGGCAGGCGCCCGCACGGATCGGGAGACCGAACTCCAGCAGTCC
>Ga0210389_10001445_pt1 | contig 19153 bp, 17 predicted proteins | sample IncBWH28OmetaG_FD_160127 | JGI IMG/M metagenome (GOLD analysis project Ga0210389, IMG submission 160127) | Forest soil microbial communities from Barre Woods Harvard Forest LTER site, Petersham, Massachusetts, United States - Inc-BW-H-28-O ...
ATTGTTGATGGAGAATAGATTTGAAATAATTATGTACTGGAGCAAGGAAGACGAAGCTATAATTGCTGAAGTTCCAGAACTGGCGGGATGCATGGCTGATGGCGCAAATTACCAGGAGGCTTTGATAAATGTCGAGGTCGTTATTCAGCAGTGGATTCAAACGGCCCTTGAACTTGGCAGAGAAGTACCTTTACCCAAAGGTAAATTAATGTATGCCTGAAGGCAATTCAGTGGTTGGATACAATACTCTATAGTTTTCGAATTCCGATTCAAGGTGTGCCAATTCGTTTTCCTTCAGCATATGTAGTTCTTGCTCTAAATTAACGTTTCCTTCTTTGGCGTTTTTAGAATTAGATTCTGCTTTGTTATCACTTGTCATATCGTGAAGTTATAAAACTTCACCTAAATATCCTAACAGAAAAATCCATCGCCTCCTTTAGCTTATCCAAATTAAGCCCCAGGCGCTCGTTTTGTGCTTGCAGGTAGCCAATCAGGTTTTCGGTGGCGATATTGCCTGTAAGCTCGTCTGCGGCCATTGGGCAGCCTCCGTAGCCCTTTAACGCGGAATCAAACAGGCGGCAGCCGCCCTTATAAGCAGCTTCGATCTTTTCAAGCCAGGTATCCGGTGTGGAATGCAGGTGCATGCCGAAGTTTACTTTGGATGAACTTGTCAACTCATTTAAAATTTGGGTGATCTGTTCCGGTGTTGCGATACCGATGGTATCGGCAAGATAGATGTCTTCAATACCCAAACCGATCATTTCGTGCGCCCATTTATCGAGTATCTCCACACTCCATGCGTCACCGTAGGGATTGCCGAAACCCATCGACAAATAGATGCGGAGCTTTTTGTTTTTATTAACGCACAACTCCTGGATGCGCTTTACCGTTTGGAAGGAATCAGCGATACCTGAATTGGTGTTGCGCTGCTGAAAAGTCTCGGATATTGAAAAAGGAAAGCCTAAATAGGTTATTTCCTGATGCTGCGCAGCTTCTTCAGCGCCGCGATAATTTGCGATGATCGCAAGTAACTTTGACCGGGTGCTGCTCAAATCGAGTTTTTGCAGCACATCAGCGGTATCCGCCATTTGCGGTATTGCCTTCCGTGATACAAAACTTCCAAAATCGATGGTGTCAAAACCTACGCCAAGCAGCAAATTGATGTAGGCCGCCTTTAGTTCAGTCGGAATAAATGGGTGAAGCCCTTGCATCGCGTCGCGCGGACACTCGGTGATCTTTATTTCGGGAAGCATGAGGAACCTTGCGGTTTAAAATTTTGAATCGTAAATAGTCAGTTTTTGCTCGATCGCCTCGCGAAGTTCAGTTACCAGGGTACTTATATATTTTTCGAACGAATCGATGATCGACTTATAAACTTTTTGCATGCGCCGGGATTCACTGGCGCTGCCGGCCTTCGAATAAACGTCGTACAGGGTTTCCCGTTTGTTGCCATTTTCCGTGGGGAAGAAAAATACAATGTTGTTAACGGTGTAACGGTACCGCCCGTTTTTGAGGTCGAGTATGATGGAGAACTGGGCATTGTAAGGGTTTACCACATCATTTTCGTCGCCGACGTACACGGCGTTTACATTCAGATCCTGCGAAGTGGTAAAGATCAGTTTACCTTCCTGCTGGTAGCCATAATTTTGCTGAAAATTTTTTGCCGCCATAAACTGGATCGCCCTCAAATAAATGAGGCCTTCGGGGATGCTGTCGGCTTTTACTGTTTTTTGATAGTATGCGTATTCGCCTTCTGCGATGAGCTTGACGGAATCCGGATGCGTTTCAATCGCATTATTTGGCGTATTTGCAGTTGCTTCAGTATTATGGGCCTGCCCTGCGGCCGCGGGGACATTCAGCAATAGCGCAGCAATTCCGGCCAGTGGTATAAGAATTCTCATTGTTTGCATCAGTTTAGCGAAGATAAGGCCAAAAAAGCTAATAATCGCGCGACGACACTATCTATTGACATTTTGAGGAGAATAGCCGCCGTACCTTAATTCGTTTTTGACAGGGACGCCGGTTCTTCAGGCGTCGCTTCGGGAGTAAATGGCCTGATAATAAGCCTGGCGCCGCCATTATAAGTTAGATAACTGCCTACCCAGTTGATAAAAACGATCAGCTTGTTACGAAAACCTAACAAGGTGATCAAATGCACAAACATCCAGATCATCCAGGCAAAAAAGCCCTGGAATTTCAATTTTCCGAGGTCGGCAACAGCTTTATTGCGGCCTATGGTAGCCAGGGAACCTTTATCGAAATATTTAAACGGCACTGTAGGCTCGCCGTTGATCAGCTGCAAAATGGTTTTGGCCGTATGGTTGCCCATTTGTATGGCCACCTGGGCAACACCGGGGTGCCCCTTTGGCGTTTCCTCGGTGATCATTGCGGCTACGTCGCCGATTGCGAAAATATTGGAATAACCCACAACGCGGCAAACGCTGTCGGTTTTTACCCGGTTGCCGCGCACGATCAAATCGTTTGAAATACCACCTGGTACGACGCCCATCACACCGGCCGACCAAATCACATTTTTGGTGGGGATGGTTTTGCCGCCTTCAAATTTTATTTCAACGCCATCATAACTTTCAACCTTTACACCGGCAAGTACCTCAACACCCATGCTTTTTAAAAATTCTGCAGCGCCCCTGGATGCTTCTTTTGACATCGCGCCCAAAACCCGGTCCTGAAAGTCGACCAGGTAAACCTTCATGTGGTCCTTTTCTAATTCAGGATAGTCGGAGGTGAGGATATGATTACGTAGTTCAGCTAAAGCACCGGCGAGCTCAACGCCCGTTGGCCCGGCGCCAACCAGTACAAAATTCAGGTAAGGCTCCCTTTCCTGGCGGGACGTTTTAAGTACCGCTTCTTCAATATTTTGCAAGATGAGCGAACGCAGGTTGAGCGCTTCAGGGATCGACTTCATCGGCATCGCAAAATGCTCGATGTCTTTATTGCCGAAGAAATTAGTAGTTGATCCGGTGGCAATAACAAGGTAGTCGAAGGCAATTTCGCCTATGGTTGTATCGATAGTATTCTTTTGGGGGTTTATTCCGGTTACTTCCGCATTGCGAAAATGGAAATTTTTCTGTCCCGCAAAATTTTTTCGCAGCGAAAATGCAATGGAGTCAGGCTCGAGGCTGCCCGTAGCCACCTGGTAAAGCAAAGGTTGAAAGGTATGATAATTATGCTTGTCGATCATCAGCACATCAACAGGCTCGTCCTTTAATTTTTTGGCGACTTGAAGACCGCCGAACCCACCGCCAACGACCACAACTTTTGGAAATTTGGATTTGTCTTTTGATGCCATGAGTTATCCGTATTGAAATTGCGCATTTAAACAACACAAGGTAATTCAAAAAGTGTGAGCGCAGGGGAAAATTTGCAATCACTATGTAAGTTTTGGATAGCATTTGTTAAATATCATCCCGTCAGGCGGGATGTCGCTTGCAGCAAAAAGCGTACAGCAAGCATAATTACCGTTAATATAATCATTATCCTATGCATTAAATTGTTATAGTTAAAATATTAGCGCGGAATGTCAAAAAAAGTATTTTATATTAGTGATAAAATAATTTATCGTTTAAAACTTAAACATTTAACGTTATGGGCGAAGCTTATGTAGGCGAGATTTTCATGGGTGGGTGGAATTTTGCCCCTCATGGATTTGCTTTTTGCAACGGCCAACTATTGTCGATCAGTCAGAACACGGCACTGTTTTCATTGCTGGGAACAAATTTCGGCGGGGACGGTCAACAAACGTTTGGTCTTCCCGACCTTCGGGGCCGTGTTCCCATGCATTGGGGACAGGGGCCCGGCCTTTCAAATTATAACATAGGCCAAAACGGCGGCACGGAAAATGTAACACTGCTCAGTGCCCAGATGCCGGGGCATAGCCACACAGTTAATGCAAATAATGGTGGACCCAATACGGGAAACCCTGATGGCGCCTTTTTTGCAGCAAGCCCGCTAACCGGTTCGGGGCCGAATGCCGCGCAGCTGAAAACGTATATAACCACGGCGCCCAATGGCGCGACGTTTAACCCAGCCACCATCGCGCCAACCGGTGGAAACCAGCCTCATGCCAATATACAGCCGTATGAATGCATCACCTTTGTAATTGCACTTCAAGGTATTTTCCCTGCAAGAAACTGATATTTGCTGAGCCTGTTATAAAAAAATAAAGGCCCCCAAATTTGGGGGCCTTTATTTTTTTATAAAACTGACTTTTTATTTCAGGTCTTTCTTCCCAAAGTCGATAATAACCGGCGTAGCCACGCAGATTGATGAGTAGGTGCCAAAACATACCCCAATCAGCAATGCGAAAGAGAAGCCACGGATCACATCACCCCCGAATATAAACAGCACCAATAAGATCAGTAATACCGTTAACGCGGTGATAACAGTACGGCTTAGCGTGTTGTTGATCGCGTCATTGATGACCTCTTTCGGATCGTCCGTTTTTGCATGGTGCAGGTTAAGGAACTCGCGGATACGGTCGAATACCACCACCGTGTCGTTAATGGAGTAACCGATAACCGTCAGGATTGCCGCAATGAACGACTGGTCGATATCCAACGAGAACGGCAATACGTCTTTAAATATCGAGAAGAATGCCAAAACCATCAAAGCATCGTGCGCCGTGGCCACCATCGCACCCAAACTGAACTGCCATTTACGGAAACGAATAAAAATATAAGTGGAAATGATGACGATAGCAAAAATCACCGTTAAAGACGCGGATTTTTTGAGACCGTTGGCGATTGTTGGGTTTACTAACTCCTTATCTTTGATATTGTCCTTGGTGATGTGGGTTTGAGGATTTGAATCCAGCAGCCTGATCAGTTCATTTTGAACCTTTGTACCGGTACTATCGGATGCATCGTTGATCAAATATTTGGTGGTGATGCTTACTTTGGTGCCAAAAGTCTTGATCTCGCTGCCTTCGCCAAATGGTGTTTTTCCGATTACGTTACGCACGTCCTCAACTCCAACCGCTTTATTATCAAACTGGACAATGTACGTACGGCCGCCCACAAAATCCACGCCGTAGTTAAAGCCCTGCGTTGCCATGGAAATCAGGCCCGCTACGATAAACGTGCCGGAGAAAATGTAATATTTAAAGCGGTTTTTTACAAACGCGTAATGGGCGTTTTTAAAAGTATGTGAGCTCCATGGATTGGAGAATTTGATATCCCACCCTTTGCCAATCATCCACTCTAAAATTATCCTGGATATCAGCAATGAACAAAACAATGAAGTTATGATACCGATCATCAGCGTAATAGCAAAGCCCTGGATAGGGCCGGTACCAAACACGTACAGGATCAAACCGGTAAGGAACGTACTGATGTTGGAGTCGAGGATGGATGATAAAGCATGTTTAAAACCATCATTAACAGATATGCGCAGTGATTTGCCCAGTGAGAGTTCTTCGCGGACCCGTTCATAAATTAACACGTTCGCATCCACGGATAAACCGAAAGTTAAAACGATACCTGCTACGCCCGGCATGGTTAAAACCGCGCCGAGGCTGGTTAATACACCCATCAGGAAGAAGATGTTGATCAGCACCGCTACAACAGAAACGGTGCCTGCCCTGTTATAATAGGCGATCATAAAGATCATTACTACCAGCAAGCCAACTAAGTTTGATAGTAAGCCTGCATGAATAGCTTCCTGCCCCAGCGATGGTCCCACAACATTCTCCTGAACAATGTGCGCCGGCGCCGGTAAACGGCCGGCCTTAAGCACGTTAGCTAAATCGCTTGCTTCCGTCACTGTGAAACTTCCGCTAATAGACGAACTGCCACCAGGGATTTCACCGTCAACCCGCGGAGCCGAGTATACTTTACCATCTAAAACAATTGCAATAGATTTCTTTTTATTGATATCAGGATCCGCGCCGGCTTCCGCGGTAATAGCCCGCCATTTTTCTGCGCCGTCCGAGTTCATCAGCATCCTTACCTCAGGCTGTCCTTTTTGATCCACGTCGCTAAAGGCATCCGTCACCACGTCACCGGTTAGTACGGGGTTGTTGCCTGCGCCAACCAGCTTCATGGCGAATAACTCAAAAGTCTTGCTATCTTTTATCGCTTTTACCGACCAAAGGAATTTAATATTTTGAGGCAAACGGGATTTAGCTTCCGGGCTACGCAGGTATTGGTTAACCTTGGCGGTGTCCTTCACTGCTGCATGCCCTACAACCGGCCCGGGTTGATATTGCATCTGGCCGTCTTGTCCCTGGTAAACCATAGGTGTAAGGACCGAGAACAATGGATTCATTAAGCCGGCCGCATTTTTTTTGGCCAGCCCCGAAGTATCAGTTCCCGCGTTTTTTTGAACTTTGCTAAGCAAGGCCAAAGCCCCGCCTTTTGTTTTGCCTGTGTCCGCTGCCGCCGGCGCGGGTTTAGCCACCGGTTTATTACCGGTACTGTTCTGTACTTTATTTAGTAACGCCAGGCCGCCTTTTGATTTACCGGTATCCGGTTTTACCGGGGCCGCCGTTGCTATAGTTTTGCTTGTATCTTTCCTGGCGGTTTTTTGCTTTGCGGCAATCAAACTATTCAGGCTATTCAGCATGCCAAATACCTCGGGGTTTTCATAGGTTTTGTAAAACTCCAGGGTAGCCGTAGCCGATAACAGTTTACGCACGCGATCAGGGTCTTTAACACCCGGCAGTTCGATAACAATACGGTCGCCGCCTGTACGCTGGATATTAGCATTGGCAACACCAAACTGGTCGACACGGGTATTCAGGACAGTGAATTCCTGCGTGATCGCTGATTTGGCCAGATCCTGCAAATAACTTTCTACCTCACTGTTGGAGGCATTAAATTTTAAGCGGTCCTGGTTGTCTTTTGTCGAAAAGATGGCGGCGAGCTTGCCTTCGGGGTTCATCTTTTCGTATTCTTTAACAAATAAGGTAATGTAGTCCTCCTGGCTGCCCTTAACTAAATCATCTGTGGCTGCCTTTAACGCCTGGTTAAAAACCACATCAGCATTATTGTTGGATAATTTTAGAACCAGTTCGCGGAGCGAAATTTGCATAGTTACGCTCATACCGCCTTCAAGGTCGAGGCCGAGTGCAAGTTCCCTTTGTTTGCAGTATTGATAATCGAATTTTAGTATCGGGTACACCGGCTGTGTTGCCATCGAATCCAGGTACACCGTTTCTTTTGCTGTATCGCCTTTTGCATATGTCCTGGCTTTGTCATCGACGCTGTGTGCTACCCAGGTAAACGAAAGCTGGTATAAACATACTGCGGCTAACAGAAAAGCGAAAAATTTAACAACCCCTTTGCCTTGCATTTTGAATCAAAATATGTAATTAATTAGTTTATAAGCATTTTAAATAAGACGGCAAATCTAATAAAAATTCGTAAGCATGAAATTTTTTTGTTTAGAGGTTAGCGGTTAGTGATTAGAGATTAGTTAAGTAATTGGCTAAGAAAGTTTTGGAATGTTTTCTCCACCTTAAAAACTGTTCAAACGCCATCGCTAACGACATAATTATGCACGTTCGTAAGTTACAAACGAATACGGGAACGCATTTTTGTCATCCGCAGGATGACTTTCGTGTGATACTTCTTTCCATTCATTTTTACTGATCTCCGGGAAAAAGCTGTCGCCTTCAAATTGGTGGTGAATGATGGTTAGGTAGATGCGATCTGTAAGGTGCAGCGACTGTTGGTAAATATGGGCGCCGCCAACTATAAATACTTCGTCTTCGTCCTTACAAAGCGCCAGGGCCGCTTCGATTGAATTAACCACTTCGCAGCCTTCGATAGTGATATGCTGGCGGGTAATGATAATGTTTCTGCGTTTGGGCAGCGGTTTACCAACGGAATCGAATGTTTTGCGGCCCATGATGACGGTATGGCCGGAGGTGGTATTTTTAAAATGCTTCAGGTCGTTCGGCATATGCCAAAGCAATTGGTTGTCCTTGCCGATGACATGGTTTTCGGACATGGCGGCTATTTGGGAGACGATCATGGGATACTAATAAGTTTACTATCAATCCAGGCTTTTATTTGGTCAAAAGCTATCTCTCCCATACTTGCAGCAATGGTAAAATCGTATCTTTCACTGTCGTTTGCTGAAATGTCAAGATCATAATCAGACAATATTAAACAAAGTAAAAAAAATGCTATTCGTTTGTTCCCATCCAGAAAAGGATGATTTATTACCATACTTTCGAAAATTGCTGCAGCTTTGCCACTCGGTGTGGGATATAAATCTTGTTGATCAAAAGTCATAAATGGGCGTGCCAGCGCAGAAAGCAACAAACCCTCATCCCTAATACCATCAATTCCTCCGTATTTTTCGATCAGTGCGCTGTGATACACCAATACTTCCTCCAACGCAATCATTTAGCCAGCTTTTCAAAAAGTTTGTCATTTTCAGCAAGTATTCTTTTGAAATTCTTATATCGTTTTGCGCTAATTGCAGAATGATAGGTTCCTTGTTTAATGAATTCTAAAACTTCAGGCAAGAAGTCGTCAGATGCATGATTCAAGGCCCGCTGTATCTCTTTTTTTACCTCTATTGTTGTCATACGCAAAAATAATGAAATATTACAGTTGTATCAAACCGCCACTGCTGCTTTTATATGCGGCCACGGATCATAATTTTCCAGCGTAAAATCTTCATATTTAAATCCGAAAATATCCTTTACATCCGGATTAATGGACATTGTCGGCAACGGCCGGGGTTCCCGGCTTAATTGCAGCGCTGCCTGCTCCAGGTGATTATTATATAAATGCGCATCGCCGAACGTGTGCACAAAGTCGCCATAATTTAGGTCGCATACCTGTGCCATCATCATGGTGAGCAGCGCGTATGAGGCAATATTAAACGGAACCCCTAAAAATATATCCGCACTGCGCTGATAAAGCTGGCATGACAGCTTGCCTTTTTGTTCCCCCTTCAGAGGGTTAGGGGGTTCCACATAAAACTGGAACAAGCTATGGCAGGGGGGGAGGGCCATTTGGTTAACATCCGCAACATTCCACGCCGAAACGATCATACGGCGGGAGTCCGGGTTGTTTTTAATTTGGTTAACCATCTGGCTGATCTGGTCGATATGGCCGCCATCCGGCTTAGGCCATGAGCGCCACTGGTACCCGTAAACAGGACCAAGGTTACCATCTGCATCCGCCCATTCGTCCCAGATGCGCACGCCATTATCTTTCAGGTATTTGATATTGGTGTCACCGCTTAAAAACCAGATCAGCTCATGGATGATCGATTTTAGGTGGAGCTTTTTGGTGGTGACCATCGGGAAGCCATCCTGCAGGTTAAACCGCATCTGGTAGCCAAACACGCTGAGTGTACCAGTGCCTGTCCGGTCGTGCTTTTGTGCGCCGGTCTTCATCACATGGTCCATCAGGTCGAGATATTGCTTCATGTTAGTTGTAAAAGTTGTAAGGGTTGTAATACGTTGTAATGGTTTTGGGTAGGCCGTTACAACATTTTTCGCCTTATCAATTGCAAATAAAAATAATCTATTTTTGGAATCCTACGGTTGTTCAAAAATAGCTGCCGTGTTAATCGTTTTATGATCATTTTCCCCAATGCCAAAATCAATATCGGCCTGAACGTTATTAACCGCCGCGAGGATGGTTACCATAACCTGGAGACAATCTTTTATCCTATAAAAATAAACGATGTACTTGAAGTAATAGAAGCCGGTGAGTTAAGTTTTGAATCAGCAGGGCTGGAGATACCGGGCAGGATGGAAGATAATTTATGTGTTAAAGGTTACCACCTGCTCAAAAAAGATTTCGACCTGCCGCCGGTGAAGATATTTTTGTATAAACATATTCCGATAGGTGCAGGGCTGGGCGGCGGCTCGGCAGACGCAGCCTTTTTTATCCGTTTGCTAAATCAAAAATTCAACCTGGGATTGACCGACGAGCAAATGAACGGTTATGCGCGGCAACTCGGCGCCGACTGCGCTTTCTTCATCCAAAACAAACCGGTATTTGCGCAGGGGATAGGGGACGAATTGGAACCGGTCGATCTTGACCTGTCAAAATATAAACTCGTCCTGGTGAAGCCGCCTGTACACGTTTCAACGGCGGAGGCTTACCGCGGCGTTAAACCAACGGCCCCTGAGCACTCATTAAAAGAAATAATTCGCCAGCCGGTTGCCGAATGGAAAAATCACATCAAAAACGATTTTGAACTATCGGTCTTTAAAAACCATCCTGTAATAAGAGGAGTGAAGGCAGCCCTGTACGAAGCAGGCGCCATTTATGCCAGCATGAGTGGGAGCGGAGCTGCTGTTTTCGGGGTATTTGAGGAAAAAATTTCGGATTTCGGAATTGGGATTTCGGATTTATTTATTGTGTGAAATTTTTGAATGTGAAATGCCGAATTCGGAATTGAAGATGAAAATTCAGACTTTCGCATTCCATGTACTTCCGCAATCGACATTCCGCAATCCGCATTTAAAAATCCGAAATCGAACATCCGAAATCCGAAATCAAATCAAACCCCCGCATCTTCACTCACCCCGCGCCCAATTCCTTCGGCCCAATCCGTGTCGCCCCAGCCTTTGGCTACGGCTGTTAATAAGCGGTTGTGAATGGCTGTCGCCATGGGCATGGGTACTTCACTTGTCTGCGATAGTTTAAAGGCCAGGCGCGCGTCTTTATAGCCTAATTTCGATTTAAAGCCAACGGGGTGGTATTGTTTGTTCGCAATGGTCTTGCCATAGTTTTGGAATATGGGTGCATTGAACAGGGTAGCGCCGAAAAACTCTGAAACTTTGGCGCGGTCGAGCCCGTTCTTTTCCGCAAGGGTAAAGGCCTCGGCCATCATCTCCAGCGAGGCCATGATCATAAAGTTTCCGGCAATTTTTACAACGTTGGCGCCGCCGGGTGTTTCGCCAAAATCAACGATGCCCTGGCCAAGGTTTTCAAGAATGGGCCGGGCTTTATCTTTCGACGCCTGGTCGCCGGAAATACATATCCATAACTTTTTTGCGGCTGCCGCTTCCGGCCGGCCAAATACCGGCGCTGCCAGGTAGCTGCTGCCCGCCTCCCGGTGTTTGTGGGAAAGCAGCTGCACGGTGTCAGGAGAGATGGTGCTCATTGAGACATGAACAGCGCCTTCCGGGAGTTTTTTTAAGATGCCGTGATCACCCAAAACAGTTTCCTTTAACACGTCATCTTCAGACAGCATGGTGATAATAGCGCTCACACCATCGGCGGCTTCGGCGGGTGTTTTGCATTTGGTGATGCCTTCGCCAAGCTCATTCGCTTTTGATAAAGTGCGGTTGTAAACTTGTAAATGATAACCCGCGGCCAGCAGGTTTTTGGCCATCGGCGTGCCCATGCTGCCGAGGCCTATGAATCCGATCTTTTTATTCATACGGTTAGTTAATGTAATCCCTGTCTTCCTCGCTTAGTGTATCGGTTTTGCCAGTGTGTTCGTCCGTTTCGTCCGCAGGGCCGCCCAGGTTAAAACGCCTTTTCGGCCTGCCCATCATCCAGCCCAAAATAAAGGCTATGATAGCTACAAGCAGCATCACAAAAAGTTTGGAAACGCTGAACTGCATCCACAAAAATTTGAACCACATGGTCCCGGTATTTTGCATAATGGTCACCGTAAGCAAAATGGTGACCAGGATAATAACAATGGTTTTGATACGCATGATATTTTAGTTTAAGAGATGAACCAATATCCGCTTTTTAAATGATGAATAAAAATCCGCGCCGCGCCGAAAAAATCTGTTCGTGAAAAACATGCTGAAGTGCGTCGCCAATTTTTAATGCCGGAAAAAGAAATATTTTCAAGGTAGGCGATGTCTTCGAATTGCTCGCCGGCGATGGGATCTTTTGCCCGGAAAATATTTTACCGGGCGGTGCCACATCGCAGGACCGTTGTTAAAAACCCGCCCTGGCAAATGAGCGACCTTAAACAATAGTAGTTTTTGGGCCTCAAATTCCGACCTAAAATACACTTCACTTTTTGCCGGCGGTTTTAACCTGGTAAACAGTAGCTGAAAAATTTAAAAAATGAACCGGAAGAAAATTTGCGACTTCAGTACACTATCACCTCCTTTTCCTTCAAAAAGTACTAATCTAAATTTAAACTTTAGATAGTGATTAATAAAATGTTGACTTATAAATATTTATTTCCATTTTATTGACTTTATGAATTGCATTACTAAAAATATTGGTATTTTGATTTTTGAATAACTTAACTTAGTTAAACTTTTACTTTATACATTACATGTTAATATTTGATTTATAAATATTTATGTTATTATATTCAATGCGGGTGGTAACTTATTTTTGTGATAAACACGCCTGTTTTTAAGGTGGAAAACGAGATTTTTTGTTATTGTAGCTTTCGGTTTTCGATACACTTTAAGCGGTGGCTCAAATGACTCCTGTTGGGCGGAAATTAATCTGGAGGAAGTTGGATACGTCGAGAAATTAAATGCCCTTAGGGGGCTTAAAAATGCAAATATGAGCATGTGCTGCTTATCCCCTACTCGGTAGGTTGGAAGAGCATTTAGCTAAAAATGGTGTCTTTTCGAGGCCGTAACCCGGCTGGTAATTTTAAGCGGGTGCGTTTATTTTCCCTCAGCCCGGCGTAATTTTCGTTTTGCCAGCTGCTTTTGCGTAACGGGATAAAGGAGTATTGTCGAGAAAATGACCACGGCGCCGGCCCAGAAACCAGGTGTCATTTTATTCAGATCGCCAAAGAAAAAGAAGGCGATAATGATACCATACACCGGCTCGAGATTGGTGATGAGCGCCACCCTGAAGGCGGAAAGCTCGCGCATAACGTACACCCCGGCAACGTAGGCAACCGATGTGCAGACAGTACCCAGCAGCAGCAGATAGCCGATATCGGCCGTGGTTGGAATGGCCGAACGGGTAAAGCCGGCGGTTATTAAAAGGTAAATGGTTATCCAAAAAAACGCGCCGGACAGTTCGTAAAATGCAATCACCTGGGCCTGGTGCTTCTTCACCAGCGTGGAGTTGATGACAGCAAAAAGGCTGCCGCAAACAGCGCTCGCAAGGCCTGAGATAATACCCTTAGTGTATTGGGTTTCGAATTTAAAGATCATCACGATGCCGGTGATGATGAGTACCCCGACAAGAATCTCAAGCCTTGAAATTTTCTTTTTGCTGATGATTGGCTCAAAAATAGCGGTGAACAAGGTGATTGAAGAAAGACAAACCAGCGTGACCGCAACAGTGGATAATTTGATAGAAGCGAAGAATAATACCCAATGCGCACCCACCAACGCGCCGTTCAAAATAAACTTGACCAGGTACTCGCGGCTGACTTTGAATTTGGTTTTACTGATGAGAAAGTAGCTGAGCAACGACACACTGGCGATAAGCACGCGGTACCAAACCAGGTTTACCGCTGCAATGCTGATAAGCTTACCCAGCGTGCCAGTAAAGCCCCAGATGATAACGGTAAAATGCAATAGCAACAGGTTTTTATTTAATCCCGGTTTTGCACTTTGCTGGTTCATTATTTAGGCGCTTTTAGAAGTAAGTAATAGCCAATAAGACCAAAAATAGTGGCTGGGATACACACCGCAATCAACGCCGGCGTTTCGCCTTTTACGGCAAATACGAACGCAAAACGGTCGACTACGATATACAAAAAGCAAAGGCCGATACCGACACCAAGGGGCAGTCCTATCCCTCCGCGCACCTTGCGCGAAGATATGGACACACCGATCAGCGTGAGTACATAAGCCGATAAGGCATAGATAAAGCGTTGGTAATAGTCGTACCGCATTTCCTTTAAAGCCCCGGTGCCGCGCAGCTTTTCCTTTTCGATGTCACGGCTCAGGTCGCTGGTGGGCATGGCTGTAAACTGGTTATCCACCACGATGAAATCCGTGGGTTTCATATCCAAAACCGTGTCTTTTTTTTTGCCCATACCGTTAAACATCTGCTCGTGCAGACCATTTATGAATTTATCCGAATAATCCCGGATGCTCCATACCCGCTTTACTGAGTCGTAGGAGATGGTATTGGCCACCAGTTTTTCCTTTAGCTGGTCACCATCAAATTTCTCCATTACAAACTGGTATCCCATATGCACGATAGGATCGTAGGACTGCACATAAACAAACGTCCGTTTATCCAACTGGATATGTACTTCGCTTTTGGTGGGGTCGTCGGCATTGAACGAATGAGAGTTCTCGAAGGATATTTTTAACCTGTTTGTGTAGGGAATGAGGAACACATTGGCGGAAAAGGAAACGGCGAAAATGAGTGTTGCGCAAATGAAATAGGGCCGCAAAAACCGATTGAAACTGGCCTTGCTGGTCAAAATGGGCACAATTTCGGTTTGGTTAGCCATCTTTGCCGTAAAGTAAATTACCGCCAAAAAGTTAATAAGCGGCGACAGCAAATTCAGGTAAAAGGGTATAAACCCTGCGTAGTACTGAAATACGATTTCGTGCAGGGTGGAGTGGTATTTCAGGAAGTTATCCAGGTGCTCGGAAATGTCGAAAATCACCGTCACCACCAAAAAAATACCGAGCGTAAACGCAAAAGTGCCCAGGTATTTTTTTATAATATACCGGTCGATAACCGTGAGGTATTTATGTAAAAAGGCTCTCATTACAATCGCTGGCCCAAACGGTTTACCATAATATTTTTCCAGTTATAAAATTCGCCGTTAATAATTTTTTTGCGGGCTTCGGTTACCAGCCACAAATAAAAGTGCAGGTTGTGCAGCGTGGCTATCTGCGCCCCCAATATTTCGCCCGAGTGCACCAAATGCCGTAGATAAGCCTTTGTATATTCCCTGTCGGCAAAAAGGTCGCTGTCCGCCTCGATGGGCGAAAAATCGTTCTTCCACTTCTCGTTTTTGATGTTAATGATGCCGTCTTTGGTAAAAAGCATGCCGTTGCGGGCATTACGGGTTGGCATTACACAGTCAAACATATCAATTCCTAAGGCAATATTCTCCAATATATTAACCGGTGTGCCCACGCCCATTAAGTAACGCGGTTTTTGCTCCGGTAATATATCGCACACAATTTCTGTCATGGCGTACATCTCTTCCGCAGGCTCTCCAACGGACAAACCGCCTATTGCATTGCCCTCCCGCTCGAAAGAAGCTATAGTTTCTGCCGACTTCACCCTCAAATCCTTATACACCGAGCCCTGCACAATCGGGAACAACGTTTGGCTGTAGCCATACTTTGGCTCCGTGTTATCAAAACGGTCGCAGCAGCGCTTTAGCCAGCGGTGCGTCATGTCTATGGATTTACGCGCATAATTGTATTCACACGGGTAGGGCGTACACTCGTCAAAAGCCATGATAATATCCGCGCCGACGATACGCTGGATATCCATTACATTCTCGGGCGTAAACAAATGCTTTGAGCCGTCAATATGCGAGCGGAAAGTAACGCCTTCCTCCTTAATCTTTCTGACTTCAGTCAGCGAATACACCTGGTAGCCACCGCTGTCGGTTAAAATGGGCCGGTCCCAGCCATTAAATTTATGTAGTCCGCCGGCTTGTTCCAGCACATCCAATCCCGGGCGTAGGTATAAGTGGTAAGTATTTCCAAGGATGATCTGCGCTTTAATATCGTCCCTCAACTCGCGTTGGTGAACGGCCTTTACGGTGCCTGCCGTGCCCACGGGCATAAAAATAGGGGTTTGTATGGCGCCGTGGTCGGTAATGATCTCGCCTGCGCGGGCTTTTGAGTGCGGATCCTTTGCTGTAAGTGTGAACTTCATTTATTGAAGCGGCAAATTTAGTCCGAAAGTCCGAAAAGTCAGTAAAGTCCGGAAGAATTGTTTGGAGGGATAGTTTTAAAGGTTGTAAGCGCCAACTATGTTTACACAATCTGCTATACCAAATACAGTGGTAAACTATTCATATCGCAAAAAATTATTCAGGGGTTGATACAATTTCTATTCGTAAAAATAAACCCTTTTTACCCGCTGTGAAATATTTGTTAAAATTTCATAAGGTATAGTTCCTATCTGCGCTGCCAGGTCTTCTACGCGCTGTTCGCCGTTAAAAATGATCACTTCATCGCCTTCCCGCACTTCCGGTATCGCGCTCACGTCCAGCATGCACATGTCCATCGTGATATTGCCAACTGTAGGAACAACCATGCCCCGCACCAGCATTCTACCCACCCCGTTGCCAAAGGCGCGCAGGTAGCCGTCGGCATAACCGATTCGTACGGTGGCTATTTTGCCATCCTTTGCCAGGCTGCCACTGCGGTTATAGCTGATTGTTTCGCCGGAAAGGATTTTTTTGACCTGCGATACGCTGGTTTTTAAGCTGGCTATAGGCTGTAAACCGTTTTCGGTAGCCGGAATAGCCGCGTCGATCCCATACAAGCCGATGCCAAGCCGCACCATATCGTATTGCGCATTGGGCCAGCGGGTTATACCGGATGAATTGCAAAGGTGCTTGATCACTTTATAACCAAGCGTTTTTTCAATTTGTTTAAAAGCTTTTTCGAAGTTTTTGATCTGTTTTTTTGAGAATTCATCATGTTCAGGCGCTTCACTGGCCGCCAGGTGTGAGAATATCGATCTTATATTTACGTAGCGGTTTTCTTCCAGCAGGTCGCACAAAGTTTCCACTTCAAAATTCTCGAAACCGAGGCGGTGCATGCCTGTATCTATCTTAAGGTGGATAGGGTAGTTTAGTACATTTTGCTGTTGCGCGTAGCGGATGTAATCATCAAATAAGCCAAAGCTGTAGATCACAGGTTCCAGGTTGAACTCCGTCAATTTATCGAATGCAGAAACCTCGGGGTTAAGCACTACGATGGGTAGGGTGATACCGGTTTTCCGCAGCGAAACGCCTTCGTCGATATAGGCCACCGCAAGGTAATCCACCTTGTTGTATTGCAGCATATTGGCTACCTCGAAGGTGCCGCTGCCGTACGAGAAAGCTTTTACCATGGCCATTACCTTTACACCCGGTTTTAGCTTGCTGCGGTAAAAATTAAGGTTACCCAGCAGGGCGTTCAGGTTGATCTCCATCACCGTTTCATGCGCCTTTTGCTCTAAAGCCCGGCTGATGCTTTCAAACTCAAATTTCCTGGAGCCTTTGATCAATATCGTTTCATCCCTGAAATTTAGTGAGCGCAGGTGCTGCAGCATGGCCGGGGTATCGTCATAAAAATGCTTTTCGGGCACCTCAAATTCATCCTGGTATTTGCTTAACGATTCGCCGACGCCGATCAGCTTATCTACCTTCTTTGCCTTCAGCATTTCGGCTACCTGCTTGTACAGTACGTCAGCCTGCAGGCCGGTTTGAAAAATATCCGACAGGATCAAAGTCTTTTTTGGGTGCTGGTTTTGCTGAGACAGGAAATTAAGGGCGATCTCCAGCGACTGTACATCCGAATTATACGAGTCGTCGATGATGGAGCAATCGTTTATGCCGGTTTTTAATTCCAGCCGCATGCTTACCGCGGTTAAATGTTCCAGACGTTTATCGGCCTCAGCAGGACTGTAACCCATGGCCAGCATAGTGGCCCAGCAAACAATGGCATTTTCAACCGATGCCTCATCTTTAAAGGGGATAAGGCATTCTATTTCTTTCCCTTTAAATTTTGCGCGCAGGTAAAAATTCCCCGATATGGAGGTCCCGCTGAAAACGTACAGGTCTGCCTGCTTAAATTTAGTGCTCCAGGTAAAACATGTTTTGGCATGGATGTCGTCCTTAAAATCCAACAGCAACTCGTAGTTATGCACCACCAGGCGGCAATGTTTAAACAGCAGCAGTTTCTCTCTAATTTTTTGCTCACGGCTTTCAAACCCTTCATCATGCGCGGTGCCGACATGGGTTAAAACCCCTATGGCCGGCCGGATCATTTTTTCCAGGTGGTTCATTTCGCCGGTAGTGGAGATGCCTGCTTCAAAAATACCCAGGTTATTTTTCGCGTTGATCTGCCAAACCGATAAAGCCACCCCGATCTGCGAATTATAGCTCCGGGGGTTGCGCACAATATTCTTATCGATAGACAGCAACTGGTACAGCCACTCTTTTACAATGGTTTTGCCGTTACTGCCTGTAATGCCAATCACCTCCAGCTCAAATTGCGCCCGGTGATGGGCAGCCAGCGCTTGCAATGCTGCAAGTACATCTGCCACGATGAGGAAGTTGACACCCGGTACCTTAATTTCAGGGCCCTGCCTCACTACAAAGTTGCGTACGCCGGCCGTAAATGCCTCGGCAATAAATTCATGACCGTTGCGACGGCCACTAAGGGCAAAAAACAAGCCTTCAGCGGCATTGCTGATGCGCCGGCTGTCGGTAAGCAGGGTGCTGATGGTGTAGTCTGTAACTACCTCACCCTCTGCCCCGATGATTTGTTTTATTGCTGATGTAGTATATGGATTAACCGGCATGCCACGAATTTGCTTATATTTTCCGTCAATAGAAGAAAATTTTAACAACTTTGGTTTGATGGACGAGCCGAAAAGTAAAAAAATAATAGATCAGCAGGCTGCTTATGCCAAAGCCGAGCATTATTGCGCCTACCAGGAACGCTCGCAGCAGGAGGTAAGGGATAAGCTTTACGAATGGGAGCTAAAGCCCACGGAGGTGGAAAACATCATTTCGCGGCTGATAGAAAACAATTACCTGAACGAGGAACGTTTTGCAAAAGCCTATGTACGGGGCAAGTTTAACCAGAAAGGGTGGGGGAGAATAAAAATTAAACAAGGACTGAAGCAAAAGCGCGTGCCCGAGGGGCTGATCAAAAAGGCGCTCCTGACTATTCCGGATGATGACTATATCAAAACACTGCAAGATACCGTCACTAAAAAGGCAGCCACACTAACAGAAAAGCACCATTTAAAACGCCGTTACAAGCTGCAGCAATATGCCCTGGGCCGGGGTTTTGAAGCGGATTTGATTTGGGATGTGCTGAAAGACTTACCATAAAACTTGCGAAGTTTTGAAAACTTCGCAAGTTTGACATTACTTTTTTTGTTGAATTTAATTAATAGCCGGGACCGCAGTAAAACAACAAAGCCCGATCCACTTAAGTGGACCAGGCTTCTTGTTCGATTCTACATGTACTCGGGGCGGGAATCGAACCCGCACGCCTTTGACGGGCACAGGATTTTAAGTCCTGCGTGTCTACCAGTTCCACCACCCGAGCAGGTGATAT
>Ga0210389_10001447_pt1 | contig 19133 bp, 10 predicted proteins | sample IncBWH28OmetaG_FD_160127 | JGI IMG/M metagenome (GOLD analysis project Ga0210389, IMG submission 160127) | Forest soil microbial communities from Barre Woods Harvard Forest LTER site, Petersham, Massachusetts, United States - Inc-BW-H-28-O ...
GCCTGGGATCGCGTGCTCGGCGAGCCGATTGCTATCAAGGTTCTGCGGCCCGATCGCGCGCGCGAGCGGAGCTGGATCATGCGCCTCGCGCGGGAGGTGAAGGTCGCGCGCGTCATTCGTCATCCGAACGTCTGCCGCGTGTACGAGCTGGGACACGCGGACGGCCATTGGTTCGTGACCATGGAGCTCGGGACGGGGGGGACGTTGCGCTCCCTCCTGCATCAGGGCGCCCGCAAGGAGCAGAGGCCGCTCCCGGAGCGCCTGACGGACGCGCGCGCGATCTGCGCGGGGTTGGCGGCGATCCACGCCGTCGGGATCGTCCACCGGGACGTGACGCCGCAAAACGTGCTGCGGATGGAGGACGGCCGCCTGGTGATCTCGGACTTCGGTCTGGCCATCGAGCTTTCGGCCAGCACGACCATGAACGGCGGGACGCCCAACTACATGCCACCGGAGACGCTGCTCGGTCAACGCGGCGATCGACGGTCCGACGTCTGGCAGCTCGGCGTCATCCTCCACGAGATCCTGTTTGGTTGGCGGCCGGTCTTCGATCAGATCGACGGCAGGGCCACCCTGAGGTGGCCGCTGCCGTCGGAGGCCACGCCGGTCGAGGAGGAGCTGGCGCGGCTGTGCGTCGATTGCTTGTCGGCCAACCCGGCCTCGCGCCCGTCGACCGCGATGGCCGTGGTGGGGCGGCTGGCGGCGGCGGAAGAGGCGCGGCCGCGGTCTGCCCTCCAGCGGAGCTGGGTGAGGGCGAGGAGGGGGGTCGCCCGGCACCGTCGCTTGACGTCGGCGGCGTTGGTCGTCGCGGCCTGCGTGGGAGGCATACGCGCCGTTCAGATTGCCGATCGCCCGCGTCTCTGTCGGGCCGCCGGTGAGAGGCTGGCGGGTGTTTGGGACGAGAGCGTCAAGCGCCAGGCGCGCCAGGCGTTCGACCGCAGCGGCCGCTCCTACGCGACGGAGAGTTTCTCCAGCGTCGACCACCTCCTGACGGACTATCTGCGGCGGTGGAGCGGGATGTACACGGAGGCCTGCGAAGCAACCCAGGTCCGTGGCGAGCAATCCGCCGAGGTCCTCGACCTGCGGATGGCCTGTCTGGGCGACAGGTTGAACGGCGCGAGGTCCCTGACCCAGCTGCTCTCGCAAGCCAACGCCGAGGTGGTCGACAACGCCGTCGGTGCCGCGGACGGGCTCGGCACGCTCGAGCTGTGCGCGGATCCCAAGCTCTTGCGCAATGTCTTGCCGCCGCCAGGAGACGCCGTCACACGGGACGAGGTGGTCCAGCTCCGCGCGGGCATCGCCGAGGCCAAGGTGCTGCATGACGCCGGCAACGAAAAGGCGGCCACCGGCAACCTGCGCGCGCTGGTGGCCGATGCGCGCCGGGTTCGTTATTCGCCGGTGTTGGCCGAAGCGCTGTTGCAGCTCGGCGAGGTTCTGGCGGGCGGGAATGATGGCGCCGGGAGCCATGAAGCGATCAAGGAGGCGGCCTGGCTGGCCGAGGCCTCTCGCGCCGACGAGACCGAAGCGGAGGCGATCGTGTTCTTGGTCTGGACCTCGGGCGCGCTGGGACGTTACGACGAGGCCGATGACTGGACCGGCCAGGCCTATGCGATTCTCGACCGGATCGGCGGTCACGAGCGGCTGCGGGCCTGGCTGGAGACGCACATCGCGGCCAACCGAAAGAGCCAGGGGCGCTACGCGGAGGCGTTGGCCCACGGCGAACGCGCGGTCGCGCTGAAGGTGCACGCGGGGGTGAGTCGCGGCGACGTGGCGCGCGGCCTGAACAACGAGGCCACCGTGCTGGTGGATATCGGACGGTACCAAGAGGCGATCGGCTATTTCGATCGGGCGATCGCCGATCTGGGGCGGGAGATCGGGGCCGAGCACCCGCTGGTCGCCATGTTCATCTCCAACAAGGGGGAGAGCCTCGACAAGCTGGGCCGTCACGAGGAGGCGCGCGCGGCCTACCGACAGGCGCTCTCCATCGAGGAGCGGGCCTACGGGGCGGACAGCACGATCGTGGCCTACGCCCTGGCCGGCCTCGGGCAGAGCTACCTCGCCGAGCATCGGCCGGCGGCGGCGGTCGCGCCGCTCGAACGGGCCTGGCGCATCCGCGATCTCCACGAAAACAGCGCCGCGCTGGTGGCCGAGGCGAGCTTCGCGCTCGCCCGCGCCTTGTGGGAATCGGGCGGGGACCGAGAGCGCGCGCTGCGGCTGGCCACCGGCGCCCACAAGGCCTATCTCCGGCAGCCCGCGTTCGCCAGCCGGGCCGACGACGTGACCCGCTGGCTGGCCGCACGCCACCCGGGGTAGTCAGTCAGCGCGGGGGCTGCGTCTTGCCGCGCGCGACGGGCTGGCCGCTGCCGGGGCGACCCACGACGCGGCCGTCGTCGAACACCACTTCGCCGCGGCGGATGGTCGTCTTCGGCCAGGCGGTGATCTCCCGACCGGCGTAGACGGTGTGGCCGGCGCGCGAAAACAGCGCCTCGTCACGGATGGTGCGCCGGCCGCGCGTCTCCCAGATCACCAGGTCGGCGTCGGAGCCGACCGCGATCGTCCCCTTGCGCGGATAGAGCCCGAACAGGCGGGCGGCGTTGCTGGCGGTGAGGGCCACGAACCGCTCCAGCGTGATCCGTTCCTTGGCGACCGCCTCGGTGAAGAAGAGCGGCAGCATGGTGTCGAGCTCGGCCACGCCCGGGCGCGGGTGCGCGACGTCCAGCTTGGGGTCGAGCTTGAGGGCGCGCGTCCAGGGGGCGTGATCGCTGCCGAGCGTGTCGACGGTGCCGTCGGCGATGCCGCGCCAGAGCGCCTCCCGGTCGACGTCCGCGCGCAGCGGCGGCTGCGCCACGTAGATGCCACCGTCGGCGTCGCGGTAGCGCTCCTCGGTCAGGTAGAGGTAGAGGGGGCGCGTCTCCACGAAGAGCGGCAGCCCTTCGGCGCGGGCCGCGCGCGCGGCGCCGAGCGCCCCCGCCGAGGAGAGATGGACGATGTAGGTCGGGGCGCCGGTGGCGCGGCACATGGCGATCGCCCGCTCCACCGCGATGACCTCCGAGGCGACCGGGCGGCTCTCGGCGAAGTGCGCGGTGGCGGTCTGGGCGCGCGCCGAGAGCATGGCGGTGCAACATTCGATGGTGGCGAGGTCCTCGCAGTGGATGAGCACGATCCCACCCGCGTCGCCGGCGGCCTTCATGACCCGGCTGAACTCGGGCGCGCTCGACTCGAACGACGGCAGGCACATGAAGATCTTCACGCTCGACTGGCCCGCCTCCACCGCCGGACCTACCTCGGCGACGAGCTCCGCGCTGGGCGTCAGCACGACGGCATGGAAGAAGACGTCGGCGATCGCCTGTTGCCTCACCAGCGCCGACTCGGCGCGCACCCGGTCGGCGATCGTCTCCCAGGGAAGGACGTAGGACATGTTGCCGAGGGTGGTGACGCCGCCGGCCAGCGCGGCCTCGGAGCCGCTCGTGTAGTCGTCGACCCAATCGGGCTCGCGCGGGTCGACCTGCTCGACGTTGAGGTGGACGTGCGGGTCGACGCCCCCCGGCAGGACGAAGCGGCCGTCGGCGTCGATCTCGCGGGCGCCGGTCATCGCGCCGCCGATCTGAACCACGCGCCCGCCGGCGACGCCCAGGTCAGCCCGCTGCCGCCCGTCGGCGTTCACAATCGTCCCCCCACGCAGAACCAAGTCCAGGAGGGGTTCCGCCATCAGTGACTGGTCATCGGCGGGTCGGGCCGGTGGGCTTGAGCCGCGCCGCGGCCACCGCGCGCAGGTTGTCGCGGGCGAGGGCCGTGTGCGGGTGCCGCGGTCCGAGCGTGCGGCCGAAGCTGTCGGCGGCCCGACGGAACAGCGCCTCCGCCCGCGCCAGGCGCTGTTCGTTCCGTTCGAGCACCGCGAGGTTGTTGACGGTCAACGCGACGTCGGGATGGTGGCGTCCGAGGAGGCGCCCCAGGGTCGGCAAGGCCTGCGCGTACAGCGCTCGGGCGGGCGCCACATTTCCGCGCTGTTGCTCGACCGCCGCCAGCCCCGCCAGTCCAAGCCCGAACTCCAGGCTCCGCGCGCCGAGCTTTCGGCGGAAGACCGCCTGGGACTGCCGGTAGAGCACCGCCGCCTGGTCGTAGCGGCCGCGCGCCTCCACCACCGCCGCCAGCGCCGCGACGTCCGCCGCCCAGGCGGGGTGCGACCGGCCGAGAGTCGCGGCCCGCAGCGCGACCGCCCGTCGGGCATGCGGCTCGGCCTCGGCGTAGCGGCCGCGGGCGTGCGCGATGCCGCCCAGGTTGTGCTCCAGCGTGGCGCGCGCCTGGCGATCGCGGCCGAGCAGACGTCCCGTTCGCCGGTAATAGACCACCGCTTCCCGGTAGCGCCCTTGCGCCTTGCGGAGGACGCCGAGGTTGTTGAGCGCGGCGATCGCCAGCGGGTCGCGTGGCAACAGCCGCCGGCGCGCCTCGGCCAGCACCGCCTGGAGACCGCGATTGGCCTCGGCATAGGCGCCGCGGGCGCGGTCGAGGCCGGCGAGAGCGGTCTGGGCCTGCAGCCGCAGGCGGAGCAGATCGGGATCGTCCGAGGGCGAGCGGAGGATCGCCAGCGCTCGGCGCAACGCTCGGGAAGCTTCCACCGGGCGATCGCGCGCCTCCAACGTGGTGGCGAGCTCGACGAGCGCGTTGGCCACGTCGGGGTGGCGGGCCCCTTCGGCGGCGGTGTAGCCCGCCAGCGCGCGCCGGCAGGCCCGCTCGGCGGGGGCGAAGCGGCCGGCGACCCGCAGCGCGATGGCGCGTTCGTGGCTGGCGACGGCGACGTTCAGGCGGCGTTCGGCGCGCTCGGCGTCACGATCGCGAGGGATGGCTGCCACCGGTCGGGTCATTGTAGCGTGGGCGACGAAAATGTCGCCGCCGTCGACTTCGGGATCGTCTTCGGGATCTGGCCGGCGATTTTTTGCGCCCGAGGTGATTCAGACCTCGGCGATGGACTGCGGTCCCGCGGCGCTGAAGTGCCTCCTCGAGGGCTTCGGCGTCGGCGTCAGCTATGGCCGTCTGCGCGAGGCCTGTCAGACCGCCGTCGACGGAACGTCGATCGACACGCTGGAGACTCTGGCGGTCAGCCTGGGGCTCGACGCCGAGCAGGTGATGATGCCGGTCGACCACCTGCTGCTCCCCGAGGCGGACGCGCTCCCCGCCATCGTCGTCACGCCGCTGCCGTCGGGGCTGGTTCACTTCGTCGTGGTCTGGCGCGTGCACGGCGCCTTCGTGCAGATCATGGACCCGGCGCGGGGGCGGCGGTGGGTGCGGGGCGAGACGTTCCTGCGCGACGTCTACCTGCACCGCATGCCGGTCCCCGCCGATGCGTTTCGCGAGTTCGCCGCCAGCGACGCCTTCACCGGCCCGCTCGCCCGGCGGCTGCGGGCGCTGGGGGTGGCGGACGGCGAATCGCTGATCGCGCGCGCGCTGGAGGATCCGGGCTGGTCGGCGATCGCGGCGCTCGACGGGGCGGCGCGGACCGTCGCGGCGCTGACGGCCTCGGGCGCGGTCGCCGGCGGCGCCGAGGCCGGCCGCCTGGTCGCATCGCTGGCGTCGGCTCCGGCGGGTGAAGACGGCTCGCCCTCGGTGCCGCCGATCTATGCCACGGCCACGGCGGCGCCTGCGGCCGAGGACGGCACGTCGCAAGTCACCATCCGTGGCGCCGTCCTGCTGCGCGCCTCGGCGGTCACCCCGCTCGACGACGAGCGGAAGGCAGCGCTGCCGAGCGAGCTGCGCGCCGCCGTCGAGGAGCCGCCTCCGCGCGCCGCGGCCGAGCTCTGGCGCTTCCTGGTCCGCGACGGGCGCGGGCGCTGGGCGGCGCTCACCGTCGGGGTCGTGCTGGCGGCGCTGGGCGCGGTCGCGGAGGCGCTGCTGTTTCGGGCGTTGATCGATCTGGCGGCGGGTCGGGGCGGCGGCATCACCGGAGTGACCGTGCGCTTCGTCGAGCGCTTCGCAGAACGCTTCGTCGACCCCTTCGTCGACCGCTCCCTGGGCAGAGTGCTCGGAGGCGCGCCGCTCGGCCCCGGAGCGCTCGCCGGTGCGATCCTGATACTGCTGCTGGCGTTGCTCGCGCTCGAGCTCCCGCTGGTGGGGAGCCTGCGCCGGGCGGGGGCGCGGCTCGAGGAGCGGCTGCGCGCGCTCTACCTGCGCAAGATCCCGCGGCTGCCCGATCGCTATTTCCAGAGCCGCCCGGTGTCAGACATGGCCGAGCGCGCGCACCTGCTGCACCGGCTGCGCGCGCTGCCGACGCTGGGCGGGGAGATCGCGCGCACGACGATCGAGATCGTGGTCGTGACCGGTGGGCTGGCCTGGCTCGATCCGCGCGGCGCGGGGCTGGCGATCGGGCTCGGCGCGGTGGCGCTGCTGGTTCCGTTCGTCGCCGAGCCGGCCGTGGCCGAGCGCGATCTGCGGATGCGCAACCACGCGGGCGCGCTGGGGCGCTTCTATCTCGACGGCCTGCTCGGGCTGGTGGCGGTGCGGACGCACGGCGCCGAGCCGGCGCTGGCCCGCGAGCATCGCGACCGCTTGCGCGAGTGGGTCTCCTCGGCGCGGCAGGCGCTCGGCGCGGCGCTGACGGCGGAGACGGCGCAGACGTTGCTCGGCCTGGCGCTGGCGGTCCGCCTGCTGGTCGGGTTCTTCGCGCGCGGAGCGACGGGGGGCGCGATGGCGGCGACGTCCGCGACGTCCGCGACGTCCGATCCTGGAACGGCGCTGCTCCTCGTCTATTGGGCGCTGTCGCTGCCGGCGCTCGGCCAGGAGCTGACCGCGCTGGTCCAGCAGATCCCGGCGCAGCGCAACCTCACCCTGCGGCTGCTTGAGCCGCTCGGCGCTCCCGAGGACGACGCTGCCGGCGCCGCGCGTGCGGCCCCGACGGCGCCCGCCACGGATGCCGGCGCGCCTGAGGACGTCGCGGCGGGCGTGCGCGTCCAGCTCGACGACGTGCGCGTGGTGGCCGGTGGTCACCAGATCCTCGAGGTCGCCGCGCTGGCGATCGCGCCCGGTGAAGCGGTGGCCATCGTCGGCGTTTCGGGCGCCGGAAAGTCGAGCCTGGTGGGGCTGCTGCTCGGGTGGCACCGTCCCGCCACCGGCACGGTCCGCGTCGACGGCGCCGCGCTGGATGGCACCGCGATCGAGGCCTTGCGGCGCCGGACGGTCTGGATCGATCCCGCCGTCTACCTCTGGAACCGCTCGCTGGCCGACAACCTGGCGTTCGGTCTGGCGGCCACCCCCGAGGGGCTCGGTGCCGTGCTCGACGAGGCGGAGCTCGGCGAGGTGGTGCGCCGGCTGCCCGAGGGGCTGGCGACGCCGCTCGGTGAGGCGGGCGGCCTGGTGTCGGGCGGTGAAGGACAGCGGGTGCGCTTCGGGCGCGGGCTTCTGCGCGAGCGGCCGCGGCTGGTGATCCTCGACGAGCCGTTCCGGGGTCTCTCGCGTGACCAGCGCCAGGCGCTGCTCGCGCGCGCCCGACGTCGCTGGTCGACGGCCACGCTTCTCTGCGTGACCCACGACATCGCCGAGACCGCGACGTTTCCGCGGGTCCTGGTGATCGCCGACGGCCGCATCGCCGAAGACGGCGCCCCCGCCGCGCTGCTCGCGCAGCCGGGCTCCCGCTACGCGGCGCTGGCCGAGGCCGAAACCCGCGTCCGCGCCGCCGCCTGGTCGGCAGAGCGCTGGCGCCGGCTGCGGCTGGAAGATCGCCGGGTGGTGGAGCAGCCGCGGTGAGCGCCGGCTTGAACACCGGGTTGGACCCGACCTCCCACGCCACTTCCAACGCGACGTCCAGCGCCACCTCCAAGGCCACCTTGGACGACTGTCTGTGGCCGCTCGACCGCCGCGACGAGCTGACGGCGGCGCTGGCCTCGGCGTCCGGGATCGCGCAGCTCGGTCCGGCGGATCGCTTCGAGCTCAGCTACGCCGACGTGGCCCCGGCGCTCAGCGCGCGGGCGCGCGCCGAAGCGCCGGCGGTTCTGCGCGTGGGAGACGGCGCGGGCGCGCTCCTGGGGATCGTCGGCTACGCGGGCGCCGACGTGCGTCTGCTGGCGCCGGGGGGCGCGGTCGTCAGGCGCGCGGGCGCGGCGCTGTCGACGCTCCTGCGCGCGCCGGCCGAGTCGTCGTCGCAGGCCGGCCTGGAGGCGGCCGTCGCGCAGGCGGGCTTGGTCGGGGCGCACGGTGAGGCGGTGCGCGACGCCCTGCTGGCCGCGGCGCTCGGCGGCGCGCGGGTGGCGGAAGGGGCGCGACTTCGTCCGGCCCAGCGCTCGATCGGCACCGCCCTGCGCGCGGCCGGCGTCGGTCGCCGGTTGGGTGCCACGCTGGTCGGTTACCTCGGTCAGCTCGCGCTCCTGGTCACTTTGTGGGCGACGATCGGCGCGCGCGCGGTGGCGGCGGGCGATCGGCGCGGCGGCGCCTGGGGCTGGATCGCCCTCATCGCGCTCCTGGCCGTCGTCCGTCTCGCCTCCTCGCGGGCGGCCGGCCGCCTGGCGATCGACGCCGGCGCGGTGCTGCGCCAGCGGATCCTGCACGGCCTCTTGCGGCTCGACACCGAGCCGTTGCGGGCGGTGGGGATCGGCCGGCTCATGGGACGTGTCGCGGACGTCGAGGCGGTCGAGTCGCTGGCGCTCGGCGGCGGCCTCACCGCCGCGGTGGGGATCTTCGAGCTCGTCACCGGCCTCTGCGTGCTCGCCTTCGGTGTGGCGCCGATCGGCGAGCTGGCCTTCGGCGAGCTGGCTTTCGCGACCGCCTGGGGACTCCTCGCCGCCACGCTCGCGGCGCGCGTCCAGCGGGCGCTCCGGGCCTGGTCGGCGGAGCGACTGGCGCTCACGCACGATCTCGTCGAACGCATGGTCGGGCAGCGGACGCTCGTCGCGCAGCAGCCGAGCGAGCTGTGGCACCGCGACGAGGACCGCGCGCTGGCCGTCTATTCGTCGCGTGGCCGCGCGCTCGACCGGGCGGTGGCCGCGCTGACCGTCGTCGTGCCGCGCGGCTTTTTGATCGGCGCCCTCGTCATCCTGGCGCGTCGATTGGACGAAGCGGCGCTGCGTCCCGGCGCGTTCGCCGCCAGCCTGGGTGGCCTCCTCTTCGTCACCAGCGCGCTGCGCAAGCTCGCGCAGGCCTTCCCCGCCCTTGGTTCCGCCGTGATCGCCTGGCGGAACATCGGCGATCTCCTGGCGGGCGACGAGCCCCTCGCATCCCCGGCCGGCGACGCGTCGTCAGCCTCATCACCGGAGGCGCCAGCCGTCGAACGCCGCCCGCTCATCGAGGCGCGCGCGCTCGGCTTCCGCTACCCGGGACGCGCTGAACCGGTGCTCGACGACTGCGCGCTGGAAATTCGGCGCGGCGATCGCGTGTTGCTCGAGGGCCCGTCGGGCGGCGGCAAGTCGACCCTGGCGGCCCTCCTCTGCGGGCTGCGCGCGCCAACGTCGGGCAGCCTCCGGCTCGACGGAGTTTCACGGGGCGCGCTCGGCGACGAGCGCTGGCGGGCGCGCGTCGGCGCGGCGCCGCAATTCCACGAGAACCACGTCTTCTCGAACAGCCTCCTCTTCAACCTGCTGCTCGGCCGCGCCTGGCCGCCCCGCCGCGAGGACGCCCTGGAGGCCGAGGCGATCTGCCGCGAGCTCGACCTCGGGCCGCTGCTTGCGCGCATGCCGTCGGGGATGGAGCAGCTGGTCGGCGAGAGCGGCTGGCAGCTGTCGCACGGGGAGCGGGGGCGGCTCTACATTGCGCGTTCGCTTTTGCAACCACTCGACGCCCGCATCCTCGACGAGAGCTTCGCGGCGCTCGACCCCGAAACCCTGGAACGCGCGCTGGCCTGCGTGCTCAGCCGCGCGGAGACCCTGATCGTCATCGCGCACCCTTAGTTCGTGATCGCGCAGCGGTAGCGGTAAAGTGCGCTCGTTGTACAAGAGGTGTGGGTTGATGTCGGACGGTACCCCTCAGTTTCGACTCCGGAGTCGTCGATATAGGAGGGCTCTGCTCTAGATGTCGAAATCGACCCCGACCCCCTCGCACTTCCCGATCGACAACGCCGCCACGCCGCTCGGCCGCGGCGCGATCATCGGCCGCTACCTGATCCTGGGGCTGGTGGGGCGCGGCGGGATGGGCGAGGTTTACGCCGCGTACGATCCGGAGCTCGATCGCAAGGTCGCGGTCAAGCTGCTGCGGGTCAAGGCCGGCAACGGCGTCACGATGACCGAGGGGCGCCAGCGGACGCTGCGCGAGGCGCAGGCGATCGCGCGGCTGTCGCACCCGAACGTCGTGGTCGTCTACGACGTCGGCACCTTCGAAGACAAGGTCTTCATCGCCATGGAGTTCGTCGACGGCAACACCGTCACCTTCTGGCTGGAGCAAAAGCCGCGCACCTGGCAGGAGATCCTGCGCGTCTTCATCGCCGCCGGCCACGGCCTGACGGCGGCGCACGAAAAGGGACTCGTCCACCGCGACTTCAAGCCCGACAACGTGATGGTCGGCCGCGACGGCCAGGTCCGCGTCATGGACTTCGGCCTCGCCCGCCAGATGGACAAACCCGGCCTCAAGGAGCAGCGCGCGCGCGGAACGCCGCCGAAGGCGAAGCGCGGGGAGATCGAGGTCGGCACCGGGACACTGCCGCTCGAACATGGAGCGGTTCCCATCGACGAGGGGACCTTGGTGCTCAACCCGGGCCTCGCGGACTCGGGCGCAGAGGCGCACTCGTCGGTCTCCGGTCTCTTCGACGCGCGCCTCACCCGGACCGGCGCGATGATGGGAACGCCGGCCTACATGGCGCCCGAGCAGTTCTTCGGCAAAGAGACCGACTCGCGCACCGATCAGTTCAGCTTCTGCGTGGCGCTGTACGAGGCGCTCTATGGTGAGCGCCCCTTCCCGGGGAAGAAGCTCACCGAGCTCACCGCGAACGTCGTGCAGGGGACCATCCGCCCCGCACCGGCGGGAACCAAGGTGCCCTTCTGGGTACGCCGGATCCTGCTGCGCGGATTGCGCTCGGCGCCGGTCGAGCGATTCCCGTCGATGGCCGAGATGCTGGCCGCGCTGGGGAGGGACCCACGGGCCAGGCGCCGAAAGTGGATGGTCGGGGCGGCGGTGGCGCTTTTGCCCGTGGTGGTCGGTCTGAGTGTCCGCCAGAGCTTGATCGATCGGCGCGCACTTTGTGACGGCGCTGGCGAGAAGCTGGCCGGAATCTGGGATCTGCATCCGCCCGACCAGCCCGAGGGGCCGCGCCAGTCACAGATTCACGCGGCATTCATGCGCACTGGAAAGACCTACGCCGCCGACGTCTACGAGACGGTTACCCGCGCGCTCACCAGCTACGCGCAGAGCTGGGCGACCATGTACAAGCAGACCTGTGAGGCGACGCAGGTCCGCGGCGAACAGTCGCCCGATGTGCTCGACTTGAGGATGTCCTGCCTGAACGAGCGCCTCAGCGGATTCCACGCGCTCACGGACGTGTTTGCGGATGCGACAGGCGAAGTCGTCGAGAACGCTGTCTCGGCGACGAACGCTCTCGCTACGCTCGATCGCTGTGCCGACGTCCAGACGTTGCGCGCGGTCATTCGGCCGCCCGACGATCGTGCAACGGTGGCCACGGTCGCGGAACTGCGGAATCGTCTAGCCGAGGTCAAGGCACGTTTCGATGCTGGGCGCTGGAAGGATACGCTCACTGAAGTGCCCCGTTTGATTTCGCAAGCTCGCGCGGTCGGCTATCAGCCCCTGGTTGCGGAATCGCTGGCGCTCGCCGGAAAAATGGAGTCCAAGGCAAATGATCCACGAGCATCCGAGCAGTCCCTAGCCGAAGCCTTTCGACTAGCCGACGCGTCTCGACATGACGAGGTTCGCGCGGAAGTCGCGACCCAACTGGTCTATATCGTCGGCGATCAAGAGGGGCACTTCGACGATGCGATCCGATGGTCTGAGACGGCCGCGGCGGTCCTGCAGAGGCTCGGCGGGCACGATCTCCTACGCGCGTGGCTCTTCAATAACCTCGGGTGCGCATCTTCTGTTCACCACGAGAATCAATCGGCTGTGACCTACCTGCAGAAAGGTTCGGACCTCAAACAGAAGATCCTCGGTAAAGACCATGCCGACGTCGCGGCGTCGGAGGGGAATCTTGGAGTTGTTCTTCAAGGCATGGGCCGAAACGAAGAAGCGCTGGCCCACACGGACCGCGCGATCGCGATCTTCATGAAGACACTTGGCCCGCGACATCCTGACGTCGCTTCCGCGCTCAACAACCGAGGAGAGATCCTGAACTCTCTGGGCAGATACGAACAGGCCCGCGAATCCTTCGAACGAGCGATCCATGTTTGGGAAGAGGAACTCGGACCAAACACGCCGACTTTGGCTTACGCACTGACGGGAGTGGCTGTCAGCTATCTGGGCGAAAACAAGCCTTCAAATGCTCTCGGCCCGCTCGAACGAGCCTTTAAGGTTCGCAGTGGTCAGGAGGTCGATGCGTCCGATCGAGCTACGACCTCCTTCGCCCTGGCCCGAGCATTGTGGGCGTCGGGCAGGGACCAAGCACGAGCTCGGCGATTGGCTGAAGAAGCCAAAGCGGTTTATGCCCAGGCGGCCATGGCAAGAGAAGTGACGGCCGTTGACACTTGGCTACGCGATCACCAGGTGAGCTGAGTCTCGACGTTCGCACGGAGCCCTACCGCAGAGGGCGACGGTTGTGGTTTTCCGCAAGGTGGGCTGATCCGGCCTTGATGGCGGAGCGAACCTTGAGACCGGAGCGGTTGTGGTTGATGAAGGTGAGCCCGCCGGCCTTGATGGCGGAACGAACCTTGAGACCGGAGCGGTTGTGATTGATGAAGGTGAGCCCGCCGGCCTTGATGGCGGAACGAACCTTGAGACCGGAGCGGTTGTGATTGATGAAGGTGAGCCCGCCGGCCTTGATGGCGGAGCGAACGTTGAGACCGGAGCGGTTGTGATTGATGAAGGTGAGCCCGCCAGCCTTGACAGCGGAGCGAACCTTGAGACCGGAGCGGTTGTGATTGATGAAGGTGAGCCCGCCAGCCTTGATGGCGGAGCGAACCTTGAGACCGGAACGGTTGTGATTTTCCGCAAGGTGGGCTGATCCGGCCTTGATGGCGGAGCGAACCTTGAGACCGGAACGGTTGTGATTGATGAACGTGAGGCCACCGGCCTTGATCGCACTCTTCACCTTGAGGCCAGCAGTCGTCGTCGTGGTCTTCATCGTGTTCTCCCTGATTTCGCTGATTGTTTTCTTCCGTGAACAACTCACAGAGTTGCAGCGACCGTGCCATAGCGACTGCGAAAAAAGCGAGCCAGATTTTCCGACGATTTGGGGTCGCGAGCGTGCCGCGGATGTGACCAGCAGACTTCCGAGATCTGTGACTAGCGGAACTAGTCGCGATCGATCGCTGTGTTTCGTGACGATGAATTCGCGGCCTCGACGGAACGAACAAAAGCCCGGCGCTGAAATCAGCGTCGGGCTGCGGGGGAGCGAAACGATCTGTTGCGAAGCTAGCTTCCAGCGCTCGCGACGTCGCAATTCAGGTGGTGTTCTCGCTCACCGAAAAAGCTGCGCGATCCACCGAGGCGATCGGAGTTCTCTCCTCGTGTTTCCGGGCGAACCTAACTCTGTAAACGAACACAGCGCTCCTACCGAAACGGGGAGTCGCTGCGACTCGGGCCCGCGATCATGATCGTGGAGCCGGCCTTCACGACAGAGTGGAGTTTGAGATCGGCGCGGTCGTAATGATCAAGGAGAGAACAGCGCTAGACGGCGGAGCGGACCTTGAGGCCAACGCGGTTGTGATTCAGAGACCAGAGACCGCCGGCCTTGACAGCGGAGCGAACCTTGAGGCCCGCGCGGTTGTGATTCAGAGACCAGAGACCGCCGGCCTTGAGGGCGGAGCGAACCTTGAGGCCAGCGCGGTTGTGATTCAGAGACCAGAGACCGCCGGCCTTGATCGTCGTCTTCACCTTGAGGCCCGTGATCTTGGTCGTGGTCATGGTTGGCTCCTGGAGTAAGCTGCGTTTCTCTTTGTAACGCCCGATCACAAAGCACTGATCGTGCCACTCGCTGGAGAGCGGGCGCCGTCGTGATTTCAGCGATCTGCGCGTGTCCGGCGCGCCGTGGTCCAATACCCACAGGCTCCTGGATCTATGACTAGCGACCGCTAGTCTCGAATTAGCTGGCCCACCAATACGAGAGCTTCAGCAAGATCACGTCGGTCGTCGCGCCGTGGGCAAACTCGCGCGGGGCCAGCATTGCCGGGCCGGGGAGGTTCTGTACCTCTGGAATTTGTGAGCGGGTATACACGAGATAGAGCGTTGAACCGAGGCGGTACTCCCAGCGGAAGACGACGCTGGCGTTGATGGCCGCCTCCTCGAAGTCGGGGTTGGTGCCGGGGATGACGGCGGGCCCGCCCGCGAGAGCCGACAGGCGAACCGTTTCGCCCGGCTGCCGTGGGGGCGCGCCGGTCTCGAGCGGTAGGGTCCCGACCGAGCGGATGTCGGAGAAATGTCCGGAGGCCAGGAACGCCTGCGCGTAGGCCTGCAGCGTGAGGCGCGGGGTGAAGGTATAGGTGGCGCGCAGGGTGGCGCTCACATTTTTAGCCGCCAGCTTGCCGAAGAGATAAGGGTCGAACGGGCCGACCGACTGCCAGGCGTAGCGGTACTCGCCGGCCGCCCAGGTGAGCGTCGGGATGATCTCGATGTCGAGCTGCGGGAGCGCGTGGAACAGGGCGCTCGCCTGCACGCTGGTCGCGTAGACGCCGGCGCCCATCACCTGGGTCTGGTTGGCGATCGTCGCGTAGATCGCGCGGCGCGGATCGCTGTCGTACTCCAGCTTGCCGCCGAGGTAGCCGGCGCGCTCGAGCGCGGTGCCGTCGCCGACCTCGCGGTCATCGAAGCGCGCCGGCGCGTAGTCCGCCGCCAGGAACACCGACGAGAAATCGAGCAGGTGGAGGCGCGTGTTGAGCTCGTAGCCCTGGCCGAGATCGAGCCAGGACATGTTGCGGCTGTCCGAGACGATGAGCGAGCTGGTGGTGTCGACGGTGTGCTTACCCGGCTCCAGCGTCCGCCAGCCGAGGGTCGCCTGCAGCGTCTGGACGTTTTGCCGCTGCATGTAGCCGAGGTCGTTGTAGTTGAGCTGCCGCCCGGCGCCGGTGTACTCGGCGCTCCAGGTGAAGTGCTTGCCCCCCTCCTTCGCCACCCGCAGCCACCCGCCCGGCGCCGCCGCGCCCGAGCCGATGAGCGTCCCGTCGGGCTGCATGACCACCGGCCCGCCGCGGATGTACGACTCGATGAACGCGCCGTTGACGACGTAGGCGCCCGACGGCGAGCGCCACAGGCCGTCGGCACCGCCGACATAGGCGTCGTGGAAACAGTTGGCGCCGAAGAGCGGCGTGGCGCCCGACGGGCAGAGCTCGCGGGGGCTCTCCTGGGTCAGCCGGGGGTAGCCGCCGTCGCTCTCGAACGTCGTCGAGCCGGTGCCGATGAGGCCGATGTGGCCACCGCTGCCGAGCTCGCGCTTGAGGCGCAGGACGTTGAACGCGGTGATCGGCGCGGCCAGGCGGCTGGTCGTGTCGAGCCCGACGTTGTCGTAGATGGTGACGTGGTTGGCGGCCGTGAGCGCGCTGAGCGCGCCGATCGTCCAGTTGGTGCTGAGGCGGCCGACCAGCTTTCCCGCGCCGTAGATCGTCGCCGGCACCGGGACGTTGACCAGCTCTTCGTTGCTGGAGGCGTCGCTGCGCAGCGACGGCGCCACCGGCGCGCTGCCGATCCGGCGGGAATAGAAGACCTGCATCGGGAAGGAGAAGGCGTCGATCCCCTCCAGAAAGAACGGGCGCTTCTCCGGCAGGAACGTCTCGTAGGTGCCGAGGTTCAAGATGATCTGGTCGAGCTCGACCTGGGAGAAGTCCGGGTTGAGGGCGGCGTCGAAGGTGAGGTCCTGCGCGATGTGCCACTTGAGATCGAGGCCGGCCGAGGCGCCGCCCGAGGTGCCGCTGCCGACCGCCGTCTGGCTGGCGTCGCGCCGCTGCCCGGAGGCGAGCACGAACGGCTGCAGCTCCAGCGCGCCGGCCCCCTTGAGGTCGCGGAGTCCATCGAGGCGTCCGAAGAAGGCGATCGGCGCCGCGACGTCGCGCGCGACGTAGCTCCACAGATCGGTCTCCTCCCGCTGCGCGATGAAGCGCGAGGCCTGAAAGCCCCAGCTCTGGACCGGCAGCTTGCTGTCGAAGCGCAGCACCCGCAGCGGGATCCGGATCTCCGCCGACCAACCGGTCTTGGTGCGCGCGGTCTTGGCCTCCCAGTTCTCGTCCCACTCGCTGGAGTAGGTGGTCTGGTCGATGATCTGCGCATCGGCGAGCACGCCGGCGATGTTCACCGCGAACATGTAGGCGCTCTTGCCGTCGTTGCGCGAGTCGATGTGGACGTAGACCCACTCGCTCTCCGAGTCGCGGTCGCGGCGGGTGAGGCGCTCGACGATCGGCGTGCGGATCTGCTCGCACTCGAACCCGATGTAGATCGCCGACTCGTCGTAGAGCACGCGCAGCAAGGTCTTTTCGGACGGCTGACCGCCGTCGAAGGGGTACGACTGCGTGAACGCCGAGGTGCCCGGGGCCAGTCGCCAGACCGGATCTTCGAGGCGGCCGTCGATGAGCGGTGGCGCCGGCGTCCTGACCGCGACCAGGTGGGGCGGTCCTGCGCCCTGATCCGACGTCAAAGCGAGCAGGGCAGCCAGGAAGGGGAGAGCAGGCAAAGTCGTCGCTGTGACTCACGATACCGGTCGGCACGCGACCCCGCAAATCGCATTTCGCCCGTCGGAAACCTGACGCGGGACCCTTCGAGGGTCCCGATTAAAACTGACTTGCGAGGGTGGCCAAGCCGGCGGGCCCGACGTCGACGGTGGGGAGGCGGGGGAGGGTGAGGATCGGCAAGCCGAGGTCGCGCCGCAATCCGGCAATCGTCTGCTCGGCGAGCCGCCGGTTGGCCCGCGCGGCGGCCGCCAGCCGCAGCGTCGCCGCCAGCGCCGCGTCGTCGACGGCCGCTGCCCGATCGAGAATCGCGGTGAGCGCGGGGGCGGTCGCATCGTCCGAGGGGACGGCGTTCACCACCAGCGGCCCGAGCGGCAGGCCGAGGGTCCGCACCGCCGCGGCCAGCTCGCCCGCTTCCCGCGCCGGCAGCTCCTCCGGCAGCGTCACGATCAATAGCGCCGCGCGCGTCGGGTCGTGCAGCAGCTCGTCGATGGCGCGGGCGTCGGGGGCCAGCGGTCCCTTGGGCATGGCGGCCAGGATGGAGCCCGGGATCCGCAGCATCAGCGCCGCGTGGCCGCTGGCCGGGCCGTCGAGGATCGTCAGATCGTAGCGCGGGCGTCCGTTCGCGCGTTCGGTGGTGTGCCACCAGGCCTTGCCGAGGAGCGCATAGGCGTCCAGCCCCGGCACCGCGTTCAGGAAGGAACGGGCGGCACGGTTCTCGAGCAGCGCGCGGGCGACCAATTCAGAGCGAAGGGTCAGGATGCCGTATTCGCGCAGCGCGCTCTCGGCCGTCATGTTGACCGCGTCGATTCCGGGCGCCAGCGTGGCCACCGTCGGGCCGAGCGGCGCCCGCCCGTAGAGGTGCCCCAGCCGATCGGTCGGCGCCGAGGCGGCGATCAACACCCGCTTGCCGGCGTCGGCGGCCGCGCGCGCCAGCGCCGCCGCCACCATGGTGCGACCGACGCCGCCCTTGCCCGAAATGACGACCAGGCTGCGCTCGAAGAGGGGGTTCACGCCAGCTCCGTCCGGGCGTCGAGCACGATCGCCGCCAGGAGGCCCAGCTCGGCGCCCGAGGCGATCGTCAGCGCCGGGTCGTAGCTGAGGAGCGGCATGGTCACGCCGATGATCGGGAGCCACCCGCGACAGACGGCGATGTGCAGCGCCACCGGCGCACCGAGCGCCGTGCCGAGGCCGGCCACCGTGGCGCGCGCGGCCGGATCGTGACGGGCGAAGGGGGAGCGCGCCGCCAGCACCACGCCGGCGCCGATGGCCAGCCAGGCGGCGACCACACCGAAGGTGCCGGCGCGCCCCAGCTCCTCGCCGACCACCGCGAAGGCGTAGTCGCTGGCCGGAGACGACAACCGCCGGCGCGCGCTGCCGTGGCCGAGCCCGACCCCGCCGGAGGCGCCGGCCGCGTTGGCGTGCGCCAGCGCCAGCACCTCGAAGCCCTTGCCGCGGCGGTCGCTCTCCGGCGAGCGAAAGCCGCGGATCCGATTTTCCACGTACCCGAAGCGTGTCGCGCCGATCCCGAGCGCGATGAGCAGCAGGCCCGCCGCCGGCAGCAGGCGCCGCCCGGGCACGCCGCCGCCGGCCAGCGCCGCGAACGCCACCGCCAGGGCGATCGCCGCGGCCGAGAAGTCCGGCTCGAGGACCAGCGCCAGCACCGCCAGCAGCGCGCCGCCGACCGCCAGGCGGCGCGCGCCGGCGTCACGCGCCGCTGCGACCAGCAACGCCACCGCACCGACCAGGAACGGCGAGGGGCCGCCCGACAGAAAACCGAGGTGGACCCAGCGCCGCGCGCCCGCCGCCCGCACGCCGATCCCGGGGGCGAACACCGCCAGCGTGAGCGCCAGCGCCGCCAGAAAAACCAGCGGCGCGACGGCGAAGAGGCGCCGCGTCCCGAGCCGCGCCAGGCCACCGCCCAGCGCGGCGCCGATCGCCAGCCCGACCAGCTGGCGGACGGCATAGTGGGCGGGAGCGCCGACCCCGGCGGCGCCGGGGCGCGCCGGCGCGGCGGCGACCATCAACAAGCCGAGCGCGCCCAGGCCGACGGCCGGCACGAGGAGAAGACAGAGCGTGAGCGCGCGGCGGCTCATCGGATCAGAAAGGGAGGACCACGCCGAGGTCGACGTCCAGGGAATCGCCCAGGAACGAATAGCTGGTGGTCTCAGGCTTGAAGGCGGGATGCGTGAAGACCAGCGTGTAGCCGGCGCGAAGGGAGATGCCGATGTCGTGGGTGACGCCGACGTCGAGGCCGACGGTGCCGCGGCCGAGGGGTTGCACGGCGTCGAAGCTTCCGGGTCGGAACGCGAGCTCGGGGGTCGAAAAGTAGGAGATCGCGAACCCGACGCCCACCTGGGCGAAGGGGCGGACGCGGCCCTGGCGCCAGGCCACCGTCTGCATGAGGGC
>Ga0210389_10001448_pt1 | contig 19126 bp, 18 predicted proteins | sample IncBWH28OmetaG_FD_160127 | JGI IMG/M metagenome (GOLD analysis project Ga0210389, IMG submission 160127) | Forest soil microbial communities from Barre Woods Harvard Forest LTER site, Petersham, Massachusetts, United States - Inc-BW-H-28-O ...
TGGCCACCTCTTTGCTGCGCTGTTCGGCCATATAAGCGGCGAGGCCGAACAGGCCCAGGCAGGATACAAAAATGGCGAGGCCGGCAAAAATGCCTGCCAGCTTGCCTACCAGCGCTTCGAGGCTAAATTTTTCGGCGTACGACTCATTGACAAACACATACGAGAATGGATAGGCGGGGTTGTATTTATTAAACAGCTTGCCGATCTTTTCGATGGCGGTATGCGGGCCAACGCCGGGCGCCAAACGGTAGATGACCTGGCTGCTAAAATTGTTGAGGCGGTTAAATACGGTCGGTTCCACGGGGGTAAAGGGCGAACCCATTACGGCATCCTGCACCACCCCGATAATGCGCGACCGGCCATTAATGCCGTCGAAAGTGATGAGCTGGTTGATGGGCTGTTTAAGGCCCATGCGTTTAACGGCGGCTTCGTTGACGATAATATTGGTGGCTTCGGCATTTAGATTGGCGGTAAAGTTACGCCCGGCGATGAGGTGCATGCCCACGGTATTAAAATAGGTTTCGTTAACGATCACGGCGCCCACGTTTATTTTGAGTTCGCCGGGGCTTTTGCCGGGCCAGGAGGATATGCCGGTATGCCAGCCAATTTTGGTAAGGGGGCTGGACGCGCTGGTAACGCCTTGCACCATGCCGCTGGCGAGCAGGTCGTTTTTTAGCGCGGGGTAGTTGTCGTACAGGTCCTTGGTCATAAAGGTGGATACCAGGCGGTCAGCGCTGTAGCCGGTGGGGCGGTCCTCGGCGTATTGTATTTGCCGGTAAATGATGACGGTGCTGATGATAAAGGCCACCGAGCAGCTAAACTGCAGCACCACCAGTATTTTGCGCGGCGTGGCGGCGGCCTTACCGATTTGGATGCTCCCTTTGAGCACTTTTACCGGGTTAAATGCCGACAGGTAAAACGCGGGCCTGCAGCCGGCTAACAAACCGATGCCCAACACATAAGCCAGCATAATGCACCAAAAAACGGGATTGCCATAAGGTATTTGCACCCCGCTGCCGGTAAGCGTGTTGAACCGGGGCAGCGCCAGGATGACCAATACAATGGCCAGCACAAAGCCGGCAAAAGTGATGAGCACACTCTCGGTTAAAAACTGGAAGATAAGCTGGTACCGCCGCGAGCCGATGGCTTTACGTACGCCCACCTCGCGCGCCCGCTTTTGCGACCGGGCGGTAGACAGGTTGACGAAATTGATGCCCGCGATAAGCAGCACCAGCGCCCCTATGATGCCGAACATGCGCACATAGGTAATAAACCCGCCGGCGGCTTTGCCGTTTTTAAAATCGGCATACAGGTGCCAGTCTTTCAAAGGATACAGGAAAACTTCGGGCTTATAGGCGCGCACATTGGGGTTGTTTTGGGCGATGAGGCTTTTAATGCGGTCGGTAACCTGCGCCTGGGTAGCGCCGGGCTGCAGGGCCACAAAAATCTCGAAGGAGGAATTGTCCCACTGGTTACGCGCAGCTTTAACAAAGCCGGCAGTTTGTTCGGCATAGCTGAAGGGCATGAAATAATGGAACTGGAAGGAACTGTTAGCCGGGAAATCCTTCATCACGCCGGTAACCTTTACGTTGAACTGGTTATCCACACGGATGGTTTTGTTGATGGGATCGGCATCGCCGAACAGGGCTTTGGCGGTGGATTCGTCGAGGACGATGGAAAAAGGATCGGCCAGTACGCTGTTTACATTGCCTTTTATGAGCGGATATTGAAATATGTGGAGGAAATCGCCCGCCACAGTGCCGCCGTCAACGAGCATTTTTTTATCGCCCACGATAAAATCATGACCGGAAAAATCCGCGAAATCGGTTTCCGCCACATATTTTATACCGGGGATGCTGCTGCGGAGCACGCCGGCCAGCGGCAACGGCAGGTAATTTTGGGTGCGTGTGCCTTCCTGCGGGTCGGCATAGTTTACCTTAACGGCATAAGCCTGCTGGTAGTGGGGCAAAAAACGGTCGTACGAAAGCTGGTTAAACACCCAAAGCCCGATAAGCAGGGCAACGGCCATGCCGGTGGCAAGGCCAACAATGTTAAGCGCACTGTAAACCTTGTTGCCGCGCATATTGCGCCAGGCGGTTTTGAGATAATTTTTGATCATGGCGGGATGATTGAGTTTAGGTAAAGGACGGGGGATTATTGGGGATGTTGCATTGCGGCTTGTATAAACGCGATATTTCGCGTCTCCGAACCCTATGCACCGGTTGCAGATCAATCGCGCCAATCCTTTAATCCTAAAGACAAACACGGGCGAGACGTGAAGTATCGCGTCTCTATTGGAATTAATGCAAATTTTGTAGCTTAATTGTTGATGAGTATATCCTTGGCCATGATCATGGGCACGCTGATATATTTCTTCTCCATGTAGTTGATCACTTTTTCGAGTACGTCGCGGGAGGCCTGGTCCATTCCCTGTACTTCTTCGGCAAACACGGAGTTGATGGCGGTGTTGCGGATCTCTTTGATCTTTTCGGGCACCTGGCGCATGGCCAGCTCGATGCGGCGTTGTTTCAGCTCGAGGATGAAGGCCGAAATGTTTTGGCTGATGATGTTTTCGGCGTGGGTGAGCTCGTCATAACGCTCCTGCAGGTTGCGTTTGGCCACTTCCTTTAAGGATTGTACCTCGATATAATTTACCTGGAAGTTATTCAACACTTCGGTTGCGGTATCGTTTGGTATGGCCAGGTCGACGATGGTTTTTTTACTGTTTTCGCCGTTGAGGAGGCTGGCGTAAAGTTCGGCGGTGATTATCGGTTCGGTTGAGGAGGTGCAGGTGATGATGGCGTCGAAGCCTTTTTTATATGTTTTTAACGCTTCCAGGTCGTAAGCTTCGCCGTCGAGATCGGCAGCCAGCTCCTTTGCTTTGGAAAGCGTACGGTTAAACACCGCGAAGTTGGTGAACTTATGTTTTTGCAGGTATTTTGAAATGTTGCGGTTGGTTTCTCCCGCCCCGATGATCAAAACACGCGAATTGGTGCTCAGCTTCATATCGCGCAGCTTGCGATAGGCCAGCGAGACGACGGAGATCGGATTCTTTGAAATATTGGTGTGCGTATAAACCTCCTTGGCCGTTTTTACCACACAAGTCATAAACATGCGCATGCCATCGCCGGTCAGGCCCGCCTCGCGGCAGTTTTCATAGGCTTTGCGCAGTTGCGGCAAAATCTCTTTTTCGCCTACGATCATGCTTTCCAGTGAGCAGGAGGTGCGCAGCAGGTGGTCCAGGGCATCCTGGTCTTCGTAAATGGAGGCGGCTTCGAGGAATACGCTGGTAGAAACCGGGCAAAGGCCGATATTCAGCGCGTGCATAAATTCGCGGGCAAACTGCTTATCCACGGTTTGCGAGGTCATCATCACAAATTCAACACGGTTGCAGGTGGCCAAATAAAATATCTCTGAAATACCAAACCGGGCTTTAACGTTATGCAGCTTTTCTGTCAGATTTTCCTGGCAGATCACCAACTTCCCCAATTCCTTCAGCTCGATCTGCTTATGCGTAAAAGCTATTACCTTTAGATACTTCAACGTAGTTTAAATTTTGCCCAACAAAAGTAACAGGTTTGCGACAACTCAATGTCAACCCTTTGTCATACCATCGCATTTAGAATGGTTATAAATTGCGGGCCGCCACGCGTAACAATAGTTAAATTTTGTTTCGGGCGACGAATGTAAAATATTATATCTTTAAAAGTGAAAAAACTTAAAAAAGTAAGCCTTGTGCTGCTTATCACCGGCTACCTGGCCGCCGGTGTAAACCACTTCAGGGTTCCTGCTTTTTACATTGCAATTATACCGCCTTATTTTCCGCACCCCAAAATTTTGAATACAATAGCCGGTTGCTGCGAGATCGGCTTTGCCCTATTGCTCATATTTACCAAAACCCGCGAATTTGCGGCATGGGGAATTGTGTTTATGCTGATCGCCTTTATACCGTTGCATATGGAGATGGTTCGAAATATTCCCTATAAACTCGGAGATTCGATTGTATCACCTTTAATATTATGGATTAGGCTGGTGGTATTGCAGCCGTTACTGATTTTATGGGCATGGTGGTATACGGATGGCAAATGGGGGCGGAAAAATGTTTAATATTACATTTGAAAATAATTCGTGAATGAAACTTCATCGGGTAGAATATAAAAAGTACGTAAAGCTGCGAATTTTTGCCACTTTGATCGATTACACGATTTATGTGGTTGTGTTTTGGCTTTATGTTTATTGTTTGGGCGAAAAAAAAGATACTGGCGAACTGGAAGTTCACGGGCTTTTAGCTATGCCGATTTTTCTTTTCTGGTTCCTGTATTTTATAGGCACCGAAGCCATTAATGGCGCGACACCTGGCCACGACATTTGTGGGCTAACTGTTGTAAAGTCGAACGGGGAAAAGATAACGTTAGGAGATGCCTTTAAACGCCGGATAGTTGACTTTATTGATATCACTCCATATGGATTACCCGCGTTGATTTGCATTAACAATACCCCGAAATATCAACGGATTGGTGATTTGTGGGCAAATACTGTGGTTGTAAAGAAATCGGATATTATTGAAACGGAGGTGAGTTTTTAATCATGATCAGAAAACAATATTTTAATATCCCGGGGGCCAAAGGGCGTGGGATGCTTATGGACCTCACTTTTGACGATGCCCTTAAAAAGGCCCCTATGGTGGTATTTGCGCATGGCTTCAAGGGTTTCAAGGATTGGGGTTCGCATAACCTGGTGGCGCATTTTTTTGCAGAGAACGGCTTCAGGTTTTTAAAGTTTAACTTTTCGCATAATGGTACAACGGTTGCCAATCCTTGCGATTTCGTCGACCTGATCGCATTCGCGGATAACACGTTTACCATGGAGTTGAACGATCTTAAAGCTGTGATCGATTTCGCCTGCGGCGGATCGGGTATGCCGACGGAGCCCTGGGTTTATTTGATCGGGCACAGCATGGGCGGGGGAATAAGCATCATTAAAGCTGCGGAGGACGACCGCGTAAAAAAATTGATTACCATGGCTGCTATATCCAGTTTTCATAACCTTTGGTCGCCAAAGGACGAGGAACAATGGCGGCTGCAGGGTATCATGTATATACTGAATAAACGCACCGGGCAGGAACTTCCTTTAAAAGTAAGCTTGCTGCAGGACCTGGACAAAAACCCCAATCGCCTGGATATTATCGCCGCCGCTCAACAGGTAAAGCAACCCTGGCTCATCGTTCACGGCGATGCAGATCCGACCGTTCCTTTGCGCTCCGCCGAAGAACTTAAAGCCACGCAACCCAATGCTGAACTTTTTATAATTCCCGGCGGAGACCATACCTTTGGCTCATCGCACCCCTATACAGGAACCGTAATGCCGCCACTTTTGCAGGACTTTTGCCGGGCGTCTGCTGCGTTTCTTAAAAAATAATTTGCTTAGGCATCCAACAGGCTAACTTTATCGTTTATGCTGGTATATTTAACCGTTTGAAAATATAATATGAGTTTAGCAGGGGCACGAAAGCGGGGTAAAAAGTTTCTGAACCCGATACCCACCGACGAGGCGGGATTCGGGAAAATAATCCCGATATTAAAGGAATACATCAACAATTCTGCGGAGAATACGCCTAAACAGCCTTTCGGCCCTTTTAGAACAGACCCCTCGATTTACAATAAGCATCCGCAGAGCGGGCTAAGAATTACCTGGATGGGGCATTCAAGCCTGCTGATCGAGATTGACGGCAAACGCATCCTCACCGATCCGGTCTGGAGCGAACGCGCATCCTTTTTATCCTTTATGGGGCCAAAGCGCTTTTTCGAACCACCGCTGGCTTTGAAGGATTTGCCGCCGCTTGATGCGGTCATCATCTCGCACGATCATTACGATCACCTGGACAAGGCGACCATGAAATTTTTCGCGGATAAGTCGATCCCGTTTTATTGTTCCCTGGGCGTAGGGCATTACCTGCGAAAATGGGGTATGCGGGCTGACTTTATGAGCGAAATGAATTGGGGCGACAGCGTAATGCTGAGCAATGATTGCATACTAACGGCCACGCCCGCGCGGCACTTCAGCGGGCGGGGTATAATCGGGCGCAATGAAACCCTTTGGTCGTCATTTGTGATAAAAGGCACAAAGCGCAATATATTTTACGGCGCGGATTCGGGCTGGTGGGATGGTTTTAAGGATATCGGCGATACCTTCGGTCCTTTTGATCTGACGATGCTCGAAATAGGCGCCTATGGCAAATACTGGCCCGATATTCACATGGGCCCGCGACATGCCGCCGATGCCCACCTGGCGCTAAAAGGCAAGCTGATGATGCCCATCCACTGGGGCACCTTTAACCTGGCGCCGCATGCCTGGTACGAGCCGATTGAACGCCTATTGACCTACGCGAAGGAAGATGGCATACAACTTTTTGCTCCGACACCAGGGGAACCTACTGAGGTTAAAAAAGAATATGTTTCAGGGTGGTGGGAAAAGTACAGGTAGTTAAAAGTTGATTAGTCGGATTGATTTAGTTGATTGCGTTTTTGAAACTTTTTAGTAGTTTTGCAGCCGCTGTTTCAGTTGGCAGTTTACAGCAGGCAGTTGGCAGTTAAAAATATGCGATCTGCTCCCGATAGCTATCGGGACTGCAAACCGCCCACAGCAAACTGAAAAAAAGGGGGATTAGCTCAGCTGGCTAGAGCGTTTGCATGGCATGCAAGAGGTCATCGGTTCGACTCCGATATTCTCCACCGAAAAGCCTGGGTAGAAATATCCGGGCTTTTTTATACCCAAAACAAGCGTGCCCGCAACCGCATTCACCAACTAATTTTGTCAACGGGCACGTTCATAATTACAGTTGGTGAGAAAAATTTCGAATTATTTCTGATAAATTGCATACCGGTAAATGCCAGCCTTCATGATCATTGCAGCAATCATTAAAAATAAACAGAATATATTATACGGCGTATGCCTCGCCTTGTTACTGCTGTTATTGAAATGGCTGGAGTGGCGCTTTGTTATTATTGACAACTCTTTTGAATTTTATGCCGGCTCCATAGCGGTTATTTTTACCGGCCTGGGTATATGGCTTGCCATAAAACTGATAACGCCAAAAGTAAAAACAGTAATCATCGAAAAACACGTGCCCGCTGATGTTCATTTCGTTTTAAACCAAGCGGAACTAAATAAGCTTCGCCTGAGCGCACGCGAGCTGGAGGTTTTGCAACTAATGGCCGACGGACTAAGCAACCAACAAATTGCCGAACGGTTATTCGTATCATTAAACACAATAAAAACGCATACCTCTAACCTGTTTTTAAAGATGGAGGTGGAACGCCGCACCCAGGCTATTGAAAAAGCAAAACGGTTAAATTTGATACCCTGATACCTTCATGCATTAGTATGATAATTGGATATTTCTGCAAAATCACCCAAAAGTATGACTGAAAAATCAGCACGATACCTCAATTTTGGGGTTATAGCTGGTTGAATTTTTTTTAACACGGAGAGCACAAAGAAGGCGTGGAGTGCACAGAGCGTTTAGTTATTTTTTAAGCTATTCAATATGAAACAGGAAGTTAGATTTAATAACTCTGCCAGCTCCGTGTCTTCTCTGTTTCTCTCTGTTAAAATCGCACATACGATCCGAACGGAACAAAATTTTGGGCAGAATTTAAACTTAAAACAACAAACAAAATGAAAAAGACAATTTGGGTTTGCGGGATTATCAGCGGTTTGATCAGCGTGGGCTGGTTTATATTTAGCTCGCAGGTATTTAAGCTCGATTTGAGCATGAACGAGGCCCTGTTTTTTGGCTATGCCTCAATGGTGCTGGCTTTTTCGCTTATTTTTGTCGGCATTAAAAACTTTAGGGATAATTATAACGGCGGTGTAATTAGTTTTGGCCAGGCCATAAAAGTAGCGCTTTTGATAACTGCCGTAGCCTCCACTGTTTATGTAGGGGTATGGCTGATAGACTACTATTTTTTTATACCAGATTATATGGCAAAATACGCTGCATCCGTGTTGGCCGGCCTTAAAGCCAGTCACGCAAGCCAGGCAAGCATTGATAAACAAATGGCCCAGGTAGCCGAATACGCTAAAACGTATAACAACCCATTTTTAAATGCCCTGGTAACCTATCGTGAAATTGTGCCGGTGGGTATAGTAATGTCGTTAATAGCCGCGCTTATACTTAAAAAAGGGGCTAAACCAGAAACAGTAAACGTATAGATTAATATAGAACCGAGTAAATATGAAAAAAGTAACGGGCCTGGGCGGCGTATTTTTTAAATGCAACGACCCGAAAAGTATGAACGATTGGTATGTTAAAAATCTTGGATTGCCTGTCGGCCAATACGGAACAACGTTTGAGTGGCTGGAAGCTGATGATCCATCGAAAACAGGATCGACATCCTGGTGTACATTTCCGCAGGACACCAAATATTTCGATCCGTCGGCAAAGCCTTTTATGATCAATTACCGGGTAGAAAACCTGGTTGCACTGCTTGACGAGCTAAAAAAGGACAACGTGACCATTGTTGATGAAATTGCCGAATATGACTATGGAAAGTTTGTGCATGTGCTGGACCCGGAAGGTAATATTATTGAGCTTTGGGAGCCGAAGGAGGATTAGGAGTGCAGATTGCCTGGTATCCCCGCCGATTGAAGCGGACTGTTTGTTCGGCGGGGATAAAAACAAGGCGCTATATCTAATGTCGCGATACGTCCGGCTAAAGTATCGCCACGTAATAAAAAAGGCAGCCCGTTGCCGAACCACCTTTTAAGATATAAACGTTGCGACTCTTAAATCAAACCAGGTCAAACCGGTCAAGGTTCATCACCTTCGTCCACGCCGCAACAAAGTCATTTACAAACTTCTCTGCTGAATCCTCACACCCATAAACTTCTGCCAGTGCACGAAGCTCGGAGTTGGAGCCGAAGATGAGATCGGCACGCGTCGCGGTCCATTTGATTTCCCCGCTTGCCCGGTCAGAACCCGCAAACACTTTTCCGGCATCCGAAGTAGCCGTCCACGTGGTGGCCAGATCAAGCAGGTTCAAGAAAAAGTCATTCGTAAGCGTTTCCGGGCGTTTGGTAAATACGCCGTGTTGAGAATGGTCAAAATTGGTATTCAGCACACGCATACCGCCAACTAAAACTGTCAGTTCCGGGGCAGTCAGCGTCAGCAATTGGGCCTTATCAATCAGCATTTCTTCAGCAGACGAAGTACGTGCAGTATTGAAGTAGTTACGGAACCCGTCGGCGCCCGGCTCAAGCACGGCGAATGATTCCACATCGGTTTGCTCTTGCGAAGCATCCGTACGTCCGGGAGTGAAAGGGACTGTTACATCATAACCGCCGTTCTTCGCGGCCTGCTCAATACCGGCGGACCCGCCCAAAACGATCAGGTCAGCCAGCGAAACCTGCTTTCCGCCTGAATGAGCGTTATTGAACTCTTTTTGTATTCCGTCCAACGCGGTAAGTACTTGAGCCAGTTGTGCTGGGTTATTAACTTCCCAGTCTTTCTGCGGAGCCAAACGAATGCGCGCGCCATTTGCGCCGCCGCGTTTATCGGAGCTGCGGAACGTGGATGCTGACGCCCAGGCGGTTGAAACCAGCTCGGCTATGGAAAGTCCTGAAGCAAGTATTTTACTTTTCAGAGCGGCTGCGTCCTGATCGTCGATCAGTTGATGCGTAACTGCCGGAACAGGATCTTGCCAGATCAATTCTTCAGCAGGTACCTCTGTACCGAGATAACGCGGCCGCGGCCCCATATCGCGGTGCGTCAGTTTAAACCAGGCACGTGCGAAAGCGTCGGCAAAATGATCGGGGTTCTCGTGGAAATATCTCGAGATCTTTTCATAGGCAGGATCAACCCGCAGGGCGATATCGGTAGTAAGCATTGTTGGTGCGTGCCGTTTTGACGGATCGTGCGCATCCGGAACCGTATCGGCGCCTGCGCCAGCCTTTGGTTTCCACTGGTAAGCGCCGGCAGGGCTTTTAGTTAACTCCCATTCGTAACCAAAAAGGTTTTCGAAGTAATTATTGCTCCACTTAGCTGGCGTGGTGGTCCATGCACCTTCAAGGCCGCTGGTGATGGTATCGCCTGCGTTGCCGCTGCCATAGCTGTTTTTCCAGCCCAGGCTTTGCTCTTCAATAGTCGCCGCGGCGGGTTCCTTGCTCACATATTTGCCAGGGTCGGCAGCGCCATGGGTTTTACCGAAAGTATGGCCGCCGGCAATCAGCGCCACAGTTTCCTCATCGTTCATGGCCATCCGGCCAAAGGTCTCCCGGATGTCGCGGGCCGATGCCGCGGGGTCGGGATTTCCATTAGGGCCTTCCGGGTTCACGTAAATTAAACCCATCTGCACGGCGGCCAGCGGGTTTTCCAGTTCACGGTCGCCGGTGTAGCGGTTGTCCCCCAGCCAGGTGTCCTCGGCGCCCCAGTAAATATCTTCGGCGGGTTCCCAAACATCCGCGCGTCCTCCGCCAAAACCAAAGGTTTTGAACCCCATCGATTCCAATGCGCAGTTACCCGTGAGGATCATCAAATCGGCCCAGGAAAGCTTTTTACCATATTTCTTTTTTATCGGCCACAGCAATAAACGTGCTTTATCCAGGTTGGCGTTGTCGGGCCAGCTGTTCAATGGTGCGAAACGCTGGGTACCGAATCCGGCGCCCCCACGACCATCAGATATACGGTAAGTACCAGCACTGTGCCAGGCCATCCGGATAAAGAACGGCCCATAATGACCGTAATCAGCCGGCCACCAATCCTGCGAGGTGGTCATCAGGTCAAAGATGTCCTGTTTCACTGCTGCCAGGTTCAAGCTTTTGAATTCCTCAGCATAGTTGAATGCCTTACCCATCGGGTCGGAAAGCGAAGAGTTTTGGCGCAGAATATTCAATTTTAATTGATCGGGCCACCAGTTATGGTTCCTGGTGCCGCTGCCCGCGCTTTTTTTCAGCGCGCCGCCCAAAAACGGGCACTTTGCCGCATCGTTCGGGGTAGGCCCTTCTGATATCATATTTGCCATAGTATAGTTAATTGTTTTGAGCGTCAAATTTAGGATAATATCCAACGGCAACCACAAAGTTTTTGGTGGAATAATGAATTTTACAATTGCCCGATCTTTAAAGTTTTTCATTTATTTTACAAGCAGGAAATTTTTTTAAAATGAGATATTTTTCAATTCTTTTTTTTGTGATTTTTCAGGTCAATTGCTTTGCACAGCAGTCGGATGCGACAATGGCTGAAGTGACTGAAAAAATACAGCTAAGACTGATGCAGGAAGTGGAAAATGAAATACCTGCATTTAAAAAACAGATGGAAAATGAAAAAGAGGATACGGCAACCATCGCCTTTAAAGCAGATACCTTTCGTGTTGAACGCTTCGAAGCAAAATGGCTCAAGCTGAACTATTCAGATTATAGCATGAAACAAGCAACAGTCACCGCAGCTAAAATGTACGATGCCTTGCTTAATAAATATTTTAGAAAGCTGTTGAAAATCCTTACCGCAACAGATAAGAAAAAGTTGGTTGATGCTCAAAAGGCCTGGCTGGCTTACCGCGACAGCGAGGAAAACCTGGCAATGGCAGTTGATAATGAGGCCTATTCCGGTGGATCGATAGAAGCGCTAAGTGACGATGCGTCTTATTTAGACCTGATAAAACAACGCGTCATTATGCTTTTTAACTACTATGATCTTATTAAGCAACGGTGATAAAAGTTGAATTCTACCCTAATCAAAATAGTAACTGACTCGTTTATTGGCGGAGACGACGATTGCACGCGGTTATTTATGCCTTGAAAATATTATTGCTTAGGTGTTTAAAAGCCTCCATCGCCCCAAGATACTCGCAGGTGCGCGCCCCGGCTTTATTGGCATTGAAAATGATCTTCTCCCATTCGACGGCCGGCATTACCTTTATTTCCCTGGGTGTTTTATCGCTCAGTTGGTATAAAACAGCCCCTACAAACGCATCGCCTGCACCGGTGGTATCAACTGGTTTTACCGGGATACTTGGAATGATGCGGGTTTGGTGGTTGATGCCCAGCAGCGTACCGTCTTTCCCGAGTGTAATGGCAAACAAGGCATTGGTTTTTTCGAGGAAAACGGTGGTTGCTTCTTCGAGAGTAGATTTCCCGGTAAGCAGTAGCGCCTCTTCGTCGCTCACTTTAAAAAAATGGCAGCTTTGCAAAAAATTCCAGGATTGATCGATAAATGATTGGGTATTTCCGCGGAACAGTAAATGCCTGTAGTTCGGGTCGAAACTGATAAATATCTCATTTTTCACAGCCCTGGTCATCAGACTATAATAGGCGGTCTGGAGTGGTCCCGGAAGAAAGCCCGTTGCTGAGCCAAAATGGATGATGGAAAACGCAGCCAGATCGATATCGTTCACATCACTTTCGCTCAATTGGCCATCGGCGCCGCGGTTAAAATAAAAATCCCTTTCGCCGCTTTCCAACAGCGAAACAAAGGCCAGTGTAGTAAAATGGTCCTTATCCTGCAGCATCCAACGGGTAGAAACCCCGAATGATTCCATTACTTCTGCCAGGTGCCTGCCAAAGGGGTCGGCCCCAACTTTGGCAGCAAGCTCAACAGAACCGCCCAGTGCGGCTATTGCCGCAGCTACGTTGGTTGGTGCCCCACCTGGTTTTTTTAAAAAATTTTGGCCGTCGGACAAGGACGAACCTTTGTCGGTGCAGATCATGTCGATCAGCGCTTCACCAACACATAATATCTTGTTCAAAATGCAATTTGTTTAATGCCTGGTCGGGGACTATTTGACGACAGTTTAAAATTGTGAAAAACACCCGGGATTTGCTAATTTATTGTTTACGCGAGATGGGGAATTTCATTTGTCACTTTTCTGTTACATATAGCCATTGTACAACTTCCCGGAATTTTTTGGAAACAATTGAATGACCAATATCGTAGAAGGAGATAATTTTGCTAAACCCCTGTATGGAACGTAGATATCTTTTTGGAATTGATGACGGTGGGCGAACCGCCGGAATGGTTAGTTATTTTTTTGTTATCGGATGGTCGATCGGTTTTTTCGGTTTCCATCAGCCGAATAAGAACACCCTCAGCGCCTTTCACCTGCGGCAAACGCTGTGCCTGTATTTAACTTTCCTGGCCATTTGGTTTGGTCTTTCATTTGCACAGGCGTCTCTCATCGAGCAAAGTGCGGTGTTTAATATTGAAAGCCTGAAGATCGTGGTCATTGCGGCGTTCCTTGGATTATGGATATATGGTTTGAACGCAGCCACCAATGCTGAAGAAAAACCTATCCCGGTAATAGGGCCTGCCGCTCAGCACATTTTTTCGTTTATCATAAAGGAACAGCACTGATTTAATATCAGCACTTCCTCTTTAAAAAAATATAAAAAGCTCATGCCTTGGGATTACCCAAAGCATGAGCTTTTTATTTAGGGCAGCGTATACATCATGCCATCATTCTACTCCACCTCATAATATTTATAGGTATTGTAAACAATCGGTATCCCAAATACAAGGCCAAATGCAACCCAGCCTATAAATTCCTCAGCCAGGCTAAACGGGCTGCGCGGCAATGGCGTTAACCGTAAAATCAGCTCGCCCATTACCACATTTACAAAAACCGCATAAAGCATCCCGACCAGGTATTTATTAAAGGAAAGGAACTTTAACTTCGGGAAGATCATAAAGAAAAACAGGGTGAAAGAAAAGGCAATAAAATATTGAAAAAACAGTCCCAAAAAGCCTGCGGCAGTACCGCCGTTTATGGCCGCTGGCAGCCCCAGCGCACCGCCGGCGATATAGTTAAACATTTTTTCGGGAAACTTGCCCGATTGTATATAAACAGAAATGAAGGCTGAGACAATGTCTGTAGTGCCTGCGAATAGCGCGGTTAAAAGCACGGTTTTGAAGAATTTGTTCATTTTAATTTTTTTTGCGATTTAAGATTAAATTTGTTGAAGACGTATTTCCGTCATATCCTTAGCAAACTTAGCCGGGTTTAATTTAAATACATGTTCAAAAGCCGTTCAATCAAATTCAAAAGGCAGGCAAAAACCAATGGCGAACATGCCCTGGTGAACATTTGCATGGCAGAACTTTGCAAAAAAGCCGGTTTTGCCGATTCAAAGAATATGGTGCAAAGGGACCTGGTTTATTTATGCGAAAGGATCGAATCGCAAACCGGTGTGATGATCAGTTTGTCGACGATAAAACGGCTACTGAACGGCCAGTTTTCGCGTTTGCCGCAAATAGCAACGCTTGACGCCATAGCGGCGACAGCAGGCTATCGGAATTGGCAGGATTTTAAGGCGGCCAAAAGCCAATTGTCCGTCCGGAATGGGAACGGACTCGCAGAAAAAACGCCGGCGCATGCCAACAATCGTAATATTTTTTCAAATGCCCGAACGCTTGTTTGGACCGCACTTTTTATCGTGGCGGCGATATTTTTCTGGGCGATCATGACTACCGGGAAATCAGGTTTGAGCAACGTTGACAAAGCCCGATTTTCCGTCGAAAAAGTTACCGGCAATGATATCCCCAATACCGTTGTCTTCAGCTATAATATAGATTCCGTACAGGCTGACAGCTTTTTTATTCAACAATCGTGGGACAGGAACCGCCGCGTAAGGGTATATAAACACCATTACACGCTGACTGATATTTACTATGAACCAGGATACCATACGGCCAAGCTAATTGCCAACGGCAAGATCATAAAAACCGTTGATGTAAGCATCCCCACCAACCGGTGGTTTTTTTACGCCAAAGAAGGCATCGCAAAAGGACAGCCAAAATATATCCTCGCGGATAATGGTTTTAGGAACGGGTTATTAAAGCTCACGCCGGATGATCTGCTAAAAAACAAAATCGATATTCAAAAGGAAAACATCTTTGTAAATGTTTATTTCCCGTCCGTAATTGAAAGCAGCAGCGATAATTTTGTATTGAAATTCAGGATAAAAGTTGACGTATTGAAAAACGATCCGTGCCCTTCTTTCGCGGCCGAGGTATTTTGCCAGCGAAATTTTATGTTTTTTACGAGTACATTAAAAGGATGCTCCAGCGAATTATTCGGCCAGTTTGGCGAAAATGTTTTAAACGGCAAAACGAGCGATCTGTCGGCGCTTGGCAGCGACGTAAAAAACTGGCAAAAGGTGGAGTTTAGGGTGGTCAACAAAAATGTTAGTATCAGCATAAACAACGCAAAAGTGTTCTCATCAGGCTACCGCAATTCATGCGGGTTGATAACCGGGCTTGGTTTTATTTCAAACGGATTATGCGAAGTGGATTCGTTAGATTTGAAAACCATCAGCGGGAAGGATATTTATCCGGACGGCTTTGAACACTAAAACCGAATGAAACTGCTAAACCTTGTTTTTCTATTGCTATTCACGATCCGAACGCAGCCACAGCCGCTGCACTTACAGAGAAGTATCGTCGACTCGCAAACCGGCAAACCTATACCGTCCGCTACTTTAAGCGTCTCTGTCAAAAACTTTTTTTACCCGGCTAATGACGCCGGTAAGTTTTCCATCGATGACCAAAGGCTGGATAGGGCAAATACGCTGAGCATCTCGTGTATCGGTTATCAAACCAAAAAATGCTTGTCAAAGATATTGTGCAAAATACCACTATCAGTTTATCGCCTATGGTTATGTTGCTGGGAGAGGTTAAAATAGGGTATAAATTGATAAAAGTGGGAGTGCAGTAAAATCCAGTCCCAGTTTATCGTCTTTTTTGCCCGGAATGGAAGAGGCCATGTTCATGGTTGGATCAGCCGGTCATGTTAGTTCGTTGAAGTCCGTCGGATTCTATTTGGGCAAAGGCGGCAATATATTTGTTAAAGGCCACGGAGATGTGACGGCGCCATTCAGAATTTGTGTTTACGCAGCCGATTCAAACGGGATGCCTGGTAAAGAATTAACAAATGATGTGATAATAGCAGCGGCGAAAAAAAATAACGCATGGCTTGATATCGATGTTTCAGGCTATCAGATTGAAACCCCGGAAAATGGATTTTTTGTGGCCTTTGTTTTATTGGACATAAACTATTACAAAATTCACGCGGGCTACCAGGACGGCAATGGTTTGGTGACCAGCAGTGAAGGCCTGTTTACACCACATTTAGGACTTACACAGCATGAATTTAAGGAAGTCTTGACTTTTATGAAAATCCACACCCGTTCTGGCGTGGTTAAATGGATAAAGGACGTTTCGGGGAATAACACCATGATCCGTGCCACTATCATTTCAAATTGAGTTATTGTTTCCTTCCGCAAATCATCATGTGCGGGCTAAAGCACATTAGCCCCATGCTTTGCTCAGAAGCTTTCAGCAGGTTCATCATTTTTTCTTTCTTGCCAGGATTCGACCGGCTTTCAAAATATTTCGCGTCAAGCCAGATCATGCCTTCAACTGCAAATAGTTTAATGCCGGTAAAGCCCGCTTCAGTTACTTCAGCCAGTAATTCATTAGGTTTGTGAAAAAAAGCTTCCGGAAGGATACCGGGCCATGCAGCGGGCGGGTTATGCAGGCCTGTTTTTAGCTCGTCCATACACATATTATAAAATTGATCGTCGTGTATCATACCATTTAGCAAGCCGGTTAATGTTGATACGGAATGATTGATGGCAAAGCCAAGCATTAGGCCGCCTGGCTTTAAAACGCGATAAGCCTCCTTTAAGGTCAATATCCTGTCTGCCCGCTGCTGCAAATGGTACAGCGGGCCATGTTCGACCACGATATCAGCCGCCTCGTCGGGGAAATCAAGCAGCCTTGCCTCGCCTAAGGCCGCTTTGAATGGCGGCTTAAGTTTTGCGGCGCGTTTTTGTGCTTGCTGTATATGCTTTTTTACAGGGTCAATCAGGTGGACGTTGTGCCCAATTCCGGCAAGCCATTCCGAATAAATGCCCGGCCCGCCGCCAACATCGATGATAAATGACGGCCCCTTTGGCAGGAAACGCGCTATCAATTCCTTATTGCGCTCAAACTCAAGCGGGCCAAGGCCATAGGTTAGTCGTTTTTCCTCTGCTGCGCCTATGTAAAACTGTTCTATTTCGCTGCTGACCAGGTTATCTGCCGCCATAGTATAAACGTGTTATATTTAAAAAATATTCCGGATTAAATTAGTTGATTTTCAGCAAACTACTTAATTTTAAGTTCTCAACAATTAAATCTTAAATTTATGGAACCTTTAGTAAACGAAGACAGCGGTAAAACCGCAGGCATTGTCAGCTATTTTACGATCATTGGGTGGCTTATCGCCTATTTTGGCATGCATCAAAACAACAAAACAAGTTTAGGCAGCTATCAATTGAGGCAAACATTGCTTTTGCATATCATCTCAACTGGATTATGGTTTCTCCTGTCGGTGGTTTTAGGAGCCCTCTTGTTTACCGCCGGGGTTTTTTCGTTATACTACCTGTTCAGGTTAATAGAGCTTGGCTTATTTGTTCTTTGGCTGATCGGCCTGATCGGTGCCGTTAACGGGCAAGAAAAACCCATTCCAATTATTGGGAAAATGGCGCAAACCATGTTCCCTGGCATATAATATTTAGTTCATGGTTCATAGTTCATAGTTCATGGTAGAAAGTGTCTTATCTTTTACCATGAACCATCAGCTATGAACCATGAACTTCCTCAAGGTCATAGTTCATGGTAGGAAGTTTCGGCTAAACGCCATTGTTCTTCTACTATGAACCATGAACTATGAACCATGAACTTCTTCAAAGCAGCAGCGCATCAACGTAATGCGCATGCACAATCTCTTCGCAAGGAGACCATGAAAAAACGGTAAACCTCCCGTCCTGCGACGAAACCAGGGCGATGGCATCCCTTTGGTCGAATACAAACTGGGCCGCCGACAGGTGCCGGGTGCCGCCGTTTTGTGAAGGGTGAATAACCGTGCCGAGATTGCCGACAACGGGCTCCGTTACCAGCATTTGCTCAACGGGAAGGCCATTCGAGGACAGCCCGATCTTAGCGCCGAACGCAAGCAATTCAAATTGGTCGGTGATGATGGTCGCGCCGTCAACCGCGGTAAGGCCTGCTATACTTTCAACTGTCCGGTTAACATCTTCCTGCCAAACCACCAGGTTTGCCGGGGTAACCTGTTGCGCCATTAGCTGCCGCAGTTCATCAAAAGCGGGCAGTACCGGGTACGTTATGGGATGTATGATGGAATCACGCCATTCCTCGCTTCCTGAAGGCACCACCAATAATGAGCCGCCATGCCCATGCGCACGCATAGAAGCGGCCAGCTGAACAAGGATGTTTACCGAATCATTCCAGCCCGCCGGCGAATTGTAATCCAGCAGGTTAGTGAGCATTGCAGGGCAGTCAGGAAGGCTTTTGCTTTGTTCGTCTATAATTTTTATCTCGTCGCCCTTTAACACGGCCACATTGATGAATTTTCCAAAACCGTTGATCCGGCGGTGTTTGATCACCAGCAAGCCCGGCTCTATTACTTCCAGCACCAGGCAGCCGTCAGGGATGGCGCGCGTAGTTCCCCAAACATATAAGTCGCCATCTTCATCCCAAACGCCAAGGTGTATGCCCGAACGCTCAACAGCCGGGGCGAGCTTGGTTAAAACGTATGGAGTAAGCAGTATCGGTTCTCCAAACACAAGTGGCTGGCCCGCAACCGCCGGCGGTAGGTAAGCAAGCGAAATTTTTGGCGACCTGCCTTCTTCCTTCCGCAAACTGGCCCAAAAAGCCACGTCAATAACCGAACTGATCATTTTTAACGAAGGCGCCGGTGCAAGGCCGGTTTCGCCCTGCTGAAAGGCTGATTGAAGCAGTCTGCCGAAGTGGGCCTCTATCGCGGGCGCCACGGTTGCCGCAGCCTGGTATGCTGATCTATAGGTCATGGACGATGCGGGGTTGTCTTTTTTGCTGCTAAATTACCTGAATTACGGGAGTCCGGGGTAAAATAATGCAAGTATTACAAATAGATTACCGGGCGCAGCAGCCGGTTGGAATTTACCGGCAATCGTGTTTAAGGTGTTCACGTTTTGCACACATACACCCGTTAAATCGCAACGAAAAGCGCTGGTTTTTAACAGGTTAAAATTTACGACTCGCAAATTTGAACCATTTTTGAGGATTTTGGTGAACACTTTTTCAGTAAGC
>Ga0210389_10001449_pt1 | contig 19124 bp, 14 predicted proteins | sample IncBWH28OmetaG_FD_160127 | JGI IMG/M metagenome (GOLD analysis project Ga0210389, IMG submission 160127) | Forest soil microbial communities from Barre Woods Harvard Forest LTER site, Petersham, Massachusetts, United States - Inc-BW-H-28-O ...
ATGCGGTCCTCGTCCGTGGTGAAGAAGCGGCCCTCCACGAGCTTCACGCCCAGCGTCGCAAAGAACTCGGCCGAGACCATGTCGCCGCGGATATGTTCTGCTTCGCCGGCGCCTGTCAAATTGAAATCGTCCTGGCGAAACGCCGCCATCGAAACGAAATTACGGTTGTCCCTTTGCCAATCGAGAAAATTTGGATAGGAAATCGACGCGCGTTCGAAGCTAACTCGCTTGGCGTACAAGGCCACCAGCTGGTTCGGCTCGGGGAAAGGCAGCGGACTCAGAAGGACGCCATTCGCCACCGAAAAAAGCGCCGTATTCGCGCCAATTCCCAGCGCCAGCGTTAATATCGCCACAATCGTGAATCCGCGATTTTTCGCCAGTATCCGAACAGCGTATTTCACATCTTGTAGTAACGTTTCCATTCGTGCGCCTCGGCAACCGCTTCGTCGCGGACGGGACAAACCTTCCGCTGACGCCGGTTTCGTATTTCTGGAGCTGCGGCCCGCAGCTTATTCGTAACGCAGCGCGACCATGGGATCCACGTTCGCAGCCTTGCGCGAAGGCAGCCAGCCCGCCAACAGCGCCACGGCGACGAGCAATCCCGCGGCGATGGCGAAAACGATCGGATCGCTGGCCTTCACGCCAAACAGCAGCGATTCCACCACTCTGCCGATTCCGTATGCGGCGATCAGTCCTACGCACAGACCCACGGCCAACATCCCCACAATTTCGCGCAGGATCATCCAGGCCACATTCTTTTGCGTGGCTCCCAGCGCCATGCGAATCCCGATTTCGCGCGTGCGTCGCGCCACGACGTAAGCCATCACGCCGTACAATCCCACGGCTGCCAGCAGCGACGCGAGCAAGCCGAGGCACAGCGAAAAAATCGTAACCAACCGGTCGGTAAACATGATCTCGTCCACCTGCGCCGTCAAAGTTTTTACGCTGTACACGGGCAGATTGCCGTCGAACCCTGTGATCAGGTTGCGCACCGTTGCGGTGAGCGCCTCGGGACTCTGATTCGTGCGCACATAAAATGTCGCGTTTCCTGCGTGCTGACTCTGCGCATACGGCACGAACACAAATGAGCGTGCCGCCGTCTTCACATCGGTGTTCTTGCTATCCTTCACGACGCCGACGATTTCCGTGTCGAGCTTGACGTCCTTGCCGCCGCCAAATCCAAAGTGCAGTCCAATAGGATTGCGTCCCGCGAAGAAGCGTCGCGCCATCGCCTCGTTGATAATCGCAACTTTGGGTGACGTGGCGGAATCAGTCTCGGAAAATTCCCGCCCGTTCAGCAGCGGAATTCCCATCGTGGCCAGGAAGTTCGGGCCCACTGAATTCTGATCCACGTTCGTGTCTTCGTCTTCCTGCGCGTCGTATCCCTCTGCTGTAATGTTGGAGGACGAATTGCTATTCGCGAGCATCGGTATCTCGGATTCGCTGGCCGCGCGCACGCCAGGCAACGTTTCCATGCTCTTTCTTATACGATCCGCCAACGCGATCGTCTGCGGCGGAGTGTAGCGGTTCAATTCCGGTGAAATCGAAAATTCCAGCACGTGATCCGGACGAACGCCCAGGTCCTGCGTCTTCAAATTCAGTAAACTGTGCGCGAACAATCCCGCTGCGGCGAGCAGCACCGCGGTCAACGCGATTTGCGAAACCATCAACGATTTGCGCACACGCACGTTGGCTCTCCCCCCGGAGACATTCACTCCCTGATCCTTCAAAACGCTCTGCAAATCGGTGTGCGTAGCGCGAATCGCCGGAGCCAATCCGAACAGCACGCCGGTAACCAGTGAAACCACGCACGCGAAAATCAGCACGCGATAATCCAGCTGGGACGTAAGCCCCGAAGCGCCCTCGTTTTCCGGAATCGAATTCACGATCACGTTGAGTGTCCACGAAGCCAGCGCCAGACCTGCCGCACCGCCGGCTAGCGCCAGAATTAAACTTTCCGTCATCAGCTGGCGCACCAGCCGCACGCGGCCTGCGCCGAGCGCCAGGCGCAATGCGATTTCGCGCTGCCGTCCCTCTCCGCGCGCGATCAAAAGGCCGGCCAGATTAGCGCACGCGATCAACAGGACTAGTCCCACCATCGCCATCAGCACGAGCAACGGTTGCCCCGCGTCATGCTGCAAGATCGGCCGGCCGTGGGAACCCCTGTCGAGAACCAGCTTGCGATTCACGAATTCCTGTCGGTCTCTCGGCGAAAGTTTTAGAGCGGTCGCATCGCTTTCCATCAGCGCGCGATACAAAGGCGCCAACCCGGCTTGCGCTTTTTCTGCGGACATTCCTGGCTTCAGCCGGCCTAGCATCGTTACCCAATGGTCGTTGCGATCCGCCAGACCATCCCAATTCGGAGTCATCTGCGCTTTCATGGTGATGGGGATGAACAGGTCGGGAATTTGACCCACTTGCACACCCGTGAAGCCTGGGCGCGCGACTCCCACGACCGTGAGAGAACTTCCGTTGACGGCGAGCTGCTTATTCAAGATGTTCGGATCGCTGCCGAAGTGTCGCGTCCAATATCCGTAGGCCAGCACCGTCACGGGATTCGCGCCGGGCGCGGTTTCATCCTGCGCGGTAAGAACTCGCCCCAGAAACGGCCGCACGCCCAGCACCTGAAAGTAATTCCCGCTGACGAGCTCGCCTTCTGCGAGTTGCGATTGCCCTTCCCCGGCGACGTTCACTTGGAGGTGATAACGCGCCAGCAGGCCCGTGAGCACTTCGTTGCGATCCCGCAGATCCTTATACATCGGATAGGAAAAGGATGGGCCGCCGTCACTGTCGCTCCAAACGCGGCCGTGGTTTACTCCCGGCGAAGTGAGCACCACAAGCTCGCGCGGACGCTCAACGGGGAGCAGGCGCAGCAGAACCTGATCTGTGAGCGAAAAGATCGCGGCGTTCGCACCGATGCCCAGCGCGAGAGTCAGAATCGCGACTAACGTGAACCCCGGATTTTTTCCCAGCGTTCGAAGCGCGAAGCGGATGTCCTGCAGCAGATTTTCCATTGCAACCCCTTAGAAAGTGATGAGTGTTCTGTGACGAGTGATGAGCAAGAATCTCGTCGTTACTCCTCACCAATCACTTGTCACCTGTCACTCATACCTCAGCGCCACCATCGGATCCACGCGCATCGCTCTGCGCGCCGGCACATAACACGCGAGCAACGCGACGGCGAACAGCAAGGCCGCCACCGCCGCGAACGTGATGGGATCGGTAGCACTGACGCCGAACAGCAAACTGTTCAGCAATTGCGTCAACATCAGCGCGGCGAGCACGCCAATCACCGTGCCCATTCCGGCCAGCCGCAAACCACGCGCCAGCACCAGCTGCAGCACTCTCGCCGGATCCGCTCCCAATGCCATGCGAATCCCGATCTCGCGGGTCTGTTGTGCGACGGTGTATGCCAGAACGCCGTAAATTCCGATGGCCGCCAGCAGCAGCGCCGCGGCTCCGAACAGACTGAGGAGCGTGGTGCGGAATCTTGGCTGCGCGACCGAGTTGCCAATGACATCTGTCATCGGCCGCACGTCCGCGACAGGCAGCGCCGAATCAATCGCGCGAATCTGTTCGCGCAACGCGCCACTCAGCGCGCTTGGATTGCCATGCGCGCGCACCGCAATATCCGCGGCCCAGAACGGATTCTGCAGGAAGGGCACATAAATCTGCGCCGATTCGCGCGCCGCGAGATCGCTATCCTTCACGTCCCCGACAATCCCGACGATCTCTCGCGCGGCGTCCGCCGGATAACCAATCACGATTCGCTGGCCCAGAGCGCTCTCATTGGGAAACAGTTGCTGCGCCAACGTCGCGGACATAACGCACACCTTTGGAGCGCTTTCTGAATCTGCCTCGCCGAATTCCCGGCCGCGCAGCAGCGGAACCTGCATCACATGGAAATAATTCGGGCTAATGGCCACAAGATCTGCCGTGGGCGCCTCGCTTTTCGTGCGCGGCAGACGTCCTTCGATCGCAAAAGCGAGGTTGATGTAGGAATCGCTCAGCGGCAAAGGCACCGCCACGGCCGCCTCTTGCGCGCCTGGCAGCGCGTTCATCCGTTCCAGCGTTTGCTTGTAGAACGAAATCCATTGCTCCGGCTTCGCATATTGCGCGCGCGGCAGGCCCACTTGCGCCGTAAGCAATCGCGCGGGATTGAACCCTACATTTACGTGCTGCAGACGAGCGAAGCTGCGAATCAGCAATCCCGCGCCGACAAGCAGCACGATAGCCAGCGCCGTTTCCGAGACGACGAAAATATTTCGTGCGCGGTGACTCGTTCTGTTCTCTCCCGCTCCGCGCGCGCCTTCCAAGGCTTCAGCCAATCGCGATTCCGTGCTGTGCCACGCCGGGGCCAAACCGAAAATCACTCCAGACAGGACGGACAGCACCAAGCCAAACGCGAGGACGCGCGCGTCCACCTGAATTTCTGAAATGCGCGGCAGGTCCGCGGGCAGCCACGCAATCAATCCCTGCAAAGCTTCGTACGCGAGCACCAGCCCCACCGCGCCGCCGATGACGCTCAACAACACAGACTCAGTCAGAAATTGCCGCAACAGCCGCTGCCGTCCCGCGCCTAGCGCCACACGAATTGCAATTTCTTTTTGTCGCGAGGCCGCGCGCGCCAGTTGCAAACTCGCCACATTCGCGCAGGCAATCAGGAACACAAATTCAACGGCGCCCAAGAGCACCAGCAACGCGGTGCGAACATTGCCGGCCATGTCTGCCTGCAAAGAGACGATGCGAACTCCCCAGCCTTTATTCTCGTTGGGATATTGCGCGGCTAGTTGTTGTTCGAGCGCGGCCATTTCACTCTGCGCTTGTGCGGCGGTGACGCCTGGTTTCAATCTTCCCAATGCCGACAGGTAATGGCCCGCGCGGCGCGAACGCATGTCTGAAAATACGCCGTCCTGCCGGAGCGGAACCCAAAGCTGCGTTGCATCACTCGGCACGGACGAGTGGAAGTAGGCAGGCACGATTCCCACAATGGTGATCGGATGCTGATCGAGCGTGATAGCGCTCCCCACGATCGCCGGATCAGCGCCGAACTGCGAGCGCCACAACGATTCGCTCATCACCGCTACGGGATTAGCGTCGAGCGCATCATCAGACGCCTGCAGGGTCCGGCCAAGCAAAGGTTTTACGCGGAACACGTCGAAGTAGTTCGACGTCACCGAGCCAGTCTGAATGTAAGTTGGCTCGCCCTGTCCGCTCAACGCCAACACATTACCTCGAGCGGCCGCAATCGATTCGAACACCTGGTTCTGCTGTGTCCAGTCGAGATAGTTCGGATAGGAAACGCCCGTGTTCTGCGCAGGATCTTGCGGCAGCGTCTGATAAACCGTCAAGAGCCGATCGGATTCAGGATAAGGAAGTGGGCGCAGCAGCACGGCATCCACCACGCTGAAGATGGCCGTGTTCGCGCCGATGCCCAGCGCCAAAGTCAATACCGCGACAATCGTGAATCCCGGATTCTTCGCTAGTGTGCGAATGCCGTAGCGAAGATCCTGGAGCAATGCTCCCACTAAAGCCCCCTAAAGACGTGATAAGTGCTGAGTAACGAGTGATGAGAAACGCCAGCCTTGCGCTCGTTATTCATCACCTATCATTTGTCACTTATCACTCGTATCTCAGCGCCACCATCGGATCCACTCGCATCGCCCGCCGCGCCGGAATGTAACAGGCCGCCAGCGCAACGCTCGTCAGCACGAGTGCCACGCCGCAAAACGTAATCGGATCCGTCGCGCTGACACCGAAGAGCATGCTCGCCATCAACTGCGTCAGCCCGAGCGCCGCGGCTATCCCAATCGCCACGCCCACCAAAGCCATTTTCATTCCTTCACCCAGCATCAGCCGCAACACGTGATTGCGCTGCGCGCCCAGCGCCATGCGTATGCCGATTTCGTGCGTGCGCTGCCCCACCACGTACGAAATCACGCCGTAAATCCCGATGCTCGATAGCAACAATGCGAGCGCCGCAAAGACACCGAGCAAAATCATCGAGAATCGCCGAGCCGCCAGCGAATCCGCCACAACCTCTTCCATCGACTTTGTTTCGTACATCACGTTCTCGCCATTCATTTTCTCGATAGTGTCGCGAATCGCCGGCACCATCCCAGCCGGAGATCCTTTGGTCCGCACCACGATTGCGGCCTGCGGCGGCCCGCTCCAGAATTCGTCGGGTATCTGCATGAGAGGCATGTAGACTTGCGCGACGATCGGATGTTTCGCATCGCCATCCGTATCCAGACCCCAATGCTTCACGTGGCCTACAATTCCGACGATCTCCGGCTCCGTGTTGATGATGCCGATGTTGATCCGTTTGCCGATGGGATCTTGATTCGGAAAATATTCATGCGCGAAGCTTTCATCAATTACGATCACCGGCGGCGAATGCTCGTTGTCGTCCTGCGTGAAAAAACGTCCGCGGTGCAGCGGAACTCCCATCACGCTCAAGTAGCCGGGCTGTGCCAGATAAAAAAGAGATTGCTTCATCCCACTCTGATCCGCCGGCTTAGGTTCGCCACCGAGCCAAAATGGAAATTCGTTATCACCCGACATGGGCAACGCCCCGCCTGTGGACGAAACACTCTCCACGCCGGGAATGTCTTTCAATCTTTCATCCATCTCGCGAATCGCGTTTCGGCTGCTCGTTGCGCTTGTGCCCAGAGAAGGCGAGAGCGAGACGGCGAACGTCAAGACTCCCCGCGGATTGAAACCCGGATTTACATTCCAAAGATCCAGCAAGCTGCGGATCATCAGTCCGGCGCCGATCAACAACACCAACGCCATGGCCATTTCCATCACGACAAATACGCCCTGCGCGCGGTGCCGTGTACCGCTCGCTCCGCGGCCGCTTTCTTTCAATGTTTCCTGCAAATTAGGCCGCGCGATCTTCAACGCGGGCGCCAAACCAAAAAGAACTCCGGCCACAATCGAAGCAATAAGCGTGAAAATCAGAACACGGCCGTCCACTCCAACGTCCTGAGCGCGCGGCAAAGTTTCTGGCAGCACTTTCAGCGCTGCCTGGGTGCCCCAAGCAGCCAGCATCAAACCCAGTGCTCCGCCTGCGAGCCCGAGCAGAATGCTTTCCGTAAGTAATTGTCGAATCACGCGCGACTGGCTCGCACCCAGCGCGGAACGAATCGCAAATTCTCGCGCACGCGTCGTCGCACGCGCCAGTTGCAGGTTCGCAACGTTCACACACGCGATGAGTAATACAAATCCCACTGCTCCGAGCAACACCCACAGGAACGGCTGCACGTCGCCAACGATATCCTTCTTCAGCGGCACCAGGCTGATGCCTGCGCCTTTGTCGGCCTCGGGATACTCGAGCGCAAGGTTATTCGCGATTTGATCCATGTCCGCCTGCGCCGCTGCAAGCGTTACGCCCGGTTTCAATCGGCCAATGGCGCGCGTACCTGGGTGTACATCACGTTGCTGGGACAGTGGAAATTTGTCCCCGCCGATGGGAATAAACACATCCTTGTCGTTGCTGAAATTCGTGGACTCCAGATGAAAACTCGCGGGTATCACGCCAATCACGGTGTAGCTATCGCCGTTCATCGTGATTCTCTTTCCGATGATGTCCTGCGCAGAGCCGAACTTGCGCTGCCACAGGCCCGCGCTGATCAGGGCCACGGGCGCGGTTCCCTTGCGATCATCGTCGGCGGTGAACAGCCGTCCGCGAGTGGGGTTCACGCCGAGCATCTCGAAGAAGCCGGCGGAAACCATGCCCACGCGCACGCGCTCCGCTTCTCCGCTGCCGGTCATGCTGAAATCGTCGTTGCGATAGGCCACAAGCGACGCAAAACTGGAATTGCTGCGCCGCCAATCCTGGAAATTAGGGTAAGAGATCGATGAGCTTTCGAAATTCGCGGTTTTCTCGGAAACCAACACCAGTTCGTTGGGGCGCGGATATGGCAATGGCCGCAGCAGCACGCCGTTCACCACGGAAAATAGCGCGGTGTTTGCGCCGATTCCCAGCGCCAACGTCAAGACTGCAATCGCTACAAAGCCCGGGCTCTTCAGCAGCACTCGCGCCGCGTATTTCAAGTCTTGAATCAGGGTTTCCATTTTTTGTGCCTCCAGACACACACGTCCTGCTGCGTCGAAAAGCTTTTTTCAGACGCTGTGATGGCTGGGTTTTCGGATTCCGTCTAGACGCTCGCGGTGCGCGTGCCTAGAGTTTCTTCGACGATGCGGCCATCGAACAGGTGAATGGTGCGGTCCGCGATGCTGGCATAGCGAGGGTCGTGCGTCACCATGCAGATCGTAGCGCCTTCGCGGTGCAACTGGCGAAGCAGATCCACCACCGCTTCGCTGTTCTTGGAGTCCAAGTTACCGGTCGGTTCGTCCGCCAGCAGGATGGAGGGCGAGCCCACCAAGGCACGCGCCACAGCGACGCGCTGTTGCTGACCGCCGGAGAGTTGCGACGGGTAATGCTTCATGCGGTGCGCCATGCCCACGCGCTCCAGCACTTCCTGCACGCGCTTCTTGCGCTCTGCCGCGGCCATGCTGCGGTAAGTGAGCGGCAACTCGACGTTCTCGTACACCGTCAGATCGCCGATCAGGTTGAACGCCTGAAAGATGAAGCCGATCTCGCGGTTGCGAATGCGCGTGCGGTCTGAAAGCGAAAGATTCGCCACCGCCTGGGTGTTGATCCAGTAGTTGCCTTCGGTGGGCGAATCCAGCAGGCCCAGAATCGAAAGCAGCGTGGATTTGCCGCAGCCGGATGGTCCGGCGATGGAGAGAAATTCTCCATTCTTAATCTCGAGATGGACGCCGCTCAGCGCGTGCGTCTCCACTTCATCGGTATAGAAAACTTTGGTGACGCCATCGAGGCGAATCAGCCCTTGTTCCGCAGCAGTAGTCATTCTTCGCTCCTTCGAATCTCAGTCCCAAGAGTAGGTACGAGCCTAACGCCTGAAAAAGTTCCCTGCACCACAGCGATAGCTACTTCAATTGCACGCGGTCGTAATTGTCCCAAGCCGACATATCGGAAAGGATCACTTTGTCGCCGATCTGCAAACCCTTCACGATTTCCACCGTGTTCACCGAAGTGCGGCCCAATTGCACCTGCACGCGCTCGGCTTCCTTGCCGTCGTCCACTACCTTGAAAATACCCACGGTGCTGTTGGCTTCGCCGTGCACCGGACGTTCGACGAACAGCACATCCGCGAGCCGCTCGATCTCGACAGTTCCTTCGACGCTCAAATCCGGCCGCGCGCCTGTTGGCAACGGGCCATCGAGTCCAACGTCCACGGTAACGGTTCCGTTCACGACCGCGGGATCAATGCGCGTGACGTGTCCCGGAATTATTCCGTTGTGCGTATCCACCGTCGCCTTCTGCCCGATTAGAATATCCTTTGCCTGGGTTTCGGCGATCTTCAGTTGCGCTTTCAAATGCGTGGGCTGCGCCACGCGCGCCAGCACCGTGCCCATCGTCACCTTCTGCCCCACTTCCACATCGAGTTCCTGCAACATGCCATCAATTCCAGGCCGGATGTGCAGTTGGTCCATTTGCGATTTCTTCAACTCATACATCGCGCGCTTCTGATTTACGGTCGCTTCCTGCACGGCCAGCTGCGAGGCAATGGAGTTATCGAATGTCTGCACTTCTTTCTGCGCCAGATCATTTTCCTTGGCCAATTCCTCCGCCTGCACCTGCGCGGTTTTCACGTCCAGTTGCGGGGCCAGCCCGTTCGCGCCCAGCTCTTCCTTCGTCTGCCTGACCATTTCCGCCGTACGATATTGCGAAGAGACGCTCGCGGCCAAAGTGCGCTTGTCCATCAGCTGGTTTTGCAACTGCGCCTTGGTCTGCTCGTAGGCTGCTTGCGCGCCCTTCAATTGATATTCGGCGTCGAGCGTCTCCTGCTGTAACTGAGGATTGACCAAATCGAAAATCACGGTGTTCGCTTTGACGGGAGTGCCCGGAAGAAGATAGCGCGTCTGGACTTGCCCATCGGTCACCGCTGGGATTAGCCGAATGGTCTCCGGCACCAGCGTTCCCAGGCCGCGGACGTCGCGGAGCATCGGGCCGCGCTTCACGGTGCCGGTCCACACGGTGCCGCCGTCCACGCTGGGAGCGGCCGGCTTCAGCCGCGAGAGTGCATAGGTCATCAGCGGGATCAGCACCACCGCCGCGGCGATGTAGGCGATGCGCCGCATCTTTTTCTTATGCTTAATTTCTGGTCTTACGATGTCCACGGATACCAACCTCGCATATATGTATCGCAAATCGAATTCCGGTGCTACATCTCACATAAGTCGTTTGTATTGTGCAATTTATAGGTGTATTGCCGGCGAAGAGTAGGGCCATTTTGCCCGCTCATGGGAATCATTCGTCCCGCTATCGGACAGATTGACTCAGGCACCAAATCGGGAGATTTGGGCCTTTTGGGCGCCGCAATCACCGTTTTAGACGGTCGCGCAAACGAAAGAGCTACGCCGATTCCGTGCTGGCGCGGATTTCCTGCCAGCGCTTGGGGCGCTTTTTGGCGTCCAGGATCTTCTTGCGCAGGCGAATGGATTTCGGTGTGACCTCTACGAATTCGTCGTCAGCGATGAACTCGATGGCCTTTTCCAGCGTCATGTCGCGCGGCGGAATCAGGCGGATGGCTTCGTCGGCCGAGGAAGAGCGCATGTTGGTCTGCTTTTTTTCCTTGGTGACGTTCACGTTCATGTCGTCTTCGCGCGCGTTCTCACCCAGGATCATTCCTTCGTACACTTCAATCGCCGGTCCTACAAACATTTCGCCGCGCTCCTGTATGCCCCATATCGCGTAAGCAGTGGAAACCCCGCCGCGATCAGACACCAGCGCGCCGGTCAGGCGCATGGCCATGTCGCCGGCATATTCCGTCCAGCCTTCGAGCAGCGAATGGATTAGCGCGGTGCCGCGGGTATCGGTCATCAACTGGCTGCGCAATCCGATCAACCCGCGCGAAGGGATGCTGAATTCCATGCGCACGCGGCCGGAATTGTGGTTCACCATTTTTTTCATTTCGCCGCGGCGGTTTCCCAGCAACTCCATCACGATGCCGATGAAACTTTCCGGACAATCCACGATCAGTAGTTCGAGCGGTTCGAGGCGCCGGCCGTTTTCGGTGCGCACCACGATTTCCGGCTTGCCTACCATTAGTTCGTAGCCTTCGCGGCGCATGGTCTCGATCAGAATCGCGAGCTGCAATTCACCGCGACCCAGCACGCGAAAAGCGTCGGTGGTGCCGGTATCCTCGACTCGCAAAGAAACGTTGGTGAGCAATTCCTTTTCGAGGCGCGCGCGCAAGTCGCGCGAAGTCACGTATTGACCTTCGCGGCCTGCAAAAGGCGAGGTGTTAATGGTGAACACCATGGTCAGCGTGGGTTCGTCGATGGTGAGAGGTTCGAGTGGCGCAGGGTTCGCCAAATCAGTGATGCTTTCGCCGATCTGGATACCTTCCACGCCCGCGATGGCAACTATGTCTCCCGCACTCACCTGCTCAGCCTCATCGCGTTCCAGCCCGCGAAACGTAAAGAGCTTGGTGATTTTCGTCGGCTGAATTTTCCCATCCAACTTGACGATGCCCACTTCCGTGCCGCGCACCAAAGTTCCACCAAAGACTCGAGCAATAGCGAGCCGCCCTAGAAAATCGCTGTAATCCAGGTTGGTCACCTGAATCTGCAGCGCTGCGGCGGGATCACCGGATGGCGGGGGGATGGACTTCACGATCTGCTCGAACAATGGCTGCAAAGTCGTGGAATCATCGCCCACTTTCAGATGAGCCATGCCCAATTTAGCGTTGGTGTAAATCACCGGGAAATCGAGTTGGTCTTCGGTGGCGTCCAGATCAATAAAGAGATCGTAGATTTCATCCAGCACCTCAGCGGGGCGAGCGTCCGGGCGATCAATCTTATTCAGCACCATGATCGGCGGCAGCTTCGCAGCCAGCGCCTTCTGCAGCACGTAGCGCGTCTGCGGCAGCGGGCCTTCGCTCGCATCCACAAGAACGAGCACACCATCCACCATGCGCAGCGCGCGCTCTACTTCGCCGCCAAAATCGCTGTGGCCGGGCGTATCCACGATGTTGATCTTTGTGCCTTGATATTCGATCTCAGTGTTCTTCGCGAGAATGGTGATGCCGCGCTCGCGCTCCAGATCGTTCGAATCCATCACGCGCTCCACCAGTTCCTGGTTGGCGCGGAAAATTCCACTTTGCCGCAGCATGGCATCCACCAGGGTGGTCTTGCCATGGTCCACGTGCGCAATGATAGCGATATTACGAATGCTCTTCGTCATTGGATAACTGCCAAAAAGGGTTTACGAGCGCGGTCTTTGCATCCCTGATCGAATCCCGTGCAGACCGTTCCAGAAGGGGTATCCAGGAGCAACAAACGCACCTGTATATTATCATGCGACCCGTGCGAACCTTGCTTTTTTTCGCGATTCGAGCGGAGCGTTGGCGAATGTTTTCTATAGGTTGGGCTGGGTTCTAATTGCGAGGCTTGTCGTTTAGAAAGAAGCAGTATTGAGCGATGAGCGGCTTGTGACGGAGGAGCGGCCGGCGCGCGGGTGAGTGTGGGCTGACGCGAAAAGGTCGGCTGCCCGTCTGAGTAAGCACACAAAACGCGACAAAAACTAGCGATTGATTTGGGTCGCTGGCGATTGTTTTCAATGATTTGCGATGGCTTTCGATTATGCTTCGCTAGCGATTGAATAAAGTAGTGACGAGTAACGAGTGATGAGCAATTCGAGGCGGGCCCGGGTGAGAGCAGGCGTCTGGACGCGGGGGCGTAGGTCTGAGTTTGTGCCCGCTCAAGCATGTTGCCTCCTTTGGAGGCTTGAAAAGTGCCCCGACTGACGCTAACACATTCGTTGCTTCGGCGATATTCGTAGAATTACGGAGATGGACCGGAAGACGAAACGAAGCCACAGCTGTGCAACGGGGGAGCGAGGTACGGCCAGAATTGACGGGCCGGAACGCCTCGGATAGGAGCACCTGATGAGTAGCATCTGACCTCGCGCCCTCGGCTTCGGCGAGAGTGCGGCACCGGGCCGACAGGTCTATTTTCGTTAACATTTCCTGCGTATGAATTCTGATATATTTCGCGTTCTCGCTACGTATTAGGGGTGACTACCACCAAGCCCATGGATGCCATCGTTCTCGAAAACGTCACCAAAGCCTATGATTCTGTGACTGCAGTGAACGCGGTCAGCCTGAAAGTCCGCGCTGGCGCCATTCTCGGTCTGCTCGGCCCCAACGGCGCGGGCAAGACCACAACTATCCGCATGATCATGAATATTCTCGTCCCGGATTCCGGCACCATTCACGTGTTGGATGAACGGGTGAGCGACAGCACACGCGACAAAATCGGTTACCTGCCGGAGGAGCGCGGCCTCTATCCGCGGATGAAGGTGCTGGAAATCATCGTCTTCCTCGCCGCGTTGCATGGGCTGACGCAAGCCGAAGCGGCTCGCCGCTCGAAAGAATGGCTCGACCGCCTGGGGCTCTCCGAGTGGTCGGACAAAAAGCTGGTGGACCTCTCCAAGGGCATGCAGCAGAAAGTGCAGTTCATCACCTCCGTGATTCACCGCCCGCCGTTGATGATTCTGGACGAACCTTTCTCCGGCCTCGATCCGGTGAACGCCTCGACCATCCAAGAAATCATGCTGGATATGCGCAAGCAGGGCTCCACCATAGTTCTTTCCACGCATCGCATGGAGCAGGTGGAGCGCCTCTGCGATTCCATCTGCCTGATTGACAAGGGCCGCAACGTGCTTGACGGCGATTTGCGCGCCATCAAACAGTCCTACGGCAAGAACACGCTGCACGTGGAATTCAGCGGTAGCGATTCTTTCCTGAATCACCCGGCAATCGGCGAAACCACGCGGCTGATCACCGGCATCGAAGCCAAACTGAAGCCCGGCGCCGATCCGCAGGAAATTCTGAAAGCTGCGGTGCAAGCGGACGCGCGCATCACGCGCTTCGAGCTCCTGGAGCCTTCGCTGAGCGAAATTTTCATTGATAGGACGACGCATGCGTAAAATCCTGCTGATCATCAAACGCGAATACCTCACGCGTGTGCGCACCAAGGGGTTCATTATCGGGACGGTTATCGTGCCGCTGATCGGCGTGGGATCGATTTTGCTGGTCGTCTTCCTGGTGGGCCACACGGCGACGCAAACTTCGCGGATCGTGATTGTGGACAATTCCGGCCAGCTGGCTCCGGCCATTGTTCACGGCCTGGACGGGAAGCTTGCTGACGGCGAGCCGCAATTCACGGTCGAAGAAACGGTGTTGCGTCCGGCATCGCCTGACACGCTGCAGCAGGACCTACGCGCACGTATCAACAGCGAAAAGCTCGATGCTTACCTTTGGATTCCGCAAGACCTCGACGAACCGTTCGAGCTGCACATGCGCAATCCTGACAATTTCGGCCTCATCGGTCCACTATCGCGCTCCGTGGATCAGGCGCTGATTTCCAGCCGCTTCGAGCATCGCGGTGTGCACCTCGAAGATCTTCAGACGATCCTCAAGGGCACGGACTTGAAGCTGCTGAAGGTCAGCGAGGCCGGCGAATCCGTGGAAAAGGGTCAGGGGATTGCCGTCGCCGTCGCGCTAGTGGTGCTGCTCTACACGTCGCTGCTGATGTACGGGATCATCACCATGCGTTCGGTGATCGAGGAAAAAACGACGCGCACGATGGAAGTGCTGATCTCGTCCGTGCGGCCATTCGAGTTGCTCGCGGGAAAAATTCTCGGCGTGGCGGCGGTGGCTTTCACTCAATTCTCAATCTGGATGACTACCACCGCGCTGCTTTTTTCTTATGGCGTTCTTGCTTCCTGGGGCATGACGCGCAATTCGCCGCTGGCCGGGGTTCACGTTCCAATTTCGCTGGTACTCTACGCGGGCCTTTTTTTCATCGGCGGATACTTCATGTACGCTTCGATGTTCGCCGCCATCGGTTCTGCCTGCTCGAACGAACAGGACGCGCAGCAATTGCAATGGCTGGCCATGGCGCCACTGGTTTTCTGCATGATCATCTATGGCGTGGTTCTGAACGACCCTGCGTCCCGCACCGCCGTGATTCTTTCAGAAATTCCATTCTTCGCGCCGGTATTGATGTCACTGCGCATTTCGCTGCAGACGCCGCCCGCGTGGCAGATTGCGCTGTCTTTTACGATTCTGGTTCTCACCACCATCGCCGTGATGTACGCCTCTGCAAAAATCTATCGCATCGGCGTGCTGATGTACGGCAAGCGACCTTCCCTAGTCGAATTGGTTCGCTGGCTCCGCTATACCTAGCCGCTGCGGCAGCGCGCCTTCTCGATTTTCGTTGTACTATTCTGCGACCTGCGGGCAACGGCGAAAGCGCCGCGAAGAGAGGAATACATGGGCGTCAGCGTCAATCCAAATATGGTTACCACTGCATTCGATTTGCCGGGATATCGAGTCGTGAAAAGTTTCGGGCTCGTGCGCGGCGTCACCGTGCGTTCGCGCAGTATTCTGGGCACGCTGGGCGCTTCGCTGGAAACTTTGGTGGGCGGCAATATCACACTCTTCGAGGAAATGTGCGAAAAGACCCGCGAGGAATCGCTGGAATTAATGATGGAACATGCCAGCCAACACGGCGCGAACGCCGTGATCGGTATGCGCTACGACGCAACGGAAGTGATGCAAGGCGTCACTGAAGTGCTTGCATACGGCACTGCCGTTCAGGTGGAACGCATCGCGCCCTAGTTGGCACGCGATCGCGTCGCTACGCCTCAGATTCACGGGCTCTTTTCGGCACCGCGAAAGATTCGCATCCGCTCGATAGCAGATGGCGCGGACGCGCGCGCAGGCTTACAATAAGCCCTTTGCTGTTATGGGAGGCACCTCAGCATGAACCGTTCGCTCAAGCTCATTTCTGCGATGGTCGTTTTCGGATTGATTGGTGTGGTGTCGGTAGTTCGCGCGCAAGCGCCGAAAACGGAAACCGTGGAATTCCCTAGCGGCAAAGAAAAGGCCAGCGGGTTCCTGGCCGTGCCGGACAAACCCGGCGTGTATCCCGGCCTGATTGTGATCCACGAATGGTGGGGATTGAACGATTGGGTCAAGGAGCAGTCCGAAAAGCTGGCCGGACAGGGATACGTGGTTCTGGCGGTTGACCTGTACCACGGCAAGAGTGCTGCAGACCCCTCCGACGCCCATGAGCTGATGCGCGGCATGCCGCAGGATCGTGCGATCCGCGATATGCAAGCAGCGTACGAATATCTGGCGGCGCGCAAGGACGTGAAGCCCGGACGCATCGGCGCAATCGGCTGGTGCATGGGCGGCGGACTTGCGCTGCAACTCGCGATCCATCAGCCGCGCCTCGCCGCCATCGTGGTGAATTACGGCGCGCTCCCCACCGATCCCAATGATATCCAGCAGATCGGCGCGGCGGTCTTGGGGAATTTTGGCGCGGATGACAAAGGCATCACGCCCGCGGACGTCCAGGCGTTCGACAAGACCATGAAGGGCCTGAACCGGCGAATTGATGTGAAAATTTATCCGGGCGCCGGCCACGCGTTCGAGAACCCGAATAATACCGGCGGCTATCGTCCCGAAGCCGCGGCCGACGCGTGGAAGCGCACTCTGGCGTTCTTGCACAACGCGCTGGGGTAGGCTCGCCGCCCGCTGATTCGTGTGATGGAGGGGCCAGGTCAACACGCGCCTGCCGGCAAATCCGCGTTGGAACCGAATGCCTGTGAGGATCATCAAACCCGAAGAATAAGCCCGCCGGCTACGGCAATCGAAAAGGAAGGAGAAATGAAAATGAAGAACAAAACGAACAACAAGAACCTACCGGCCGCCCAACTGCAGGAGGGCTCGGAACGCGCCCGGCCTATCCTGCACCAGCACGCCAGCGAGATTCAGCCCTACGGCAAAATTGCCAAGCTGCCGATTGCCTTGGACCAGCGGGTTTGCGCCAACAGCGTGGACCTGCTGAATCAGATCCTCGCGGATACCATGACTTTGCGCGACATGTACAAAAAGCATCATTGGCAGGTCGCGGGACACACCTTCTATCAGCTGCATCTGCTCTTTGACAAACATTTCGAGGAGCAGTCCGAGTTGGTGGACGCCATCGCGGAGCGCATACAACTTCTCGGCGGTATCAGCATCGCCATGGCGCCGGATGTCGCGGAAACTACTTTCATTCCTCGTCCGCCGCGCGGACGCGAAGAGGCTCCGGTGCAAATCTCCCGCTTGCTGGAAGCTCACGAAATCATTTTGAAAGAAGCCCGCGCAGTGGCCAAGCAAGCCTCGGACGCAGGAGACGACGGCACCAACGATCTGCTGGTCAGCCAGGTGATCCGCACGAACGAACTGCAGGTTTGGTTCCTCGCTGAGCATCTGGTGGACGTTCCTGTGGTGCGCGCGGAGAACGCCAAGGCAGCCACGTCCGGCTCTTAGGCGCAACTGGTATCCAGCCCACTTTTGAAGGAGGGAGGCACATGCCGGAATGTACGCACCTTAATCAAATTCGCCCGGTGAAGCCGCATACCAATGGATGTGAGGAATGCTTGAAAATGGGCGACACCTGGGTGCACCTGCGGCTGTGCCTGGAGTGCGGCCATGTGGGCTGCTGCGATTCGTCGAAAAATAAACATGCCACCAAGCATTTCCATCACACCAAACACCCCATCATGAAATCAATCGAGCCTGGTGAGACGTGGGGCTGGTGCTACATTGATGAAGTGGAGCTGGACTTCGCGTGATGGCGCGAAGTCTGGCTTCGTGTTTCCGATGGCGGAAGTCGCGTTAGGCTTTCACGTCATTCGCGTTCGGACGTAACGTCAGAATTGGATCCAGCGAATTAATAAACCCGCAATCCCAGCGCCCAGTAGTGGACCGAAAATCGGGATCGCCGCATAGCTCCAGTCTGAGCCGCCTTTTCCTGCGATGGGCAGCACAGCGTGCGCGATGCGCGGACCTAGATCGCGCGCGGGGTTGATGGCGTATCCGGTAGTGCCGCCCAGGGAAAGTCCGATGCCCCACACCAGCGCGCCCACCAGGTAGGGGCCAAGCCCTGCGGCTGGTCCGGTGGCGGCGACTTGCTTCGAAAAAATTGTGGCTACGACGAACACCAGCGTCAGCGTGCCGATCACTTCACTTGTAAAATTCCATGCCGCGCTGCGGATCGCCGGCACGGTGCAGAAGATTGCCAACTTGGCTGGTGCATCCGGCGTTTCCTTCCAGTGCGGACCGAAGTGAATCCACACCAGCACGGCACCGCAGAACGCGCCGAGCAATTGCGCAGCGACATTGGACAATAAGTTCGCGTAGTTCCCGGACGAAACCGCAAAGCCGAGCGCGACCGCCGGATTCAGGTAGGCTGCCTTGCTGCCACAGGCGAGCGCCGTGAACACTCCGGCCATTACGGCGAATGCCCAACCGCTGGTGATCACCATCCAGCCGGCCCCTTCGGCCTTCGAGCGCTTCAGCAGCACGCCGGCGACGACGCCGTCACCTAGAAGAATCATAACGAGCGTGCCCAGGAATTCCCCCAAGAACGGTGAACCCATTTTTGTTCCTCCTCGCATCGCCGGCCGTGTGCTGCCGTTGCCGCTGCCATCGTGGCGGCCAAAACTTCATCGCTTAGCAGTCATCCGTCCAATCGAACGAACGCGTGACTGCTTTCTTCCACGATTTGTAGAGACGCGCGCGCGTTTCTTCGTCCATGCTCGGATTCCATGTGTGGTCCACGGCCCAATTCGCGCGCAGGTCTTCAATGTCCGTATAGAAACCAACCGCGAGACCGGCCGCGTAGGCGGCGCCCAGCGCTGTGGTTTCCTTAATCACGGGACGAATCACGGGAAGATTCAGAATGTCCGCTTGAAATTGCATCAGCAGGTCGTTCTCCACCATTCCGCCATCGGTCCGCAGCGCCTTCAATTGAATTTGTGAATCCTTCTCCATGGCCTCGAGCACTTCGCGCGTTTGAAACGCCGTAGCCTCCAGGACAGCGCGCGCCAGATGGCCCCCGTTGGCGTAGCGCGTCATTCCCGCGATCACACCCCGCGCATTCGCTTTCCAGTACGGCGCGTATAATCCGGAAAACGCTGGAACAAAATAAACGCCGCCATTGTCCGCCACCGTTCGCGCCAGCGCTTC
>Ga0210389_10001450_pt1 | contig 19107 bp, 13 predicted proteins | sample IncBWH28OmetaG_FD_160127 | JGI IMG/M metagenome (GOLD analysis project Ga0210389, IMG submission 160127) | Forest soil microbial communities from Barre Woods Harvard Forest LTER site, Petersham, Massachusetts, United States - Inc-BW-H-28-O ...
ACTATATCGTCAACACGGCGCGCGGCGAGGTCATCGACGAGGAGACGCTGACCAAGCTGATCGAGAGCGGCGAGATCGCCGGCGCCGGTCTCGACGTGTTCGAGCACGAGCCCGCGGTCAGCCCGAAACTGGTTCGGCTCGCGAAAGCCGGCAAGGTGACGCTATTGCCGCATATGGGATCGGCGACCATCGAAGGCCGTGTCGAGATGGGCGAGAAGGTGATCATCAACATCCGCACCTTCCTCGACAATCACAAGCCGCCGGACCGCGTGCTGCCAAGCATGCTTTGACTGCGTTCGCCTCAGCGGTTCCCGCTGAGGTCGGTGATGACAAGCGCATCGCCATTGAGCGGATTGAGCGGATCGCGCGCATAGCGCAGCGTCTCGAAACGCATCGCGCGCGCATCCACCATCAAGAGCCGTCCGACCAGCCCCTCGCCGAAGCCGACGATTTCGCGGATCGCTTCCAGCGCCATCATCGAGCCGAGGATGCCGGCGAGCGCGCCCATTACGCCGGCCTCCGCGCAAGCCGGCACTGTGCCGGGCGGCGGCGGCTCGGGAAACAGGCAGCGGTAGGTCGGGTTGAATTCGCCTTTTTCGTTCCTCTCGTGCGCGCGGATTGTGGTGAGCGAGCCGTCGAACACGCCGAGCGCCGCCGTGATCAGGGGTTTTCCGGCAAGAAAGCAGGCATCCGACACGAGATAACGCGTCTCGAAATTATCGGAACCGTCGAGCACCACATCATAGCCGCCAATCAATTCGAGCGCATTGGCTGCATTGAGCCGCGCGGCGTGCGCCGCAAATTTGACATGGGGGTTGAGGCGGCTAATGCGCTCGGCCGCACTGTCGACCTTCGGCTTGCCGACATCGAAGGTGTCATGAATGACCTGCCGCTGCAGATTGGACAACGACACCACGTCATTATCGACCACACCGAGCGTGCCGACGCCGGCAGCGGCGAGATACATCAGCGCCGGTGCGCCAAGGCCGCCGGCACCGATCACCAGCACGGAAGCCTCTTTCAACGCGGCCTGGCCGGGCCCGCCGACCTCGCGCAGCACGATATGACGGGCATAGCGTTCGAGTTCTTCAGAACTCAGCATGGCGTCAATCTGCCCATTGCTCCGGCCATCTTTTGCTGAACCCTCAAATTTGCTGAACCCTTTTGCTGAACCCTTGGGCCGTTGGTCCCGACCCAACAGATGTGCTTAATTGGGCCGGCGTCAATGACGCTAGTCGAGCCATGGGTTTGTCATGAGATCGATGCTGACCGCAACATTGATATTCGTGGCTTTGATGGCTTCCGCAAAGGCCCAGATGACGCCGCCGGCCACCGCCGGCGCCAAGCCGAAGGCCGTCGCAACGGTCCCGATCCGTCCCGCTTTGCAATCCCCGGCCGCGACCGCCGGCGCAATGGCGCAGGGCGAACGCAAGGCAATCCAGTCAGACCTCGCCTGGGTCGGCCAGTATAATGGTGCGATATCCGGCGATGTCAGCGAGCGGATGGTCGAGGCGATCAAGGAATACCAGAAGGCCGGCGGCGGCAAGCCGACCGGGGTGCTCAATCCGAAGGAGCGCAGCGTCTTGGCGGAGACCGCGCGGCGGCGGCGTGAGAATGCCGGCTGGAAGATCGTGACCGATGCGCTCACCGGAGCGCAATTGGGCATTCCGACCAAGCTGGTGCCGCAACAGAGTTCCGATGCGAATGGCAGCAAGTGGAGTTCGCCGACCGGCACGATCCAGATCCTGCTGTCGCGGCGCAAGGAGGCAGGCCCGGCCACCGCCAAGCTCGCCGAACGGGAAAAGAAAGAGCCCGCCGGGCGCACCGTCGACTACATCGTGGTCAAGCCCGAATTTTTTGTGCTGTCGGGATTGCAGGGCCTGAAGAAATTCTACGTGCGCGGCACCTTCAAGGGCGACGAGGTCCGCGTCCTCACCATTCTCTACGATCAGGCCACCGAGAATACGGTCGAGCCCATGGTGATCGCGATGTCGAGCGCGTTCAATCCCTTCCCGGTCGCTGCCGGCCCCCCGCCGCGCAAACCCGTCGAATACGGCACGGGCGTGGTGGTGAGCGAGGACGGTGCGATCGTGACCGACCGGCAGATCACCGACGGCTGCCTCGCAATCACGATTCCTCCCTTCGGTAACGCCGACCTTGCCGCCGAGGACAAGGAGCACGATCTGGCGCTCTTGCGCGTCTACGGCGCACGTGGATTAAAGCCGCTTGGCCTTGCTTCCGATCAGGCCAGCAACGCCAGCATCGAGTTGACCGGCATTTCCGATCCGCAAAATCAGGCCGGCGGTCGCGCGGCGACCACCGTGAAGGCAGCGATTACGCCGGTCGCCGGCAGCGGCGATTTGGCGCTATCGCCGGCGCCGGCGATCGGCTTTTCCGGCGCCGCCGCGCGCGATGACGGCGGCAGGTTTGCCGGCGTCGCCTTGTTAAGGTTATCAGGCGCATCAGGAGTTGCCGCGGCTTCGGCACCTGCGCAATCGGTGCTGGTCTCGGCCGAGACGGTGCGCGATTTCCTCAAGGCCAACAATGTGAATGCGAGCGGGGGCGCGTCAGACGCGGCATCGTCCGTGGTTCGCGTGATCTGCGTCAGGAAGTGAACGTCGTCACTTCTGACACGCCGGGCACCAGAAGGTCGATCGGCCGTTCTGGGTGAAGCGGCGAACGATCCCGCTACAGCCTTTGGTTTGGCATTTCTCGCCTTCGCGGTCGTAGACCTGAAACGAGTGCTGGAAATAGCCGAGTTCGCCCGAGGTCTGGCGATGATCCCGCAGCGACGAGCCACCGGCCTTGATGGCCTGATTGAGCACGCCGTGAATCGCGTCGACCAGCCGCCTGGCATGATCGGTCGGCTCAGCCTTCTTGGTGGCCAGAGTCGCGGCCAGTCTTCGCGGCGACAAATGCGCACGAAACAGCGCCTCGCAGACATAGATGTTGCCGAGCCCCGCAACCACGCGCTGGTCGAGCAGCGCTGCTTTCAGGCTGGTCTTTTTGTTGAAGCATGAGCGCGCCAGCATCGCGGCATCGAATTCATTACCGAGCGGCTCGGGGCCGAGGCCTTTCAACAGTGGTTCCATGTCGATCGCGCCCCGCGCAATCACCTTCATGTAGCCGAACCGGCGCGGATCGTTGAAGACGACCGCAGCACCCGACGACATATGAAACACGACATGGTCATGGGCGCGATCTTCAGCTCGCGGATGGTGAAACCGACCCGGCGTGTTGCCGTTATCGTCGTCAATGACGCGGAATGATCCGGACATGCCCAGGTGCATCAACAGCACGTCGCCGGAGGCGAGATCCGCCATCAGATATTTGGCGCGCCGGCCGAGCCCGGTCACGGTTTGCTCTTCGAGACGTGTCACAAAATCCTTCTGGAACGGAAACCGCAGGTCCTTGCGCCGGACTTCGGCCTTGACGATTTTGGCGCCTTCCATGGCCGGTTGCAGGCCACGGCGGACGGTCTCGACTTCGGGTAGTTCGGGCATGTCAGTGGGTTTCCGCGGCTAGGCCGACGCAACTTCGCTGCGGCGCTCGCTGAATTGAAGGTGATTATAGAAGGGATCGGCGACCGTGAGGGTTGTCGTACCCCACGGGGTGTCGATAAGTCCCGGGCGGGCATAATTGTAATTCTTTGCCGCCAATTCGGCGTGGTAGGCGGCAAGGCCAATGGTTTCGATAATAATCTTGGCGCCGGGCGAGCAGTCACCATGGTGCTCGCTCAAATGAAGGACGATGCCTCCCAGGGAAATCTGCATGAACAGAGGTAGTCCCGGCTCGAAGCGGTGCTCAAAGTCGAGCTTAAAACCGAGATAGCCGAAGTAGAATTCCTTTGCCTTGGTGACGTCGAAGATTCTCAAAGTGGGGATGATCCGCGTAAATTGTGGCGTCATGACTGCCTCGCAAGATTAACCAAACCGCCGCCGTGCAGCCTCTTTAACGATCACGCGGCCACGCTTGTAGCGCGCCCCAACCAGCCGCGCTATGGTCGGCTGGCGCCCACTTTCTGAAGTTCGCGAGCCGTGCTGCACTATCGGACGAACTTCAGAAAGCGCAGGGCGCCAGCGAAATATAGGTTTCTAGTGCCGCATTTCGATTTGAAGCTCCTGATAGAACCTGCCGTACGCGGTGCAGGAGCTTCAAATCGGCGGCACTAGCGGAGACAATGGAATGAACCAACCGGACGAAACCACGCATTTTGGCTTCAGGGACGTCCCCCTGGGCGACAAACAGACGATGGTCAACGACGTCTTCCATAGCGTGGCGCGGCGCTACGACCTGATGAACGATCTGATGTCGGCCGGCCTGCACCGGGTCTGGAAGGATTTGATGATCAACGCGCTCAATCCGCCGCACACCGAGACGCTATTTGCGCTGCTCGACGTCGCCGGCGGCACCGGCGACATCGTATTCCGGGCCGCGAGAGCCGCGGGATCCGGGTTCAGGGCGACCGTCTGTGACATCAATTCCGACATGCTGGCGGTCGGGCGCGAACGCGCAGCCAAACGGCATCTCGACGACCGGGTGTCGTTTGTCGAGGGCAATGCCGAGGAACTCGCTTTCCCGAACACGGCCTTCGACGCTTACACGATCGCTTTCGGAATTCGCAATGTGCCCCGGATCGATCGCGCGCTTGAGGAGGCGTTTCGCGTGCTGCGGCCGGGCGGCCGTTTCCTGTGCCTTGAATTCTCAACCGTCGACATGCCGGGGCTCGACCGGATCTACGATCTGTTCTCGTTCAAGGTCATCCCGCCGCTCGGCCGCGCGGTGACTGGCGACGCCGAGTCCTACCAATATCTCGTGGAGTCGATCCGCAAATTTCCAAAGCCTGGCGCCTTTGCCGAGATGATCCGTCAGGCCGGCTTCTCCCGGGTCACCTGGCAGAGCTTCTCGGGCGGCATCGTGGCCTTGCATTCGGGCTGGCGTCTGTGATTTCGGCACTGTTTCACATCGCGCGGGTCGTCCGTGCCGCGTTTGTGTTCGCGCGTGAGGGCGTGTTCGGCGTCGTCGATCCTTCGCTTGTGCCACCGCCTGGACAATTGGCCCTGCGGCTCGCCAGGATCTTCGAGCGCCCGGGCGCCAAGTCGGGGCCGCGGCTATCGCGCGCGCTGACGCGGCTCGGACCCGCCTATCTCAAGCTCGGACAATTTCTCGCCACCCGGCCCGATGTGGTCGGCGTGATCATGGCGCGCGACCTCGAAAGCCTGCAGGACCGCCTGCCCCCTTTTCAGCAAGGCGAGGCCGAGGCCGTGATCGCGGCTTCGCTCGAACGCCCTATTGCGCAGGCGTTTGCAAGCCTCGGTCCTCCGGTCGCCGCCGCCTCGATCGCACAGGTACATCGTGGCGAGGTCGAACGTAACGGCATTCGCAAGGCGGTTGCCGTGAAGGTGCTGCGGCCGAATGTTGCCGCGCGTTTCCGCCGCGACCTTGCCGATTTTTTCTTTGTCGCGCACCAGGCCGAAATCCATTCGGCCGAAGCGCGGCGGTTGCGGCTGGTCGAGGTCATCAACACCATGTCGCGCTCGGTCGCGATGGAGATGGATCTGCGGCTGGAGGCAGCCGCGCTGTCGGAGATGGCGGAGAACACCCGCGACGATCCGGACTTTCGCGTGCCCACCGTCGACTGGGATCGCACCGCCCATAACGTCCTGACCATGGAGTGGATCGACGGCATTGCGCTCTCCGACCATGCGCGGCTCAAGCAATCGAGGGTCGATTTGCCCGATCTCGGCCGCAAGGTGATCCAGAGTTTTCTGCGCCATGCGCTGCGCGACGGCTTCTTTCACGCCGATATGCATCCTGGCAATCTGTTCCTGGACGAAGCCGGCCGGCTGGTTGCGGTCGACTTCGGCATCATGGGCCGGCTCGGGCTGAAGGAGCGGCGCTTCCTCGCTGAAATCCTGTTGGGCTTCATCACCCGCGACTATCGGCGCGTCGCCGAGGTGCATTTCGAGGCAGGCTATGTGCCGTCGCACCACTCCGTCGACAATTTCGCGCAAGCGATCCGCGCCATCGGCGAGCCTATCCATAACCGCACCGCCGAAGAAATCTCGATGGCAAAGTTGTTGACGCTGCTGCTCGAGGTCACCGGCCTGTTCGACATGCGAACCCGCCCCGAACTGATCCTGCTGCAGAAGACCATGGTGGTCGTGGAAGGCGTCGCCCGTGGCTTCGATCCGAAACTCGATATCTGGAAGGTCGCCGATCCCGTGGTGCGCGAGTGGATCGAGCGCAATCTCGGCCCAGTGGGCCGCATCCAGGGCGCCATGTCGGGCGCCGGCGAACTGAGCCGCGTGGTGGCGAGCCTGCCCTCATTAGCGACCCGGGCGGTGAGCGTGCTCGAGCAGCTCGAGACCATGACGCGGGAAGGGTTGGCGCTGTCGCCCGACACCATTGCGGCCATGGGGCGGGCCGAGGGGCGCAAGAGCCGCTGGCGCGCGCTGGCGCTCTGGATCATCGCCCTGACATTCATTGGTATGCTGTTCGCCATCAGGCAATTATGATTGCATTGCAATCATTTTAATGATAGCATCGCTATCACCATGCCAAACGGAGCCGGCGATGGCCAGCCTGACCATCCGCAGACTCGACGACGCGATCCGGGATGCGCTGCGGCTGCGGGCGGCCCGCAGCGGGCGCTCGGTCGAGGACGAGGTCCGGGTCATCCTGCGCGATGTCTCGCAGGATCGCCCTTCCCTTGCGGGTGAAGTGTCTCCGCGCACGACAGCGTCCAGCACGTCTCCGTCCCCCCGCGCAGGCGCTGACCTTGCGCGCGTCACGCTGATTATCGGCGGCGGCATCGCAGCCTACAAGGCGCTCGACCTGATCCGGCGGCTGAAGGAGCGGCATATCCACGTCCGCTGCGTGCTGACCAAAGCCGCGCAGCATTTCGTCACGCCACTTGCCGCGAGCGCTTTATCGAACGAGCGCTGCTACACCGACTTGTTCGATCCCGGGAGCGAGTTCGATGCCGGCCACATCCGGCTGGCGCGCGACTGCGACCTGATCGTGGTGGCGCCCGCGACCGCCGACCTGATGGCGAAGATGGCGCATGGCACCGCCGACGATCTTGCCAGCGCCGTCCTGCTCGCCTCAGGCGTGCCGATCCTGATCGCACCGGCGATGAACCCCCTGATGTGGAACAATGCCGCCACCCGCCGCAATGTCGCGACGCTGCAACGCGACGGCGTTTCGGTGATCGGACCCAATGCCGGCGAGATGGCGGAAGCCGGCGAGGCCGGCATCGGGCGGATGGCGGAGCCTTTGGAAATAGCAGCCGTCGTCGAGCGGCTGTTGCGTCCGCCGCAAGCAAAACCGCTGGCCGGAAAGCGCATGCTGATCACGGCGGGGCCGACGCATGAGCCGATAGACCCCGTGCGCTACATCGCTAACCGCTCTTCCGGCAAACAAGGTTTTGCCATTGCCGCCGCCGCGCAAGCCGCTGGCGCCGATGTCACCTTGATCTCAGGCCCCGTCGAGCTTGAAGATCCGCCTGGCGTGACTGTGATTCCGGTGGAATCGGCGCGCGACATGCTGCGGCAGGTGGACGCCGCGCTGCCGGTCGATATCGCCATCTTTGCCGCGGCCGTGGCCGACTGGCGCGTCGCCCATGAAGGGGAACAGAAATTGAAAAAGACTTCGGCAGGGATGCCGCCGCTCCAGCTTGTGGAGAATCCGGATATTCTGGCAACGGTATCGCACCGACAGGACAAGCGGCCGCCGCTCGTCATCGGCTTTGCGGCCGAGACCGAACATCTGATCGAGAACGCCAAGGCAAAGCTGGCGCGCAAGGGCTGCGACTGGATCGTCGCCAACGACGTCTCGCCGGCGACTGGCGTGATGGGCGGGGACCGCAACACGGTTCATCTGCTGACCCGAAGCGGCGAAGCCATCGAGGTCGACTCCTGGCCGGTCATGACCAAAGAGGAGGTCGCCGCCGAATTGATCGCGCACGTCGCCAAAGCCGCAGGTCAGGCATCGAGGGGCAAAGCATCGTGAGTGGCCCGGTCAAAATAGAGGTAGCGCAATTGCCGCACGGCGAGGGCCTGGCGCTGCCGGCCTATCAAAGCGCGTTAGCCGCGGGCCTCGATCTGCTCGCGGCGGTACCCGAAAATGAACCGGTCATCCTTGAACCCGGACAGCATGCGTTGATCCCCACGGGGTTGACGATCGCTTTACCGGAGGGCTACGAGGCGCAGGTTCGGCCGCGCTCGGGACTAGCGGTGCGTCACGGCGTGACGGTGCTCAACGCGCCGGGCACGGTCGATGCGGACTATCGCGGCGAGATCGGCGTACCCCTGATCAATCACGGCCGCGCGCCGTTTACGGTGCGCCGGGGCGAGCGGATCGCGCAGATGGTGATTGCGCCCGTGGTTCAGGCCGAGCTGATTCCGGTGGCGACGCTGTCCGCCACGGCACGCGGCAGCGGCGGCTTCGGCTCGACCGGCCGCTGACCCTCGCATTTTCCCTAAAACCTGCTTCGGCGCGGTCTATTGCCGCAATTTTTTGTGGCGCGATTCACGTTCACGATCTGGACTCTTACCCCTCGAGTCCGCTTTCGCGATATTGTCGCTTGATTCGCGCACGGCGGGGGATTCGCCGGGCATGAGGTCGTGCGGTTTGGGGAAACCATGTCAGGCGTGATCGCGGCGATGCGTCGGACCTTGCTGTCGTGCACTTCCCTTGCACGCGGCGGAACGGCCGCCCTAGGAACTTTTATCGGCGCTTTGGAACTTGGCCTGACCGGGCCGGCTCATGCGGCCGACGCGCCCTTCTTGTACGCCGTTACCGCCTTGATCGGCATGAACCATCAAGAGTTCGCGGCGCTCACGACGGCGTTGTCGCTGCTCGGCTTTTCGGTCGTCGCCGCCATCCTCCTGATGCGAACGCGCGTGCGCGCGGCGCGGAACGAGGCCGGCTTGCGCAGTGAAATCCAGGGCCTGCAAAGCGAGGCGGACCGCTACCGCGCTCTGCTGTTCGCCGAACCCCAGGTTCTGATTGCCTGGCCCGCGGGCGACGATCATCCGCAAATCAGCGGCGACGTCTCATCGCTCGCCTCGCAGGAATCGCCGCAACGCATCCTGGCTTTCGGAACCTGGTTGCCGCCGGGGCCGGCGCTGCAAATGGATCGCGCCATCGATACCTTGCGCGAGAGCGGCGAGGGATTCTTGCTTAGTCTGACCGCATCGAACGGGCGCGCCATCGAAGTCCTCGGCCGCGCGATCGGCGGCCAGGCCATTGTGCGGATTCGCGAATTGTCCGGCGTCCGCCGGGAATTGGCCGAGACCATTCTCCGCCACAAGACGCTGCTACAGGAGACCGAAATGCTGCGCGGCTTTGCGCAAGCCGCACCCTGGCCGATCTGGGCCAAGCGCGCCGATGGCGGCCTTCAATTTGCCAACGGCGCCTATGCCAAGGCGGCGGAAGCCGCCAACGTCTCCGACGCCATCGAGCGCAACCTGGAAATGCTCGACAGCGGCGACCGCGGCAACATGGAGCGCGCGCTGAAGGAACAGGCGGCCTTCGCCGCGCGGCTGCCGATCGTGGTCGGCGGCGAGCGGCGCTTCTACGACGTGCAAGCCCTCAATGTCGGCGTCGGCAGCGTCGGCATGGCGGTCGATGTCTCGGAAGCGACTGCGCTCACCGCGGCGCTGGTGCGGATGGCGGAAGCCCATCGCCGCACGCTCGATCAACTGTCGTCGGGCGTGGCCGTATTCGATGACCGCCGCCGGCTCGCCTTCTACAACGACTCCTATCGCCGCCTGTGGGACCTCGACCGCACCTTCCTTGATGGTAATCCCGACGACTCAAGCGTGCTCGACCGGCTTCGCGCCGCCCGCAAACTCCCCGAGCAGCCGGATTTCCGGGCGTGGAAGGCCAAATTGCACGAAGCCTACCGCGCCGTGGACCCTGCGAAAGATACCTGGTATTTGCCGGACGGCCGTGCGCTGAGTGTCGTCACCACGCCGAACCCGGAAGGCGGCGTCACCTATCTGTTCGACGATGTCACCGAAAGCCTGGAACTGGCGCGGCGGTTCGACGGCCTGATCCGTGTTCAGCGCGAGACGCTCGACAATTTGACTGAAGCGGTCGCCGTGTTCGGCAGCAACGGCCGCGCGAGACTCTTCAACCCCGCTTTCGCGCGCATGTGGAGGCTTTCACCGGAAGCGCTCGGCGAAGAGCCGCATATCGATACGGTCGAGACCTGGTGCCACCCCCTGTTCGACGATGTGCCGACCTGGCGTATCATCCGCGAAGCCATCACCCGGATCGAAAGCCGGATCGCGGTACCGTTGAAACTTGAGCGGAAGGATGGCAGCGTGCTCGACTGCATGACCATGCCACTCCCCGACGGCGCCACCATGCTGACATTCCAGGACATCACCGATACCGAGAATGTCGAGCGGGCGCTGCGCGAGCGCAACGAGGCGCTGGAAACCGCCGACCAGATGAAGGTGGATTTCGTCCATCACGTCTCCTACGAATTGCGCTCGCCGCTGACCACCATCATCGGATTTGCACATCTGCTGAACGATCCGGCCACGGGTCCGCTGGTGGCCAAGCAGGCCGAATATCTCAACTACATCACGACCTCGACCAATTCGCTGTTCGCCCTCATCAACAATATTCTCGACCTCGCCAGTATCGACGCCGGCGCGATGACGCTTGAAATCGGCCCGGTCGATATTCGTAAAGCCATCGACAATGCCGCGGAGGGAATTCAGGACCGGCTTGCCCGCGACCGCATCGAACTCAGGATCCAGGTCGATCCGAACATCGGAACCTTCATTGCCGATGGCGGGCGCGTGGTGCAGGTGCTCTACAATCTTCTGGCCAATGCCGTCGGGTTTTCACCTCAGGATTCCGCAATTACGCTGAGCGCCAGGCGCACCGATCATCATGTGGTCTTTGCCGTGACCGACCGCGGACCCGGCATTCCGCCCGACGTCAAAGACAAGGTCTTCAACTGGTTCGAGAGCCACTCCAACGGCTCCCGGCACCGCGGAGCCGGGCTCGGCCTGCCGCTGGTGAAATCCTTTGTCGAGTTGCATGGCGGCCGCGTGCGCGTCGATTCGATCCTCGGCAAGGGAACGACCGTCACCTGCGACTTCCCGGTCGATCAGGCGGCGCACCGCAACGCCGCCGAATGATCGTCTCTTCGACATTCTCGCTGGCGCTTGCGAACGAGAGCGCGACCGCGAATCTGATGGCTGACCTCGCGCTGTTGATCGGCGCAGGCGACGTCATCACCCTCTCCGGCGATCTCGGCGCCGGCAAGACCGCCGCGGCGCGGGCCTTGATCCGCTATCTCGCCGGTGATCCGGAAATCGAAGTGCCAAGCCCGACATTTACACTGGCACAGAGCTATGACCTGCCGTCGTTCCCGCTGGTTCACGCCGACCTCTACCGCATCAACGATGCAAGCGAACTGGAAGAGATCGGTCTGTTACCCTTGCCGGAAGGCGTCGTGGTGCTGATCGAATGGCCGGAGCGGGCGGCCAACGCACTGCCGCCGGACCGGATCGACATTGCGCTCAGCCATCGTCCGGCGCTGGGATCGACGGCGCGGGCCGCCGAGATCACCGGCTTTGGCAAGGCGGCAGCGCAAGTCACACGGCTCGAAATGATACGGCAATTTCTCGCCGGTACCGGTTATATCGACGAGAGGCGTCAACGCATGCCTGGCGATGCCTCGACGCGGTCCTATGCGCGGCTGTTCCGGGGCGATAGTTCCGTCATCCTCATGAACTCGCCACGACGGCCCGATGGACCGGCGATCTATGACGGCAAACCGTACAGCGCCGCGGTGCATCTGGCCGAAGACGTCAAGCCTTTCGTCGCCTTGGCCAATGGTCTGCGCGGGCGCGGCCTGTCGGCGCCCGCCATTCATCATGCCGATCTCGACGCAGGCTTCCTGATCACCGAGGACTTCGGTCTCGGGAGCTTTATCGAGGGCGACCCGCCACGGCCGATCGCGGAACGCTATGAGGCCGCGACCGATCTGCTTGCAGAGTTGCATCGCGAATCGCTCCCCGAAACCTTGCCGCTCGCGCCGCACATCACCTATAAAATCCCGGCGTTCGACATCGACGCGATGCTGGTCGAGATCGGGCTGATAGTTGAATGGTATCTGCCGGACCGCGGCGCCGAGCCGACCAACAATCTGCGCGCGGAATTTATCATGCAGTGGCGTGATCTCCTGGGCAGGACGGCGGCGACACCAAGAACATGGGTGCTGCGGGATTTTCATTCGCCCAATTTGATCTGGCTCGACGAGCGATCCGGAATCTCCAGAGTCGGCGTGATCGATTTCCAGGATGCGGTGCTGGGACCGGCCCCGTACGACCTTGTCTCTTTGCTGCAAGACGCGCGGCTCGACGTGCCCGAACAGCTCGAACTGGCGCTTTTGACCCGGTATATCAGGGCAAGGCACGCAACGGATGGTGCGTTCGATCCCGCGGGGTTTGCCGAGACCTATGCGATCATGTCGGCGCAGCGCAATACCCGGCTGCTCGGTACTTTCGCGCGGCTCAACCGACGCGACGGCAAGCCGCAATATCTGCGCCACCAGCCCCGAATCTGGACCTATCTGAAGCGCTCGCTGGCGCATCCGGTACTTTCGGGCATTCGCGGGTGGTACGCCGACCACGTGCCGCCGCCGGCCTCGTGATTTACCTGATATTAGCCATCTCCGGTCTATTCTGCCGGGCACCCCTGTTTGTGAGCATGACCATGTTCAAACTCGCAGCAGGGTCGGATGCTTGATAGCGGAGTAAGCATGGTGACGGAGCGACGCAGGGGCGAGCGCATCACTTTCGAGCGTGGTATCTCCGCGCATATGATGGGCATCGATGGCACATGGCGCCGCGATTGCATCATGGAGGACGTTTCGGAGACCGGCGCCAAACTCACCATCGAGGGCTCGGTCGAGGGGCTGCATCTGAAGGAATTCTTTTTGCTGTTGTCGTCGACGGGCCTGGCTTATCGCCGCTGCGAACTGGCTTGGGTCAACGGCGACCAGATCGGGGTCAATTTTCTCAAAACCGGCGACAAGAAGAAAAAGGCGCGGCGAGCAGTCGAGGCCTAGTGGGACACTAGAACCCGTCTTACCACCGTCATATCGAGCCACTATGGCGGTCGGCTAGTGGTCCGATTCTACCATTCGCATCCCGTTTCAGCGGCCACTTTTGCGAATGTTAGAATCAAAGGACCGCTGGAAAATATAGGTTTCCAGTGGAGTTAGGATTTGACATTCGCTTTGCGAGTTTGCGGCTAGGCGGATAGCGAATGTCAAATCCACTCCACCAGTGCTGCGCCGCCCGAATCGGCATGGTATGAGAAGGAATATTTCCCGCTGGGAACAAGAGGTTCGAGAGCTGTCCGGAATGCCTGTCAACCCCGATAAAGCCATGGTCCTCGCTGCCGGTCTGGGCTTGCGCATGCGCCCCTTGACCGAGCGGATGCCAAAGCCGCTGGTATCGGTGGCAGGCCGCACGCTGCTCGATCATGTGCTCGACAAGCTTGGCAACGCCGGCATGATTGAGGCGATCGTCAACGTCCATTATCTGCCCGACCAGATCATCGATCATGTCGCACGACGCAAGCGGCCCCGCGTGACGATTTCGGACGAACGCAATCTGGTGCTCGGCACCGGGGGCGGCTTGGTCAAGGCGCTGCCCCTGCTTGGCAACGAACCGTTCTTTCTCGTCAACGCCGATACGCTATGGATCGATGGCGTGCGGCCGAACCTGGCGCGGCTTGCCGAAGCCTTCGATCCCTCGCGCATGGACATCCTGCTGCTGATGGCGCCGACCGCAAGTAGCATCGGATACGAGGGCAACGGCGACTATGCGATGCTGCCCGACGGCGCGCTGCGCAAGCGCAAGGAGCATCAGGTCGTCCCCTTTGTCTATGCCGGCGTTGCGATCATGTCGCCCGCTATATTCGCTGGCGCACCGAACGGCGAATTTTCGCTGACCAGGATGTTTGATGCCGCCAACGAACAGGAACGGCTGTTTGGGCTCAGGCTCGACGGCACCTGGATGCATGTCGGAACGCCGGACGCCATTGGTGCCGCCGAAGAGGCGTTTCTCGAAAGCGTGGCGTAGGAATCCTCGCTTTCCCGGCCCGGCAGATTCGCGCCCCAAATAGGCCCATGCCATGATGCAACCTTATCCGAATCAGGCAGCCCATGCGCGTTTTCAGCGTCCCCCCATCGATCCCTTTCCTGCGCACCGTCATTGCGGCGCTGATCGACGGCAGGCTGGTTGCGGGTTTTGAGGCGCGGACGCGGCCGGAAAAACTCACGCAAGCCACCCTCTATTTGCCGACCCAGCGCGCCGGGCGACTGGTGCGGGAGATCTTCCTTGAAGAACTCGGCAGGCAAGCCGTCTTGTTGCCGCGCATCGTTGCGCTCGGTGACATTGACGAGGACGAGCTGGCCTTCGCCGAGGAAGCCGAATCCTATGGCAGCGCGACCGCGCTGGAGTTGCCGCCAAAGCTCGGCGAGCTGGAGCGCCGGCTGACGCTGGCGAGGCTGGTGGCGGCATGGGCGAAGAGCCCGGGTTCTGCGCCGCTCGTGGTCGGCGGTCCGGCTTCGACGCTGGCGCTGGCCGGCGACCTCGCTCGTCTGATGGACGACATGGTGACGCGCGGCGTCGGATGGAATGCGCTGGACGGCTTGGTTCCGGATGCACTCGATCAGTACTGGCAACTCACGCTCCAGTTCCTGAAGATCGCGCGCGAGGCCTGGCCGGCCTATCTTGCGGAAATCGGCAAGATCGAGCCGGCGGCGCGGCGCGATCTCCTGATCGACGCCGAGGCCAAACGCCTCGCTGCCCATCACGCCGGCCCCGTCATCGCGGCGGGTTCGACCGGATCGATGCCGGCGACCGCAAAATTCCTGCATGTGATTGCATCGCTGCCGCAAGGCGCGGTCGTGCTGCCGGGGCTCGATACCGATCTCGACCAGGACTCGTGGCAAAGCATCGGCGGCGAGCGGAACGACGAGGGCCGGTTTACCGAGCATCCCGCGGCGAGCCATGCGCAATTCGCCATGCATGCGCTCCTCGAGCGCTTCGGCATCGGCCGCGGCGATGTCGAGCTCCTCAAACCGCCCGCGTCTGGCGGGCGCGAGGTGCTGCTGTCGGAAGCCATGCGCCCGTCCAATGCAACGGCGCAATGGCATGATCGGCTGGCGCGGCCGGAAATCGCCGCGCATATCGCCGACGGCATGAAGAATCTTGCGGTGATCGAAGCGCCCAATCCGGAAATGGAGGCGCTGGCGATCGCGATCGCAATGCGCGAGGCGCGGCATTTGCAGAAATCGGCGGCGCTGGTGACGCCGGACCGCGCGCTGGCGCGGCGGGTGATGGCGGCGCTGGAGCGCTGGAATCTCGACTTTGATGATTCGGGCGGCGACGCGCTGATCGAAACCTCAGTCGGAATCTTCGCGCGTCTGGTGGCGGAAGCCGTCGCAAACGGCCTGGAGCCGCCGACCTTGCTCGCGCTGCTCAAACATCGGCTGTGCCGGCTCGGCGCAGCACCTGGCGCCCACACCGCCGCGATCGAGGCGCTCGAATTGGCGCTGCTGCGTGGCACGCGCCCGCGGGCAGGCACCAAGGGTCTGGCGCTGGATTTCGCGCGTTTCCGGGACGAACTTGCGAAGCTGCGCAACAAGGAAACGTCTTCGCTACATGGATCGGAGAAGCGGACGCGGCTTCAAAATCCACAGCTCGATCGCGTTCACGCGCTGATCTCTGCGTTGCAGGCGGCGTTGGCGCCAATGGAGGACCTCTCCTCGGCGCGACCCTACGATTTGACAGAGATCGTTACGCGGCATCGCGAGGCGCTGATCGCCCTGTCGAAAGACGCCGACGGCATTGCGGGTGCGTTCGAGGGGCAGGAGGGTCTTGCGCTCGCATCGGCCTTCGACGACCTGCTCGCCGAGCAGAGGCAAAGCGGCCTCCCGGTCGCGCTGCCCGACTATCCCGAGGTGTTCCAAACGGCGTTCGCCGATCGCGCGGTGCGGCGGCCGGAAAGACCAGGCGCTGCGCTTCACATCTACGGCCCGCTGGAGTCGCGGTTGATGCAGGCCGACCGCGTCATTGCCGGCGGATTGATCGAAGGCGTGTGGCCGCCGGCGCCGCGCACCGATCCCTGGCTGAGCCGGCCGATGCGGCACGAGCTCGGGCTCGACCTGCCCGAGCGGCGCATCGGGCTGTCCGCGCATGACTTCGCACAATTGCTTGGCGTCGAGGACGTAATCCTCAGCCATTCCGCCAAGGCTGGCGGCGCGCCCGCGGTCGCTTCGCGCTTCCTGCACCGGCTGGAAGCTGTCGCCGGAGAGGCGCGTTGGGAGGCAGCCAAGAGCGCCGGCGAGCAATATGTGCATTTCGCGCAGGCGCTCGATGCACCGGACGAGGTGAAGCCGGTCAAGCAGCCTGTGCCGACGCCGCCTCGTGCCACACGGCCGCTGAAATTGTCAGTCACCGCGATCGAAGACTGGCTGCGCGATCCCTACACTATCTATGCCCGGCATATCCTCAAGTTGGAGCCGCTCGATCCCGTCGACATGCCGCTGTCGGCGGCCGATCGCGGCTCGGCGATCCACAACGCCCTCGGCGACTTCACCAAGAGTTTCGCCAATGACTTGCCTGCCGATCCCATCCGCGTGCTGCGCGAGATCGGTCAAAAACATTTTGCGCCGCTGATGGAGCGCCCCGAGGCGCGCGCGCTGTGGTGGCCGCGCTTTCAGCGCATCGTCAGATGGTTTTCCGAATGGGAGACGGCGCGGCGCGGCGACATCGCGGCAATCGACGCCGAGACTCGCGGCGAAATCCCCATACATCTCGACGACGGACGGACGTTCTATCTCTCCGCGCGCGCCGACCGCATCGAGCGCCATGCCGACGGCAGCTTCGTCATCCTCGACTACAAAACCGGAGCGCCGCCGACCGGAAAGCAGGTGCGGATGGGATTGTCGCCGCAACTGACGCTGGAGGCGGCGATCCTGCGCCAGGGCGGCTTCGAGGGCATCGATGCGGGCTCATCCGTCGGCGAATTGGCCTATGTGCGCATCAGCGGCAACAATCCGCCCGGCGAACACACGGCGCTGAAACTCAGAATCAGGAACGAGACGCCGCAGCCGCCCGATGAGGCCGCCGATTACGCGCTGGCACAGCTCGCGACGCTGATTCGCAAATTCGAGAACGAGGCCGAACCTTACCGTTCGTTGAACCTGCCTATGTGGACCAACCGCTATGGCAGCTATGACGACCTGGCGCGGATCAAGGAGTGGTCGGCAGCCGGAGGCCTGGGGCTTCCGGAATGGTGAAGGCAGCTCGTACCATCCCCGGCGCGGTCCGCGACAAGCAGGCCAGCGCCTCGAACCCAACCTCGTCGGCGTTCGTCTCGGCCAATGCCGGCTCCGGCAAGACCCACGTGCTGGTGCAGCGCGTGATCCGGCTGCTGCTCACCGGCGTGGCGCCGGAAAAGATCCTGTGCATCACCTTTACCAAGGCGGCCGCCGCCAACATGGCGGAGCGCGTGTTCACCACGCTTGGTCACTGGGTGACGCTCGACGATGCGGCGCTCGATGCAGCGATCTCCGACGCAGGCGTCGCCAACCCCGACCGAAGACTGCGCAAGGTCGCCCGCGAACTGTTTGCGAAGGCACTGGAAACGCCGGGCGGGCTCAAGGTGCAGACCATTCACGCGCTGTGCACGCGGCTTTTGCAACAATTCCCGTTCGAGGCCAACGTGCCGGCGCGCTTCGCTGTGCTCGACGAGCGCGACCAGACCGACATGATGGAGCGCGCCAACCTCAAGGTATTCCTGGAAGCCTCGAACGCGCCCGACAGCGTCCTCGGCCGCGCGCTTCAGACCGCGATGGCAAACGCCGCCGACGTGACCTTCAAGGATGTCGTTCGCGAGGCTTGTTTCAGCCGCGACCATTTCATGGCCTGGACCGATGCCGCCGGCAGCGCAGACTCTGCGGCGGCCGAGATGTCGGCTGTGCTTGGCGTGAGCACCGACGATAGCATTGAGACCATCGAGCGCGGGATCGTTGACGGCCCCTATCTTCCGCGCACGCGCTGGCTGGAGATGGCGTCTGTTCTCGATACCGGCAGCAACGCGGATCAAAATCAGGCCGAACGCATGCGCGAAGCCATAAGAGTTACCGGCGTCGAGCAGGTCGACAACTATCTCAGTGTCTTTATCACCGACACCGAACGGACGCCGCGCGCCAAGGTCGTGACGAACAATTTCATCACAAATAATCCGGCTGTCGGCCATCTGTTCGAACGCGAAATCCTGCGCATCGGCCCATTGATCGAAAAGCGCCGCGCCGTGATTACCCGCGACCGCACCGCGGCGCTGCTGCATATCGCCATTGCTGCGGCGGCAAACTACCGGCGCGAAAAGGAAGAGCGCGGGCTGCTCGACTATGACGACCTGATCGACAAGACGCTAGTGATGCTGAACAAGGTGTCGGCGGGCTGGGTGCATTACAAGCTCGACCGCGGCGTCGACCACGTCCTGATCGACGAGGCGCAGGATACCAGCCCGCGGCAGTGGGACATTGTCGAGCACATCATCTCCGAATTTGCTGCCGGCCACGGTGCGCGTGACGGCGTCACACGCACCGTGTTTGCGGTCGGCGACGAGAAGCAATCGATCTTCTCGTTCCAGGGAGCGGCGCCGCACGAATTCGCCGAGCGGCGGGCGCGCTTCAGCTCGCGATTCAAGGCGGCCGGACTGGATTTCGAATCGATCTCCTTTACCTATTCGTTCCGCTCCGGCGCAGGCGTGTTGCGGGCAGTGGAATACGCATTCCAGTCGCCCGACGTCTTTAAGAGCATCACCACCGATCGCGACGGCATGCCGGCCCACGAGGCGCTCGACGACGCTGGCCCCAGCCTGATCGAACTGTGGCCGCTGGCGCAGGCCGACGATCGCGAGGACATCGAAGGCTGGCGCGCGCCGTTCGACGGTGTTTCGGTGACGAGCCCCGAAGTGAAGCTTTCAGGGCGCATTCAGGCCGAGATCAAGCGGCTGGTCACAAGCGGCACCCTGACCGGTCCGAAAGGC
>Ga0210389_10001451_pt1 | contig 19093 bp, 15 predicted proteins | sample IncBWH28OmetaG_FD_160127 | JGI IMG/M metagenome (GOLD analysis project Ga0210389, IMG submission 160127) | Forest soil microbial communities from Barre Woods Harvard Forest LTER site, Petersham, Massachusetts, United States - Inc-BW-H-28-O ...
AGCACGCCGGCGCGCCGCGTCATCGCGCCGGTATGCCAGTGCTCGAGCATGCGCCCGGTCGTCAGCACCAGCGGATATTCCTCGTCGGGCACCTCGTCGGGCGGCAGTAGGTCGGCCGGCACGATGCGGCCCCGCCCGTCGGTGGTCGGGAAGCCCGAAGTGAAGACGATCTCGTTGCCCGGCACGTCGGGGCCGTCGGCCGGGTAGATGACCGAGTCCTCGCGCGCCACGCGATCCCAGGAGATGTGTTTCAGCGAGGGCATGACCTGGGCCATCTCGCTATAGACCTCCGAGATGTGGCCGTAATTCCAGTCGAGGCCGATGCGCCGGGCGAGGTCGACGATCAGTTCCCAATCCTGCCGCGCGTCGCCCGGCAGGTCGAGCGCCGGCCGGCCGAGCTGCACCTGGCGGTTGGTGTTGGTGTAGGTGCCGAGCTTCTCGGCATGCGCCGAGGCCGGCAGCACGACATCGGCATGCCACGCCGTCTCGGTCAGGAAGATGTCCTGCACCACGAGATGCTCGAGCATGGCGAGGGCGGCACGCGCATGGTGCTGGTCGGGATCCGACATCGCCGGATTCTCGCCCATGATGTACATGCCCTTGATGCCGCCGGCATGGATGTCGTCGATGATCTCGACCACGGTCAGGCCGCGCTTGGGATCGAGCGTCTGGCCCCAGAAGTTCTCGTACTGGCCGCGGATGTCGACGTTCTCCACCGACTTGTAGTCGGGGTAGTACATCGGGATAAGGCCGACGTCGGAGGCGCCCTGCACGTTGTTCTGGCCGCGCAGCGGATGCAGCCCGGTGCCCGGCCGCCCGACATGGCCGGTGATCAGCGACAGCGCGATCAGGCAACGTGAATTGTCGGTGCCGTGGGTGTGCTGGGAGATCCCCATGCCCCAGAAGATGATCGAGCTCTCGGCCTTGGCGTAGGTCCGCGCGACGTCGCGCAGGGTCACCGCGTCGATGCCGACGACCTCGGCCATCGCCTCGGGCGAGAAATCCTTGACCTTGGCTTTCAGCGCCTCGAAGCCCGAGACGTTGGCCTGGATGTACTGCTCGTCGTAGAGCTTCTCCTCGATGATCGTGTGCAGGAACGAGTTCAGCAGGGCGACGTCGCTGCCGGCGCGGAAGCGCAGCGCATGGGTGGCGTGGCGCATCAGGTCCTGGCCGCGCGGATCGATGACGATCAGCTTGGCGCCGCGCTTGGCGGCCTGCTTGAAGAAGGTGGCGGCGACGGGATGGTTGGTCGTGGGCCGGGCGCCGATCACCATGATGCACTCGGCCTTGAGCGCATCGTTGAACGGCGCCGACACCGCGCCCGAGCCGACGCCCTCCATCAGGGCGGCGACCGACGAGGCGTGGCAGAGCCGGGTGCAATGGTCGACATTGTTGGTGCCGAAGCCCTGGCGCACCAGCTTCTGGAACAGGTAGGCCTCCTCGTTGGAGCCCTTGGCCGAGCCGAAGCCGGCGAGCGCGCGCCCGCCATGCTGCTGCAGGATCTTCTTCAGTCCCTGGGCGGCGCGGTCCAGCGCCTCTTCCCAGGTAGCCTCCCGGAAGACGGTCATCGGATCGACGCCGCGCAGGTCGATATCGGCCGCCTTCGGCGCATCGTCGCGCCGGATCAGGGGCTTGGTGAGCCGCTCGGCCGACATCGCATAGTCGAAGCCGAAGCGCCCTTTTACGCACAAGCGGTTTTCGTTGGCGAAGCCGTTGCGGCCGTCGATCTGGACGATCCGGTTGTCCTTGACGGCGACCCTGGTCTGGCAGCCGACGCCGCAATAGGGGCAGAGCGAATCGACGACCTTGTCGAAGTCCTGGACGGCGCGGGACTTGCCCGCCTTGTCCATCAGGCTCTTCTCGAACAGCGCGCCGGTCGGGCAGGCCTGCACGCACTCGCCGCAGGTCACGCAGGTCGACAGGCCCATCGGGTCGTGCATGTCGAACACCGGGATCGTATGGCCGCCGCGATCGGCCATGCCGATCACGTCATTGACCTGCACCTCGCGGCAGGCGCGCACGCAGGCGCCACAGGCGATGCAGGCGTCGAGATTGACGGCGATGGCGGGATTGGTGATGTCGAATTCGGCGACCTCGTGGCCTTCGAACTTGCTGGCGTAGCGCCCGCTGCCGGCAACGCCCATCGACGACGCCCATTGCCAGAAATTCGACTGGTTGTCGGGGCCGGCATCGGCCGAGCGCATGTTGCTGGCTAAAAGCTCGAACACCATCTCGCGCGACTTCTTCGCGCGCTCCGTATCCGTCTTGACCACCATGCCCTTGGCCGGCTTGCGGATGCAGGAGGCGGCCAGCACGCGTTCGCCGTCGATTTCCACCATGCAGGAACGACAGTTGCCGTCGGGCCGGTAGCCGGGCAGGTCGACGTGGCAGAGATGGGGGATGCGCGTGCCTTCGCGCTTGGCCACCTCCCAGATCGTCTCGCCCTTGTCCGCGACGACCGTCTTGCCGTCGAGCGTGAATTCGATCTTGTCCGTCATCTCAAATGTCCTTGCGGAAATGCACCAGCAGGTGATTGACCGGATTGGGCGCGGCCTGACCGAGGCCGCAAATCGAAGAATCGCGCATGACCGTCTCCAGATCGCGCAGCGCCGGCTCGTCGAGAACGCCTTCGCGCTGCAGCAGCGACACCATCTTGCCCGTTCCCTCGCGGCACGGCGTGCACTGGCCGCAGCTTTCGTGGCTGAAGAACTTCAGCAGGTTGATCGTCGCCGCCTTGGCGCTGTCCTTGTCCGAGAATATCACCACCGCATGTGACCCGACGAAGGCACCCTGCTTGGCAAGCTCGCCGCCGAAATCCAGCGGGATGTCGGCCATCGACGCCGGCAGGATACCGCCCGAGGCGCCGCCTGGCAAAAAAGCCTTGAATTCATGGCCTTCGGCCATGCCGCCGCAATGCTGCTCGATCAGCTCGCGCGCCGTGACGCCGGCCGGCGCCAGCTTGACGCCGGGCTCCTTCACCCGGCCCGACACCGACCACGAGCGCACGCCGGGATGGCCGGGCTTGCCGAGAGCGGCAAACCACTTCGCGCCCTTCTCGACGATGTCACGCACCCACCACAGGGTCTCGACATTGTGATTGAGCGTCGGGCGGCCGAACAAACCGACCTCGGCGACATAGGGCGGGCGGTTGCGCGGCAGGCCGCGCTTGCCCTCGATGCTCTCCAGCATCGCGCTTTCCTCGCCGCAGATATAGGCGCCGGCGCCGCGTCGCAATTCGATGAAACCCGGTGCCGTGATGCCGGCGGCTTCGAGGGCGGCGATCTCCTGGCGCAGGATGGCCAGCACCGCGGGATATTCGTCGCGCATGTAGAAATAGATCCGCTCGGCCTCGACTGCGTGCGCGGCGATCAACGCCCCTTCGAAAGTGCGATGCGGATCGCGTTCGAGATAGACGCGGTCCTTGAAGGTGCCGGGCTCGCCTTCGTCGCCGTTGATCGACATCAGGCGCGGGCCGGGATAGGTGCGGACGATCTCCCATTTCTTGCCGGCCGGAAAGCCGGCGCCGCCCAGGCCGCGCAGCCCGGCCTCCTGCAGCATGGCGATCAGCGTTTCGGCGGCGATCGCGCCGTCGCGCACCTTGCGCAGGAGCTGGTATCCGCCCGCCGTGCGATAGGCCACGAGCGCGGTGTACTCGGGCACCACGACCTTGGTGTCGCCGGCGCGCGCCATCGCCAGCAGGCTCCGGCTGCTGGCATTGTCGACCTCGCGGTCACCGACCCTGGCAGCCGGCGCGCCGCCGCAGCGGCCGATGCAGGGCGCCCGCATGACGCGGATGGCGGTGGGATCGACGCTGCCGGCCAGCTCGGCCAAAAGCGTCTCCGCGCCGGCCAGCATGCAGCTGATCGAATCGCACACCCTGATCGTGAGCGGCGCCGGCGCGGCCTCGCCTTCCTTCACGACGTCGAAATGATCGTAGAAAGAGGCAACCTCGTAGACCTCGGCCTGCGCCAGCCGCATCTCCTCGGCGAGCGCCCGCAGATGGCGCGCCGACAGGCAGCGATATTCGTCCTGGATCAGATGCAGGAACTCGATGAGCAGGTCTCGTCTGCGCGGGCGGTCGCCAAGAAGGGTGCGGACTTCGGCCAGGGCGCTGTCGTCGAGGGGCCGACCCTTGGGCCCGCGATCGCGGCGGCGCCGTTCTTGTACTTTCATTCTCACTCCCACATGCGCGACGCTCAAACCAGGCTCGAATAGGCCAGGAAGGCGACGCTCTGGCCGGGCTCGACGCCGCTCGTCTGTTCGCGCAGCTCGACCAGGCCGTCGGTCTCGACCAGCGAGGACAGCAGGCCTGCGCCCTCGCGGGGAAACTTCACGGCCTCGAACGTCCCATCGTCACCCCGGCGCAGACTAACCCGGACATACTCGCGACGGCCCGCTTTTTTTCGATAAGCGAAGGCTGAGCGCACCGGTACGGACGGCGGCATCTGCAGCGGCGTGCCGGAGAGCGCCAGGATCGCCGGTCGCGCCAGGTAGGCGAAGGTCACGAAGCTCGCTACCGGGTTGCCCGGCAGCCCGATGAAGGGCGTCCCGTCGATCACCCCCATGGCGACGGGACGGCCGGGCTTGATGGCCATGCGCCAGAACACCAGCTTGCCGACGCTCTCCACCGCCGCCTTGACGTAGTCCGCCTCGCCGGTCGAAACGCCGCCGGACGTCAGGATCAGGTCGTGCGAGGCCGCGGCCTTCTCGAGCACGGCGGCGATTGCCTTCGGGTCGTCGCGCAGGATGCCGAGATCGTCGACCTCGCAGCCGAGGCGGGCCAGCATCGCCATCAGCATGAAGCGGTTCGAATCGAAAAGCTGCACCGGCTGGCGGAGCGCGCCGGGCGCCACGATCTCGTCGCCGGTCGAAAACACGGCGACCCGGATGCGCCGGCGGACCTCGACCTGGGTGTGACCAAGCGCCGCCGCCAGCGCGATGTCCTGCGGACGCAGGCGATGGCCCGCCTTGAGCACGACCTGACCCGCGGCGATGTCCTCGCCGGTCGGTCGGACGTTGGCGCCGCGCTTCAGGCCGGGCGGCAGGATGACCTTGCCGGCTTCCTCGACCCGCACGTCTTCCTGCATGAAGACGGTGTCGGCGCCCGCCGGCATCGGCGCGCCGGTGAAGATGCGGATGGCCCGGCCCGGCGCCGCGGCGCGCTCGGCGGAGGCACCGGCCTGGACCCAGTCGACCACGGGAAAGGCCTTTTCGGCGCCGACCGGAAGGTCTTCGCCGCGCAGCGCATAGCCGTCGACGGCGGAATTGGTGAAGGGCGGCAGCGGCAGGGGCGCCGTCAGGTTCTGCGCCAGCACGCGGCCATCCGACACGAGGAGGGCGACAGCCTCGCTACCCTCGACCACGCTGAGCCGCGAGCCGAGCAGGGCAACGGCGTCCTCGACCGACAGCATCGGTCCGCCGAAGGCAAAGCAGTCATCCGACAGTTGCGCCATGGCCCCAACATATCGTTTTTTTGCCCGGTGCGCGCCACTTCGGGCGGGTGGAGTGGTGGGGCCAACGGTCTGATACACTCGTGTTCCAGGCACGCCGCCCAGTGAGGGAATCGATCGATGAGCAAGTCCTATCCGGTTACGCACAGCGACGCGGAATGGCGAAAAATCCTGACGCCCGAGCAGTATGACGTGATGCGCGGACACGGCACCGAGGCGCCGGGAAGCTGCGCCTTGCTGCTGGAGAAAAGGCCCGGCCATTTCACCTGCGCCGGCTGCGGCACGACGCTGTTCGAGACAAAGCGCAAGTTCGAGAGCGGCACGGGCTGGCCGAGCTTCGACGAGCCGGTCGCGGGCACGACCGAGACGTCGGTCGATCGCACCTTCGGCATGGTACGAACCGAGGTCCACTGCGCGACCTGCGGTAGCCACCTGGGACACGTCTTCGACGACGGCCCGCCGCCGACGCATCAACGCTACTGCATCAACGGGGTGGCGATGAATTTCGTTCCGGACAAGGCTGACCAGTAGCGTCGACAGCCTCGTCCTAGCGGTCGGCGTCGACCGCGCGCCAGCCGTGGGTGATCTCATCCAGCTTTGTCTTGAGATCGCGCGGCAGCGCGCCTTGCTCGGCGGCGGCCAGGCTGTCGGCCAATTGCTCGGGCCGGCTCGCGCCCACGATCGGGGCGGTGATCGCCGGATGGGACAGCACCCAGCGCATCGCCAGGGTGGCCATGTTCAGGCCCGCTTCCGCGGCCACCTTGCGCAGGGCGTCGATGGTTTCGAATTCCCGGTCGTGCCAGTAGCGTGCCTGATAGCGCGCGCCGGCGGTGCCGAGCTGGAAGCGCGAGCCTTCCGGCGGCGGCGCCTTGCGGTCGTGCTTGCCGGTGAGCAGGCCGCCGGCCAGCGGATTGTAGGAGATCACCGCGACCGCTTCCTCGGCGCAAAGCGGCAGCAGGTCGCGCTCGAAGCTGCGGAACAGCAGATTGTAGCGCGGCTGGACCGACTCGATGCGGCCGATGTTCTTGACTTCGCTGCGGCCAAGCGCGCGGGCCACCTTGTAGGCCGGCCAGTTGGAGACGCCGGCGTAGCGCGCTTTTCCCGAGCGCACGACCGTGTCGAGCGCCTCCAGCGCCTCGTCGATCGGCGTGTGCTGGTCGTAGCCGTGCAGCTGGTAGAGATCGACATAGTCGGTGCCGAGACGCCGCAGCGAGGCGTCGATGGCGTCGAGGATGTGCTTGCGCGACATGCCGAGGTCCCACGGCTTCGGTCCCATCTGGCCGACGCACTTGGTGGCGACGATGAACTGGTGGCGCTTGCCCTTGAGCCAGTCGCCGACGATCTGCTCGGTGCGGCCCGCGGTATTGTGGCCGCCGCCCAGCGGATAGACGTCGGCGGCGTCGAGGAAGTCGATCCCGCCCGCTGCCGCGGCATCCATGATGGCGTTGCTCTGGGCCGCGTCGCATTGCAGGCCGAACGTCATCGTCCCGAGGCACAGCTTTGAAACGCGCAGGCCGGTGCGGCCCAATTTGGTGTGGTGCATGATGTCTCCGGAACGGGCGTTATTTCCCTGTGAAAATAACGGGACGCCCGACTTCTCACAAGCTCCGCTCGAGGTGCCGCCTGCGCCTCAGGCGCCATCTGCGTGCCGTTGGCTTGGCCTAGGCGGCGCAAAGCAAAGGTTGAATTGACGCAGATCGGAGCCACATGATCGAACCGGCCATGCACGACATCATCGTTCTGCTCTCCGATCCCGCCGCCTGGCTGGCGTTGGCGACCCTGGTGGTCATGGAAGTCGTGCTGGGCATCGACAACCTGATCTTCATCTCCATCCTGACCAACAAGCTGCCCGAGCATCAGCGGTCCAAAGCGCGCCGCGTCGGCATCGGGCTCGCCGTGATCCTGCGGCTCGGGCTGCTGGCCAGCGTCGCCTTCATCGTGCAGCTCACCCAGCCGCTGTTCGTCGTGCTCGACCATGCCTTCTCGTGGCGCGACCTGATCCTGATGGCGGGCGGCCTGTTCCTGATCTGGAAGGCCACGACCGAGATCCACGACCATGTCGCGGGCGAAGCCGAGCCGGAGCCGACGGCCGCCGGCGTCGCCGGCATGACGATGACCGCCGCCGTCGGCCAGATCCTGGTGCTCGACCTCGTCTTCTCGCTCGACAGCATCATCACCGCGGTCGGCATGACCAATGAGATCCCGATCATGGTGGCGGCCGTGCTGGTCGCGGTCAGCCTGATGCTGGTTGCCGCCGATCCGCTGGCGCGCTTCATCGGCAACAACCCGACCATCGTCATGCTGGCGCTGGGCTTCCTGCTGATGATCGGCGCCACCCTGCTGGCCGACGGCGTGGGCGTGCATGTGCCCAAGGGCTACATCTACGCCGCCATGGCCTTTTCGGCGCTGATCGAGGGGCTGAACATGCTGGCGCGACGGCGGAAGAGGAAGAAGTAGAAGTAGAATGGTGTCATCCCGAGCGCAGCGAGGGACCTTTAAGGCAACAGGAAGGGTCCCTCGCTTCGCTCGGGATGACAGAAAATCGCTGAAACGCCCAAGCCTCCCGCGCTAAGCTCGCGCCATGAAGCTCAAGGAAAAAGTCGCCATCGTCACCGGTGCGGCGTCGGGCATCGGCGCCGCCTCGGCCCGGCTGTTCGCGGCCGAGGGTGCGCGGCTGGCCCTCGTCGATCAGGACAAGGTCGGACTGGGCCAGATCGCGGCCGACATCGAGGCCGGCGGCGGCAGCGCCATCATCCTGCCCGCCGACGTCAGCAGCGATGCCCAGGCGCGCGCCGGCGTGGCCCAGGTCATGGAAAAATGGGGCCGCATCGACGTGCTGTTGACGGCGGCCGGCATGTCGACCGGCGGCACGGTCGATGCCATCGAGGAGGCGGCCTGGGACCGCACCTTCGCGGTCAACGTCAAGGGCACCTATCTCTGGATCCACTACGCCATCCAGCCGATGATCGTGGCCCGGGCGGGCGCCATCGTCACCATCGGCTCGCAGCTCGCGCAATCGAGCCCGGGCAAGAACGCCGCCTATGTCGCATCCAAGGGCGCGATCGCCTCCCTGACCAAGACCATCGCCGTCGATCACGCCGCGCAGGGCATCCGGGTCAATGCGCTGATGCCGGGCGTCATCGACACGCCGATGCCGGCGCGCACGCTGCAGCGCTATGCCGATCCCGAGGCGATGAAGGCCTGGTGGAAGCAGCGCCATCCCATGGGCCGCATCGGCCAGCCGGAGGAGGTGGCGCGTGCGGCGCTGTTCCTCGCCTGCGATGATTCGTCCTTCGTCACCGGAACGCTGCTGTTCGTCGACGGCGGCTGGACCGCGCACTGATGCCGAAGAAGCTCACACTCGAACAGATCGCCGGCTATGAGCGCGACGGCTATATCTGCCCCGTCGATGCGTTCTCGCCCGAGCGGGCGCGCGGATGGCGTGAGCGGCTGGAAGACTTCGAGCGGGCTGAAGGCCGCAAGATGACACGCGGCCACAATTTCAAGCCGCATCTGCTTTTCCCGTGGGTTGACGAGATCGTGCATGCGCCCGAGGTGCTGGACGCGGTCGAGGACCTGGTCGGGCCGGATATCCGCCTGTTTCATCTCACCGCCTGGCCGAAGGATGCGGGTTCCGGCGCCTATGTGAGCTGGCACCAGGACGCGACCTATTTCGCGCTCGAACCGGCGTGCCACGTCACCGCCTGGGTGGCGCTGACCGACGCGCCGGTCGAGGCGGGCTGCATGGAAGTGGTGCCGGGCTCGCACAGGCTGGGCCAGCTCCCGCACGCCGAGCTGCAGGACCCCGAGAATCTTCTGTCGCGCGGCCAGACCCTGGCGAGCGATGTCGATCGCACCAAGACGGCGTTCATGCCGGTGAAGGCCGGGCAGTTCTCGCTCCATCACACGCACCTGGTGCACAATTCGCGACCCAACCGCTCGCCCGACCGGCGCATCGGCCTTGGCATCAGCTACATCCCGACCTCGGCGCGCTGTACCTCGCCCACGCGCGTCACCGCCATGCTGGTGCGCGGCGAGGACAGATACGGACATTTCGACGACGAGCGGCGGCCGACCTGCGACGCAGGCCCAGAGGAGCGCGCCTTCCATGCCGAGGCGGTAGCGCGCTTCCGTGCGATGAACGCCGTCGAATCCTCGGAGAACAAGATCGCTGTCGTGAAGCGTTAATGCTGTTTTTAGTCGCGCACATTCGTGCGGCGCGACAGCTTTTTCGTAACGAGGATCAACAATGCTGCGTCTCCCCTATCACAACCGCTACGCCTACTCGCCGATCACCGAGCGCAAGGACTACTCCTGGCCCGGCGGCAAGCGGCTGGCCGTCTATCTCGGCCTCAATATCGAGCATTTCGCCTTCGGCGCGGGCGACGGCCATCTGCTGACCGTCGCCGGCACGCCGCCCGATCCGCGCACCTTCGCCTGGCGCGACTACGGCAACCGGGTGGGCGTCTGGCGCTGCCTCGAACTGTTCGACGAGCTCAACCTGCCGGCGGCGCACCTCGTCAACACCACGGTGTTCGACTACGCGCCGCAGATCGCAGCGGCGCTCAAGGCGCGCGGCGACGAGTTCATCGGCCACGGCCGCACCAATGCCGAGCGTCACGGCCAGATGTGGGAGGCCGACGAGAAGCGTTTCCTCGAGGAGGTGCGCGACGCCATCGAGAAGGCCTCGGGTAAGCGGCCGCGCGGCTGGATGGCGCCGTGGATGGCCTCCAGCCATCACACGCCCGACCTTTTGAAGGAAACCGGCTTCGACTTCCTGATGGATTGGCCGGCCGACGACCAGCCGCTGTGGATGAAGACGCGCTCGGGCCCGCTGATGAGCGTGCCCTATCCCATCGAGATCAACGACAGCCCGCAGATCCTGGTGCGCCACCACGCACCCGAGCAGTTCCGCGACTTCATCATCGGCCAGTTCGAGGAGCTTCTGCGCCAATCGGCCAAGCAGCCGCTGGTCTGCGGCATCGCGCTCCATACCATGATTGTGGGCCAGCCCTATCGGCTGCGGATGTTGCGCGAAGCGTTGCAGCACATCGTCAACCACCCGCAGAAGGACAAGGTGTGGTTCACGCGGCCGTCGGCGATCTACGATCATTGCGCCGCGCTGCCCAAGGGCACGATGACGCCGCCGCCGGCCTAGTATTTTTGCGCGCTCACACGCCGCGCTGATTGCCCCAGGCCAGCACATGGAGCTGCGGCAACACCGTCGCCGCGAACCAGCGATCGCGCGCAACCTTGTCGACCAGCCAGCGGAACCGCGCGAGCAGATCCGGGAGGTCGACGTCGCCGCGGCCAGCCTCGTCTCCGGGCACGGGGTTGCCGACCGAAAGATAGAGCGGCAGCGACGGATAGCGCGCCGCCGCCCGGCCGGCGAAGTCGTAATCCGCATCGTCGAACACGGCGACCTTGAGGACCGTGCGCGGCCCACCGCCGGCGGCGGCCAGGCAGCCGTCGAACGCTGACCAATCGGTCGTCATGCCGGAGGAGGGCGGCTTGGGGGACAGCACCAGCCAGTCGAGCGCGGCAAAGCACGCGTCGGCGACGCTGCCCTGGGTCTCCATGGCGAAGCGGTGGCCGCGCGCCTTGCCCAACGCGATCAGGCGCCCGAGCGGCTGGATCGCCGGATTGCCGCCCGAGAGCGTGATGAGGACCGGAACGCCGCCGGTCAGCGCCTCGACGCGGGCCAGGACCTCCTCGGCCGTCATCGGCAACCAGTCGTGGCGATGGGCGGGCAGCACGGCATGCAGCGTGTCGCACCAGCTGCAGCGGAAATCGCAGCCGCCGGTGCGCACGAACACGGTCGGCTTGCCGATCAGCGCGCCTTCGCCCTGCACCGTCGGCCCGAAGATCTCCGAAATGCGCAGGATGCTCATGATCCCGCCGCGTCGCGGTCGAGGTCGTTGATGCTGCCGTCCGGCCGCCACCACCAATCGGTGCGATTGCCCGCGACCGGGCGTTCGGGCAGCACGTCGGCGGGATTGCCCGAGAAGGTCACCGTGTTGGTCGGGGTTTCCTCGACCATGACCTCGATACAGCGCAGACCGCTGCCGCCCTTCTCCAGGAAGGCATTGAGCTTGGCCATGAAGCAGGCGGCCAGCATCTCGGTGGTCGGATCACCCGGCGTGACCAGCAGGCGCGTCAGCCTGTCCGGTTCATGGTCGCGGAAATAACCGATCAGCGGGTCCCGATCGGAGAGCTGGAGGGCATGATCGACTTCTTCGTCGATCCATCGGTTCCAGCATGCCTTGGCGGTCTCGAACGGCTCCACCATGTTGGCGACGCCGTCGAGGCGCCGCGCCGCGGTGGCCCGAAGCCTGACGGTGACCAGCTCATTGTGACCGTGCGGGACGGCGCATTTGCTGCGGGCGTCGGCCATCAGCCGATGCGCCATGCTGTAGCGCCGCGTGAAGACGAGGCTGAACATCAGCCTCCCTCCCGGGCGAAGACGACAAACATCTGGTGCTCCTGTTTTGACCGGGTGGCTACGACCGGGCCGACGCGACTGTCGGCGCCGCCATTATGCACCGTGCGGCTGCGACGGGAAATGCCATCACGCGACCTTGATCCGAAGGGTTTGCAAAGGCACGCTGAGTTCACAGTGATGCACCTGACTGCTCTTGCCGACTGGCTGGCCGAATCGGGCCTGCGCAACCTGCCGCTGGAGGAGATGGTCGACGGCTTCTCGCGGCGGCTGAACGACATGGGCGTGCCCGTGGCGCGCACCTTCGTCGGCATGAACACGCTCCATCCCATGGTGCGGGCGCGCAGCATGATCTGGGATCGCGCAACGGGCCTCGGCCAGCACTTCGAGTTCGGTCATGGCGACATCGACTCGCCCATCGTTCGGGAGAGCCCTTTCGTGCCGATGCTGCGGGACGGCATCGCCGAGCAGCGCCGCCGCGTCGACGATCCGATGGTCGCCGGCGAAGCGCCCGTGTTCGAGGAACTGCACGCGGTGGGCATGACGGAGTGGCTGGGCCGCGTCTTCCCCTTGGGCGAGCTGATGCCGAAGATCGGCGGTCAGCGCGAGGCCGAGCATGCCGACCGGCTGGGGCTGGTCTGTTCGGTCACCACCGACCGGCCGGGCGGCTATCTCGACTCCGACCTGACGATCCTGAAGCAGACGCTGCCGCTGTTCGCGCTCGCCGCCAAGGCTGTCACCCTGCGGACGATCGGCCGCGGGCTGCTGGCTGCCTATCTCGGCAACGATCCGGCAAGCCGCGTCTTTGCCGGCACCGTGCAGCGTGGCGAGGTGCAGAGCGTCGACGCCATCGTCTTCTTCACAGACCTGCGCGGCTTCACGGCGCTGGCCGATGTCACGCCCGGCAAGGAGCTGATCGCCCTGCTCGATGAGTGCTTCGAGTGCATGGTGGCGCCGGTCGTGCAGCGCGGCGGCGAGGTGCTGAAATTCATGGGCGACGGCCTGCTCGCCGCTTTCGCCGCCCGTCCGGCGACCCGCGCCGAGGCCTGCAATGCCGCGCTCGACGCCGCCACCGAGGCGCTGGCCCTGATCGAGGCGCTGAACGACCGGCGGCGGGCCGAGGGGCGGCCGGCGACCGAGCTCGACATCTCGCTGCACCTCGGCACGGTGCAATACGGCAATGTCGGCACGGCCGCGCGACTCGACTTCACGGTGATCGGGCCCGCGGTGAACGAGGCGTCACGCATCGAGAAACTGTGCGAGCCGCTCGGCCACAGCCTCCTGGTCTCACGGCAGTTCGCCGAGGCGGCGACGTCGTGCCGGTCCCGGCTGGTCTCGCTCGGCCGCCACCGCCTGCGCGGCGTGCGCGAGGAGACGGAGTTGTTTGGCCTGGCGTCATAGCTGGTGGCGCGCCCCCAGCGAATTATTTGCCGTACACCGCTGATTCGAAAGCATAGAACAGCGGCAGCGCCTTCACGTCGGCGAAGGGCAGGACCTGGGTGACGTAGACGCCGCCCAGGCCCTTCTTCTGGTCGATCCAGTAATAGGTGTTGGCGAGGCCCGCCCAAGCCAGACTGCCGGGCGAGCGGCCGGTCGGCGCCTCTTCGTTGTTGATCATGAAGGAGAGGCCCCACTGCTTGTCCATGCCGGGGAAGAACTCGGCGTCGTTGGAGAAGGGCGGCGCCGCGGTCTTGAGCAGGCAGACCTTCGAATCGCCCATGGCGTTCTTGGACATGTCAGCCACCGTCGCGGGCTTCAGCACCGCCTCGCCTTTGTCCGACTTGCCCTGGTTCAGCATCATGCGCACGAACTTGAGATAGTCGCCGGCCGTGCTGTAGAGCCCGCCGCCGCCCATCTCGAACTCGGGCTCCTGCGGCAGCTCGAGCGCGGTGTCGGGCTGCAGGGCGCCGTCGGCGCCGCGATGATGGATCTTGGCCAGGCGCTTGCGCATGTTGTCGGTGATCTTGAACCCGGTGCTGTCCATGCCGAGCGGGCCCAGGATGTTGTCGCGCATGTACTGGCCGAGCTTCTTGCCGCTCGCCGCCTCGACCATCTTGCCCGCCCAGTCGATGTTGATGCCGTAGAACCAGCGCTCGCCGGGGTCGAACAGCAGGGGCGTGGTCAGCGCCTTGTTCTGGCAGCTGATGATGCCCGGGACCTCCATCGCCTCCATGTACTTGCCGACCTCGGGGCTCCAGATGTCGTAGCCGAAGCCTGCGGTGTGGGTGAGCAGATGACGCAGGGTGATGTCGCGCTTGGCCTTGCGTGTCTTGGGCTTGCCGGCGGAATCGAAGCCGTCGAGCACGGCCACTTCGCCGAGTGCAGGGATCATCGACTTGGCCGGTGCGTCCAGCGCGAGCTTGCCGCGCTCGACAAGCTGCATGGCGGCCGCCCCGGTGATCGCCTTGGTCATCGAGGCGATCCACGCCACGGTGTCGGGCGTCATGTCGGCGGGCTCGCCCAGCACGCGCTTGCCGAATCCCGCCTCGTAGGTCGTGCCCCGGGCGTTGGTCGCCGCGGCGGTCACGCCCGGCACGTCGCCCTTGCTCACCGCATCCTTCAGAACCTTGTCCGCTTGCGCCTTCATGGTTTCCTCCTGATCGTGGCGTCGATTGTCGAAAGCCTATGCCTCCAGGGCGTGCGATCAAGCCTTCTTGGTCGATTCACGTACCCGTAACGTGCAGCGCGAACGCATAGGCGATCGCCACCTCGTCGAGGCGATCGAATCGGCCGGCCGCTCCGCCATGGCCCGCGCCCATGTTGGTGCGCAGAAGGACCGGGCCGCCGCCGGCCATCGTGGCCCTGAGCCGCGCGATCCATTTCGCCGGCTCCCAGTAGGTGACGCGGGGATCGGTCAGGCCGGCCATGGCCAGGATCGCGGGATAGTCCTTGGCGGCGACGTTGTCGTAGGGCGAGTAGGAGAGGATGTGGCGGAACGCCGCTTCGTCGGTGATCGGGTTGCCCCATTCGGGCCATTCGGGCGGCGTCAGCGGCAAGGTGTCGTCGAGCATCGTGTTCAGCACGTCGACGAAGGGCACTTCGGAGACGATGCCGGCGAAGAGGTCGCCCGCGCGGTTGGCGACGGCGCCCATCAGCATGCCGCCGGCGCTGCCGCCATGGCCGACGATGCGCCTGGCCGAAGTGTATCTGCCGTCGATCAGGGTGCGTGCCACGGCGGCGAAATCGTCGAACGTGTTCGTCTTCTTCTCGCGCTTGCCGTCGAGATACCAGCCCCAGCCCTTGTCCGAGCCGCCGCGCACATGGGCGATGGCGTAGACGAAGCCGCGGTCGACCAGCGACAGGCGATTGGCCGAGAACGACGCCGGCATCGCCATGCCATAGGAGCCGTAGCCGTAGAGCAGGAGCGGTGCCCGGCCATCGCGCTTGAAATCGCGACGGTGCAGGATCGACACCGGTACCTGGGCGCCGTCGTGCGACGGCACCATGATGCGGGTCGTGACATAGGCCGCCGGATCGTGACCGGAGGGAATCTGCTGGCGCTTGCGCAAGGTGCGCTGGCGACTCCCCATGTCGTAGTCGTAGGTCTCCGCCGGCGTCGTCATCGAGGAATAGGTGAAGCGCAAGGTGGTGGTGTCGAACTCGTAGCCGTCGATGATGTCGAGCGCGTAGGCCGATTCCGCAAAGGCGATGACATGCTCGACGCCATCGGCAAGGTCGCGGATCACGATCGAGGGCAGCGCGTTCGCGCGCTCCAGCCGCACCAGATGGCCGGCGTAGAGCGCCATGCGGATGATGTAGGTGCCGGGACGGTGCGGGATCAGCGGCCGCCAATGGCTGCGGTCGGGCGTCGCCAGCGGCGCCGTGGTGATGCGGAAGTCGATCGCCTCGCCTTGGTTGGTGAGGATGTAGAGCTCGTCGCCGCGATCGAAGACGGTATAGCGAACGCCGGTCTCGCGCGCCGCCACGAGGCGGGGCGCGGCGCCTGGCTGCGAAAGGTCGATCAGCCAGCGCTCGGAGGTTTCCTGGTTGCCGGTGGCGACGACGGCGAAGCGGCCGCTCGAGCTCTCCTCGATGCGGGTGAACCAGCCGCTGTCCTTTTCCTCGTAGACCAGGACGTCGTCGGCCTGCGCCGTGCCCAGCCGATGGCGGTAGACTTTCAGCGGCCGATGGTTCTCGTCCTGGCGGACATAGAGGAAGAACGTCGAATCTTGGCCCCACACGACGTTGCCGGTGGTCTGCTCGACGATGTCGGTCAGGTCTTCGCCGCTCTGCCAGCGTCGCACGCGGATGGTGAAATACTCCGAGCCGCGCAGATCGGCGCTCCAGGCTTCGAGGCGATGGTCCGGCGAATGCCGCGTGCCGCCGAAATGGAAGTACGCCGACGCCTTGGCCAGGGCGTCGCCGTCGAGGATGATCCGGGTCTCGCCGCCGTCGCGCGGCGTGCGGCCGATCAGGCTGTGTTGCCCGCCCTCGCGATATTTCCAGAGATAGGCGAACGGCCCGTCCGGCTGGGGCACGCCGGAATCGTCCTCCTTGATGCGCCCGCGCATCTCGGCGACCAGCGTCTTCTGCAGCGCCTGCGTCGGCTCGAGGATCGCCTCGGTGTAGCGGTTCTCCGCCTCCAGGTACGACCGTATGTCGGCATCGAGCAGCGCCGGGTTGCGCAGCACCTGTTGCCAATTGTCGTCCTTCAGCCAGGCATAGTCGTCGGTCAGGGCGACGCCATGGACCGTGCGCCGGAACGGACGTTTTGGTGGGACGGGCGGTTTCTCGACCGGACGCTCAGGCGTAATTGCCGCGCTCCTTGCCGTTGGGCTTTCCAGTCGCCTTGCCGCGTCCCTTCGAGACGGTGACCGGCGCGGGCTTGGCCGCCGCCTTCTTCGGCTTGGTGCGCAGAAGCTTGCGCATCTCCGCGCCCTTGGTGTCCCACCAGTCGGCGAGGATGCGCACGTCCCAGCCGATGCAGAAATGCTTGACGCCCATTTCGAGGTAGCGGCCGGCCTGGCTCGGATCGCGCAGCTCGACCCGCGGATGCAGGCCCTTCTTCAGCGCCGTCTGGATGGTCTTGGTCTCGGCCGCCAGCACGTCGGGATGGCCGTACTGGCCGGTCTTGCCGATACTCATGGAGAAGTCCGAGGCGCCGAACTGCACCATGTCGATGCCCGGCACCGACAGGATGGCGTCGAGATTGTCCACGCACGACTTCTTCTCGACCATGATGGCGATCACGACCTCGTTCAGCGCATCGACATAGGCGGGCGTGCCGCCCTGGCGCACGATGCCGACATCGCGTCGCATGCCGACGCCCAAGAGGCCGCGGCTGCGCACGCCCTTGGCCATGGTCGTCTCGGCGCGCACGGCGTTCACGGCGGTCCTGGCATCCTCGACGGTGCGGATGTCGGCGAACAGCACGCTCTGGAAGCCAGCGCCGATCGCCCGCATCGCCTGGTGGGTGTATTGCGTCTGCTCGATTTTGATCATGCCGCTCATGCCCGAGAGCTCGAAGGCGCGGCCGAGATTGTCGAGGTCGTGCAGGTCGAACGGCGCGTATTCGGCGGTGAACTCGACGTAATCGTATTGCTTGGAATGGCCGATCAGCTCGACCAGGGTCGGCCAGGCCGACAGGATGTGCGTGCCCACGGTCGGCTTGCCGGCGTTCAGGCGTTCACGAATCAGGTTGCGGCGCATGGCGTTTCCCCGTTGTGGTTAGCGCGTATAGTGCGCGATAGACTGAAGCGGGGAAAGCGGGGAGGCGGTCTTTTGAAGCAGGTCAAGATCACGGCGATGACGGTGTTCGTCACCGACATACCGGTGCGCCTGATGCGCCGGCACGGTTCGGGCGACGTCGCGGGCTCGGTCAAGAACGCCATCCTGAAGCTCGAGACCGACGCCGGCATCACCGGCTGGGGAGACGCAGCCCCTTGGGCGGTGTTCACCGGCACCATCGAAGCCAATGTCGCGGCATTGCACGTCTATCTCCGGCCGCTGCTGATCGGCGCCAATCCCCACCGCATCGAGGAACTGATGGCGGCGGCCGATCACGCCGTGGTCGGCCATCCCGAGGCGAAGGCGGCGATGGAAATGGCGCTGTTCGATATCGTGGGCCAAGCCTCGGGCCTGCCGGTGGCCGAGCTTTTGGGTGGCCGCTGCCGCGACGACATCCCGCTGTCCTTCTCGGTCGCCGATCCCGATGTCGACCGCGACATGGACATGGTGAAGCGGCTCTACGGCGAGGGCCTGCGGCTGTTCAAGATGAAGACCGGATTCGCAGGCCACGCCGCCGACTTGAAACGCATGGAGCGCTTCCGCAAGGAGCTGCCGGCCGATGCCGAGCTGCGCATCGACTATAACCAGGGCATGGTGACCCACGAGGCGATCCGCCAGCTGCGCGACGTCGAGGCGTTCCAGCCGACCTTCATTGAGCAACCGGTGCCGGGCCACCAGCGCGCCGCGCTGGCCGAGATCACCCGCGCGCTCGACACGCCGGTGCTGGCCGACGAAAGCGTGTTCACGCCCGGCGACGCGCTGCTGGTCGCAGCCAACCGCATGGCGGACCTCGTCAGCATCAAGATCATGAAGCATGGCGGCATGCTGGCCGGCCGCAAGATCGCGGCGATCTGCGAGGCCGCCGGCATCGCCTGCTACGGCGGCGACATGTTCGAAACCGGGATTGCCCATCTCGCCGGTACGCACATGATCGCCGCCACGCCCAATATTTCGTTGGGCTGCGAATTCTACCAGGCCAGGTATTTTCTCGAGCGCGACCTGCTGGCCAAGCCGTTCCCCATCGAAAACGGCCATGTAATCGTGCCCAAAACACCCGGCCTCGGCGTCGAGGTCGACGAGGGTCGCGTCAGGCACTATGCGGTGGAGACGTTGAAATAGGGCACGGCGCCGGACCAATTCACGGTGTCATCCCGAGCGTAGCGAGGGACCTTTCCTGCGGCCTCGAAGGTCCCTCGCTACGCTCGGGATGACAGCGGGACTCTTGGCTCGCATCTTGCGTCATCGAAGCGCGACACCTAGACTTTTGCGTGCTGCAGGAAGGGGCCTGCCGCCAACAGACGAACAATTCTCGAAGGGGGCACACATGACTATCCGTCGTCGTGACATCGGCGCAGCGGGCGTTGCTGCGGCCACGCTCGCGGCCGTGAGCATCGTTCCGGCACGCGCGCAACCCAAGACCGAGTCGACCTGGGAACTGATCAAGCGCACCGGCAAGGTGCGCATGGGCATCTTCGAG
>Ga0210389_10001452_pt1 | contig 19089 bp, 15 predicted proteins | sample IncBWH28OmetaG_FD_160127 | JGI IMG/M metagenome (GOLD analysis project Ga0210389, IMG submission 160127) | Forest soil microbial communities from Barre Woods Harvard Forest LTER site, Petersham, Massachusetts, United States - Inc-BW-H-28-O ...
TCAGGCCAAGTTCCGTCTCCGGGCGCCACTCCGACACCGGAACCAGGCCAGGGGCCACCAGTTCCAGCCCGGTGAACGCGAGGTCCGCGAAGTCGGCGGCGGTCCTCGACTGGAACGGCACGCCCGCCCGCTGCACCGCCTGCACGCCTTCGGCGGACTTGGCCTCGTCGAGGAAGTCGGTGGTCGTCTGCGAGGCCACCAGGTAACTCCCCGGCGGGAGGGCGCTCACCAGGGTGGACACGATGCCGGCGGGATCCTGGTCGTCGGGAAAGAAGTGCAGCACCGCCACCAGCATCAGCGCGACCGGTGCGGCGAAGTCGAGCGTCTCGCGGACCGACGGATGGCGCAGGATCGCCTCGGGATCGTGCAGGTCCGCCTGGACGTAGCCGGTCCGGCCCGCCGGGTCGCTGGTCAGCAGCGCCCGGGCGTGGGCCATGACGATCGGGTCGTTGTCCACGTAGACGACCCTGCTGTCGGGTGCGACCGACTGGGCCACGTCATGGACGTTGTGCGCCGTCGGCAGCCCGGAACCGATGTCAAGGAACTGCCGGATCCCGGCCTCCGCCACGAGGTACTGGACCGCGCGGCCGAGGAACGCGCGGTTCTCCCTTGCCCCGGTCCGCGCGTTGGGCACCGCCTTAAGCAGTGCCCCGATGGCCTCCCGGTCGGCCTCGAAGTGGTCCTTTCCGCCGAGCAGGTAGTCATACATCCGGGCGGGATGCGCCCGCGACGTATCGATCTCCGGCATCTGCCTTGCCTCCAGCTCCAGCGTCCGCGCGCAACCCTCAGTTATCGGTAAACATCGCGCATCCTACAAGGACCCACTGGCGAGCCGGGGGCGGCGGGTCCCGCCCGGTCAGGCAGATCGCACGGCGTGAGCGCCGGCACCGCGGTGACCGCTCAGGCGCGCCGCGTGCCGGGGTATTCGGGGCCGCGCGCGGGCTGGCGCGCCGCGCCGCGCGCGGGCGCGGCGTGATCGCTCAGGATTTCGCTTTTCGTGGAAATAAAGCAGCAGATAAGCTGCGGAATTACCACGATCATGGGCCGGACCGCGATGGCGTCGGGACAATCCGGACGGAACGGGCGAGCCCGAGCCTGGCGCGAAGGCGGGAGCGCACCCCAGCGGCGCGATCCTGTCGGGCCTGCGTGCCGCAGGCCCGGGCCGGTGACGGCCCGGGCCTGCATGGCGGCGGCCGCGTTACGCCGGGATCAAGCCGTGCGGGTCGATGACGTACTTGCGCGCGGCGCCCTTGTCGAAGTCGTGGTAGCCGTCCGGTGCCCGGTCAAGCGGGATGACCGTGGCGTTCACCGCGTCGGCGATGTGCGCCTTGTCGTGCAGGATCGCCATCATGAGCCCCCGGTGGTACATCATCACGGGGCACTGGCCGGTCGTGAAGTAGTGCGACTTGGCCCAGCCGAGGCCGAGCCGCACCTTCAGCGAGCCGATCTTCGCGTCGTCGTCGACCCCGCCGGGGTCGCCGGTCACGTACAGGCCGGGGATGCCGAGTCCGGCGCCAGCGCGCGCCACGGTCATGATGTCGTTCAGCACGGTCGCCGGTGCCTCGCCCGCGGCGTGCCCGTGCCCGCGTGCCTCGAAGCCGACGCAGTCGACGGCCGCGTCCACCTCGGGCTCGCCGAGGATCTGCTCGATCTGGTCGGCGGGCGTCGCGTCCTGCGCCAGGTTGACGGTCTCGCAGCCGAAGCTCTCCGCCTGCTTGAGCCGCTCGGGGTTCATGTCGCCGACGATGACGACCGCCGCGCCGAGCAGGAGCGCCGAGTACGCGCAGGCCAGCCCCACCGGGCCCGCCCCCGCAACGTAAACGGTGGACCCGGTGGTGACGCCGGCCGTGTAGGCGCCGTGGTAGCCGGTCGGGAAGATGTCAGAAAGCATGGTCAGGTCGCGGATCTTCGCCATCGCCTGGTCCTTGTCGGGGAACTTCAGCGCGTTGAAGTCCGCGTAGGGAACCATGACGTACTCGGCCTGGCCGCCCACCCAGCCGCCCATGTCCACGTAGCCGTAGGCGGAGCCCGGGCGGTCGGGGTTGACGTTCAGGCAGATCCCTGTCTTGCGCTCCTTGCAGTTCCTGCACCGGCCGCAGGCGATGTTGAACGGCACGCTGACCAGGTCGCCGACCTTGATGAACTCCACACCAGGCCCGGCCTCGATGACCTCGCCGGTGATCTCGTGCCCGAGCACGAGCCCCTCGGGCGCCGTAGTACGGCCGCGGACCATGTGCTGGTCGCTACCGCAGATGTTTGTCGAGACGACCCTGAGGATCACCCCGTGCGGGCACTTGCGCCCGATGTTCGCCGGGTTGACCCCTGGACCGTCCTGCAGCTCAAGCTTCGGGTAGTCGATCGTCTGGACTTCCACGTGTCCCGGCGCGATGTAGGCGACGGCACGGTTGCCTGGCATGGCGCACCTCCGTGTATCGGCATGTGTCCGTATACCTGATGCTAGGAACGACCCCGGCGGGCCGTCACTGCTCCAACCGGCGGAAACATCTCGCCCGTTTGGGCAGCAGCCTGCTGCCCAAACGGGCCACCCGCACCTGGCCGATCGGGCAGGTCCTACAGCAGGCCCCTGGCGCTCGCCCGGTAGACAAGCTCGGTCCTGTCGCTCGCCCCGAGCTTGCGCATGGCGGTCCGCAGGTGGTACTTGACCGTGCTCTCGCTCACGTAGAGCTCGCGGGCGACCCGCAGGTTGGTCGCGCCCCGGGCGACCAGCCGGACGACCTCGAGCTCGCGGTCGCTGAGCGGCCTGCCTGGCGGTCCCGGCTCGCCCCGCAGCGAGCGGACGACGAGCCTCGCGCTGCGCGGGTCGAACGCGGACTGGCCGCCGTGCACGCTGCGGATAATGCGGGCCAGTTCGACCGCGTCGACGTCCTTGAGCGCGTAGCCGCTCGCGCCGCGCCGCAGCGCGCCGAGCAGCAGCCGCTCGTCAAGGAACGTGGTGAGCACCACCACGCTCACCCCGGGATGCCGCTCGCGCAGCTCGGCGCACACGTCAAGGCCCTCGGCCGGCGCACGGTCGCTGAGCATCAGGTCGAGCAGCACCACGTCGGGGCTCAGCCGCGCCGTCTCCGCGATGGCCTGCTCCGCGTCGGCGGCCTCGCCGACCACCGTGAAGTCCGGCTCGAGGTCGAGGATCGAGCGCAGACCCTGCCGCACGATGGTGTGGTCGTCCACCACCAGGATCCTGACCGGCGGCGCCTGCGTCATGGCCTCTCCTGTTTCCTGGCCCCGTGCTTCTTCCTGGCCCCGTGCTTCATGTCGCCGTACCCGGGGCCAGCACGCCCGCGGCTTCCACCGGGACGCGGACGCTGATCCGCAGGCCGCCGCCGCGCCTGCGCCGCAGGCTGACCTCGCCGCCGAGTTCGGCCGCCCGCTCGGCGATGTTCCGCAGCCCGTGCCTGCCGCGCCGCGAGCTCCCCTGGCCCGGGGTCCCCGGACCTGAGGTGCCGGGGCTTGAGGTGGCAGCGGCGAGGTAGCGGCCGAGCACGGCGGGATCGCCCGAGCCGTCGTCAGCGACGCTGAGCAGTACCTGGTCCTCGGCGTAGGCCAGGCTGAGCCATGCCTGGGTGGCGTGGGCGTGGCGCACCGCGTTCCACAGCCCCTCCTGCGCGATCTGGAACAGCGCGTGCTCGACCGCCGAGGGAAGCTGGCGCTGGCGGGCCGTCACCCGGACGGAGACCCGCAGCTGCCCGGCGGAGCGGAAGTCCGCGGCCAGGTCGCGCAGCGCTTGCCCGAGTCCCGTGCCCGGCTGCTCAAGACCGGACAGCTCCTCGACGGCGGAGCGGACCCAGCCAAGGCCCGCCCTGGCGAGTTCCTTGCTCGCCACCAGCCGCTCGTAGGCGGGCGAGCTCGGGTCCAGGTGCCGGTGGCACCATTCCAGGTGCATGCCGATGCCGACCAGGCACTGGGCGACGCTGTCGTGCAGGTCGCGCGCGATCCGGTGCCGCTCCGCGTTCACCAGCTCCGCCTGGCGGACCCGGGCGAGGTGCTCCCGGGCCCGCCGGAGCTGCTCGTTGCGCCTGGTCAGCTCCGCGGCGCGGCGTTCGGCGCCGCGCCACTGCGCGTAGTAGCCGGTCTTGGACGAGTGCACGCCGACCAGCTGCTCAAGGCGGTCCTCGTCCAGGTCTGTCACGGCGGGCCTCCTACCAGGCCGCCTGGCAGATCGCGCGGACGTCCGCCTCGCCGACGGGCCTCGGGTTGGTCACGATGTAGGCGTCGTGCAGGGCGCCGCGCGCCACGCGGTCAAGCTGCGAGCACTCGACGCCGATCTCGCGGAGCGTGGTCGGCAGGCCGGCCTTCCCCGCGAACGCGCGCACGGTCTGGATCGCGGCGTCCGCCGCCTCGTGCGGCGTCATGAGGCCGGTGCGCAGGCCCATCGCGCCCGCGACGTCGGCGAGCCTGCCGGCGGCCACGGCGGCGTTGAACTCCATCACGTGCGGCAGCAGGATCGCGTTCAGCAGCCCGTGCGGCAGGTCGGTCAGCCCGCCGAGCTGGTGCGAGATGGCGTGCGTCGCGCCGAGCAGCGCGTTGCTGAAGGCCAGGCCCGCCTGCAGGCTCGCCCGGGCAAGGCCCTCACGGGGCCGCAGGTCGCCTGAACGGTCAAGCGCGGGCAGCAGGTGCTCGCAGGCGCCGCGGATGGCGGTCAGCGCGTGCGTGTCGGTGAGGAAGCTCGCGGCCAGCGACACGTAGGACTCGATCGCGTGGCTGAGTACGTCGATCGCGGTGTACGCGGTGATGTCGTGCGGGACGGTGGTCAGCGCCCGCGGGTCGGTCACCGAGATGTCGGGCACGAGCGCCCGCGCGCCGATGGTGAACTTGAGCCGCCGTGCGGTGTCCGTGACCACGCAGAACTGCGAGACGTCGGACCCGGAGCCGCCGGTGGTCGGCACCATCACGGTCGGCGGCAGCGGCCCGGTCACCTTGCCGACGCCCGCGTAGCCCGCGATACCGCGAGCGCCTTCCTGGTTCGCCTGGGTGGCGAGGACCGCGATCGCCTTCGCCGCGTCGATGCAGCTGCCGCCGCCGACCGCGACAAGCACGTCGCAGCCGCCCGCCAGGTAGGCGGCGCAGCCCGCGGCCACCTCGTGGTCCTTCGGGTTCGGCGTCAGCCCGTCCCACAGCTGCGCGGACACGCCGGCCTCGGCCAGGTGCCCGAGTACCTCGCCGGTCCAGCCGGCCGCGCCCACGCCCTGGTCGCTGACGACGAGCACGTGGGCGGCCCCCTGCCGCCGCGCGGCCTGCCCGACCTCGGACAGCACGCCCACGCCGAAGATCACGTCGGGCACGAGGAACTTGGCGACCGCCCGCGGGTGCGCTAGCACTGGCCGCTAGCGTCCCCAGCGCAGCCCCGGTGTCTCCACCGGCGCGTCCCACAGCTCGGCGAGCGCGTCGGTGAGGCGGCAGACGGTCACCGAGAAGCCCTGCATCTCCAGGCTGGTGATGTAGTTGCCGACCAGGTTGCGGGTGACCCGGGCGCCATGGCCGGTCACGTAGCGGCTGACCTCGTTCCATACGCCGTACAGCTCGATCAGCGGCGTGCCGCCCATGCCGTTGACCATGACGAGCAGGTCGCCTTGCAGCGGCAGGTCGGCGTGGATGGCGTCCATCGCGGCCGCCGCTATGTCGCGGGCGGGCCGCAGCGGCGCCCGGGTGCGGCCGGGCTCGCCGTGGATGCCGATGCCAAGCTCGATCTCCGTCTCAGGCAGGTCGAACGTGGGCTTGCCCGCGGCGGGCACCGTGCACGAGGTCAGCGCGACGCCGAACGACCGGCTGCGCTCGTTCACCTCCGCCGCCACCGCGGCGACCTCGGCGAGCGATGCACCGCGCTCGGCGAGCGCGCCGGCGATCTTCTCCACGAAGACGGTGGCACCGACGCCGCGGCGGCCCGCCGTGTAGAGCGAGTCCTGCACGGCGACGTCGTCGTTGATCACCACGGAGGCGACCTCGATGGCGTCGTCCGCGGCCAGCTCGGCCGCCATCTGGAAGTTGAGCACGTCGCCGGTGTAGTTCTTCACGACGTGCAGCACGCCCGCGCCGCCGTTGACCGCCGTGGTGGCGATCACGATCTGGTCGGGCACCGGAGAGGTGAACACCTCACCCGCGCACGCGGCGTCGAGCATGCCGTAGCCGACGAAGCCGGCGTGCAGCGGCTCGTGCCCCGAGCCGCCGCCGGACACCAGGCCGACCTTTCCCGCGACCGGCGCGTCGGCACGGGTGACGACCCTGTTCTCGATGTCCACCGACAGTGAGGGATGGGCGGCGGCCATGCCCGCCAGGGCATCAGTCACGACGGTTTCCGGGCTGTTGATGAGCTTCTTCATGGCGTGCCTCCCGGATGCTGCTGACAGGGCGACGGTAACCCCGGGCGCGCGTGAACTCCCGGAATAGTGTTCCGCATTGTAGAACGACGTTTATTACGCGAAACATAGGCCGGTGCCCACCGTCAGTCAAGAGTCGGTTACAGGTCGGCTGCGGGCGCGCAGAGCAATCTAAAGTCCCTGCATATGCGGGTCTTCCTTCGTTGTCGAGAGTCCCTGGCAGGCAGCGCCCGGGTAGCGCGGCAGGCCGTCCCGCGGTGCGCCCGGACGCTCGGCTGTGCGGATTTTGCCAAAAATTTACTCTCTTGGCTCATTGTGGTGAGCGCTGCCCAGTCGTACGTTGAGGCCAAGCGCGCAGGCAGAGAGGCCAGCGCGGCAGGAGAGGATAGCCATGGCTGATATCACTCCTCTAGCTTTCCGCGGTGAGGGACGTACCATAGGCCGCATTTCTGGGCTTTGGGGCGAGTTGCTCTCCGAGTTCTTTGGGACGTTCGTCCTGATAGCGTTCGGCGACGGCGTGGTCGCCGTGGCCGTGGCCGGCCTGCCGGGGTCCGGCCGGACGGCGGGACCACTGACGATCTTCAATGCGGCCGGCGACTGGCTGCTGATCACCTGGGGCTGGGCGATGGCTGTCGCCTTCGCGGTCTGGGTGGCCGGCGGCGTCAGCGGCGCCCACATCAACCCGGCGGTGACGCTGGCGTTCGCGGTGCGGCGCAAGTTCCCGTGGATGAAGGTCCTGCCGTACATGGCGGCCCAGGTCATCGGCGCATTCGTCGGCGCCGCGCTGGTGTTCCTCGTGTACTTCAACGCGATCGACCAGTTCAACCTCATCAACAGGACGCCGAGGAGCGGGGGCTCGGCTCTCGTGACGTACTCGATCTTCGCCACGTTCCCCGCCGGGTACTTCCACGGCGGCTACGGCGGGCCGCTGATCGACCAGGTCGTCGGCACCGCGTTCCTGCTGATCTTCGTCGTGGCGCTGATCGACCTGCGGAACACCGCGGTCGGGTCCAACCTGGCGCCGCTCGCGATCGGCCTGGCCGTGGCCGCGATCGGCATGTCCTACGGGCCGAACGCGGGCTACGCGATCAACCCGGCCCGTGACTTCGGCCCCCGGCTGTTCGCCTGGGTCGCCGGGTGGGGGCAGGTGGCCCTTCCTGGCACCTACCATGCGGTCGGTCTCAATTTCACCGGCTACTTCTGGATACCCATCGTGGGGCCGCTGATCGGAGCCGTCATCGGCATCCTCCTCTACGACCTGTTCATCGGCGACATCCTGCACGCCAGGCTCAAGATGGCCGAGGAAGTCGAGGGGCCTATCCCGGAGAGCCGGCTGGCTGAGCCAGGGACGGGCGCGCAAGGCGAGGGTGCGATCCCGGGGACCCGGCAGCCGGACGAGTCCGAGACTCCCGCCCACAGGACCCGCGAGTTACGCCCGCGGCCGGGCCAAGGGTCTGAGCAAAGACGCCAGAACCGAAAGAGAGGCAGCCATGCCGGATTATGTCGCCGCCATCGACCAGGGCACCACGAGCACCCGGTTCATGATCTTCGACCATGCCGGGAACGAGGTCGGCAAGCACCAGCTCGAGCACAAGCAGATCCTGCCGCAGGCCGGCTGGGTGGAGCACAACCCGGTGGAGATCTGGGAGCGCACCGCCGCCGTCGTCCAGTCCGCGCTGCACAGCGCCGGCCTAGTCGCGGCGGACCTGGCCGCGCTCGGCATCACGAACCAGCGCGAGACATCGGTCGTCTGGAACCCGAAGACGGGGCGTCCCTACTACAACGCCATCGTCTGGCAGGACACGCGCACCGACCGGATCGCCAGCGCGCTTGACCGCGACGAGCGCGGCGGCGTCATCCGGCGCAAGGCGGGCCTGCCGCCAGCGACCTACTTCTCCGGCGGGAAGATCCAGTGGATCCTGGAGAATGTCGACGGGGTCAGGGAAGCGGCGGAACGCGGCGAGGCCATCTTCGGCAACACCGACACGTGGGTCATCTGGAACCTGACCGGCGGCGCCAACGGCGGCATGCACGTCACCGACCCGACGAACGCCAGCCGCACCATGCTGATGAACCTGGAGACCCTCGACTGGGACGAGGAACTGCTGTCGTTCTTCCGCATCCCACGGCAGATGCTGCCCACCATCAGGCCCTCCTCCGCGCCCGGCGGGTACGGCGAGATCACCGGCCTGGCGGCGCTGGCCGGCGTCCCGCTCACCGGCGACCTCGGCGACCAGCAGGCCGCCACCGTCGGCCAGGTCTGCTTCACGCCCGGCGAGGCGAAGAACACCTACGGCACCGGCAACTTCATGCTGCTCAACACCGGCGAGGAGCTCGTCCGCAGCAAGAACGGCCTGCTCACGACCGTGTGCTACCAGTTCGGCGAGCACAAGCCGATCTACGCGCTCGAAGGCTCGATCGCCGTCACCGGGTCCGCGGTGCAGTGGCTGCGCGACCAGCTCGGCATCATCTCAGGCGCCGCCGAGATCGAGCCACTGGCCCGCCAGGTCAGCGACAACGGCGGCATTTACTTCGTGCCCGCGTTCTCCGGCCTGTTCGCACCGTACTGGCGCAGCGACGCCCGCGGCGCGATCGTCGGGCTGTCGCGGTACAACACCAACGCTCATCTGGCCCGGGCCACGCTTGAGGCCATCTGCTACCAGAGCCGCGACGTCAGCGAGGCGATGGAGCAGGACTCAGGCGTGCACCTGGAGGTGCTCAAGGTCGACGGCGGCGTCACCGCCAACGACCTGTGCATGCAGCTGCAGGCCGACGTCCTCGGCGTGCCGGTCAGCCGTCCCGTCGTCGCCGAGACCACCGCGCTCGGCGCCGCGTACGCGGCGGGCCTGGCCACCAAATTCTGGTCCACCCCCGAAGAACTCCGCGCCAACTGGAACGAGTCCAAGCGCTGGCTCCCGACGTGGACGGAAGAGCAGCGGGCTGACGGCTACCGCGGCTGGAAGAAGGCGGTGGAGCGCACGCTGAACTGGGTAGATGTCGACTGACAGCGACGACAGGGAGAGGCTTGCAGTGACGGCGCTATCGCCGGCCGGGCGGCGCGAGGCGATTGCCCGGATGGCCGAGAATGAGCTAGACATACTCGTCATCGGCGGTGGCGTCGTCGGCGCGGGGAGCGCGCTCGACGCGGTCACCCGCGGACTGACCACCGCGATCGTGGAAGAGCGGGACTGGGCGAGCGGTACGTCAAGCCGGTCGAGCAAGCTGATCCACGGCGGCCTGCGCTACCTGGAGATGCTCGACTTCGGCCTGGTCAGGGAGGCGCTGCGGGAGCGCGGGCTGCTGCTCGACCGGATCGCGCCGCACCTGGTGAGGCCGGTGCCCTTCCTTACCCGCTGCAGCACCGGGTGTGGGAGCGTGCCTACGCCGGGACCGGGGTGGCGATCTACGACGCGATGGCCTACACCTCGGGCACCGCTCACGGGCTGCACCACCACCGGCACCTGACCAGGGGGCAGGCCCTGCGCGAGGCGCCGTGCCTGCGCAGGGACTCGCTCACCGGTGCCATTCAGTACTGGGACGCCCAGGAGGACGATGCCAGGTTCACGATGACCGTGGTGCGGACGGCGGTGTCGTTCGGCGCGCTGGCCGCGAACCGGGCCAAGGTGACCGGCTTCCTGCGCCAGGGCGAGCGGGTCACCGGCGTCCGGGTCACCGACCTGGAGACCGGCGCGGAGTTCGAGGTCCGCGCCAAGCAGGTCATCAACGCCACCGGCGTGTGGACCGACGACACGCAGGCGATGGCCGACACCCGGGGCCAGTTCCACGTCCGTGCGTCCAAGGGCATCCACCTCGTGGTGCCGCGCGACCGGCTGCCGTCGAGCACGGGCCTCATCCTGCGGACGGAGAAGAGCGTCCTGTTCGTCATCCCGTGGGGACGGCACTGGATCATCGGCACCACCGACACCGACTGGAATCTGGCCAAGGACCACCCGGCGGCAACCGCGCAGGACATCGACTACCTGCTTGAGCACCTGAACTCCGTGCTGAGCTCGCCGCTCACCCGCGAGGACGTCGAGGGCGTCTACGCCGGCCTGCGACCGCTGCTTTCCGGCGAGGAGGAGTCCACCTCCAAGCTGTCGCGCGAGCACGTCGTCGGGCACCCGGTGCCCGGCCTCGTCGTGGTCGCCGGCGGGAAGTTCACCACCTACCGGGTGATGGCCGCCGACGCGGTGGACGAGGCCGCCCGCACGATGGACGCCAGGGTCCCCGACTCGTGCACGGCCGAACTGCCGCTGGTCGGCGCCGACGGCTACCGGCCGCTGTGGAACCAGCGCCGGGCACTCGCGGCGAGCTTCGGCATCCACGTCGCCAGGGTCGAGCACCTGCTCAACCGCTACGGCGCGTGCATCCAGGACCTGCGTGACATGCTCCGTGCCGACCCGTCACTGGCGGCACCGCTGCCAGGCGCGGACGACTACCTCGCGGTCGAGGCCAAGTACGCGGTCACCCACGAGGGCGCCATGCACCTGGAGGACGTGCTCACCCGCCGCACCCGCATCTCGATCGAGGCGTGGGACCGCGGCGTCGCGGCGGCACCGGAGGTCGCCGACCTGATGGCGGGCCTGCTCGACTGGACCGACGAGGCGAAGAAACGTGAGGTCGACCGCTACCTCGCCCGGGTCGCGGCCGAACGAGAGTCCCAGACCAAGCCCGACGACGACTCGGCCGAGGCCGCCCGCCTTGAGGCCCCGATCTAGCCGCGGATCACCAGCAGCCTGTTGCGGCGCGGGTCCACCTGGGCGTGCACCAGCGTGCCGGCGGTATACGTGCGGTACTGCCCGGCCGTGACGGAAAATGCCCAGGCCTGGTCGCGTACGCCATCGTCGATCGCCAGGCACCAGTGCGTGGTGCTCGAGTTCTCCCCTGACTCCTCTTCGGTCCATGCCTCGACCACAAGCCCGTCGAACTCGGCGAAGCCGGGGACGGCAGCGTCCTTGGCGAGCAGGCGCACCGCGATCAAGACGTCGCAGGCCAGCATGCCGAACGCCGCCGCGCGCAGCTCCCCGTGCGCGATCACCGCGGTCGCCAGGGTGGGCGGGAGCAGGGCGGCCAGCACGACGGCCAGTACCGCCAGCCCGGTGCCGCCGGCCTGTATCCAGCTTCGCGGCTGGGGGTCGCCGATCGTGATCTGCCGCCATTGCCCGCTGTAGCCCGACCAGATCGCCTTCGCCGGCTTGCCGTTCGCGGGCGAGAACAGCTTCACCGCCGCCCGTGCCCGGCCGAGCGCGGCGGCGTACGCGATCTCGCGCCGCGGCCACCCGGCGGGCATGCGGGCCCCGGCCGTCGCGCCGCCGCCGTACCGCGCGGCGGCGTACCGCGCGGCGGCAGGGCCCGTGGTGGCAGGGACCGTGCAGCTAGCCCGCCAGGCGCGCAGCGCGGCGCGGCCAGCGGGCGTCAGCTTCTCGCCCTTGACCGCGACGCCGGTCAGCGCGCACAACATGACGAAGCCCGCGAAGGGTACCCAGTAGGCGTAGCCTCGGTCGGCGCGCAATGCCAGGCCCAGCGCGATGGCCGGGACGAGCGCGGCGAGCCAGAGCAGGCATCCCGCGGCCTCGGTGAGCCTAGGGCGGGAGAGCCCGCGCCTGCGCGAGTCCTCGGTGACCTCGCGGTTGAACGCCTCCATGAAGGCGTCCCGGCCGGACTTCATCGTGCCGTCGCGCCCGGTGGGCGTGCCCGCGAACCCGTCAGAGAGTGCCTCCGCCGGGACGTCGGGGCGGCCGCAGGCGCGGGTCACCAACTGGGTATAAGCCCGGTGCTCGTAGGCGGTGAGCTCGCTGCCTGGCCGGTGCTCACCGAGCACGCACATCACCCGCCCGTCCGCGCGGGGCTCAAGCCGGAACCACCCGCGCGCGGCCAGGTCAAGCAGGGTGGCCGGGTAACCGAGGGCAGCCAGGCGCCCGGCGAGGAGGCTGACCACGGCCGGCGGCTCCGACCCGGCAGGCCGCGGCGGCACTTCACCCTGGGCCGGAGCCGTGCCAGGGGAGGTGCGGCCGGCGAGCACCACCCACAGGGCAAGCCACCCGGCGGCGGCCGCGGCGGCGAGGATGAAGAGCATGGACGTCCTCTCATCGGACCCTTCTGGGTCCAGAAGCTACGTTCGCGCTCGGCCGCCGGCAACGCTCACGGCGACCCTGGCAAGAGACCGGCAAGAATTGTCAGGTGAGGCAGCCCGCCGTTGCGCCGCGACCTCTTCTTGGCCCTCCTGGATGACACCAGTCACGGAGGCACGTACTTTGGGGGTGTGGACCGGCGGATATTCGGAGTTGAGACTGAATACGGCCTCACTTGCACCTTCCGCGGGCAACGGCGCCTGTCTCCCGACGAGGTAGCGCGCTACCTCTTCCGGCGCGTGGTGTCCTGGGGACGAAGCAGCAACGTCTTCCTGCGCAACGGCGCACGCCTCTATCTCGACGTGGGCAGCCATCCCGAGTACGCGACCCCGGAGTGCGACAGCGTGGTCGACTTGGTCGCCCGTGACAAGGCGGGCGAGCGGATACTTGAAGAACTGCTGATCGACGCCGAGAGCCGGCTGCGCGAGGAGGGGATCGCCGGCGACATCTACCTGTTCAAGAACAACACCGACTCCGCCGGGAACTCCTACGGCTGCCATGAGAACTACCTGGTCCCCCGGCAGGAGGACCTGGAGCGGCTGACCGGCATCCTGACGCCGTTCCTGGTCACCCGGCAGATGATCTGCGGCGCCGGGAAGGTGCTGCAGACGCCGGGCGGCGCGGTGTACTGCGTCAGCCAGCGCGCCGAGCACATCTGGGAAGGCGTGTCGTCGGCCACCACCCGGTCCCGGCCGATCATCAATACCAGGGACGAGCCGCACGCCGACGCCGAGCGGTTCCGTCGCCTGCACGTGATCGTCGGCGACTCCAACATGAGCGAGACCACGATGCTGCTCAAGGTCGGGACCACCGACCTCGTGCTGCGGATGATCGAGGCCGGGGTCGTGCCGCGGGACATGACGCTGGACAACCCGGTCCGCGCCATCCGCGAGGTCAGCCGGGACATGACCGGCCGTGTCCTGGTGCGCCTGGCGAACGGGCGCGAGATGAGCGCACTGGAGATCCAGTACGAGTACCTTGCCCGCGCGCGTGACTACACCAGCAGGAACGGGCTCGACGCGGTCAGCGAGCGGGTGCTGGAGATGTGGGAGCGGACGCTTCAGGCGATCGAGACAGGCAACCTCGACAAGATCGCCCGCGAGATCGACTGGGTGACCAAGTACCAGCTGATCGAGCGGTACCGCGCCGTGCACGGCCTCCCGCTCTCGGCTCCCCGGATCGCCCAGCTCGACCTGGCCTACCATGACGTGCGCCGCGGCCGGGGCCTGTACTACCTGCTGCAGCGCAGCGGCGCCGTGGAGCGGGTCAGCCGGGACCTCGACATCTTCGCGGCGAAGTCGATTCCGCCGCAGACGACCCGGGCCAGGCTGCGTGGTGAGTTCATCCGCCGCGCCCAGGAGAAGCGGCGTGACTTCACCGTCGACTGGGTGCACCTCAAGCTCAACGACCAGGCTCAGCGGACCGTCCTGCTCAAGGACCCGTTCAGCCCGGTGGACGAGCGGGTCGAGCGGCTCATTGCCACCATGTGAGGACTGGAACAACTCGGTCACGATTCCTAGAATGGCGGGAGCGGCCGTTTGGCGCAGGGCGGGAGGCACCCAGGGTGACAGGTGTGCCACTGCGGCGCAGGGAAGCGCTCACCGTGCTCGGCGCCGCGGCGATCCTCGCGGGAGGTGCCGCATACCTGGGCGTGGCCGACGCCCGGCCCGTGAGCCTCCGGCCCAGTGCGCTCAACGCCTACACTCCTGACGCGACCTACGCCCCCGACGGCACCGCGGGAAAGACGGCAGCGGTGCCACGGGCCGACGTCCGCCTACTCGGCGGCCCGTTCCATGGCAACCAGCAGCGGAACCTCGCCTACTTGCTGTTCCTCGACCCGGACCGGATGCTGCGCAGCTTTCGTATCAACTACGGGCTCCCGGCGCGGGCCATGCCCATCGGCGGCTGGGAAAGCCCCACCTCGATGATCCGCGGCCACGTGACGGGCCACCTGCTGTCGGCGCTCGCGTGGGCTTACGCGGGGACCGGCACGACCGCGGATGACCCCGCCCGGCGCGCGCTGCAGGCCAAGGGCGACTACCTCGTCGCCCAGCTGGCGAGCATGCAAGCCAGGGCGCCGCGGGCTGGCTACAGCGACGGGTACCTCTCGGCATTTCCCGAGCAGTACTTCACGTGGCTGGAGGACGGCCAGGTGAACCGGGTCTGGTCCCCGTACTACATGATCCACAAGTACCTGGCCGGGCTTATCGACCAGTTCCAGCTGGCCGGGAACACCCAGGCGCTTGACGTGGCGACCCGGCTTGCCGACTGGGTCGACCGCCGCACAAGGAAACTGTCTTACCAGCACATGCAGGCGATCCTCAGGACCGAGTTCGGCGGCTTGCCTGAGGCCCTCGCCAACCTCTACGCGATCACCGGGGACCAGGCGACGCTGAAGACGGCGGAGCGCTTCTATCACGCGCGGTTCCTCGACCCCCTGGCCGCCAACATCGACCCTCTCGAGGGGGCGCAGTGCAATGTCTCGACGCCGAAGATCACCGCGGCCCTGCGCCTGGCGGAAGAGACAGGGAACGAGAGGTACTGGAACGCGGCGGTCAACTTCTGGCGGATCTCGACCGCCCACCACTCGTACGCCATCGGCGGCATGGGCAACGGCGAGGTCTGGGGACCGCCGGACGTGGTCGCGGGCGCGCTCTCGAATTACAACTGCGAGGGCTGCGTCAGCTACAACATGCTGAAGCTCACCAGGCTCCTGCACTTCCACGCGCCGGGCAGCGCGGCCTACATGGACTACTACGAGCGCACCCTCGTCAACCACCTGCTCGGCACCCAGGACCCTGGCTCACCGCACGGCTTCGTCGCCTACTACACGGGCCTGTCGCCTGGCGCGCACAAGCAGGTCCCGTCCAACTACTTCCCCGGTGCCGACGAGAACGCCTTCGCGACCGACTACGACACGTTCACCTGCGACACCGCGACCGGCCTGGAGACACCGACCCGCTTTACCGACACGATCTACACGAGGGACCCCGACAGCGCACTCCGCGTCAACCTCTTCATCCCCTCGCGGGTCCGCGCTGACGGACTGACGCTCCGCCAGGCGACAAGCATCCCCGCGGTCGCGGCGACAACACTCACGGTCGAGTCTGGCACCGGCTTGATGACGCTGAGAGTCCGCGTTCCCGCCTGGGCCACGTCCGCGTCGGCGACCCTGAACGGGCGACCGCAAGCCCTGCCGCCCCGGCCGGCGGCCGTCGAGGTCACGCGCGTGTGGGCGCCGGGCGACGAGCTCCTGGTCTCCTTCGGCATCGGCCTGACCGTGCGGCAAGCGCCCGACAGCGCGCGGGTCGCCTCGCTCGCCTACGGCCCTGTCGTCCTGGCCGCCCTCACGGGCGACGCCTCGCGCATGCCGGCCCTCGACCCGTCTTCCGTCCGTCAGGTGAGCGCGTCGCCCCTGGCCTTCGAAGCGCAGGGGACCTTCGGCACCAAGGGCGACGCCCGCCCCATCCCACTCATTCCGGTCTGCGACGTAGTCCACCAGCCCTACACGACCTACTGGCAGCTCGCGTAGCTCGGTACCCTCGTGCTCATGGCGTCCAGTCACCCGGTCCGTGTCGGCCGGGTCTACGATCCAGTCGGGGAGCAGGACGGCGCGCGGATCCTGGTCGACCGGCTGTGGCCGCGCGGCCTGAGCAAGCGGGCCGCCGCGCTCGATGAGTGGTGCCGGGCGGTCGCCCCGTCGGCGGAGCTGCGCGGCTGGTTCGGCCATGACCCGGCGCGATTCGCCGAGTTCACCGACCGCTACCGGCAGGAGCTTGACGAGCCGGAGCGGGCCGCCGCGCTCGGCCGCCTGCGGGAATGGCATGAGCGCGGGCCGGTCATCTTGCTCACGGCTACCAGGGCGGCCGATATCAGCGATGCGGCCGTGCTCGCGGGCATCCTGCGTGATCCCTGAGCCCAGACGCGCTGAACCACGCCCGCTCATCCTCCGCGCGGCCAGTAGGGCGGTGCCGAGTTCGGCTCATCCTGCGCGTGCCGCGGCTGCTCGGGATAGCGCGGCTGCTCGGGGTACCGCGGCTGCTGGGGGTAGCGCCGCTCTTGGGGGTAGCCCGGCTGCTCGGGGTACCACGGCGATTCTGGGTACTGCGGCTCGGGATAGCGCGGCTCGGGATAGCGCGGCTCCTGGGGATAGCTCGGCGGTTCGGGATAGCGCCGCTCTTGCGGGTAGCGCGGCTCTCCGGGATACCACGGCTCTTCTGGATAACGCGGCTCTTCTGGATACCAGGGCTCGTCCGGATAACCGGCAGGCACGTGCTGAAGAAGGTCGGCGGTTTCCTCGCCGTGCCTCGGCGCCGTCCGCCCGCCGCGGCCCGCGCGCACCCCGAGCCGCACCGCGAGCGCGGTGGCGGACAGCAGGAACAGTGCTCCGGTCACGGCGAGCCAGTGCCCGAGGTAGGGGTCGAGCGACAGGTCCGTGGTGCGCGGGAAATGCGAGGGAATCTTGAAGATCAGCGGGAACCAGATCAGCAGCAGCAGGCCGGATAGCACGACGGGGACGCGCAGGTAGTTGATCCAGGGCACCGTCGGCAGTTTCGGCGGGCGATGCCTGAAGACCGCCATCACCGACTTGTCGGCGAGCGCGTACAGCGGCATCAGGATCAGGTCGTGGCCGATGACCGCGCCTGCGAACCAGACGGCCACGCCGACGGGCTTGCCGTGCAGCAGCCCGGCCCCGGCGTACCAGGCGAGCGCGAAGCAGCCGACGAGGGTGAGCAGGTGCAGCGGGTTGGCACCGTACCAGCGGGCGAACCAGCGCATATTAGCTCCGGAAGGTCATGGTTGAAACCCACTTGGTGTTGTGCACACCGGGGCAGGCGGGCACGATCACCCGGGCCGGGTAGCCGTGGTCGAGCGTGAGGTCCGCGCCGTTGACCCGCAGGGCGAGCAGCGAGTCCTGGTCCATGATCTGCCCCGCGGACAGCGCCGCCTTGTTGAATCCGCCGCCGTGCTGCAGTGACGTCACGAAGACGCTCGACGGGCGGGTGACGCCGGCCAGCGCGGCGAGGTCGCGCAGCCTGACGCCGGTCCAGGCCTGGTTATCGGTGGACCAGCCCTCGACGCACGCGATGGGCAGGCTGGCCGTGTGCTGTTCCATCCGGAGCAGGTCGGCCCGGCTCAGCATCACGGGCTTCCGGCCCGCCTGGCCGTCGGCCGCGACGGCGAGCCGCCAGGTTTCCCCGGTATCAGCCGCGATGATCCCGGCGTTGCGGGCCGTGTTGTTCACCTGGAAATCGCCGGCGGTGCTGCCACTGACCTGCTGGTTGTGCGGCGCGAGCAGCGCGGTCCGCCGCAGTGACCCGCCAAGGGACTGCCCCACCGACAGCGCCGCGACGAGGCCAGCGCCCGCGCCGGCGAAGGCCAGCGCGCCGCGCCGGGAGATCGTCGGAACGCCCGGCGCCACGGGGGCCAGGTACCCCGCGTCCGCTGGCTCCGGGCGCGTCTGGGTGAGGTTCGTCCGCAGTTCCCCCCAGAAGCCTCGGCTGCGCAGCGCCCTGATCATGGTGGGCAGCTTGAGCGGCACGTGGACGGCGAAGCCGGCGATGAACACCCAGGCACCGTAGAAGTGCAGCGTGTAGAAGGAGGTCGGGAACGGGTACCACGTCTGGATGTTCAAGATCCCCGTCGCGAACTCGAACACCGCGCCCCCGACGAGCAGGAACAGCGACAGCCGTTCCAGCATGTGCGCCGGCGAGCGCAGCGGCGGCCACTCGAACAGCTTCGGCAGCACCGACCACAGCTTGAACAGCAGGATCGGCACCAGCGTCAACCCCAGCGTGACGTGGGTGCCCTGGGTGACCCGGTAGAGCCAGACCGGATTCGTTGGCCAGGAGAACAGGTAGAAGCCGAGCAGGCCCTTGCCCGGTGTCGTGTCGTTGATCGGGTCGAGGCCCGGGTTGTAAGCGGCATACGAGAGCAGGCCGGTCACGAACATCACGGGGATGGACACCAGCAGCATCAGCCCGAATACCGAGGTCAGCCAGGGGCCGCGGATCGGGCTGCGCCAGAACGACCGGCGGAACGGCCCGGGAGGGCCGGCTGGATCGGTCATGAGCGAGGGATCTGTCGCCCGCATGAGCGAGGGATCTGTCGGCCGCGCCCTCACGCGCCGGCCGCCTTACCGCCGCCCAGGATGCTCAGGGCGGCCTGGCAGGAAACGCTCTTGGGAATCCAGACCACGGCGGGCCTGGCGTGGTGTCCCGCGACCGGGATGAGCAGCGCGGGCAGTTGCGCGCACTGCTGGTAGTCCCGGTGGAGGGGGTGCGGGTTGAATAGCGGCGGCCCTGGGGCATCGTCGATGATGGCGCTGAACTTGTGCGTGGTGATCGCTTTGTCTGCGCTGTAACGGAAGCTGGCGATCGCGGTCTTGTCGGTGGCGTGCAGCACGTCGGCCACCGCTTGCGGGTGCGCGGCCGGCGCCATTCCCGCCAGCAGGCTCATGGCGGGCTCCGCGGGGACGGCGACGTCGCCGCCGAGCGCCCGCATGCCCGCGACCAGCCGCTCGCCGGCGGCGCGGTCGGCGCTGGTGGGGATCGCGTTGGACGGGTGGCAGCTTGCCAGCAGGATGACCGACTGGGCGAGGACGAGCACGCCGGACGCCGTGGTGA